>WBZO01000929.1_pt1 | contig 52219 bp, 40 predicted proteins | sample 5204261 | NCBI WGS metagenome assembly WBZO01 (sample SAMN12412400, study PRJNA552823) | activated sludge metagenome | isolation source: activated sludge from anammox sidestream of wastewater treatment plant... | place: USA: North Carolina | collected 2017-09
TGAAAATTTTTATTACGACGCTGCATCCGCAGTTGCTTGAGGTCTTGAACAAACAGGGATTTTATCCGAAACGCTACGCGGACGTCAAAGCATGGCTCGCGAAATTGCGCCAGACCTACGGGTTTGACTATTACGATTTTTCGACGCCCGATAAATTTGGCGGCAAGCTCCAAGATTTTCTCGACTTGGCGCACATTGACGAAACCAACAGCGCGCGCTTGATTGATGCGCTATACGCGGAAAACGAACGCACGGGACAATGCGCGCCGCCATAGGGACGACGCGTTAACAACTTACGCACGTCGAGCAAACAATACGTGCGCCTGTCGGCGCTTGCCGCTACAACGTTTATGCTCTTTAACAGCTACGAATTTATTTTTCTGTTTTTGCCGATTGTGTTGGTCGTCTATTGGAGCGTTGCGGTGCGTCAACGCCATTGGCGTTTGTTGTGGCTGACGCTGGCGAGTTATTATTTTTACGCATTTTGGAATTATCAATTTCTCGCGCTGATTATCGCTTCGACGGCGATTGACTATTATGTCGGTCCGAAAATTTACGCCGCGCAAAATCTGCGCGCGCGGCGCGCGTGGCTGAGCGTTTCGCTCCTCAGCAATCTGGGCGGCTTGGCTTTTTTCAAATACTATAATTTCGCCGCCAACCAAATCAACGGTTTCGGCGCCCTGTTCGGATTGGATTATCTCGCGCCGGTGTTGAACGTGGCGCTGCCCATCGGCATTTCGTTCACCGCGTTCGAATCGCTGAGTTATACGATTGATTTGTACCGGGGCCAAGTAAAACCCGCGCGCGATTTTTTGGTTCTGGCTTGTTTTGTCTCTGTCTTTCCGCGCATGATTGCGGGTCCCATCATTCGCTACGCGCCATTTGCGCCGCAGTTGGAACGCGACCCGCGCACGCGCCCCCACGCCGACGACGCCATGAACGGCATTTATTTTTTTGTCGTCGGCTTGGCAAAAAAAGTTTTGGTCGCGGACGTGCTTGCGGGATACATCAATCCGCTGCTCGCCGGCAACGCATATCTACAGTTGGGCTTGCTGGGCAGTTGGGGCGTCATGCTCGGTTATTCGTTTCAACTGCTATTTGATTTTTCGGGATACAGCGATATGGCGGTGGGACTCGGCAAAATGCTGGGTCTCGACTTGCCGCAAAATTTCAATTCGCCCTACAAAGCGATCAATCTCATTGATTTTTGGCGGCGCTGGCACATGACCTTGTCGTCATGGCTGCGCGATTATTTATACATTCCGCTCGGCGGCTCGCGGCACGGCGAATTGGCGACGATGCGAAATCTGATGCTCACGATGGTCTTGGGCGGTTTGTGGCACGGCGCAAATTGGACGTTTGTATTGTGGGGTTTTTATCACGGCGTTTGGTTAGTCCTGAATCACCAAACGGCAAAATTGCATTTGGAAACGACGCGCTTGGGATTTTTGCTGCATCCCGCCTTGACGCGCGCGGCAACCTTTATCATTGTCGTTTTCGGGTGGGTCTTGTTCCGCAGCGATAATCTGACTATGGCGCTATACTTGTGGCAAGCCATGCTCGGTTGGCACGGCATGGACTGGAACAGTTTGCATACGCTCAATTACGGCTTTTGGGCAATGCTCGGCGTCGGCGCGGTCTTGGCTATGTTGGCGCCCAACACATGGCAAATCAAAATTACGCCAAAACTGCGTTACGCGTTCGTATTGGGTTTGCTCGCCGCCGTGTGCGCGCTGACGCTCGGACAGCGCAGTCCCTTTTTGTATTTTCAATTTTGAAAAAGAGGGACGTCGCTGCAAGCGTCTCGCCAAGGATGGAAGCGCTTTGATTCGCTTTTTTATATTTCATCGTTCGCGCGCGCGAACCGCGCTCTTTTTGATTCTATGTCTGGCGTTTCAAATGACCGGTTTATCGTCTTTGCACGCCGCGTCCCCGACAGAAGCGGAGGCAAACCGTTTCGTCGAGTTCGCCGACGTGACGAGCCAAGCCGGATTTTCGCTCGCCAAGCTGCCGACGCACGGTCTCGCCTGGGGCGATTTTGACGGCGATGGCTGGGTTGATTTGTATATCAATCATCATGCCAAGCGCCCGCAGTTGATGCGCAATCAGCATGACGGAACGTTCCTTGACGTAACGGACAGCGCGGGCATGGACGCGCTCACCGATCGCCACGATTGCGCGTGGGCAGATTTCAACGCCGACGGCAAGCTGGATTTGTACTGCGCCGCCGGCGCGCAGCGCGGCAAAGGTTCCAAACCCAATCAACTTTGGCAAAACAATGGCGACGGGACCTTTCGAGACGTCGCCGCGCAATTCAAGGTCGCGGATGATTTCGGACGCGGACGCACGCTTAGTTGGCTCGATTACAACCAAGACGGCGCGCTTGACCTTTTTGTCGGCAATCAACTGGACGAAAATTTGCAATCAACCAATCGGCTGTTTCGCAACGACGGCGGCGTTTTCACGGATGTCGCCGCATCCAGCGGTCTCGGCAAACGCTTTGGCGGCATCGTCAGCGCCGTCAGCGATTATAATCAAGATAATTCGTGGGATTTGGCAGTGGCGACCGATAATGAGATTTTCTTGTTCATGAACAACGGCAACGGCTCGTTTCGCCAGAAAACTCCTAAACAGACGGGCTTGTATGCCAAATCCGTTCGGGCGTTAGCATGGGGCGACTATGATAATGACGGTTATGCCGATTTGTTTGTGGCGGCGGCGGATGGCGCGTCCAAATTATTTCACAATGACCGCAACGGGCATTTCACGGACGTCACAAGCGCGGCGAATTTGCGCCAAACCAACCAATATCCCGCCGCGGACGCTTTGTGGGCGGACTTGGATAATGACGGTTGGCTCGATTTATTCATCGTTCGCCAAAGCCCAAGCCATGCGACAAACAATCCAGATATCGTCTGGCGCAATAATGGCAATGGCGTCTTTACGGACGTTACGACCAGAGCGCGGCTGGCGGGCCCAACGCGCGGTCAAGGCGATTCCGCCGCGGCGGCGGATTATGACAACGATGGGTTTTTGGATTTGTTTGTAACCAACGGCAAGAATCCTCAAGGCGCCGGATACTTGTATCATAATTTGGCAAACCGCCAACGTTGGTTGACAATTCGTTTGCTTGGCTCAGGCGCCAATCCGGCGGCGCTTGGCAGTAAAATCTGGCTTACAAGCGGCGGCAAGACCCAATATCGCGAATACCTTGACGGCAGCGCCGGTCGTTCGCAAAGTCAAGTGGACGCGCATTTTGGTTTAGGCAAAGAAACGCGTATTCAATCCATTAAAATTCAATGGCCCAATCTTCAAATTCAAGAATTGACCGATATTGCGGCGGACCAAATTCTGGTCATTTCGCAGCCCTAACGACAAGTCAGGAGCGTCTATGCGGTTTATAAAATATTTGGTTGGTATCGGCGTCGTTCTGCTTGCGCTCGGTTGCAGCCCGCGCCTGTCGCCGGCGTTGGCGGCAGGCGCGCGTTTGACGCATGGCCCCGTCGTCGGCGGAGTCACTCCGATCTCGGCGCGCGTTTTTGCGCGCACCAGCGATAGCGCCGCCGTCCGCATCCGTTATAGTACCGCGGCGGATCTAAGCGGCGCGTTGGAAAGCGAAACGCAGCTAACGCGCGCCGACCATGATTTTACGACGATCATTGACCTGACGAACCTGCTTCCCGATACGCGCTATTACTATAACGTTATTGTGGACGACGCGCCGCAGCGTCAAACGCCTTATCCCCAGTTCAAAACTTTTCCGAGCGCCGGCTCGAACCGCGCTTTTAAATTTGTATACTTGACGGACTCGAATGTGGGACCGGGCTTGGACGCCAAGTCCTTTGCGAATGCCGGCAAAGAAAATCCCGCCTTTGCCATTCTTGGCGGCGATTTTCCGCACGGCAAATCTTTGAACTTGGAACGCAAACGGTTTTACTATAAAGCGATTTACGACCCGACGACCAGTCCCAGCATCCAAGATTTCCAGAAAATCTTGGACAACTATCCCGTTGCCCACATGTGGGACAATCATGATTACGGGATGCCGTCAAATAAAAATTATCCGCTGCGCGCGGTCAATCTCCAAGTCATTCAGGAATATTTTCCGACTTATCCGCTTACCCCGTACGGCGACTGGCAAAAATTTTCGTACGCCCAAGTAGATTTCTTTATGCTCGATTCGCGCAGTCAACGCGACCCGAATGGAACGCCCGATGGTCCGAACAAATCCATGTTGGACGGCGACAATCTCGGCGCCGTGGGCCAATTGGAATGGCTCAAACAGGGTTTAAAAGAATCCACCGCAACCTGGAAATTTATTCTTTCGCCAGTGCCGTTCAATCCGACGGCTAAACCCAAAACTTCATGGGGCGGTTTTCAATACGAACGCAACTTGCTGATGGATTTTATTCGCACAAACCACATTACGGGCGTGGTGAGCGTTGTCGGCGACCTTCATCTCGGCGCGATAGATAACGGCGCCCATTCGACCATCCCCGAAATGGTCGTGCCGGGTCCAAATGGCGGCGGCTGCGTCAGCACCGGCGAGCTCGGACTATGGAGCGAAGGCATTTACGGCAAAGAAGGCGAACGCTGCAACGGTTATGGCGTGGTCAAAATAAAAACCAAACGGCCGCGCGTAATTTTTCTGGTCAAAGACCAAGACGGCAAGATCAAGCTTCGTTACGTCATCAAAAACCCAAATACCCTGATGCACGCCGGGAGCGCGCCGCACGATTCGCGCGCGGCGCTTGGACGTGAGACTCCTCAATGAAACGAGTTCTCAACGCGCACGTTACACCGTAAAGATCATTTCGAGCATATTTTGCGGGAAATTTCGACTTTTGTCTGAGGGGCTTTTTGCGCGGCTCCGCTTGACGCCGCAAAATGCGCTAGAAATAAAGATAGAATGTTTGGAAAAAGGTCTGTCGGCATAGGTTCCTGGCTCAGCCATGTTCTGCGTATATCAAGTTTGGTTTGGCTGGCATATCTGTTGAGCTGCTACGCATCGCCCACATCTGCTGCCACACTCTCTGCATCTACACAGACAACCGAACCGGCACAGCTAACCCACGGGCCTGTAATTGGCGCTGTGACGTCTGACGCGGCGCGCGTTTTTGTCCGCACCGACCGCGCAGCCCAAGTCCAAATCGTATACGGGACAACACCCCAGTTAGATTCCGCGCGTTTGAGCGCGCCGGCGGCAACATCGCCTGAAGCGGACTGGACGACGCAAATTCCATTAGATGACCTGCAACCCAACACCGTCTATTATCTAAATATAATCGTAGACGGCGTGACACAATCTGCCGACTCGATAGCGCAGTTCAAGACCTTTCCGCCCGCGGGCAGCGTACAAAAATTCAAATTCGTGCATCTAACCGACTCTTCAGTCGTTTCGCTTCTTGACGTTAAAAGTTTTGTTAATGCAGCGGCAGAACGTCCGGATTTTGTTATTTTGGGCGGCGACTTTCCACATGGTAATCCACAAACCTTAGAAGACCGGCGCGCCCTGTACAAACGGCTTTATGACCCGACCACAAGCCCCAGCATTAATGATTTTGTACACTTGATTCTACGACGCTTTGCTATCGCGCATATGTGGGATGACCATGATTATGGCATGAATAATGGCGACAAGACCTATCCCCTTAAAGCAATGTCGTTTCAGGTCTTGCAAGAGTATTATCCGCTTTATCCGGTAACCCAGTTCGGAGATTGGCAAAAATTTTCGTACGCGCAAGCAGATTTTTTTATGCTTGATTCGCGCAGTCAGCGCGATCCTGATAGACAACCAGATGGCCCTGACAAATCTATGTTGGACGGCGACAACTTGGGCGCACAAGGGCAATGGGTCTGGCTCACCCAAGGATTAAAAACCTCTACTGCCAAATGGAAATTCATTATCTCGCCTGTCATCTTTAACGCCACTACCAAGAAATTGGATGCGTGGGGCAGTTTCAAGCAAGAACGCGCAAAATTGATTCGTTTTATCAAAAAGAATCATATTCAAGGCGTCATTTTTATTTCCGGCGACTTGCATGCTGGCGGCATTGATAATGGAACAAATTCCGTCTTTCCGGAAATGGTAAATAATGGCGCAAATGGGCCCGGATGCATAAGTACAAGTGACACCATTGGGCAATGGAGCGAAGGTTCGTATGGCAAAGAACCTGGGCCTTGCAATGGATATGGAGTCATTTCCGTCAAGACCAACCCAGACCGTGTGATTCTTCAAGTCAAAGATAGTTTCGGGCGCACGCTTATCCAATACAAGGTACGCCAATAGTTACAATTACCCAGACAGATATGAAACGAGTTCTCGTCATCGGCCTTGACGGCGCGACGTGGGATGTGTTGAATCCCTTGCTGCGCGACGGCAAGCTGCCGCATCTGAAAAAATTACTGGACCGCAGCGCGCAGGGCGTGCTCATGTCCTCCATCCCGCCCGTCACCGCCGCGGCGTGGACCTGCTTTTCCACCGGCAAAAATCCCGGCAAGCACGGTTTGGTGGATTTTATCTATTTCCCCGAACACGGTTATCGCGTCACCATCGCCAATTCCACCACGCGCGAAGCCGCGACGCTTTGGAATTTGTTGAGCGACCGCAACTTGCGCGTCGGCGTCGTCAACGTGCCCATGACCTATCCCCCCGAACAAGTGAACGGCGTGATGGTCACGGATTTAATGACGCCCAACACGAGCGTACAGTACACCTATCCGCCCGAACTCAAACAAGAATTGCTGGACCGGGTGGGACCCTTTGTCATTACGCCCGGCGAAGGCGAAAATCCCAGCGCGCCGCTTACGTATCTCGACAAGGTGCGCGCCGACGTCAAAAGTTCCGCCGACTATGCGTTATATCTTTTAAAAAAAGAACCCTACAGTTTTTTCATGTACGTCTTTGGCATCGTAGATATTTTGCAGCATCAATTTTGGGATCAATTGCAAGCCGACCCGCGCGCGTTGAATGAAACCGACCGCGCGATTCGCGAGCGCGTGATCGCGGTTTTCCAAGAGGTGGACGACGGCGTAGGCGCCATGATTCAAGCCGCGGACGATGAAACCACCATCTTGATCATGTCCGATCACGGTTTCGGACCGATGAAAGGTTTCATGCACGTCAACAACTTTTTGCTCGAACGCGGTTATCTCGTATTGAAAAGCGGCGGCTTGAGCGCGCTAAAACGCGCGTTATTCCGCGCAGGCGTCACGCCGCAAAACGTGCATCTCACGCTCAAAGCGTTGAAACTCGATTTGCGCCGCAAAGTGAATCGCGGACGCGCGTACGGAATGCTGCGGCGCTTTTTCTTGTCGTTCGACGACGTAGATTGGACGCGCACGCGCGCGTTCGCGCTGGGTCATATCGGGCAAATTTATATCAACCTGAAAGGGCGCCAGCCGAGCGGCATCGTTGCCCCCGGCGCCGAATATGAAACGTTGCGCGACCAAATTCGCGCGGATTTACTACAGCTAAAACATCCCGCCACCGGCGAACAATTGATTGCGCGCGTCTTGAACCGCGAAGAAATTTATCACGGCGCGCTGCTGGACAATACGCCCGATTTGCTTTTACTGCCCGCCGATTTCAAATACGTGGCGTTCGGCGAATCCGAATTCGCGTCAAATAAAATCATAGGCCCCACGCTCGGCCACACCGGACATCATCGTCTCGAAGGCATCGGCGCGGTGATCGGACCCCAAGTGCAGGTCGGCGCGCAAATTCAAAACGCGTCGCTCGTTGATCTCGCGCCGACGATTTTGTACGCGCTCGGTTTGCCGATTCCGCCCGACATGGACGGACGCGTCCTGACCGAAGCGTTCACGCCCGAATTTGTCAAACAAACCGCGTTACAGTACGACACCGCCGAAGCCGTGCGTACCGATTTCGGCGGCACTTATTCGGACGCCGAAGAAGAGCAAGTGATTCAGCGACTGGCAGATTTGGGGTATGTGTCCTAAATAAACAAGCAGACAGGTAGACAGGTAGAACGTTACCTGTCTACCTGTTCTTCCATGAGCAAAAGCCGTGCGCGCGCTGGCGTGGCGCGGTCTGTTTTCCATCACGCTGAATTGTTTTGTGGTATGTCTAAATCCCTTGCGGCATCGCCGCGTTTTTTGTCCCTGGCGTTCTGCGCGCTCGCGCTGCTATTTTTTTCCCTAAACTGGCTGCGCTATCACCCCTTTCAGGCGCGCCTTTATGGCGACCCGGCCATCTATGCCTATATAGCGCAGCAAGCGGCGCGTGGACATCCGCCGCACTTGGCAGTGTACGAAGTCAAGGCCTCTCTCAGCACGCTGCTCGCCGCGCCGCTACTGTACGCGGGTTCATTTACGACATTGCCGGAAATTTATCCGCTGCGCTTGTATATGTTTGGCGTAACTGCCTTGAGCGTCGGCGCGCTTTATTTTCTCGGTAAAAGTTTTAGCCGCGCGCGCATCGTGGGCTTGCTTGCCGCATTGTTTCTGGCAAGTTTTGCGGGCTTGCTGCGAACAGTCACAAACGGCATCGAACCAAAAGCGGTGACGATGCTGTTTGGCTTGCTCGCGCTGTTGGCATTGACGCGGCGTGCGTGGTTTTGGGCTGGCGCGGCGGGAGCGTGCGCGGGCTTGGCTTGGCAAATTGGTTTCGGTTATGTCGCGCTGGCGCTGCTGCTCGCGGGCGCGCAAAATGATTCGTGGCGCGCGCGCGCGCGGGCGGGCGGAATGGTTTTACTCGGCGCGCTGCTTCCGGTGGCGCTGTATGGGTTTTATTTTGTCGCACAGGGCGCGGCGCGCGATGCCTTTCAACAAAACATCGTCGTGCCGTTTTTTAGCAAAACCCATCAAACGCGTTCGAATCGTTTTTTTTTGTCGCGCCTGACGGAAGCGTTTGCGCGCAATTATTCCGCGCAAATTTTTATTGGCTTTTGCGCCGTGGGCGGTTGGCTGCTCGCATGGCGCTATGCGCTGCGTTCGCGGCGCGCCTTTGTCTTGATATTTTTGAAAAATCCGCGCACAAGCGGCGCATTGCTCGCGGGAACGGGTTTGTTTGTGTATTCGCTGTTTGATTTTCAAGCGTACCCCGATTGGATTCCATTGCTGCCGTTTCTCGCCTTGTTCGCGGCTTGCGCGCTGGCGTGGTTATTTTTACGCATAGCGCGTCGCGCGCATTTGGCGCAAAAATATCGCGCGCCGGTTTTGGCAGGCGTTATTTTTTGCATTTTGGGCGCGGCGAATTGGCCCCTATGGACCGCGCCGCCGTCATTATCCGCTACGTGGCGCGACCAGCAGCGTCTTGCCGATGAATTGAACGCGACGTTGACGGCGGACGATACCGTGTGGCTGGTCGGCAAAAGCGAATTGCTATTTTTCCTGCATCGCTCAAATCTCACGCGCTATACGACATTTTTACGCGGCACCGACGCGGTGATTGAACAACTGGAACCGGGCGGTTTTGACGGTTTTCTTGAACGTATCCGCGCGGCGCGTCCTATGTTGATCGTCCTCGCGCGTTTCAAACGCCAACAATGGACAAACGGCGCCCGCTTTGAGCGCTTGCTGGATTGGGTGCATACCGCCTACGTACCGCTGCACGCGTGCAAATTGGCGGGCGACGGACAATTTTTTGCGCGTGCCGATTTGGCGCAGACGCGCTTTGCGCGGAAAACGGAAGCGGTAAAAAAATGTTTTACCCGCGCAGAGCCCTAAAGGAATTTAACCGTCTTGTTTCAGACATGCGCGAATCGCGGTTATAATTTCACGTTACTGTCGTATATTTTCAAAACAACGCGACTGCCTAAAGAGTTCGCTACTTTTCATGCGCTCGCGTACGCCATTCCATGAGCAAAGTCCGTTTATTCATCGGTCTCGTCATTTCGCTGGTCCTGCTCTATTTCACCTTTCGCAATCTCGAATGGGCGGAAGTGAGTCAGGCGCTGCGTTCGGCGAATTACATCTATGTCGCTTGCGCCGCCGGCGTCATCCTTGCCACGTTTGCCGTGCGCGCGCTGCGTTGGAGTTGGCTGCTGCGCCCCATGCGCGCGCTGGCGTGGCGCGGTTTATTTCCCGTTGTCCTGATTGGTTTCTTCGGCAATTATGTTTTGCCCGCGAAAACCGGCGAACTCGTGCGCGCGTACGTATTGAGCAAACGCGAAAACATGTCCAAGAGCGCCATTCTCGGCAGCATCGCCGTCGAAAAAACGATGGACACGCTGATTCTGTTCATCATCTTTTTAGTGACACTGTGGGCGGTGCCTCTGCCCGACGAATACGCGACCATCGAGCCGGTCATTGCGCTTTTTCTTTTCGCCGTCATCGGCGGAATGTTACTGCTTGCCGCGCGCGGGCGGCACGCGTCGAATTTGATTGTGCGCGTTTTACAATTCGTCTTTCCGTGGTGGAAAGACCGCGTCGCGCGCATCACTCATTCGTTTGTGGACGGCTTGAGCGTCCTGTATCACGGTTCGAGCATCGTCATGGTCTTGGTCTTGTCGCTCGTCATTTGGAGCATGACCACGTTAAATTTTTGGCTCATCGGGCAGGCGCTCGGTTTGAGCGTGCCGCTGTACGGGTACGTCATTATCGTCGCAGTCACAAACATGGCGAGTTTCATTCCGTCGCTGCCCGGACGTTTCGGCACATTGGAATTGTTCAGCGTCGCGGTATTGGGTTTGTTCGGCGTGGACAAAAATACGGCGGTCTTGTTTCCGATTCTCTTGCGCGTCGCGCAGCTCGCGCCGATTTTGCTCGGTTATTTTTTCCTCAACCGCGAAGGCGTCAAAATTCTCGACGTACAAAAAGCGGCAAAAGAAACCAACGCGGCGTCGGCGCCGCTCGGTTAAACGATTTTGCAACAATCGCGCGCAGAAACGCGGACATGTCGGCTGCGGCGTGTTCGCGTTTTTATGCTTGCGCGTAACTGGTTATAATCATTCCGGTGTGGTCTCGAATTGAAACTCTCTCGCCGCGCGCCCGCGATGTCATCCTTCTCGCCGCGCTGACCTTTCTCGCGCTGTTGACGTTTTTACAAAACGCGCCGTTCACCCGCGCGCTGTCCCCCGACTTGTCAATGATGATGTACGCGGGGCAGGAAATCGCGCGCGGACATCCGCCGTACAAGTACGCCATGATTGTCAAAACGCCGCTGACGCCGCTGCTCGCGGCGTCCGCCGTTCTCGCCGCGCAGCCCTTGCACGCGGACGACGTGAACGCGATGCGGCTATTATTCATCGCGCTCGCCGTCGCGGCGGTGGCGCTCGCGTATCTGTTTGCGCGCGACGCGTTTCAATCGCGCGCGGTCGGCTGGTTCAGCGCGTTGACGTTAACGAGTTTCGCGTTTCTCGGCACGCGCGCGGCGATTGGTCCGGAACCGAAATTGGTCGTCCTCGTGTTTGGCCTCGCCGCCTGTTGGGCAATCCAAAAACGCGCGGCGGGATGGGCGGGCGTTTGCGCCGCGCTCGCGTTTTTGGCGTGGCAAATCGCGGGCGTTTATTTGCTCGTCGCGCTCGCCGCGTTTTGGTTCGGCGCAAAACCGGATGCGCGTTGGCAAACCGGCGGACGCGTCTTGGCGGGATTCTCGCTCACGCTCGCGCCGTTCATCGCGTATTTATTTTTCACCGACGCGCTGTATGCCGCATGGGCGCAAACCGTTCTCGGCAATTTCAATTTTTTGCGCGGCGAAGGCGCGGGCCCAAACGGCGGCATCGCCGCGCGCGTCGCCTTGAGCTCGAGCAAATTGGTAACGGCGACCTGGCGCTGCATGGCGAACGAACGCGTGTTTTTACTCGCGGGCATCGCGGGCGCGGCGGGCTTGACCGCGCAAGCCGTATTGCAAACGCGCGCGAAAAAATTACAGGACGCGCCGTGGGGCGTTTTAGCGTTGAGCGCGAGCGCGTTGGGTTTGGGCTTGTTTGCGTTGTACGATTTTCAAAACTGCCCCGACCTCTTGCCGTTTTTTGCCATGCTCGCTATCGGCGGCGGCTGGTTCATTGCGCGAGCGCTCGAATTTCTCGCGCGCGCGGCGGCGCAAAAATTTCCGCAAACGCGCGCGGGGCTTGATTTGGCGGTCTATAGCTTGGCGACCTTGATGGTATTGTGGTATGGCGTCAGCGATACGCTGTTGAGCCCTTTCGCGGGCCGTTTGCGCGCGCCGCAAGAAAAAATTGCCGCGCGCGTCGAACGCGTATTGCAGCCGGGCGATACCATTCAACAGTTCGGCGATGCGGTGGTCTTGGTCTTGGCCGGACGCGCCAACGCGACGCCCGTTTTGCATTTGGGTCCGAAACAACATCAGGGCATTTTTTTCATGTACGAAAACGGTCTCGCGGGCTATATTGCGTATCTGGACGCGCACAAGCCGCGCGTGATTACGCTGAGCCGTCGCAAAGAAGAAGCGTGGGCGCAGCCGTTGTACGATTGGATTGCCGCCCATTATCATCTGACAGAATCCTTTGACGAGACCGAAGGCGGAACCGTCAACGTGATTGATTTGTATGTGCGTAATGATTAAAAGATTTTGCGCTTGGGCGCCCGACGACCGCGCGCGCGCGTTGGTCTATGCCCTTACGCTGCTCGGCGCGGCGCTGCGCTTGTATCAACTCGGACATTTCAGTTTGTGGGACGGCGAAATTTTTACGCTCTTTATTTCGAGCAAGCCGCTTCCGCTGCTTTTGCCCGCGCTGCGCGATTTTGGCGCGCATCCGCCGTTGTGGTTTTTGATTACGCGCGCGTTCAACGCGTTCGGTTGGAACGAATGGATGCTGCGCGCGCCCGCCGCGTTCGCGGGAATTTTGGCGGTTCCGGCGATGTACATTGCCGGCAAACGCGCGGTCAATTCAAGCGTCGGCTTGCTCGCGGCGCTGTTCATCGCCGTCGCGCCGATCGCGGTATTGTATTCCCAAGTCGGGCGCATGTATTCCATCATTCTGCCGTTCACCGCCTTGATTGTGTATGCCATGACGCGCGCGCTGCAAACGCGCGCCTGGCGCTGGTGGTTCGCGCTCGCGTGCTTGAGCGCGTTGATTGCGTACGCCCAATATCTTTCGCTCTTGGCGGTCGGCAGCGCCTATCTGACGGCGGGTTTGATCTTATTGGCGCAAACGTGGCGGCGTACGCAGCCGTTTCGCGTCGGCACATTCGTGCGCGAATTTTTCCGCCACACCGCGCGCCTGTGGGCGAGTTTTGCGGCATTTTTTATTTTGCTCGCGCCGCTGCTGCCATTGATGCAAAAAAACTTTTTCCAGCGGCAGCTGGAGCGCGAAGCGACGACCGCGTTCACTCCCATTACCGTCAATGCGGATTTCTTGCGCGCGCTGTTTCTCGATTTGGCGGGCGGCGAATGGCTCTTGGGCCTCACCGGCTTGATAATCGTCGCGGGTTTGGCGTTATCGCTGCGAAAACGCGATTTCCGTCCGACGCTCTTGGCGGTCGTTTGGTTCGGCTTGGTATTTCTCGTCGTCGCCGTCATTCATCCGCGTCGTTTTCCCTCGCGCTATGTGCTGCATCTCGTTCCGATTTATCTCTTGTTGACCGCGCACGGCGTCTATCTGCTTGGCGCGTGGCTGAGCAAATTCAGCGCGCGCGCAAACGCCGCGCAACTCGCGCGCGCGCTCGTCGGCGTCGTCGCCGCCGTTCTGGTCATGCTCATGCTGGCGGAATTGGGCGACATGTATCGCGGTTCGCAAGAGGTCTCGCGCGGCGAACGTTCGACCGCGCTGCTGTTGAACGGCAATTGGCGCGAATTGGCGCAGTATTTGGACGCGCAGGTAAAACCGGGCGACATGCTCGTCTATGGCGGCGATGGCTCTCAGCGTCCGCCGCGTTTCATTGCGCCTTATGTTTCGGCGGATTATCAAACGCGCGCGCACACTTTGAATCCGCCATCTGACGCGCCGTCAAACGTTTGGTGGGTCGGCGTCGGTTTAAAGGCGGACCAAGTCGTCAATCCAACCGACACCGTCGTCGCGCCGCTGCAAGCGTTTGGCGACACGCAGCTGGTGCGCGCGACGCGCCCGATCAAGATGCAGACCATGCCCTTGCCGCGCGCGTGGAGCGAATGGGAAACGCAAATGCCCGCCTCGGGTCTCGCGTTCGCCGACCTCACGACAAATGCAAACGCGCCCGCCTTGCGCGCGGATTATTCCGCCGCGGTAGAGGCAAGCATGATCGGCCCAACGGTTCCCGTACAGCCGGGCCAACTGTTTCGCTTGTCGGCGCGCGTGCGCGGCGTGAGCGAAGGGTTTTATGATTTTTCGCCGGCGCTGCGAATGCAATTTTTCGACGCGCAGAACAGATTTATCCCCAACGCCGGCGCGCAAACGCTTCTGCCGACGGACGCGGCGGATTGGCAGCTCTTGCTCTTGGACGGCGCCGCGCCGCCAAACGCCGCCACCGGACGCCCCGTCATTGTGTGGAGCGATTATTCGTTCCTGTACGCGCCGCGCGTCGAATTGCAAGATTTACAGTGGCAAATGGAGCGCATCGCAAAATAGCGCGCGGCGATTTCTATATCATGCTCAAGAATCAAAAATTACGCGCCCTCGCGCCGGAAATTGGCATCGGGCTGCTGCTCGCGGGCATCGCCATCGAGTATGCGCTAAACTATAATATCTTGTTACAGGCGATTCCGCCGGATACAACCTATCACATTTACGCCGCGCAGCAGATGCTGGACGGACACGCCATCTATCGCGACGTCGCGATCATCAAAGCGCCCCTCGCAGATTTTGTAACCGTGTTTGCGCTCGTATTCGGACGCATTATCGGCATCTCGGACATTATGAGCGCGCGCCTCATGTCGTTACTCGTCGCCGTCGCCGCGACGCTGGCGACATATTGGGCGGGCCGCGTATTATTTCGTTCGCGCGCCGTCGGGTTCATTGCAGGGATGCTCATGGCGAGCTGGGATTTTTTCGGCTTGCGCGCCGTGACAGGTCCCGAACCCAAAGTGTTTCTGATTTTTTTCAGCTTGACCGCGTTCGTATTCATCGCCCAAAAGCGCTGGTTTTTTGCCGGCGCCTGTGCGGCGTTAGCGTTCCTCGCGTGGCAGCCGGGGCTCATCGTGACGGCATTGACGCTGGTCGTCGCCTTTTTTGCGCCGCGGCAAGCCGAGGCGCGCGCTCCGGGCGCATCATGGCGGCGCCGCGGCGCGGTTCAGGCGCTGCACGTCGCCGCCGGATTCGCCGTGCCAATGACGCTGGTTTTGCTCTATTTCGTGTGGAATAATGCCGCGATAGCGGCGTGGAACGCCACCATCGGCGCAAATCTGGTGCATTTCACGAGCAAACAGTCGAACGTATCCCTGCCGCAAATCATCGCGGACAATTTCAATAAAATGTTTTTTGTGGATCCGGTCTATTGTTTTTCGCCGTCCGAGAATTGGCTGTGGTTGGCAGGCGCGCTCGGTTTCTGCGGCATCGTCGCGTCTGAAATCGCAACCGCCGTGCGCGCCAAACGGTTGCCCATCAGCTTGCATCGCACGCCGTTCATCTTGTACACGCTTGGCTTTGCCATTTTCTCGATGTTTGATTATGATTTCTGCCCGGATTTGATTCCGCTCATGCCCATCGTGACCATCTCGACCGGTTGGCTGGTGTGGCAATGCGCGCGCGCGGCAGGCACTGGCGTGAACAAATTATTGCCGCGCATCCAAACGCGCGCGGCGCAATGGGCGCTCACCGGCATTGCTATTTTGGGATTGTATTACGTCTATGTGTGGGATGTCCGCGCGTATACCATCAGCGGCGCCAATTTTCATGACCAACAGTACGCCACCAAGGTCGCCCAAAAATATCTCGGACCGGACGATACTCTTTTATCGTTCGGCAACGCCATTATTTTGGTCGAATTGCGTATGACGAATGCATCCAAAATCATCCATCTGGGCAGCAAATCCGGATTGGGCGTATTGACGTTTGAACCCGGCGGCGTTCAAGGGATGGTCTATGACCTGAATCTCAAGCCGCCCAAATTGATTACGCTGTCGCGCGACAAACAGTTTGACTGGGCGGCGCCGTTTTACGCGTGGCTCAATGAATTTTACGAACCGGTTGAAACGCTGCCGCGTATCGGCATGACATTCTATTTGCGGAAACCGTGAGACAAAAAAGCGGCGCCCTTTGCTATACCTTGCGCGCGCCGCAAAAAGCAAATGCCAAACGTATTGGTCATTACCGGAATGCATCGCTCGGCGACCTCGCTCATCGCGTCGCTCTTTCAACGCGCCGGCGTGACGCTCGGCGCGCAGCTGCTGCCCGCCGATCAGCGCAATCCGCGCGGTTTTTTCGAGGACGTTGATTTTTACGAATTCCACGAGCGCGCGCTGCGCGAACGCGGGCAGAGTATTCTAGTGGACCGCACGTTTCAATTTACGCCAACGGCAGACGAAGACGCGCGCGCGAACGAATTACTTGCGGCGCGCGCGCCGCTTGCCGTGTGGGGCTGGAAAGACCCGCGCACCAGTTTGTTTTTGGAATTTTGGCGCGCCAAAATTCCCGACGCGCATTTTCTGTTCGTCTATCGCCATCCGTTCGACGTGCTGCGCTCGCTCATGCGCCGCAAAGAATGGCACATGTTCGGCTTGCTGGAAGGGTTGGACGCCTGGTACGCCTATAACGAACGTTTGCTGGCAATGCGCGCAACCGCGCCCGCGCAAACGCTCTTGTGCAATTGTTATACCGCGCTCGAACGGATAGAGCGCTTTAGCGCGCTGACGCTGGAAAAATTCGCGCTGGCTTTGCAACTCGAACAAGCGCGCGCCGCCGTCTATGCGCCTTCCGATTTACAGCGTACGCTAATCACCGACGAACTGAACGTTATCTTGAACGTAATTCATCCTGACGCGATGAATTTATATCGCCGTTTGAACCAAGCGGCGGACATGGCGGCGGTTGAAACGCCCGCGCCAGATACGTCGCGCGAGGTTCAAGCTCTGGCGCAATATGCGCGCGCACTCGACGAACGCGCGCCGCTTGCCGCAAGGCGCGGTTTGTTATTTGCGCTGCTCGGCGTGCAAGAACCCGCGCTCTTGGAATCGTTCGTTGAAACTCATTCGCACGCCCTCGCGTTCGCGCAAGATCATTTAGCCGCGTCCGTCAAAAAAATCGAGCGCCTCGAGCAAGAGCTGGCGCAGCTCCAACGCGCGTCGCACGAGCAGCGCCAGTGGGTCGAACCGCGCATGGAAACGCTGCGCGCGCTCGAAGCCACACGCGTTGTACGCTTACTACAACGTCTGGAGCGCTTGCAACAGCGGAACCAGCAGTGAACCGCGTCTTTATCAGGAACGGTTCATAGCAAGCGGTTGAGCGCGCCCTGCGCGAACGCCGCCGCGTCTTTCAAAATGAATCATTCGCCACTCGTTTCCATTATCATACCCTGTTATAACTCGGCGCATTTTATCGGTACGGCGCTGGACAGCGCGTTGGCGCAAACGTCGGCGACCGTCGAAATCCTAGTCGTCAACGACGGTTCCACCGATAATTTCCAAGCCGTCATCGCGCCGTACCGCGCAGACCCGCGCGTAAAAATTATTTCCCAAGAAAATCGCGGTCTGCCCGCCGCGCGCAATCGCGGCATCCGCGAATCACACGGCGAATATCTGAAATTTCTCGACGCCGACGATTGGCTCGCGCCGCACGCGCTTTCCAAACAACTTGCGGCGTTCCAACGCAATCCCGCGCTGGGTTTGGTGTATTGCGATTTTACGCGCGTCAATAGCGCGGGCGAAACGGTGGACGATTATTCGGTCGCCAACGCGCGCCACATTTTGGACGGCGATATTTTGCTATCGCTGCTGCTGGGCGGTTACTTTACGCCGCATACGGCGCTCGTACCGCGGCACGCGCTCGAACGGGCGGGCGTTTTCGACGAGACGCTCGGCGGCATGGCAGACTTGGAATTGTGGATGCGTCTGGCGTGCGAAAATTTTGCCGCGCAATTTATCCCCGAAAAACTTGTGTTTTATCGGCTGCACGACTCGAACATGAGCAAGGATCACGCGCACATGCGCGCGATGCATTTGCGCGCGCTCGACGCCATCGTCACGCGCTATCCGCATCGCGTCGCGCAGGCGTTATTTGAAATTGACGTCCAGTTCAATACGGTGAACAGCGAACGCGCGGGCGCGCTGACGCGCGAAGCGCAGCAGCGCGAATGGATTGCGCAGCTCGAGCGCGATAAAATGATTTTACATAAAGCCGCCAACACGCGCGAAATTTATTTACAACGGCTTGAAAAGAATCTCGGCTTTAGGATCATGACGGCGCTCGGATTTTTTCCGCGCCGTCGCGAAAGCTAAAATTCAACCGGCGTCTCCTTGCGCATCCGCCCAAGCCGCAAGCGGCGGCAAAGGTTGACGGCGGCGGCGGATGAAACCGCCCGACCGATTTACGCGCGCAGAACGCGCCCGCTATTGCCAATCACAAGCGACCGAGGAGGATTGTTTTGCGAGTTTTAATTCAACCGCGCCCAATTGCGGCGACACAGCGCGGCGGCGATTATTTGCAGTTAGAGGCGACGCTGGAAGGACTGTCCGCAATCGGCGTACAAGCGGACGTTTCCACCGCGTTTGACGCCGACCTTACCGCTTACGATGTGTGCTTGATTTGGCATTCCGGCGAAGCGCTGCCGGCGCTGCATTTTTATACCAACGCCCGACGGCAAAACAAACCGGTAGCGATCATGCCGATTTACTGGAGTCTGGCGCGTTTGTGGCAGACGCAGCGCTTTGACGATCAAGGCGAACCCAACGCATGGGCGCGAGAATTCCAAGTTTTGTGGCGGCGCGCCTATACGGCGCAGCAAGCGATCTTGCTGCGCGGGGCGGATGCGCTGCTGCCCAACTCGACGGGCGAAGCGGCGCAATTGATGGCGGATTTCCAAATCCCGTCGGAAAAAATCCGGGTGGTGTTGAATGGCGTTGCCGCCGATTTCGCGCAGGGCGATGCCGCGCGCTTTCGCGCGCAATTTCAAGAGGCGGTGGGCGCAAAAGATTTTCTCTTGTGCATCGCGCAGCTGGCGCCGCGCAAAAATCAATTGACGTTATTGGAGGCGCTGCGCGCGGATACGCGGCTGCTCGTGTTAATGGGCGGACGCGAATCGGAAGTATATGCGCGGTTGTGCGACGCGGCGGCGGCGCAGCGCGGACGCGTCGTAATCTTGCCGCCGCAGCCGCGCCAGACGGTGGCGGACGCGCTCGCCGCCGCGCGCATCCACGTATTGGTAAGCGGATACGACATTGCGCCGCTCGCTTCGATGGAAGCGGCAATGGCAGGCACGCCGCAAGTGATTACCAACGAATGTGGCATGCGCGATTATTTTGGCGCGGCGGCGTGGTATGTGGACCCCGACGACCCGGCGCAGATTCGCCAAGCGATTGACGCGGCGTGGAATGCGCCGCGCGCGCTGGCTTTGAGCGAACGCTTGCAGCGGGAATTTACCTGGCAGCGCACGAGCCATGAACTGGCGGCGGCGTTAGAATGGACTGTCGCCCGCCCGCGCCAAACGGTAGATGTCTCTGCCGAATGGCTCGCCATCGCCGAAACGCGCGAGGCGCAAGAAAAAGTATTTTTCCAATGGTTGAGCGCCAACAACGTCGAAGCGCGCGCCCTCGACCAATGGGCGCAAGAATTGAACGCCAATCTGTTGGCGCGCCAAGCGGCGGCAAGTCATTCTTGGATCGGACGATTCAAACGTTTTATAAAATGGTAAAATCAGACGCGCGGCGCGCGGCGCGCCCGCCGCGCGCGCAGTGGAAAAATGGCAAAGTCATTGACGTTGGCAGAGTTGGAAGCGCGCGCCGTTGAAATTGGCGAACGGCTTGTCGCGCAAGCGCAGCGCGCGAATGAAATCGAAACGCAGCTGCGCGAAAACGCCGCGTCCCTGCGCGCCGTCGAGCTCCAAGTGCAGCGGCGCGAACGGACATGGCGCCATCGCGCGCGGCGGTTCTTGGCGCGCGCGCGGCGCGGCATAACCGCATGAGAGTTTTATTCCGGACGCGCGTCAACGCCCAGATTGATCAAGGCGGCGATTATTTGCAAGCGCAGCGCACGCTCGCTCCGCTGCAAGCGCTGGGCATCGAGGGCGTGCTGTCGAATGACCCCGATATAAATTTTGCCGCGTTCGACCTGATTCACCTGTACGGCTTGGGCGACCCGCGCGTTATTCCGCGCTATGTGAGCCAAGCGCGTCGGCATAATAAACCGTTTGTCGTCACGCCGATTTATTGGCGGCATGACGCGTTGATTCGCGCGCGACACGAACCGCAGCGTTATCCCGAATTTGCGCTGACGGCGCTCGCGCCCGCCGCGCAAGCGCGCGTGCGGCGAATTCAAACGCTCGAAGAAGAATTGTACACGCTCGCGCAAAAATTGGCATGCGCTGGCGCCGAAATCATTTTTCCCCAATCGCGCGCCGAAGCGGCGCAGCTGGTCGAAACCTGCGGCGCGGAAACGGCGCGCATCCGGATCGCGCCCAACGCCGCGGACGATTTGTACGCGCGCGGCGACGCCGCGCGGTTCCAGCGCCGCTTTGGTTTGCAAGATTTTGTCTTGTGCATCGCGCGTTTTCAAGGATACAAAAATCAAACGAATTTGATTCGCGCGTGGCGCGATGCGCCGGCGCCGTTGGCGTTCGTCGGTCAACCGATTGAAGCGCACTATTTGGAATGGTGTCAACGCCTCGCCGCGCCCAACGTTTTTTTTCTCGGCGCCATGTCGTCCGCCGAAATTGCCGACGCTTGCGCCGCCGCGCGCGTCCATGTCCTGAGCAGCTGGTACGAAGTGGTAGGCATGTCCGCCCTCGAAGCCGCGCGCGCGGGATGCAATCTCGTCATGACCCAAGAATCGCCGGCGCGCGAATATTTTGGCGACGCTTGTTTCTTGTGCGACCCGGACGACCCTGCCTCGATTCGACGGGCGCTCGACGCCGCGCTCGCCGCGCCGCGCCCGCCGCGCCTGGACGCGGCGCCGTACGCGCACGCTTCTTGGCAAAAAACCGCCGAAATAGTCGCGCAAGGATACGCCGAAGCGTTGAGTCGTCCCGCCCGCGCTTGGCAAGAAACTTATCGCGACACCTTGAGCGCGATGGTCGAGCGCTTTGCGGAATTGGAAGCGCTGCAACAGCCAAATTTGAAAGCGCTGGAAAAACAATTGCACGCGCAAAAGGTCTGGGGACAAGATTTATTGCAACGGTACGCCAAGCAAAACCGCCCATGAATTTTATTTTTCTCAATATCAATCAATGGGACGATGCCGACGGCGCATACTTGCCGACGCAATTGAGCCGCGCCCTCGCGCAAAGGGGACATTCGATTCTCTTTATTCAACCGCGCGCAGGCGCGTACGAGAACCGCGCCCAGCTGCCAATCGAATGGCTTGCGTTAACCGCTTTGGGCATGACGCCGCTCCAAGTGGACTGCGCCTCTTATGGTTTCGATATTGGCGAACTCGCGTCCGTTGGCGCAAGCTTGCGCGCGCGGCTGGAACAATTCCATGCTCCGGGCATTGCCGTTTGGACGGCGCCATTCGAACCGTTGGCGCGTTTGCTGCCCATCCTGCGCGCATACGGCTGGCGTACCGTTTATTATCCGCAGGACGATATGACGGGCGTAATTGCCGAAGGATATTCGTGTTTCAGTCAAGCGGCGGAAACCTATCTCGTCGAAAATACGGATGTACGAATGAGCGTATCGCCGCCGATTGTGAAACGCTTGCGCGCCGCATACAATGTGCCGGTTCATTTATTGCCCAACGGTTTTCAAGCCGCCGAGTTTTCCCCTGACGTTCAAGCGATTCCGCTGCCGCGCGGCGAATACACGCTCGGTTTTTGGGGCACGCTCGAGCCAGCCATGCTAGACCTGGACGCCTTGGAATACGTTGCCGCGCAGCGTCCACATTGGCTCATTCACCTGCTTGGGCGCGTGCCAACGGGAAGCGATGCCGCGTTCATCGAACCGCTGCGCGCGTATGCCAACGTTCGCTTGCACGCGGCAGTTCCGCACAACGAGCTGGCGAAATACGCGCGCGCTTTTGACGTATGTCTCTTGCCCGCGCCCGCTAATGATTTTTCACGCGGACGCGACCCGCTCAAAGTGTATGAATATCTCGCCGCGCATAAACCCGTTGTCACGCTGCGCTTGCCCCAGTTAGCCGAGATTCCATACGTGTATAACGCCAATACGCTTCCCGAATTTCTCGCTCACATCGAGACCGCGGTTCAGACGCCGCTCGAACCAAGCGTAATAGATTCCTATTTGCAAGAGCGCACCTGGACGGCGCGCGCGCAGACGTTTCTACAATTGGTCGAACCAAGCCGCGCCGAAACGCCGCCCCCTGCGGAAGCGGACCGCGCCGCGCCTTTGCCCAGTTTGAAACGCGCCGATACGATTCAACCCGCGCAATGGCAGCCGCTCTATCGGCGCTTGATGGAATATGAACGTCAATTCTATGCGACGCAAAATTGGGCGCGCGAATTAGAAGCGGCGCAAACGTCGAAACCCGTCGGCGCAATGCGGCGTCTCTATCGCGCGCTGAGACGGCTTGAATAATCGGCTTATGGATTTCGTTTTTCTTTCGACGCAGGGTTGGGATGAGATGGACGGCGCGGGAAGACCGCTGCATTTTTTCGCGCGCGAATTGCTCGCGCGCGGCGCGCGCGTCTTGTTCGTCCAAGTCGTTCCGCAAACCAAACCGGTTTCGCAAAATAATTTGACGGTCGTTGATTTCAACGCGTTGGGTTTTGACGAAACCGCGCTGCGCCGCGCGTGGTTCGGTCTCAACCCGCAAATAGATTTTACAAACGCATTCACGCGCGCGCTCGACGCCTTTGAAACGTCCGACGCGGAACGCGTTGTCGTGTACGGCGACCCGTTTATTCCATTCGTCGAATGGTTTCCGCTGTTGCGCGCGCGCGGCTATAAAATCGCGTACGACGCGCTCGACGATTTTGAAGCGTTTCCTGAAATCGGTTTGTATTTTACAAACAGTCAGGCGGAAAAATTTTTGGTCGCGCAGAGCGATCTCGTCGCCGTCGTTTCGACGACGCTGGCGCAGAAATTGGCGCAGTGGAATCCGCGCGCGCCGATTCAGCTCTTGCGTCAGGGCTTTGACGCAAATCTCTTTCGCGCGCCCGGCGCAGAGCGCACGCCGCCGCGTGCCGCTCCAGCGACGCGTGCCGCCGCGTCAGGGAACGAAACGGCGTTCGTTCCCTACACGTTGGGATTTTGGGGTCATGTCAACGCGTTCAATGTGGATGTGGCGCTGCTGGAATATGTCGCGCGCGCGCGTCCGCAATGGACGATTCAGCTGCTTGGACCCATTGACCACGACGCCAATTTGCCGCGCGTCGCGGACGCCTTGCGCGCTTTGCCGAACGTCCAATTGCTTGGACCCGTCGCGCACGCGGAACTGCCAAAATATCTCGAAACGTTCGACGTCGCGCTCGTGCCGTTTCCCGACAATGCGTTCAATCGCGCGCGCGATCCGTTAAAAGTTTTTGAATACTTGGGCGGTTACAAACCCGTCGTCACGGCGCACACGCCGCAGCTCGCGGGAATGCCGTATGTATATCTCGCCGATACGCCGCAGGAATTTCTCGCCGCGCTGGAACGCGCCTTGAGCGCGCCGGTGGAGCGCGCGGCGATTGACGCGTATTTGCGCGAATGTACGTGGAGCAAACGGCTCGACCAACTTTTGGCTTGGCTCGCGCGCACGCGCGCCGCCGCCGATACATGCGCGCCAGCGAGCGGCGTTTGGTACGCCGACGCGGCGCGCGGCATTAACGCGCGCCAATACCTCGCGCGCACGGAACAGCTGCTGGACGAACGCACGCAATACATTGCCGCGCTGGAACGCGATGCCGCCGCCAAACAACAGCACATTCAACGCTTGCAGCAAACTAATCCATTTTGGAAGTTGAAATCAATTCTTGGTTAAAGGTATTTTTCGTTCTATTTCTTTATATATGATATATCATCTTACTCGCTCATAAAAATCCACAATCTCTATACGAATCTATCTCTTGCAATATAAAAAATACATGCGCTCGCTCATATTCTATTTTACTCGATGAATATCGTTTTTATCAGCCCCATTGCGTGGGATAATTCCGGCGGCGCGCACCGTCCCGTCCAGTTCGTCCAAGAGCTGGCGCGGCGCGGACACACGGTCACGTACCTCGAAATCGAAAAAAGCCGCGCGTCCGTTTCCGACGCCGCGGCGCGCGTTTTGAATTTTGAGGCGCTCGGCTGGGACGACGTAAATTTTTTGCGCGCGTGGTACGGCTTGGATTACGTCGCGCCCGCGCGGACGGGCGAAACTTTTTTTCAAATGATCGCGCCCGCGCACGACGCGCGCGGCGTCGTGATCTGTTCCGCGCCGTTTCGCCCCGCGCTGGAATTATTGCCCGCGTTCGCCGCGCGCGGTTACGCGCTCGTGTACGACGCGCTCGACGATATTTCCGAAATGCGCGCGCTGGGTTCGTATTGCTATGACGACATCGCGGAACAATATCTCGCGCAAAACGCCGATTTGATTGTCACGCTCTCGCCGCGCCTCGCCGAAAAATTTTCCGCGCAAAAAAATACGCTCATGCTGCGCGACGGCGTTGACCTGACGCCCTTTCGCCGCGCCCAATCCGATGCGGAACGGAGCGACGTTCGCGCTCTGACGCGCGGCGAAATCACCGTCGGCTTTTGGGGCACAATGTGGGAATACAATCTCGATATTCCACTGCTGCAAAATATCACGCGCGCGCGGCGCCATTGGCAATTTCATTTCATCGGCGCGTACGACCTCGACCCGACGCGCGTTTCTTTGACAAAATTATTGGACGCGCCGAACGTTCATTTTCATCCCAGCGTCGCGCGCGTCGTCTTGGCGCAATACGCGCAAAATTTTGACGTGTGCATTTTGCCGACGCCCGTCACGCCGTTCAATCTTGCGCGCGATCCGCTCAAGGTGTATGAATATCTCGCGTGTCACAAACCCGTCGTCGCGACGAATCTCCCGCAGCTCGCGGACATGCCGCACGTCGCTCTGGCGCGCGACGCGGCTGAATTTTTGGCAAAGATCGAACGCGCGGCGCAAATGCCCGTTGACGCCGCGGCGCTCGACGCGTATTTGAACGAGCAAACATGGGCGAAACGCGCCGACGTTTTGCTTGACGCGTTGGCGGCGCTGCCGTTCCAAACGCGCGAACTTGGCGCGCCGCCGCGCGGCGCGATGCCCCACGCGCGCGACGAACTCGACCGCGCGCACGCGTACGCCCATCATCTGGAGCGCGTCGTCCAAGACCGCGACGCGCACCGGCGCGCGTTGGAAAACGCGCTGCGGCAATCGGGCGTCGCTCAAAAAATAAAACGCGCTTTACGTTTGTCGTAAATCGCAAATTCGCAGTCAGCCAGCCATGCAAGTCCTTCACGTCATTCAACGCTACTATCCGTACATCGGCGGCGCCGAACAGGTTTTTCAAGAAATCGGCGTACGGCTGGCGCGCGACGGCGAAAGCGTCACCGTGTACACGACGGACGCGTGGGACCTCGAACGCTTTTGGCGCGCCGACAAACGCGCGGTGGCTTTGCAAAACGAAACGCTGGAACGCGTTTACATTCAACGCTTTCCGATTGAATACTTGCCGTTTTCGGCGTTCGCGTTTCCCGCCATCAAACGCGGCATGGCGCTCGCGACGGCGCTGCCTTTTGACACGCTGCCGCTGCTTTTCAAGCTGGCGCGCTATGTGCCGTACGTTCCCGCGCTGAACGACGCGCTGGCGACCACCGCCGAACGTTTCGACCTCGTGCATACGGCAAACATCTCGCTCGATTCGAGCGTCGTCGCCGCGTATCAATTCGCGCGCCGTAAAAAAATTCCGTTTGTCATAACGCCGTTTCTGCATCTCGGCGAAAGCGACGACGCAAAGGTCGTGCGTTTTTACACGCTGCCGCATCAAATGGAAATGCTCCAACGCGCGGACGCCGTGATTGTGATGACCGAACGCGAAGGCGCCGCGCTGTCCGAACGCGGCGTCGCGCGCGAAAAAATTCACCGCATCGGCGCGGGCGTCGAACCCCAAGAGCTGAACGGCGGCGACGGCGCGCGCTTTCGCGAAACGCATAATTTGCGCGCGCCCATCGTGACCTACATCGGAACCGCCGCATACGACAAAGGGACCGTGCATCTGATCCAAGCCATGCAAAAGGTGTGGCAAACGCGCGACGCGGAACTTGTTCTCGCCGGTTCGCAGCTGTCGGATTTTGAAAAATTCTTTGCGACGCTGCCCGCCGACACGCAAACGCGCGTACGCCGTCTCGGTTTCATCAGCGCGCAGGACAAGCGCGATTTGCTCGCGGCGACGGACGTTTTGGCGATGCCTTCGCGCACCGATTCGTTTGGCATTGTGTATCTCGAAGCGTGGCTGTACGCCAAGCCCGTAATCGGCGCGCGCGCGGGCGGCGTTCCCGACGTGATTGACGACGGCCAAAACGGATTTTTGGTAAAATTCGGCGATACGAATGACATCGCGGCGCGGCTCTTGCAGCTCTTGGACAATCGCGCGCTGGCGGAACAAATGGGCAAGCGCGGACATCGTAAAGTTATGCGCGAAATGACGTGGGCGCGGCAGTACGCCAAAATCAAAGCGCTGTATGCAGCGGTAATAAAGCAAAACGCCGACGCATAATTCGCCCGCGCCAACAAGCGCGAGTCGAGATTCGAATTTAGAATTCCAATTTTTGGATTTTGATCTTGAATCTCAACTCTCGCCTTTTTCACTTTTGAATTTTCTCTTTTTCAGCACGCTGGCTTTTGACGAAGCGGACGGCGCGCACACGCCGACGCAGCTCGCATGTACGTTGGCGCAGAGCGGACATTCCGTTTTATTTGTCGAACCGCAGCCGTCGGCGACGCGCAACACGAGGAATCTGTCGCTCCAAGTCGTCGCGCTGACCGAGCTGGGTTTTGCCCAAACGCAGCTGCGCCGCGCGTGGTACGGTTTGGACGGCGGAGACATGGAGCATGTCGCGCGCGCCTTGTGTGAACGCGCGGCGCAATTTCCGCCCGCGCCGTACGCGGCGCTTTTTACCGCGCCGTTCAGCCCGTTTGTGCGTCTCTTGCCCTTTTTGCGCGCGCGCAATTTTTTAACGGTGTATTATGCGATAGACGATTTTGCCGCCGCGCCCGCGCTGGGACATACGCAATTCGCGCCGGCGGCGGAAGAATATCTGACGCGCCAAGCGGATGTATTGTGCGCCATGACGCCGCACACGGCGCGCGTTCTCGAACGCTTTGGCGAAACGGCGTACGTTGTGCCGAACGGCGCGAATCTGGAACTGTTCCAAACGCGCCGCGCGCTGCCGCCCGCGTCAATCGCGCGCGGCGAACTGACGCTCGGTTTTTGGGGTACGCTGATTGATTCGATGTTTGACATGGAATTGATCGCCCATCTCGCGCAAGCGCGTCCGCAATGGAACGTTCATCTGCTCGGCGCGCCGGACCCGGAACCGCATCGTCCGTCCATCGCCGCGCGTCTAAAAGAATTTCCCAACGTTGTTTTTCACGGCGCCGTGCCGCACGATGAATTGCCGCGCTATGCCGCCGCGTTCGACGTATGTCTCGCGCCGTTTCCCGACAATGCTTTTTCGCGCGGACGCGACCCGATAAAAATTTATGAATATCTCGCCGCGCGCAAACCCGTCGCCGCCAGCTATACGCCGCAGCTGGCGGACATGCCAAACGTTCTAGTCGCCTACTCGCCGGCTGAATTCGTCGGCGCCGTCGAACGCGCCGCGCGCGCGCCGATAGATGAAAACGCGCTCGACGCATTTCTCGCGCAGCAGACCTGGCGCGCGCGCGCGGACGCATTGCTCGAAATTGTGCACGCGGCAAGCCCCAATGCGCGAGGCAAAGGAGGTATTTTGCCGACGTTCGCCGCGCCCGATGAGGCAAGCATAATGCGGTATGTGGAAAGGTTGGAACGCGATTTGGAACAAACGCAAGCGTGGGCGCTCGAACTGGAAGCAAAAGTAAAAACGCGTCGCGGCTTGAGACGCTTTTTGCCGTCGCGCCCAAAACAAACTCGCCTATGACTCTGGATTTAGATGTCGCGCGCGAATTGGCGGAACTGCGCGAGCGCGTACGCCGCGCGCCCGCGTCCGACGCCGATTTTAGCGCGCTGCAAAAAGCGATTGCGAATCTCAACGCCAACTGGTACGTTTCCGCGACGCTGCCGCCGCCCGCGCCCAACGCGCCGCTGACGTGGCGCGCCGTATATTTTGCCAAACGCGCCGCGCGCCGCGGCATGGTCGAATTGTTCAATACGTTCGTCCAACAGCAAAACGCGTTCAACCTCCAAGTCGCGCGCGCGCTGACGGAATTGGCGGCGCAAGAGACGCGCGTGGCGGAATTGGAAAAACGTCTCGCCGCGCTCGAAGAAAAACGCCCCGCATGAACGTTTTGGTTTGCGCTTCGCAGGTCCCGTTTGCGCGCGGCGGCGCGGAAATGTTGGCGGAAGGATTGCGCGACGCGCTGAATCAGGCAGGTCATCGCGCGGAACTCGTCAGCTTGCCGTTTCAATGGCTGCCGCACGCGCAGCTGTTTCAATCCGCGCTGGCGTGGCGTTTGCTCGATTTGACGACCGCGAACGGCGTCAAGATTGACCGCCTGATCGCGACCAAATTTCCTTCGTACGCGGCGCGGCATCCGCGCAAAATCGTGTGGCTCGTGCATCAATATCGGCAAGCGTACGATTGGTACGGCACGCCGCTTTCGGAATTTACCGCGTCGCCCCAAGACCGCCAAACGCGCGAAAAATTATTCGCGCTCGACCGCCGCATGTTGGGCGAAGCGCAGGCGCGATTTGCCATTTCCAAAAACGTCGCCGCGCGCTTGAAACGTTTTAACGCGTTGGACGCGACGCCGCTCTATCCGCCGCCGAAACTCGCCGGTAAATTTTACGCGGACGCTTATGGCGCTTTTATTTTGTACGTCGGACGTCTCGACCGCGCGAAACGCGTGGATTTGTTATTGCGCGCGTTAGCCAAAACGAAACGCGGGCGCGTCGTCATTGCGGGAACGGGCGTCGAGGAACAGAACCTCAAGCGCCTCGCGCAAAAACTGAACCTCGCGGCGCGCGTCGAATTCACCGGCTTTGTGGACGACGCGCGTCTTTTGGAATTGTACGCCAACGCGCGTGCAGTCTATTACGCGCCGGTGGACGAGGATTACGGTTTTGCGACGGTGGAAGCGCTCATGGCGGCGCGGCCCGTCATTACGACGGACGACGCGGGCGGCGTGTTGGAATTTATCGAAAACGAAAACGACGGCTGGGTCGCTCGCGCGGACGAAAACGAAATCGCGCGCGCGTTGACGCGCGCGCTGGAAAACGCGGAACAATGCCGCGCGTACGGCGAACGCGGACGCGAACGCGTGCGCGCAATTTCATGGACGGCGGTCGTGAACGCTTTAACCGCGTAAAATGTCGGTCAAAATCAACCACCTCGCATTGCGGCACGCGTTCGACGCGCTGCAAAATGCCGGACCGCGCGGGCGCGCGCTCGCCGCGCTTTTGGACGCGCGCGGGACGCGCGTACGAATCTCGGCGCGCGTGGCGGGCGGTTTCACGTTGAATTTTATCAACGCCATTTTTTTGCAGCCCCTGCGCGAAAATGCGAGCGAGTTTGAATTTCGCCAGTGGGTTACGATTCTGGCGCACGAGGCGTGTCACATCGAACAGCGTTTTTGGGTGGATTCCGTCGAGCAGGAAATCCGCGCGTATCAAACGCAATGCCGCGTCGCCCAAGAATTGGACATTGATTTGGGAACGCTGCGCGCGGCGTTCGCGGAACTGGACTCTGCATCGGTCCAAGATCAACAGACGGCGCAGCGCGCGTTGACCTCGATTTTCTTTGGCGCGCCCGCCGCCATCGTGTACGCCGCGCTGCCGTTGGCGCAGCCGCGCGGCTTGCGCGCGTTCATTCCCGCGTGCCGCCAAATCGCCGCCGTCGCGCGCGCAAGCCGCACAAGGAACCGCGCGTGAAACTCGCCTATGCCTCGCCGCTGCATCCGCAAGCGTCCGGCGTTTCGGATTATTCCGAAGAATTGCTGCCGCATCTCGCGCGCGCGTTTGAAATCACGCTCGTCACCGACCAACTCACGCCGACGAATCCCGCGCTCGCGGCGTTTCCCAAACTTGACGTGCGCGAATTGGACGCGCGCGCCGCGTCCTTTGACGCCCTCGTGTATCACATCGGCAACGCGCCGCTGTACGCCAATTTTTACAATGCCGCGCGACGTCTGCCCGGCGTGATTGTTTTGCACGACGTGACGCTGCATCATTTGCGCGCGTGGCAAACTATCGAACGCGGCAGCGCGTCCGCGTATTTTGACGCGCTGCGCGCGGCGTACGGCGAAACCATTGCGGCGCAAGCGCGACAAAACCCCGCGTCCCTCAATCGCTTTGAATATCCGTTGAGCGAAGAATTGCTTGAACGCGCGCGCGGCGTGATTGTCCACAGCGCATTTGCCGCGCGGTTCGTGCGACGCGTCGCGCCGCGCGTTCCGCTCGCGCACGCGCCGATGGGGGTTTCGCTTGGCGCGCTGCTTTCAACTCCAGACGCGCGCGCGCGCTTGGGTTTCAGGGACGACACTTTTATCATTTCCGCGTTCGGCCAAGTGCATCCGCATAAACGCATCGCCGTCGCGCTCGCCGCGTTCGCGGAATTTGCAGCCCGCCACGCCAACGCGCGTTTCTTGCTCATTGGCGCGGAATCGCCGAATTATGACGTGGCGACGATGCTGCGCGCGTTGGACATTGAAAATCGCGTGCAGCGCATCGGATTCGCGCCGAGGGAAACGTATCAGGATTACATTGCAGCGAGCGACGTGTGTCTGAACCTGCGTTATCCGAGCGCGGGCGAGACGTCCGCGAGTTTGCTGCGTTTGCTCGGCGCGGGCAAAACGACCTTTGTCACGCGCGCGGACGCGTACGCGGAACTGCCCGACGACGTTTGCGTCAAAATCGAACCCGACGCGCACGAAAAACAATTGCTGCTCGAATATCTCGAATATTTTTTCAGCCGTCCCGACGCGCGCCAAAAAATCGGCGCCACCGCGCGCGCGTACGTCCAACAAAATCACACCTTGGAACAAGCGGCAAAAGAGTACGAGAAATTTTTGAATTTGATGCGATAGTGTGATAGTGCGATAGTGCGGTAGTGCGATAGTGCAATAGTGCGATAGTGCAATAGTGCGATAGTGTGATGGTGCAATAGCAAGTTCCAAGTTACACATTCCGCATTGTGCATTGTGCATTGTGCATTGTGCATTGTGCATTGTACATTGTGCATTGTGCATTGTGCATTGTGCATTGTGCATTGTGCATTGTGCATTGACCATTGATTATGCGTCTCGCTTATTTTTCGCCGCTCAATCCCGCGCCGTCCGGCATCAGCGATTATTCGTTGGAATTATTGCCGGCGCTTGCCGCGCACGCAGACATTACGCTCGTCGTGGACGGCTATACGCCGACCGACGCCGCGTTGAAAACGTTCCGCGTTATTGACGACCGAGAATACGACGCGCGCGCGTTTGACCTTGCGTTGTACCAACTCGGCAATTCGCCCGCGCACGCGTACATTTACAATCGCGCTATGCGCGAACCCGGCGTAATAACGCTGCACGAATTGGTTTTGCATCATCTCGTCGCGTGGCTCACCCTCAATCGCGGCGACAAGGCGGGCTATATCGCGGCGATGCGCGACGCGTACGGCGACGCGGGCGCGCGTTTGGCGGAACGCGAAGCGCTGGGTTTGGAAGCGTTGAATCGTTTTGACTATCCGTTAAGCGAGCGCGTGATTCGCCGCGCGCGCGGCGTCATCGCGCACAGCCGTTATGTGGCGGACGCGGTACAACGCATTGCGCCCGCAATGCCCGTCGCGCAAATTCCGCACGAAATGCCCGACATTCCGCCGCTCGCGCAAAACGCCGCGCGCGCGCAATTGAATTTACCGCCCGACGTGAAACTCGTCGGCGCGTTCGGCAATCTTGGACCCGCCAAACGCACGCCGATTTTGTTTGACGCGTTCCGCGCGGCACGACAAAATTTTCCCGACGCGCGTTTGCTGCTCGTCGGCGCCGCGTCGCCAAATTTTGACGCGCGCGGCTTGATGGATTTTTTTCAATTGGGCGACGCGGCGCAGCTTTTGGGGCATGTGCCGTTCGACGCGTTTCATACGTACATGGCGGCGATGGACGTATGCGTCAATTTGCGTTATCCGACGGCGGGCGAAACGTCGGGCGCGGTTCTGCGCGCGATGGCGTTGGCGAAACCTGTCGTCGTTTCGCGCGTCGGTTGGTTCGCGGAACTGCCAGAGGACGCCGTCGCTCCAATTGACGTGGACGATGGCGAAGTCGCGCAATTGCGCGCGACGCTGACGCGTCTGCTCCAAGACGCGCGTTTGCGCGCGGCGCTGGGCGCGAACGCGCGGCGTTATGTGCGCGAACGCTGCGCGGTGGAGGACGCGGCGCGTCATTACGCGGAATTTTTGCGCGCAGTTGCCGCAGGGCGCGCGGAATCTATGATTTACGAAACGACGAACGCCAAAGGACGAATGGCAACACTGGAAAAACGAGAGCCAGAAGACGAACGCGCCAAATCGAAAATCAAACCTTCCGTCCTCCGTCCTCCGTCGCCTGTCCCCCCGCCTGATTGGCGCGACGGCGTGACGCGCGCGTTTACGGAATTGGGTTTGGACGCCGACGACGCGGTATTGGAAAATATCGCGCGCGCGGCGAGCGAATTGGGCTTGGGCGAAACATGATTGCGCTCCAAGTTTTCGGTTTGGGCGCGGCGTTCGTCGGCGCGCTCTTTTATTTCGGATACGGTTTGACGCGCGCGCTGCTGCCCGCGTCCTTTGCTCCGTATCGCCGCTTGCTCACGCCGTTCGTCGGCATGGCGCTCGTCATCGTCTGGAATTACCTCGCGCTGTTTTGCGGATTCGACCTCACGCGCGCGACGTGGGCGCTGTGGGCGTTGACGACGGCGTTGAACGTTTTTATCCTGGCGCGCGCTTGGACGCGCAAAACGTTTCTGCGGCGTCCCGCGTTCGCGCGCGAACAATGGCTCGCCGTTTTATTGGCGTTCGCGGCGTTTTGCGCCGCCGTCGCGCCGCTGCTGCGGTACGGCTATCTCACCGTCATTGGCGAAAATTGGGATTACGAATTTTATTTGCCGCTCGCCGATTATTTGCGCGCGCTGCCCACCGCCGCGCTGTCAACCGCGCCGCCGAATCCGCTGCTCAACACCATTCTCTCGCGTCACATTCTGCCCCTGCCGATGGGCTTTACGTATTTGCACGCCGCGCTCGATGCCTTGACGCAGCGTCAAGCGCTGGATACGTTTGCGCTTTTGCTCGCCGTCCTGCGCGCCTTGGGCGTCGTCGCGGCGTATCTGTTTTTCCGCGCGACGTTTCGCATGTCTGCGCGCGCGGCGATCTTGGCGACGGCGTTGGTCGCGCTGAACGGGCTGCTGTTGTGGTTCACCTATTGGAGTTTCGGCTTGCATCTCGCGGCGTTGGCGCTTGCGCCGCTTGCGCTGCTTTTTGGCGCGCACGCGCTGACGGCGCGCGCGGAACGCGCCAAGAGCGCGCTCGCGGCAGGTTTTTTTCTCGGTGCGTTGAATGTGACGTATCACCCCGCGCTCGTGGCGGTGGGGCTGCCGCTTGGCGCAATCGGCATCTATCAACTCGTCACGCAAAAAAACCGCGTCGAAATTTTTTTGCGCGGCGCGAGCGTGATCGCCCTGACGATTCTGTTTTCATTTCCGACGCTGTGGCACATCCAAGATTTTATCCGCGAGTATTACGGGCGCGCTCCGCTCGCGATTGGACTGCGCGAATTTGTGCCGCTGTCGGACGGATATGGTTTATCGCTGTATCTCTTGAATCTCGCGGTGGGACACACGATTCCGACGCCGTGGTTGTACGAAAGCATTGCGCGCGGATGGGATTGGGGCGCGCCGCTTTTGACGCTGGCGGCAGTAATGTCATCGCTGTATGCCTTGTGGCGGTTGCGCGCGGACCGGGAACGGCGCGCGGTGTGGTATCTCGTCGTCGGCGCGAGCGTATTTTATATCGCGCTCTTTCGCCTGCCGTTTCTGCGCCCGTATCCGTACGGCTTTCTCAAAAGTTTATCGCTCGTGTCGTACGTGTTGTTGGCGTTAGCGGTTCAAGGAGCGGATTTTTTATTTCAAAATTTCAATTTTCGATTTGCGATAACGACGCTAAAGCATGGCACAGTGGAAAATCGCCAAGCGAAAATCAAAAACGTTCTGGCTTGGATGGCGCTCGCGCTTGCGGCGGCGTTTTGCTTGCTTGTCGGTTTTACGTTTGCCCTGTCCATCGAGCAGTATTTCAAACCGCGCCCCGCGTTTTTTGACGCGGACGCGTTGAAATTGCTCGCGCTGCCGACGCAAGTTCCGAACGGCGCGGAAATTTTTTTGACCGACCGCGCCGAAGCGCAAAAAATTCCGATGGGTCTGACGGCGTACGCGCTGCGGCAATATGTTTTGCGCGGCGATGTGACGACGGGCTATGGCGCGTTAAACAACGCGGAACCGGGACGCGTGTACGCTTACGCGCTGCTCGCGCGCGGCGAAAACCCGACGACGCGCGGGTATCAACCTAACGCGCTGTGGACAAATGAAACGTTTGCGCTGTACGCGCGCGCGCCGGGCGTGACCGCGCACCAAGCGTTGGACGCGCAAACCGTCGCGCCGCAATCCTTGACGTTCACGTTGGGCGCGCAAGAAATTATCGCGGGGACGAAACCGTTCACGCCGACGACGGGCGCGCGCGACGTGACGCTGGCGTTGGCGTCGTTCGCGCCGCAAACGGTGGACGTTTCGTTGGGCAATGAAACCGCGCGCCTCGCGCTGTCTCCCGGCTTGACGACCTACACTTTTGCCGACCGCGCGCTGCCGGCGACGTTGACGCTGACGCCGACCATTGCGTCGGATATTCTCGCCGCCGCGCAGCCGACGCTGCCGCATCAATTGCCGGACGCAGACCCGACATTATTTGTGCCGTACATTCAATTGGCGGAACCGCAGGCGCGCCAAGATTCCGCCGCCGCGCTTGCGGTCGCGCTCGTGCGCTGTACCAACATGAACGCGAATGAATTGAACGCGCGCTGTTTTGTGAACGCGCCGAACGGCGAAAATTTGCAGTGGCGCTGGATTGTGCGCGGAACGATAGCGGGTACGCGCGAGGAACGGGTGATGGCGCAAGCGGAAACGACAGCCGCGCCGCGCGCGCGCGTGGACCTGACAGCGCGCGCCGACGGCAGCGTTGCGTTTCGATTTGACGATGGGACGGCGCAAACTTTTGCTGCGCCCGCGTTTCCGGACGGCAAATATCGCGGCGCATTGGAAATTTTCCGCGCCGACGTTTTGCTCGCGCGCATTCCGCTCTATACCTTTGAAATCCGGGAAAACGGCGCGCGCTGGACGCGCACTGCCGACGCGTCGCCGTTGACCATTCTCGCGCCATGACCGCGCGAACGCCTTGCGTTCCCGCCGCGCCGAGACAACCGCAAGTACTGTTGACGCTTTAATTTCGTTTAAGGTATAATCGCCCTGAACAATTTGCACTTGCGGCACGCTGTCAGCGTCTGCCGCGCCTTAATTGGAACACTATGGCGCTCAAAGGCAATCTTCGCGATTTCTCAATTCACCAGCTCTTGAATTTAATCAATCTGGCGCACAAGACTGGTTCTTTGCAAGTCAAGCCCGAACCCGTTTTGAAATCCGCCAATGGACACGCGTCGCCCGCCGCGCTCTTTTTCCGCGAAGGGCGTTTGATTCACGCTTCGTTCGAGGGCAAGCCCGCGCGCCTGACCGATGTCATGGTGCAGGTCGGACGCCTGTCGCCGGAACAGGCGCAAACGGTCAACGCGCGTTCGCGGGTGGATACCGATAAAGAACTCGGTTTGCTCTTGATTCAAAACGGCTATCTGACGCAAAACGATATTATTCAAGGCGTGCGCGGGTATTTGTTGGAAACGGTGTATCAGCTCTTTACGTGGGCGGCGGGCGATTTTCATTTCGAACCGAATCAATTGCCGCCCGAAGAGCGCATCACGGTGCCATTGTCGCTCGAAAACGTCATCCTCGAAGGCAATCGGCGGCAGCAAGAATGGGAACGCTTGCGCGACGAAATTCCCGACCTCGACGTTCCGCTGCGCTTTGCCGAACGTCCCAGCGCCAACTTGCGCGATATTTCCCTCACGCGCGAACAGTGGCAAGTCATTTCGTTCATCAATTCCAAAAACACCATCAAACAAATCGGCGAATATCTCGGCTTGGACGAATTTCAAATGCGCCGCGTGGTCTATAGTCTCAAGCACAACGGTTTGATTGAAATGGCGCAGCCGGTGCGCGTCGAGCCGGTCGCGCCGCGCGGGCCCGTGCCCGGCGCCAAATTGTCGCGCAGCGTGCTGCTCCGCATTATTGACGGCGTACGTCGCCGCTAAACCGAACGCAATCTTTTTTCCGTACTATCGCCTAATGAATTATGCAGACCGTCAAAATGGTAATCACCGGACCCTTTTCCGCCGGTAAAACAGAATTCATCGGCAGTATCAGCGAAATTGCCGTCGTGCGCACCGAGCGCAAAATCACCGACGAAACGCGCGCGGTCAAGGCGCAAACGACCGTCGCGATGGATTTCGGCCGCATCACGATTGACAAAGACCTCGTACTGTATCTGTTCGGCACGCCCGGCCAGCGTCGCTTTGATTTCATGTGGGAAATTTTGTCGGAAGGGATGCTCGGTTTTGTCGTGATGGTGGACAGCGTGCGCCCCGAAACGTTCCGCGAAGCGCGCTCTATTTTGGACACCTTTCGCCGTTACAGCGAAACGCCCTTTGTCGTCGCCGCGAATAAACAAGACCATCCCGACGCATGGTCGCCCGAAGACATGAAAATTGCTTTGGGGCTGGACGACGGCATCAAAGTTTTGCCCTGCATCGCCAATCAAAAAGAGAGCGTCAAGTACGTTTTGCTCGAATTGTTGTATACTATTTTGGAACGCGCACAAGATTAACCGACAACCCACCAAGGGAATTTTATGAGCGCCACACAACCCTCCATTCCGGACCGCGGTATGCCCAGCGGCGCGCTGCGCCTGCTGTTTCTTTCGATTGAAGAAGTGATGGGCTCGGACGGCATCAAAGCGGTGCTGAACGGCGCCAAATTATCGCACTATATCAACAACTATCCCGAAAATACGCTCGAATACGGCGTGACGTTCGGCGAATACGGCCGCGTCGAACAAGCGGTCGAAGATTTTTTGGGGCCGCGCGGCGCGCGCGCGATTTTGATTCGCGTCGGACGCGAATTGTTTCGCTACAGCTTGCGCGAACAATCGGCGCTGCTCGGCATCGCGGGCAACGCGTTGAAAAACATGCCGCTCATTTCGCCGCAAGCGAAAATGAAAATTTTGCTCCAGCAAATCGTCGGCGCGGCAAACAAGACGGTGAACCAACCCGCGCGCTTGGAAGAAGACCATGACAATTTTATCGTCGTGATTGACCAGTGCATGTGCCAATGGCGCCCGAAACACGAGAAACCGTGCTGCCTCGTCACCGTCGGCACGTTCAGCGAAGCGATGAAATGGCTCACCGACCGCCCGGTCGAGGTCAAAGAAATCACCTGCCTGAACAATGGCGCGGACGCGTGCCGCTATCAGATTCCCAAAAAATTGCCGGAAGAAACCTAAAGCAAAAAATAAAAACCGCGCGCGAAAATTTTCGCGCGCGGTTTTTTGTTGGAAACGAAAAAATTTTTGACAGCCCCGCGTCTTTATGCTAGGATGGTTTTAGTAAATTCACAATTAATCGGCAGGGGAGCTGGAGCGAGTCCGGCTGAGAGGAAGAACCGCAAACCTCGTTGATGTGATGAGGCAGCCCATCTTCGACCCCATGACCTGACCCGGATAATGCCGGCGTAGGCAGAACGCGAAATCCGCAAGTTTACGCAATTCGCCCCTAGACGTCGGCTCGATTCGAGTTGGCGTTTTTTTATTTCATCACTCACGTTACGCACTGGTAGGACAAATTTGAAATTTGTCGTACGTTTTTGCGCTGTTTTGTTCGCGGGACGGCGTAACATGAATCATCACTTCAAGGAGCGTATAGTATGGAAAAACAAACCGGAACCTGGGCGGTCAAAGCGGGCCACGCGCAGATGCTCAAGGGCGGCGTTATCATGGACGTGACGGACGCGACACAGGCAAAAATCGCCGAAGACGCGGGCGCGTGCGCGGTGATGGCGCTCGAACGCGTCCCCGCCGACATTCGCCGCGACGGCGGCGTCGCGCGCATGAGCGACCCGACCAAAATTATCGAAATCATGAAAGCGGTCTCGATTCCCGTGATGGCAAAAGCGCGCATCGGTCATTTCGTCGAAGCCCAAGTGTTGGAAGCGCTCGGCGTGGATTACATTGACGAGTCCGAAGTGCTGACGCCCGCCGACGAAGCGCATCACATTGACAAACATCAATTCCAAGTTCCGTTCGTCTGCGGCTGCCGCAATCTCGGCGAAGCGCTGCGCCGCATCGGTGAAGGCGCGGCGATGATGCGCACCAAAGGCGAAGCGGGCACCGGCGACGTGGTGGAAGCGGTGCGCCACGCGCGCGCGGTCCTGGGCGAAATTCGCCGTCTGCAGAATCTGCGCGCGGACGAACTGTATACCGTCGCCAAAGAACTGCAAGCGCCGTTGGCTTTGGTCCAAGAGGTCGCGGCGACCGGCAAACTGCCCGTCGTCAATTTCGCGGCGGGCGGCATTGCGACGCCGGCGGACGCGGCGTTGATGATGCAGCTCGGCGTGGACGGCGTTTTCGTCGGCAGCGGCATTTTCAAATCGGGCGACCCCGCCAAACGCGCCAAAGCGATTGTGATGGCGACGACGCATTACAACGATCCGAAAATTATCGCCGAAGTTTCGCGCGGGCTCGGCGAAGCGATGGTCGGCATTTCCGCGCGCGATTTGCCCGAAGGGCAGCAGCTCGCCGTGCGCGGGTGGTGATGCAAATGTCAGGGAACAAGCGGCAGGCAGCGGGCGTTCCTTACTCCCTGCCGCTTGCCGCCCGCCACTCGAACATGAAAATTGGCGTACTCGCCTTACAAGGCGCGTTCCGCGAACATATTGAAATGCTGCGCGGCTTGGGCGTCGAGGCGGTGGAGGTGCGCTTGCCGGAACAATTGCGCGACCTCGACGGCTTGATTATTCCGGGCGGCGAAAGCACGACGATTGGCAAAGTCGCGGCGCAGTACAATTTGATTGAACCGCTTCGGGAATTTGCGGCGCAAGGCAAGCCCATGTGGGGAACGTGCGCGGGGATGATTGTGCTGGCAAAAGAAGTGGGCATGGCGGGACATGCCACAATGCGGCAGCCGCTCGTCGGCGTGATGGACGTGCGCGTCAAACGCAACGCGTTCGGGCGGCAGGTGGATTCGTTCGAGACCGATTTGGATATTCCCGAAATCCAAAACGGCGATAAGACTCCGTTCCACGCGATTTTTATCCGCGCGCCGCTGTTTGAAACGGTGAACGATACCGTGCGCGTGTTGGCGAAACTGGACGACGGAACGATTGTGGCGGCGCGCGAAAATAATTTGCTCGCGACGAGTTTTCATCCCGAACTCACGCACGACCCGCGTTTCCACCAATATTTTTTGAACATGGTCAAGAACGGGCGACGCGCGACCTGAGCGCGTCCCCGAACTCGAACGTTGTACATGCAAGCCGTTATCGTCGCCAATGGCGAAATGCGCGCGCACGCGCGGCTTAAAGAAATTTGGCTGCGCGCCAAGCTGCGAATTGCGGCGGACGGCGGCGCGCGCAACGCGCGTTTCTTGCGGATCGCGCCGCACGTCGTCGTCGGCGATTTGGATTCGTTGGACGATGAAACGCGCGCGTGGTTGGAAAAAAATAATTGCGAATTCATCCGCTATCCGCCCGCCAAAGACGAAACGGATTTGGAGCTCGCGCTGCGACTCGCGCAAACGCGCGGCGCGGACGAAATCACGCTGCTCGGCGCGCTCGGCGGACGTCCGGATCATTTTCTGGCGAACGTTCTCTTGGTCGCGCAGACGCGCGGTTTGAAAGCGGCGGACGCCGCCATTGAAATGTGGTGCGGCAGCGGTTTGGACATTATCGAGGGCAAACCGGGCGATCTCGTTTCGCTGCTCCCGTTCGACGCGCGCGTGGAAGGCGTCGCGACGGAAGGATTGGAATATCCTCTGCGCGGCGAAACGTTAGAACGCGGCAGTACGCGCGGCGTCAGCAATGTGATGCAAGGCGAACGCGCGCAAATCATTTCCACGCGCGGCAAGTTGTTGATTGTTCATCTGTTGCAGTAACGCACGCACATCTCAAAAAGCAAATATCCCAAATACCTTCGGGGAGCTCGATTGCGTCGGGCTGAGAGGGCAGTGGCGATAAAACGGTTCGCCAAGCTGCCGACCCATTGAACCTGACAGAGGTAATGCTCGCGCAGGGAAAATTGGTAACGCGCCGCCAGCGCAGCCGCCTCTCGCACTCGGAGGCGGTTTTTCTTTTTTTAGCGCGCTGGCGCGACCAACGCTCGACGCGCAAGGAGGCAAAATGAAAAAAATAATTCTGTTGGCGCTCGTAAGCGCCGTCGCCGCGCTCGGCGCGTGCGCGCGTCCGACGCCCGTCGCGCCGCAAGGCGCGCCCGCCGCGCTCGTCGTCGTCACGCACGATTCGTTTGCGGTGAGCGAAAACGTATTGCGCGAATTTGAAACCGCGCATAACGTCAAGGTGCAAATTCTCAAAGCGGGCGACGCGGGCGCGGCGTTGAATCAAGCCATTCTCGCGGGCGCGGCAAATCCGCCGGGCGATATTTTTTTCGGCGTGGACAATACCTTTCTCTCGCGCGCGCTCCAAGCCAATTTGTTTCAAGCGTACGCGCCGCAAGGTTTGGACGACATTCCCGCCGTTTATAAACACGACGCCGCCGCGCGTTTGAACCCGATGGATTTCGGTTACGTCTGTATCAATTACGATAAACAGTGGTTCAAGGGAAAAAAGCTCGCGCCGCCGCAAACGCTCGCCGATCTCGTGAAACCGGAATATAAAAGTTTGCTCGTCGTACAAAATCCCGCGACGTCGTCGCCCGGACTCGCGTTCCTGTTTGCCACCGTCGCCGATTTTGGCGCGGACAAGTATCTCGATTATTGGAAACAATTGCGCGCGAACGATGTCGCCATCAGCGAGGGTTGGAGCGACGCGTATTACAATAAATCCACCTGGAGCGGCAACGGCGACCGTCCGCTCGTCGTAAGTTACGCCACGAGTCCCGCCGCCGAAGTTTTCTTTAGCGAAGGCAAATTGACCGAGCCGCCGACGGGCAACGTTTTGGGCGACGGCGCGTGTTTTCTCCAAATTGAATTTGCGGGCGTCTTTCAAAACGCCAAACAACCCGAACTCGCGCGCAAGTTCATGGATTTCATGTTGTCCACGCCTTTCCAAGAGGACATTCCGACGCAAATGTTTGTGTATCCGGTGAATCCCGCCGCGCAGCTGCCCGATTTTTATAAATTCGCGGAAAAACCGAACAAGCCCGCGCAGCTGCCCGACGACGCCATTGACGCCAACCGCGACGCGTGGATCAAAGCATGGACGCAGGCGGTGTTGAGATAGTGCGATAGTGCGATGGTGCGATAGTGCGATGGTGCGATAGTGCGGTAGTGCGAGGGTGCGATGGTGTGCGTTGTTTTTTTCGACGCTTTGTTCAGCCGTTGAATTCCATTCAACGGATTCAATCCAATGGATTCCATTCAACGGATTTAATCCAATGGATTCCATTCGATGGATTTCATTTAACGAATTTCATTCAATGAATCGTTCATTTTCCCGCTTTCCGTTCATCCTTTTGCTGCCGCTGTTGTTTCTCGCGCTGTTTTATTTTTTGCCGTTCGGCGCGATTTTGGTGTATGCGTTTTTTCCGCACGGCGCGCTCGAACTCGCGGGCGTGCGCGAAATTTTTACGGACGCGTATTATGCGCGCGTCTTGGGTTTTACGGTGGGGCAAGCGGCGCTGTCCACGCTGCTGACCGTCGCCGCCGCGCTGCCCGCCGCGTACATTTTTGCGCGCTATCAATTTCGCGGGCAGACGCTCGTGCGCGCGTTGACGACGCTGCCGTTTCTCATGCCGACGATTGTCATTGCGCCCGCGTTCATTGCGTTGTTTGGGCCACGCGGCGCGGTCAATACGTTTTTGATGAACCTCTTGCATCTCGAAAACGCGCCGCTGCAATTGCTCGATACGATTTGGATTATTTTGCTCGCGCACGTGTTTTATAATTACACGATTGTGTTTCGCATCGTCGGCGATTTTTGGTCCAAACTCGACCCGCAGTTGGAAAATGCGGCGCGTGTGTTGGGCGCGGGGCGCTGGCGCGCGTTTCGAGAAATCACGCTGCCCTTGCTGCTGCCGGCGCTCGCCGCCGCCGCGCTGCTCGTTTTCATTTTCGATTTCACTTCGTTCGGCGTAATCTTGATTTTGGGCGGCGCGCGGCTGGCGACGCTCGAAGTGGAAATCTACCGCAGCGCGGCGAATCTGTTTGATTTGAATCTCGCCGCGGCGCTGTCGCTGCTGCAAATTTTCCTTACGCTGATTTTGATTTTGGCGTACACGAAAATGCAAGCGCGGCTCGCCGCGCCGGTGCGTTTGCGCCCGCAAACGTTTACGCGCCGCGCTTTGAAAACGCGGCGAGAAAAATTTTTCGTCGGATTCTATCTTTTGGCGACGTTGTTTTTTTTGCTTGCGCCGCTCGGCGTCCTCGTCCTGCAATCGTTAATTACGCCGCAAGGCATCGGCTTGGACAATTACGCGGCGCTCAATACGAATCCGCGCGGCAGCGCCATGTTCATTGCGCCGACGGACGCGATTCGCAATTCGTTACTTTTTGCGAGCGTCGCCGTCGCGCTCGCGGTCGCGCTCGGTTTGCTTGCGGCGTATGGAATCGTACGCACGCGCAGAGGCGGCGGAACGTTGGACGCGCTCTTTTTGCTGCCGCTCGCTACGTCGGCGGTGACGCTGGGCTTTGGGTATATCGTCGCGTTCAGCCGCCCGCCGTTCGATTTTCGCGCGGCAGTGTGGCTGATTCCCGTCGCGCACACGCTCATCGCGCTGCCGTTGGTGATACGCGCGGTTCTGCCGTTATTGCGCGAAATCAAACCGAACGTTCAAGAGGCGGCGGCAACGTTGGGCGCGGCGCCCGCGCGCGTGTTTTGGGAAATTGATTTGCCGATTGTGGCGCGCGCGACGTTGGTCGGCGCGGTCTTGGCGTTCACGCTTTCGCTCGGCGAATTCGGCGCGACGACGCTGCTGGCGCGGCCCGAATGGACGACGATGCCGTTGGCGATTTATCGTTTATTGGGCCAACCCGGAATGGGCAATTACGGACAAGCGTTGGCGTTGAGCGTCCTGCTGATGCTCGTGAGCGCGGCAGCCATTGCGCTGATGGAACGCGCGCGCGTCGGCGAAGGCGGAGAATTCTAAATGCAGTCCGCGCCGCTTTTGTCCGTTCGGAATATAGAAAAAGCGTATGAAGGCGCGCCGCTGCTGCGCGGCATTTCGTTCGATATTGCGGCAGGCGAAATCGTGTGCGTGTTGGGTCCGAGCGGCACGGGCAAAACGACGCTGCTGCGGCTCATCGCGGGTTTGGAAGAAGCGGACGGCGGACAGATTTTATTTCGCGGAACCGATTTGCGGAACGTGCCGCCGCACGCGCGCGGGTTCGGTTTCATGTTCCAAGACCTCGCGCTCTTTCCGCACAAAAACGTCCGCGAAAACGTCGCGTTCGGTTTGCGAATGAAAAACGTTTCCGCGAACGAAACCGCTGCGCGCGTGCGCCAAGCGCTCGAACTCGTGGGCTTGGACCCGGCGCGCTTTGCCGCGCGCGACGTAAATCGTTTGTCGGGCGGCGAACAACAGCGCGTCGCGCTGGCGCGCACGCTCGCGCCGCAGCCGCCGTTGATTTTATTCGACGAACCATTGGGCGCGCTCGACCGCGTGCTGCGCGAAGAACTCGCGCACGAATTGCGCGCGCTGCTGAAACGTCTGCATTTGACGGCGCTGTACGTGACGCACGACCAAGACGAAGCGTTCGCGCTGGCGGATCGTTTGCTCTTGCTGAACGCGGGCGGCATCGCGCAGAGCGGCGCGCCGTCAGAAATTTACCAAAATCCGGCGAATGAATTTGTCGCGCGTTTTATGGGCTTGACGAATCTGACGCCCATTCAGAAATTGGAACGGGGCGATTCAAAAAGCAGCGTCGAAACGGCGCTCGGTTTTTTTGAAATCCCCCGCGCGGCGGCGGATGCGGCGACGCCGCAATTTTTGCTGCTGCGTCCGAACGCGGTGAAACAAGTCAGCGCGCCGACCGCCGCGCGCGCCAATAGTCTGCGCGGGCGCGTGATAGAGACGCAATTCCGCGCGGGGCATCCACAGATTATGGTGCAGACCCGCGCGGAAAAATTAACGTTTGAGTGGGATGCGGCGGTGGAATTGAATCGGGAATATACATTCGAGTTGGATGCGCGCGCGCTCCAACTCGTCGCCGCGTAAATTAGGGCGCTTGGTCCGACATGCCGAGCAGGATGCTGAATTTGATTTTTTGAAATTCGATGCCGTCGGCAGCCGCCGTCGCGTCGAGACGTTCTTTGATTTTGGCGTTGAGCGCGCGTTCGTTGGCGACGATGCCGCGAGTTTGCGGCTCCATTGCCACTCGCAGCAGCGCTTGGTCCATTAACGTTTCCGCGTGTTTTTCCAACGCGACTTGGGCCGTTTTCAAATTCAACGGGCGCGGAATTAAAAAGGCGCGTGAACGCGGCAGATTGAACAGCACACGGTCCCAAAAGAGGTCGGGCGCATTGACGCGATATGCCGCTTCGACATGCGCGCTCAGCGGACTCGTATCCCATTGAATCACATTGCGTTTGAAATTGGCACAAGTAAAGCTTGACGTTGGCACGAGGGCGACGATGTCTTGATGAAAAGGCACGAGCAGATGCAAGCCCTGGTCATGGCGCGCCCAGACGCGTTCGTGTTCGACAAAAACCGCCGCTTGATTTTCCTTTAACCGGACATAGAGTTGGCGCGCGCCGGCAAGCAGAATTAGCGGAATGGCGCAAAGCGCGATGCCGACAATTAAACCGATGACCCAAGAGGTCATCAGCGCCGGTTGGCTTTGCCAAAGGACTTGGAACGCCAACGCCAGCAGACCCAGCATTACGCCAAACAAGATGCAAGCGCCCGCAAAGGTAACCCACGCCCAGAACGCGAAACTGCTTTCGGGCATGGCGCGCGCGGAAGCGCGTCCAAATACAAAGCGCCGCGTGGCGGTTGTTTTGGCGTCAGGCGGTTTTTGTTTGGCGCCCGGGGCGTCGCCCGGAGCGTCAGATTCCGTTTCCGTTTTTGGTTCGGCGCGCGCGTCTTGCGCTGAAGAATTGGAATTTGGCGGCGCGTCGGACGCGCGTTTGGCTTTCGGTTGTTCCGGGGGCGCGTGTCCGTTGGATCCGGGCGCGCTGCCGGCGCGGGCTTTTTCTGCGCCGGGCGGCGCGCCGTAGGTTTCGGACTTGGTTTTGCCGTCCGGATTCGGGTCCGCTTTCGCGCCCGTCGCGCTTGACGCGTACGCCGCTTCCGTTTCCGCCGCTTTGGTTTTTGCGCCCGTCGCGCTCGACGCGGACGCCGCTTCCGTTTCCGCCGCTTTCGCTTCGGCTTCTTGCGCCAAGCCGAGTTCGACATATTTTCTGCCCAGACGGCCATACGCTTCGCGCGCGTATTCGGCAAATTCTTCGGAAGTTTGGCGCAGCAAAATATAGGCGTCCGTAAAACTGCGAAAGCCCTGCGTCCAGCGGTCTTGATTTTTGTCGCACAGCGCTTTGCAGATGCAGCCGCGCGTCAAGTGCGCGATGCCCTGCTCGTGTTTTACTTGCGCCTGTTGAAAATGATACGCCGCTTTTTCGCACAGCTCGGCGGCGCGGTCCCACTCGTCTTGGTCTGCCGCCGCGAAATACGCCCACGCCATATGCAAACGCGCCGCGCCCAGCACATAATCGTCGTTCAAGCGCTTGGCGCTTTCGATGCTCGACCAGAGCAACCGCAGCGCGGCTTGCAGCTGTCCTTTTGCCGCCAAGTCCGCCGCCTGCTGATGCAGCAAACTATTGTTGTGGTCGCGCTCTTGCAAAGCGCCGCGCAGAATTTTAAAAACTTGATGTGGCGTATCTTGGGACATACAAACGCCTCCGCTTTCAGCCCATCCGTCCATCGGCGCCGCTAGGGCGCGGGCGGCGCGGACGTATCCGACGTTGGTTCGACGTTTTGCGCGGGCGGCGGTTCGGACGGCGGCGCCTGTTCGTCGCGCGCCACAACCGTTCCTTCAATCAGATCGTCTTTTTTGAGTTCCCACAAATCATCCTGAATAAAATTCAGCGACAGCCGTTCAATCGCTTCGATATACCGCACCGCGATTTCGGAATCCAGGATGACGCCGCGATTCTTGTCGCGCAGCGGGTCCGCAATTTGACGCAGCAGCGCGTCGCGCAGCGCGGTCTTGGCGTCTTGTTGAATAATCATGGCGTCGCGGCGCGTTTGCGCGCGCGCGATTTTCACCTGCCGGTCCAGTTCGGCGTGTTTGCGGTCTTGGAGCGCCTTGACCATGCGCGCTTCCAATTCGATTTCGGTGACGCTGAGCGATTCAATTTCAATGCCCAAGCCGAGCATCTTGTTGACCACGCGCTCGCGCAGCGTCCGAATCAACGTTTTGCGCGCGCCCGCGCCGCCGGCGTACAAATCTTCAAAATATTCCTCGCCAGCCAAATCGCGCACCTGACCAGCCACGTAACTTTTGATTATCTGGGTATAATCCGAACGTTCGGGCGACCAGATTTTGTAACGGATGATTTCTTCGTCGAATTCAAACCGTTTGGTTTTGGGGTCCAGCGGTTTGGCGCCGCCGTTAGCCAAATCGCGCGCGCCCTGCACTTTGTGACGAACGACCACCGTTATTTTTTTGAAAAGCATCTGGTCGCGCGTCAACACATCGTCAACGTTGACAGTCAAACTGCGCGCATACAACGCCACCGGCATCCCGACAATTTCTCCTTGTTCGAGAAAAAATGTGCCGGACCCGACGACGCGCGAGATGCAGCCGCCGCGCTCCAAAACGGCGGCGAATCCTTCGTCCACCGTCAAGACGCCGGGACCGCCTAATTTGTACGATTTGTCGCCTCCAAGATTTTCAATCTTGTTGCCGCGCACCGCCACGCTAAAGAGCGGTTTGCCCTCGCGCACATTCGCCACATATTGCCGCGCCTGATGCGGTTCAATCCCTTTGTGCGCGGCAAAATGAAAATCCGCAATCGTCTTGTTGGTCCCTTTGAACGCCAACCATAAAAAGCCGGCAAAAAACGCGGCGGGGATAAAGAGGGCGACAAGCGCGCGCGCCGCCGGCGAACGCATGAGCCATTCTTCCGTCGGACTGCGCAAACCCGGCGTCGTGCGATCGTCCATGTCCACCGACGTATATTGTTGAATCTTGGTCCCGTCCGGGGCGGCGGTGAGGATTTGATTGTTCCCGTCCATCGCGACAGCCATGATATTGCGCGAACGGGATTCGATGGGTTTCGGTTGAACGTTCTGGTCCTCGATGTCAAACAAGTACAAGTTTTCATCGTCGCCCGCGCCGACAAAATAGCGATTGTCTTGGGCGACGAGCAGATTGGTAAATTCAAGGTCTGGCGCCGGGAATTCGCGGACCAATTTATGATTGAGCTGCGTTTCCCACACGCGCACAGATTGCGCGCTGGCGGTCACCAGATATTGACCGTTCGGCGAAAACGCCAGCGCGGTCACGCGCAACAAGTGGGCGTTCTCGAGCTGGCCCGGCGAGGCGGCGCGAAAAACCCATCGCACCAGCGCTTTGGCTTTGTTCGGGTCCAGGTCCCACAGATAGACGTTGCCTTTGCTGTCGCCGGAAGCCATTTGCTTGCCGTCCGCGCTAAAGCCCAGCGTCGAAACTTCGTCCGTGTGTTGACGCGTGTCCGCGTAAATCGCCGTATCGGTATTCCACAAACGCACGACGCCGTCCGCGTTACCCAACGCCACGAGCGGCTGGGTCGGATTGACCGCCAGCGCATTGACGGCGGCATTTTTCCAAACCATTTCGCGCTGCGGCACGCCGCTTTGACCCGAACGAATCCATTTGCGTACGATTCCTTCGCGGCTGAGCGTAATCAATTCGTCCGCGCGCGCGTTCTCATCCGGGGCGGATTCATCGCTCACTTGCGCCGCGCTCGCCACGACAGCCGGTTTGGCAGGCACAAACGCAACCTGCGTGACGTCGTCGCGCGCGCCGCGCAGCGTGTGACATTCGGCGGGCTGCTGAAAATCGAACGCAGTGCAAATATGCACTAGCTTGGCGCTATCCACCGCCGCCACCATCGGACGCGTCGAGTTGCGATTCCACGCCAGCGCTTGAATATCATTCGCCGCGTCCAACGACGCGGCGTTGACCGTAAAATCTTGTTGGCGCGCCTGAATCTTGTACTTGGCCTGCGCCGCCTGCGCGATTTGAGGGCAAGCGATTTTATTCTGGGCATCGTAAGCGGTTTGATTGACGCGCGACAATTGCCAAATCCGCACATTGCCCGAAGCTTCGCCCGTTACCAGATAATTACCGGACGGGTCAAACAACATGCGCGTAACTTGGCTCGGCAATTCAAGGAGGTCGTAACGACAACCATCGGGATATTCGCGCAGAAAAATGCGTCCCTGAGCTGCCGCGTTGGCGGGCTTGAAAGGGTCGGGTCCCTCGGCAGTGGCATAGATTTGCGCCGTCGGATTCAACGCGGCGGCGCTTAATTTCATTTCATCGGGTCGGTTATCCACGCGCATTAAATAGCGCGACGCTTCCGCCGCGATTTGAGAATTGTGATCCACGCGCGCGGGGTCCAAGACCCAAGATTCCACCTTGCCTTGAGCGCTCACCGAAACAAGACGCAAAAGGTTTTGTCCGAGCGGCATAAATTCGAGACTCTTGATGCTGTACGGATGACCTTCAAAATCATAAACGAGCCGCTGCCGCGCGAGGTCAAACAGCCGAATCTGATAATCCGCGCCGCCCGTCGCCAAAAAGCGGCTCGAAGGGTCTAACGCCAACGCGGTCACGGGCAGCGCATGCACTTGGCTTTGGTCCAAAACCACCGTCTCGCCCGTGCCATCCCGATTGATTTTCCACACCGTCAGGTCGCCGCCGCTAAAACCTGCGACCAGCAAAATTTTATTGACCAGCTGCCCGCTCGCGTCGTATTCTGCCCACGTTCCCATCGCGAGCTGCGAAACGGCGCCGTGTCTGCCCAACAGTTGACGTTTAAACGTCGTACCTTCGGCATCCCAGAGCGCAACGTTGCCGTCCGTATCGCCGACCGCGAGCATGTCGCCAAAAGGCGAATAGGCGACGGCTTGGAAACTTTTCTGATACTCGGGCGCAAGCTTGACCAAGTGACTGCCGTCCGCGTCCATGATAAAGGCATTGCCGTTGGCGTCTCCGGCGGCGAGCCGCGAACCGTCTTGATTAAACGCCATCGAGACGATGCGGTCTACCATTGGGATAATTTGACGCGGCTCGCGGTCCATTCGAAAATTCATGTACGAATAGACAAACAAGCCAAAGCACAGCGCCAAAAGACCCGCCATAAAAAAACGCTGCGCGCGCATCACGTTCGGACGCGGCGCGCCTTTGACGCGCGCGCCGAGTTGGGGCCAGACGATTTGCCACAAGAAAAAGAGCGCGAGAACGATAAATGCCGCCGCAAAGGGGCCGTCAATTTTGAGGCGTTTGCCGATGGGAATGCCTTGCAGGGTAAAATTTCCGATGGCGGGATACTCGTACAATCTGATTTCGTCCATTTGAAGGACATAGAGCAGTCCGACAAAGCCGCCGAGGACCAGCGCGACGCGAAAAATTGTATCCGCGTTCCGTTTCAAGAAACTCATGGCACACCTCCTGAGGTTCCGGTCATTGCATATTTTCGTACCGTTCCATTACAGGTTGCGCCGCATCCGGCGAAAGCGGGCGCTGCACCAAGCGTTCGTACTCTTGGACTCCGACAATCACGACCATGGGCTGACCAAAATTTTCAACGAGAAACGTTTCTTGATGAAAGCGCGCTCGCTGCATGATTTCGCGCGTCCGAGTGCGTAAATCCGTCGCGCTAATCGGTTTCAGACTCATATCGCACCTCCGCCCGTACAATTCGTACATTTCACATAATTGTAGCAAATGAACGTTTATATTTTGTAATGAAATTGTAATGAAATATTCTAATTTTTCGCCGCCCTACGGCGATACAAAAAACGATACAAAATAATTGGCGCTTTGCCCGAAATTCTTGGTGGAAAATGGGTTAAAATAGAAGTGCGCGCAAACGTTATAGACAACTCAAATAAACATCGCGCCAAGACCTGACAGGTTTTCGTCGCGCGCGCGCAAGGAGCGAATAAATGAATCAGCTGAAACAAGAGCGCTGCGTCGCGTGTCGTCCCGATTCACCGCGCGTGACGGCAACGGAAATGCGCGAACTGCTGCCGCAACATCCTGAACTGTAGTTTTCTCGATATTGGCGTGGGATATTATTATTTGGCGGATGACACGGGCAATACCAACTATCAGCATTATTGGACGCAGGATTTGGGACAGCCCGCCGCGCCCACGGGCACTCCCAGCGCCACGCGCACGGCGACGCCGACGCGCACGCCGACCACCGAATTGACGCCGACGGAAACATTGACGCCGAGCATCACGCCCACGCCGACCAGCACGCCCGTCAACCTCGCGCCGCTGGTGATTGATTACACCTACGACCCACTGTATCGTCTGACGAACGCGACCTACACGGGCGTGTTGACGGACACGTTCGCGTATTCCTATGACGCGGTCGGCAATCGGCTGACACAAAATAATAATGGCGTCGTGACGAATTATGCGTACGACCACGCGAATCGTTTGACGAGCGTGAATGGTGTGACGTATAGTTGGGACAACAACGGGAATTTGTTGTCGGATGGAGTGAATACGTATGGGTATGACCAAGCAAACCGTTTGATTTCTGTCAATGGGCAAACGACGTTCGCTTACAATGGAGTGGGCGATCGGTTGCGGCAGACCGTCAACAGCACCATAACAAACTACACGCTCGATTTGAACACGGGTTTGACGCAGGTGCTCGCGGACGGAACGAACACGTATTTATATGGTGTTGGCAGAATCGCGCAACAGCCAACGAACCAACCAACCAACTGGCAATATTTCGGCGCGGATGGGTTGGGCAGCGTGCGCCAGATGTATGACGCGACGGGCATCACGCAACTGAATCAACGCTATGACCCGTTCGGGAATGTGATGGCGACGGATGGCACGGCGGCGAGCGTGTATGGGTTCACGGGTGAATGGACGGATGCGACGGGATTGGTGTTCTTGCGAGCGAGATATTATGACCCAATGCAAGGGCGGTTTATCTCGCAGGACACGTTCGCAGGGAACTACGAACTGCCACAATCTCTGAATCGCTGGAACTATACCCGCGCCAATCCCGTTTTGCTTACGGATGGCTCGGGACATTGTGATCCGGTTGTCTGTGTGGCAATCTTGGCTGCTCTGGGTTTGGTTGCATTGGTGGGCTGTGCCGATTCTCCGACAGATGTTCCATCAAATCCAACCCAAATTCCATCCATCCAGACGATTGTTCCGCTTTCGACGCGTCGTCCTCCGACGGGGACTGTGCCGCCGACAGGAACGATTCCTCCAACAGGCACCAACACACCGATCCCTCTTCCAACAGCAACAGAGGAACAAGTCAGTGCAGTCGCGCGAATGCTGTACGCCGAACAAAACACCGAGCCTCGGAGGATAAAGGTTGCTGCGACATGGGTAATCAGAAATAGAGTGGACACAAGATATGCAGGGCTTGCCACGTATCAGGCGCAGATTGAAAATGGACAATTCGCGACCATTTCAGTAGCCGCAGCTCTACAACTATTGAGTTTTGCACAAGTAATGGAACACGCATCTACCAGGGCAAGTCCGAAGCATAGATGCACGACCACAACAATTCTTGCGAATGTTTCAAGCGTCGTTTCGTGGTGACCAACATGGCTTTCAGA
>WBZO01000932.1_pt1 | contig 52179 bp, 49 predicted proteins | sample 5204261 | NCBI WGS metagenome assembly WBZO01 (sample SAMN12412400, study PRJNA552823) | activated sludge metagenome | isolation source: activated sludge from anammox sidestream of wastewater treatment plant... | place: USA: North Carolina | collected 2017-09
CTTGACCGTACCGGTACCGCGCCTCCGGTGTCCCCGTCACGGCAGGATCAGCCGTTCGGCAGGCACCCTAACAATCGTCCGTCAATCCACCGTGCCCCGGTAGCCGTCCGCGTCGAGCAGCGCGGCCAACCCCTGCTCGAACGCCCCGGCGTCGCCGCGGATCTCCAGAAGCCAGCCCTGTCCGTACGGGTCGGAGTTGATCAGCTGGGGGCTGCCCTCCAGCTCACCGTTGACCGCGGCCACCGTCCCCGAGACCGGGGCATACAGGTCGGAGACCGATTTGGTGGACTCCACCTCGCCGAACGAATCGCCGGCGGTCAGCGCTGCGCCGACGTCGGGCAGCTGCACGTAGACCACGTCACCCAGCGACGACTGCGCGAAGTCGGTGATGCCGACCCGGACGGTGTCGTCGGCGGTGCGGCGGACCCACTCGTGCTCAGCGGTGTAGCGCAGGTCGGCGGGGATGTCGCTCACGGTGCTCCTCGTTGCTTTCGATGACGGACGGGCGTCACTTGACGGGCTGAGCGTATTGGCGGGGTTTCGGTTGCCGCAAGGCGGTCACGTCGACCCGGTCGGATTGGTCGACCTTCATCGAGGCCCCCACCCGCCCGACGCTGTCCAGCGCGCCGCCGGGAATCGTCATCGCGGCCGCCAGCGTAGGCGGATCACCAATGGCGACAAGGGAATACGGCGGCTTGAGGGTCACCGAGTCGACGATCAGGTCCCCCGGGGCTCCGGTCACCCAGGTGTCCACACCCACGCGGACGGCCTGGTCGCCGGCGCCGATCTGCATCGTCTCCGCACCGGCGGCACGCAGTTCGTTGATGACGTCGAGCATGGTTTCCGGCGCCACCCCGGGTCCCGGATCGTCGATGGTGATCTTCACACCGGGGCCGGTGGCGGCCACCGCGCCGATCAGGATCGACAGCGCGGCCAGCCTGGCCTGGGCGTTGGCGATGGCCGCCTGGTCGCTGGTCCCGGTCGACTGCATCGCGGCGAGCGTCCGCCGCAGGTCGGCGACCTCGGAATTGAGAGCGGCCTCCCGCTTCTGCAGCGAGTCCAGCAGCACCAACAGGTCGGCCGGCCGGGCGTTCTGCAGGGTGTCCCCCGAGCGGGTCGTGCGCACCTGGGTGGCGATGGCGATCCCGAGCAGCAGGCACAGCAGCGCCGCGAGGACGCCGAACACCCGGGACCGCGACGGTCGCCGCTCACGCGGGCCGGCCACCTCAGGCACCGAGCAGCCGCCGTCGCAGGGCGGCGGCATTGCCGAAGATGCGGATGCCCAGCACCACGATGATCGCCGTGGACAACTGGGCGCCCACCCCGAGCTGGTCGCCGACGTACACGAGCAGTGCCGCCACCAGGACGTTGAAGACGAACGAGATGACGAAGACCTTCGCGTCGAAGATGTCCTCCAGATAGGCCCGCAGACCGCCGAACACCGCGTCGAGGGCGGCGACGACGGCGATCGGCAGGTAAGGCTGCACCCAGTCGGGCACGTTGACCCGGAAGACGAGCCCCAGCACGATGCCGGCGATCAGGGCCGCGATACCGATCATCGTCTGCCCTACCCCTCGGCCTGCCGCGCGAATGTCAGCGTCCGGCCCGCCGCCGCCGGCAGGGTGACGTCCTGTTCGGCGCTGACCTTGACCTGCACCCCGTACGCGGTCTCCAGCAGGCGTAGGCGCTCAAGCCCGCTGGTGGTCTGCAAAGCGTCGGGCATCCGGTCGGGCGACCCGACGGCCAGGACGGTGTAGGGACTGACGACGGGCTGGTTGTCCACCAGGATCGCCGAGCCGGCCTGGCGCACCGTGACGTCGGGGCCGATGCGCACCCCTCCCACCGCGACGGCTTCGGCGCCGCTGGCCCACAGCGAGTTCACCAGCAACTGCAGATCCCGATCGAGGATGACCTGCGTGCTGCCGGGGGTGCGCTGCGCCGAGGCGTCGGTGAGACCCGGGCCGGCACCGGGGTCGGTGATCACGACCGATACGCCGGGGCCGTGGATGGCGGTGGTGGCCCCGCTGAGACTGTCGGTGTCGAGATCGGCCAGCAGGCCCCGCCCGGTGGCGTCGGCGGCCAGTTCACGGCGCTGAATCTGCTCGACCTCGCCGGCCATGGCGGTCCGGTCGGCCGACAGCCGGGCGACCCGCGCCTGGCCGGTGTGCACGCTCTGGGCGAGCACCTGCCGGGCGGCGCTCACCCCCGGAGCGGCCGCCCGAACTTGGGCAAGGGCTATTCCGACCACCCCGGCGATGAGAACCGCGGCGAGGAGCTGCCAGCCCCGGCCGGCCGGGGCACGGCGGCCCGCGGCCGCCGCGGCGTAGCCGGGGTCGAGATGGTTGGTCAACAGCGACCGCAACAGCGACGGCATCGCCTGCCGTGCGGCCGGCGCCTCAGACGGGGGCGTCACGGCGTTCCCGAGGCAGCTCGCGCACCACCAGTCGAACCTGGATCAGGTACAGCACCGCAGACCAGAGATACATGTAGGTGCCCCAGATCACGAAGGCCCAACCGACGGCCGCGACCGCGCGGTTCCACCCGAAGTCGCACTGCCCCAACAGAATCAGCGGAAAGCCGGACATCAGCGCGAAGGTCGCACCCTTGCCGATGTACGTCACCGGCAGTGCGGTGACCCCGCGGCTGCGCACCACCGGCAGCGCTGCGGCGAGCAGCGCGTCGCGCCCGAACAGGACCGCGACGAGCCACCAGGGCACGACGCCGGCGAAAGCCAGGCCGAGCGGAACGGCGACCATGTAGATGCGGTCCACCAGGGGATCCAGCAACTCCCCCAGCCGCGACGACTGGTTTGCCACCAGCCGGGCGATCTTGCCGTCGGCCCAGTCGGAGGTTCCGCTGAACATCAGGATGGCGGTGGACCATCCGTAGGCCTGCCGCGCCAACAGCAGGTAGAGGAACACCGGAACCAGGACGAGCCGGATGGCGCTGAGGATGTTCGGGATCGTCAGAATCCGGCCGGACATGAGGAAAACCTAGCGGAACACGCCCGGCAGGCTCAGCGCCGACAGCGTGTCGTCGCGCATCGGGTTGTCGTGGACCATGTAGGTCCACGTCGAGGTCGGACGCGCGAGCTTGGACAGGTCCAGGCCCGGCTCGTCTTCCACCACGTTGGCCGTCTCGAAGGTCTGCTGGGAAGCCTCGATGGCGTCGGCGGCCAGGTGGCCGAACGCGTCGACGGCCAGGCGGTGGAACTCGTCGAGCGGGTTCTGCCGGCCCAGCGCCCGCAGATGGATGCTCTCCCGGATGTCGGAGAGGTAGGCCAGATGGTCGGCCCACCCGCGATCGAGGTGGTAGAGCATGATGTTGCGGCAGATCCGCTCCAGGTTCTCCTCCGCGGCCTCGGCGCCGGGATAGGTCGCGGCGAGCTCGTCGTAGCGTTCGGGCGCCAGTTCACGCAGCTCCTCACGGGCGGCCGGTGTGCTCAACAGGGTGTTGCGCCGTTCGACGATGATGGACCGCTGCTGGGCGATCAGCTGGTTGTAGCGCCAGGTGTTGGCGTGGATGTCGAGCAGACGTCCCTCGGCCACCCGCTGGGCGTGGTCGAGCAGGGCGTTGGCTTTGGGGCTGGTGATCTGCCCGTATTCGTCGCACTCGGTCGGCAGTTTGGGGTTCTCGAGGTTGGCGACGACGACGTCGTCCTCCCAGCTGGAGAAGAACACCGACGAGCCGGGGTCGCCCTGCCGCCCGGAGCGGCCGCGCAGCTGGTTGTCCAGCCGCTCGGTGTTGTGCCGGCCGGTGCCGATGACATGCAGGCCGCCGAGGTCGGCGACCTCGGCCTGGGCACTGTCGCTGATCTCGGATCCGCCGAGCCGGATGTCGGTGCCGCGGCCGGCCATCTGGGTGGACACCGTGACCGCGCCGAGTTTGCCCGCCTCGGCGATCACGCGGGCCTCCTCCTCATCGTTCTTGGCGTTCAGTACGACGGCGGGAACACCGCGGCGCAACAGACGGGAGTGCAGGTCCTCGGACTCGGCGACGTCCTGGGTGCCGACCAGGATGGGCTGCCCGGTGGCGTGGATCTCGAGGATGTGGTCGATGATCGCGTCGTTCTTGGCCGCCTCGGTGATGTAGATGCGGTCCGGCTCGTCGGTGCGGACGTTCGGGGTGTTCGGCGGGATGGGCGAGACGCCGAGCTTGTAGAACTGGCGCAGCTGCTCGCCGGCGGCCAGCGCGGTGCCCGTCATGCCGCAGACGGTCGGATAGCGGTTGATCAGCGCCTGCACCGTGATGGTGTCGAGCACCTCACCGGTCTCGGTGGTTTCGATGCCCTCCTTGACCTCGACGGCTGCCTGCAGCCCGTCCGGCCAGCGCTGCAGGGCGGCGATCCGCCCGCGGGAGGCGTTGATCAGCTGGATGGCGCCGTTGCGGACGATGTAGTGCACGTCGCGCTGCAGCAGCACGTGGGCGTGCAGGGCGACGTTGACCTCGGTGAGGGTGGTGCCGACGTGTTCCTCGGAGTACAGGTCGATCCCGCCGAGCGCCTTCTCGATCTTCTGCGCCCCGGCCTCGGTCAGATGGACGTTGCGGCTGTCGGCGTCGGTGGCGTAGTCCTCGCCGGGGGTGAGCTCGCCGACCAGCTGCACGATCTCCAGCTTGGGGGTCTCGCGGTGGGTGGTGCCGGCCAGCACCAGCGGGACCAGGGCCTCGTCGACCAGCACCGAGTCCGCCTCGTCGATGAGCGCGACGTCGGGGTTGGGCGAGACGAGGTCGGCGACGTCGGTGACCAGCTGGTCGCGCAGCACGTCGAAGCCGATCTCGTTGACCGACGCGTAGGTCACGTTGCACTGGTAGGCGGCCCGGCGTTCCTCGCGGGTGGAGTCGGCGGTGATCCAGCCGACGGTCAGGCCCATCGCCTGGATCACCGGGCCCATCCATTCGGCGTCGCGGCGGGCCAGGTAGTCGTTGATGGTGACCACGTGCACCGAGCGGCCCGCCAGGGCGTAGCCGGCGGCGGCGATGGCCCCCGACAGCGTCTTGCCCTCGCCGGTGGCCATCTCGATGACGTCGCCGGCCATCATCCGCAGCGCGCCGAGAAGCTGAACATCGAAGGGGCGCAGGCCAATTGAGCGCTCGGCAGCCTCCCGGGCGATGGCCAGGAACTGCGGGATGTCCGGGGAGTCGGCGAGATCGTCGAGATTCAGGAGTTGCGCGGCCTTGGCGAGCTGCGCGTCGTCCAGGCCGGCGGCCTTCTCGTCGAACTGCCGGGATGCGTCGACCTCGACCATCGACTGGGCCTTGACCTTGTCGGTGGTCGCACCGAGCATGCGCCAGAACCCGCGGCTGATCCGGCCGCCCTGGCCAGGAACGCTGGATTTAGGTGTCTTGGAGGAGCTTCTCGCCACGGACTCAACCGTACCGCCCGGCGGCTTCCGGGCGGCTCAGGCCAGGTTCGACCGCCGCGGGTAGGCGACGGCAGGGTCGGTCAGCGTGTTGACGACGCTGGGCACCCCGCTCTCGAAGGCCCGCCGCAGCGCCGGCCGCAACTCGTCGGGCGCGCTGACCAGTTCGCCGTGTCCGCCGAGGGCCCGGACCACCTCGTCGTAGCGGGTGCCCGGGCGCAGGTCTGCGACCACCGAATAGCCGTAGAGCATCTCCATCGGGTGCTTTTCCAGCGCCCAGATGCCGTTGTTGCCGATGACCGAGACCACGTGGACGCCGTGCCGCACCAGGGTGTCCCACTCCATGCCGGAGAACCCGAAAGCGCCGTCGCCCTGCAGCAACACCACCTGCCGGTCGGGGCGGGCCAGTTTGGCGGCCAGCGCGTAGCCCGGGCCCGATCCCAGGCAGCCGAACGGCCCGCTGTCCAGCCATGCCCCCGGCACGTAGCTGTCGATGACACGGCCGGCGTATGACCCGAAGTCGCCGGCGTCGATCACGACGATCGCGTCGCGGTCAAGCAGCGGAAGCAGTTCGGCGTAGACCCGCATCGGGTGCAGCGGGGTCCGGTCGTCGGCAAGCTCGGCGGCCTCGGCCGCGCGGGCCTCGGTCTCCACGGTGCGCAGCGCCCCGATCCAGTCCTCGTGCGCGGTGGGGGTGGCCTCCGACAGCCCGGCCAGCGTGGCCGCCAGGTCGCCGTAGAGGCCGGCGGCCACTGCCCGGGGGTGCTCGCGGTCCGGTTCGCAGCGGTCGGCGACGATCAGTTCGGTCTGCGGCCCGAACACCGCACCGAACCCGAGGCGGAAGTCCATCGGGACGCCCACCACGAGGGCGACGTCGGCCCCCGACAGCGCCGCCGAGCGGGCCCGCGAGAACGCCAGGTCGCGATCGGCGCCGACGATGCCGCGGGCCATTCCATTGGCCAGGACCGGGATTCGCAGTTTCTCGGCCAGGCGCAGCAGCTGCTCCTCGGCGTGGCCCCACCAGACGTTGGTTCCGGCCATGATGACCGGCCGCTGCGCCGAGGACAGCAGGGCCACAGCCCGATCGAGCTGGTCCTGGTCGGCCCGCGGCTGCGGCGGCAGTTCGGCCAGCGCGCCGGGTTCGCCGCGATCGGTCGCCTCGCCGAACACGTGGTCCATCGGGAAGTCCACGAACGCCACCCCCGACGGCGCGCCGAGCGTCGCACGCAGGGCGTCGTCGACCCGGTCGCCCACGGCCGCAGCGGACTGCGCCGTCGCCGCGTACCGGGTCAGCGGTGCGACGAAGGGGACGTGGTCGATCTCCTGCAGCGATCCCATCCCCCAGCGCAGTGCCGGGGCGCGGCCCCCGAGCACCACCATCGGCGACTGGTTCTGCTGCGCGGCGGCCATTGCGCTCATCCCGTTGGTGACGCCGGGCCCGGCGGTCAGCGCCACCACGCCGGGCACGCGGGTGACCTTCGACCAGCCCTCGGCCGCGAAGGCCGCGGTCTGCTCATGGCGGGTGTCGATGAGCCGGATGTTCTCGCTGCGGCAGCCGTCGTAGATGGAGAACAGATGCCCGCCGGACAGGGTGAACACGGTGTCGATCCCGCTGGCACGCAACCGTCGGGCGATGAGCCTGCCCGCGTGCACCGTCTCGCCGGGGATGCCCTCGATAGCCATCGGCCGAGCCTAATGGGACCCGATGTTGGGTGCCCTCCCGTCTGCGCTGCGGTAACTTCCGATGGCGTCGTCATGAGTGGCGTCGTCGTGAAGCGAGGAGAGCCCGTTGGACAGTTTCACCCCGTCTCTGGACTGGGCGCACGAGCTCGGTCCTTCGCTGATCTGGATCGCCAAGGCCTGGGCGATCACCGCCGTGATCACGATGGTCGTCCTGGTGCTGCTCGCCAAGTTCACCGTGTGGGGACGGCAGTACTGGCGCATCACCGGGGACTACTTCAAGGGCCGCGAGTCCGTCGGGGTGTGGGCGTGGCTGGCTTTCCTGCTGCTGCTGACGATGGTCTCGGTGCGGCTGAATGTGCTGCTGAGCTATCAGGGCAACGACCTCATGGAGGCCCTGCAGATGGCCTTCACCGCCACCGGCCAGGGCGACCAGACCGGCCGCAAGATCGCGATCTCCGGCTTCTACACCTCACTGATCATCTTCGGCATCCTCGCGACCATCTATGTCGGCCGGATCATGCTCGACATCTACCTGACGCAGCGCTTCATCATCCGATGGCGCACCTGGCTCACGAGGAAGGTCGCCGGCGACTGGCTGGCCGACCGGGCCTACTACCGGGCCCGGTTCACCGACACCAACACCGACAACCCCGACCAGCGCATCCAGCTCGACGTCGACGTCTTCACCACCGGCATGAGTGGTCTGCCCAACCAGCCACAGGTCAGCGCCGGCAACACCCTGCTCTTCGGAGCCGTCAATTCGGTGTCGACGGTGGTGTCGTTCGTGCCGATCCTCTGGAGCCTGTCGGGGCCGCTGACGTTCTTCGGCGTCACGCTCAACCACGCACTGTTCTGGGTGGCTTTCGTCTACGTGTTCTTCGCGACGGTCATCGCGTTCTGGATCGGCCGTCCGCTGATCCGGCTGAGCTTCCGCAACGAGGCCACCAACGCCGCGTTCCGCTACGCGCTGATCCGCCTGCGTGACGCCGCCGAGGCGATCGGGTTCTACCGCGGCGAGAACGCCGAGCGGTTGCTGCTGACCAGACGTTACCTCGCCATCATCGACAACTACCGGGCTTATGTCCGGCGCACCATCGGCTTGACCGGATGGAACCTTTCGCTGAGCCAATTGCTCAGTCCCCTACCGCTTCTCGTGCAGGCGCAGCGCCTCTTTCGCGGGGAGATCACCTTCGGCGACGTGAGCCAGTCCTCCAGCGCCTTCGGCAGCATCTCGGACTCGCTGTCGTTCTTCCGCAACGCCTACGACCAGTTCGCCGCCTACCGGGCGGCCATCATCCGTCTGCACGGCATGTGTGAGACCAACGAGCACGCCGCCAACATGCCCAGTATCGAGACGGTGCCAAGCCCGGACGGGTCGCTCGAACTGACCCGCGTGGAAGTGCGCACCCCGGCCGGATCCCAACTGGTCGACCCGCTGAGCCTGCGACTCGATCCCGGCGACACGCTGGCGGTCACCGGCCGGTCCGGTTCGGGAAAGACCACCCTTCTGCGCAGCCTCGCGCAGATGTGGCCGTACACATCCGGAACGATTCGCCGGCCGATGGACGACCACCAGACGATGTTTCTCTCACAGATGCCCTACGTCCCGCTGGGTGACCTGCGCACGGTGGTGTCCTATCCGGCCGAATGCTTCGACATTCCCGACGACGTCCTCGAGCAGACCCTGACGCGAGTGTCGCTGCCCCATCTGACGTCGCGGCTCAACGAGGAGGCCGACTGGGCCAAGGTGCTCTCGCCGGGCGAGCAGCAGCGGGTGGCGTTCGCCCGCATCCTGCTCACCCGTCCCAAGGTGGTGTTCCTCGACGAGGCCACCTCGGCCCTGGACGAGGGCCTGGAATATGCGGTCTACGACCTGCTTCGCACCGAGTTGCCAGACACCATCGTGGTGAGCGTCAGCCACCGTCCGAGCGTGGACAAGTACCACGAACAGCATCTGGAACTGCTCGGCGGCGGCGAGTGGCGGCTGGGCCGGGTGGAGGATTCGCAGGGCAAGACGCCCGCGCCGGTCGGATAACGCCAACCGGCCGCCGCGTTGCTGCCATGCTGGGCGGCGTCGGTGTCGGAGGTGAATTGAGCGTGGAGTTGTACAAGCCCTCGCTGGACTGGGCGAACGAAATTCCGCAATCGCTGCTGTGGACGGCCAAGGCCTGGTTGATCACCGCGGTCCTCACGCTGCTCGTCCTGGTGGCGCTGGCCCGGATGACCACCTGGGGGCGGCAGTTCTGGCGGGTGACGGGCGCCTACTTCAGCGGCCGCCCGAGCATCCCGATCTGGGCGTGGTTGGGCGTGCTCTTGTTCCTGACCCTGGTCACGGTGCGGCTCAACGTCCTGCTGAGCTATCAGGCCAATGACCTCTACTCCTCGTTGCAGGTGGCCTTCGAGGGCGGCGGTGCGGGCAATACGCAGGTGCGCGACTCGGGCGTGCACGGATTCTGGACCGCGATCATCGTTTTCGTCCTCATCGCCGTGGTGTATGTCAGCCGGCAGCTGATCGACATCTACCTCACCCAGCACTTCATCATCCGCTGGCGGGTGTGGTTGACCGACCGGCTCACCGGCGACTGGCTCGATGAGGACTCCTTCTACCGCGGCCGGTTCCTGGACAATCCCGTCGACAATCCCGACCAACGCATCCAGCTCGACATCGACGCCTTCACCGCCAGCACCGGAACCGGCGAGAACACCCCGACGGTGGGCACCGCGACGACGCTGCTCTTCGGCGCGATCAACGCGATGGTGTCGGTGGTGGCGTTCACACCGATCCTGTGGAACCTGTCCGGACCGCTCACCCTGTTCGGATTCACCGTGAACCACGCCCTGTTCTGGATCGCCCTGATCTACGTCTTTGCGACCACCGTGATCGCGTTCTGGATCGGCCGGCCGCTGATCCGGTTCAGTTTCCGCAACGAGCTGACCAACGCCGCATTCCGGTACGCCCTGGTGCGGATGCGCGATGCCGCGGAGTCGATCAGCTTCTACCACGGCGAGGAGGCTGAAAAGTCCATTCTGCGTGCACGTTTCGCCGCCGTGATCTCCAATTACCGCGGGTTCGTGGTCCGCACGCTGGCGCTGCTGGGCTGGAACCAGTCCATCAGCCAGCTGATCAATCCGCTCCCGTTGGTGGTCCAGGCACAGCGGCTCTTCAGCGGGCAGATCACCTTCGGGGACGTGACGCAGTCAGCCTCGGCCTTCAACAACGTCCACGACTCGCTGTCGTTCTTCCGATCGGTCTACGACTCCTTCGCCGCCTATCGAGCGACCATCATCCGTCTCGACGGTCTGGTGGACGCCAACGAGAAGGCCCGGGCCCTTCCGCGCCTGACCGCGGGTGAAAGCCGCAGCGGCTCAATAGAATTACGCGACATCGAGGTCCGAAATCCGGCCGGCCGGACCCTGATCAACGATTTGGACCTGCGGCTGGACCCGGGCGATTCGCTGGTGATCACCGGCCCGTCCGGGTGCGGCCGCACCACCCTGCTGCGCAGCATCGCCCGGCTGTGGCCCTTCGCGACCGGCACCATGCTGCGCCCGGACGGCGACGGCGACGCGATGTTCCTCTCCCAGGTTCCCTACCTGCCGCTCGGAGACCTCAGAGCCGTGCTGTCCTACCCGAACCGGGAATGCACCATCGATGACGCCGAACTCTGCGCCGCACTCGACGACGTCGCCCTCGGGCATCTGGCGGGCCGGCTGACCGAGTATCAGGACTGGTCGAAGGTGCTCTCCCCCGGCGAGCAGCAGCGCATCGCCTTCGCGCGGGTGCTGCTGCAGAAGCCGCGGGTCGTCTTCCTCGACGAGTCGACATCGGCGATCGACGAGGGCCAGGAGTTCGCCGTCTACCGACAGCTGCGAACCCGCCTGCCCGACAGCATCATCGTGTCGGTCACCCACCGCGGAACCGTCGAACAACACCACGAACATCACCTGCGGCTGTTCAACGACGGCCGGTGGGAGTTGAACCGCCGGGAAGAGCCGGTGGGGGTCTAACCCTGGGCCTTCGCCGCGGCATGCGCCCCGGCCCGTCGCCCGAAGAACGACCCCGAACCCAGTTGCGTACCACTGGAATAGCCCTTGCCGTCCTGGGCCAGGGTCGAGGAGCACGCCCCCGCGGCATACAGCCCGGGGATCGCTGAACCGTCGGCCCGCAGCACCCGGCCGTCGACGTCGGTGGCCAGGCCTCCCACGGTGAAGCCGGAATACATGGCCTTGCCCAGCGACAGGTCGAAGGCCGCCCAAGGTCCCTTGTCTTGCGGCGCAAGGAATTCCGGCTGCTTGTGGAAGTCGGGATCCTCGCCGCGCGCGGCGCATTCGTTGTACCGGTTGAGCGTGCTCACCAGGTTGCCGGGCGGGATTCCGAGCGCGGACTCCATCTCCTCGACCGTCTCGTAGCCGTCGATGAACTTGATCAACGGGAAGTCCGGCCGCTTGAGGTGACTTTCGTCGACGATCAGGAACGCCGCGCTGTCGGGCTGGTCCATCACGAAGCCAGACGTGCGCGAATGGTAGGAGTCCTCGGCGACGAAGCGCTGTCCCAGCTTGTTGACGATGATCCCGGTGAGCAGGACCGCCGGCGGATAGACCGGGGCGGTGATGAACGCCTGGTCCATGTGCCTGGTGGCCGCGCCCGCCGAGACACCCAGCCGGATCCCGAGGCCGTCGTCGTAGGTGTTGCCCAGCACGAACGGTTTCTCGGCGAGTTTCGGAGTGTAGGCGGCGATCATGTCCTTGTTCATCACGAAGCCGCCGGCGGCGATCACCACGGCGGGTGCGCGTACGGTTCCGGTGTCGCCGAAGTGTTTCCAGGCCACCCCCGCGACAGCGCCGTCCTGCAGGACGAGATGCGTCGCCCCGGTCTCGTAGCGGATCTGCACGCCGAGTTCGGCGGCCCGCTTGAGCAGCAGGTCGATCACCATGGCCGCACCCTGGGTGTCACCGGGGACCGGTACCTTATGACCGCGCGGGGCGGGAACCGCGAGTTCCTTGTAGGGCCATACCTTTTCGTTGCCGGTGTACATCAGCCCTTCGGTGTTGGGCTGGATGACCGCCTTCTCGGGGTAGTAGCTGCGCTCGAAGTGGATGCCGAGCTCCTCGAGCCAGTTGAAGTGTTCGACGCTGCCCTCGCAGTAGGCCCTGATCTTGTCGAACTCCGGGTCACGCGACATCGCCACGAGATAGGAGTACATCTCCTCGACACTGTCGGGGTGTCCGGTCGCCTGCTGCACGGCGGTGCCGCCGCCCAGGTAGAAGTGACCACCCGCCAGTGCCGTGGTTCCCCCGGCGACCGCGGCGCGCTCCAGCACCAGGACGCGGGCCCCGCCGGCCGCCGCCGTGACGGCCGCGCATCCCCCCGCGATGCCGAAGCCGATCACCACGACATCGGCCTCGTCGGACCACTCGGCGACGTCCGAGGCGTCGATCGTGGCGGGAATCTCCAGGCCGCTGCTCATTGCAGTCGAGGATATCGCCGCCAGCGGCGACTGGCTAGAACGTGTTCTAGTTTGCCGCGGCGGCGGTGACCACCGCACCGGCGATGCCGCCGTCCTCACGGAGTTGCTGGCCGGTGGCCTGCCAGGACACGGCCGCGGGCAACTGGCCCCAGGTGCTGTTGAACAGGCCGATAATCACCGCGGTTCCGGCCGGCGTGATCGTGTACACCGGGCCGCCGGAGTCACCCTTCTGGCTCACCACTCCGTTGGCCATGGTGAACCAGCCGTTGTTGACCCGTTCGACGGTTCCGCAACTCTCACCGCTCACCACCCCGAAGTGGCAGATGGGCTGGCCCGGCGCCAGTGGCGCGGCGGGATCGACGACCAGTTGCCGGCCGCCGGGCAAGGCGGTGTTGACGGTGACGTCCTTGGCCAGGCTGATGGTCTCGTAGTCGGCGATCACCTCGTCGGTGCGCACGACCGTACCGTCGGGGGTGTTGTCCCGGGCGGTCGCCACCACCCCGATGACGCGTCCGTCGCGGTCGGTGACAGTCCCTGTTCCGCGGCAGTGGCCGGCGGAGTAGCCCAGGCGGGCGGCGGGGTCGACGAAGCCCAGGGTGCAGACGGTGGTCCCCTGACGGATCTCCATCCCGGGGAAGACCTCCACGGTTCCGTCGGCCTCGGCGTCCGGGGCCAGGGAGACGAGAATGGGGCCGGCTACGGCGGCGATGACGAGGGATCGCAGGAAACGGGCCACCATACACCCCGATCGGTCGGCGACCCGTCAACGACGCGGCCGCAACAGCAAGATGCTTTTGTATCGGCGTTGTGAGCCGATCGTTACCAAATTGCTATCGCAGACCGCGTCGCCGCGGCTTCTAACTGCGAATCTCCCAGGTCAGGGGATTTCGATGACCTGGCCGACCTCGATGTGATCGGGGTTGGCGATGTTGTTGTGCTGGGCCAACTCCGGGTAGCGGTTGCCGTCGCCGAGGTACTGCTTGGCGATGTTGAACAGGGTGTCGCCGGCGACCACGGTGTGGGTCGTCTTCTCGACGGCCACCGGCGCGACCTCGACGGGGGCCTCTTCCTGCACCGGCGGGGGCGGCGGGGCGTCGTTCGTCTCGGTGCGCGACGACCAGGCGGCACCGTCCGCGGCGTAGAGAACCACGTTGCGGTCGTCCTGGACGACCAGCTTGACGTCCTTCTTGCCCTTGGTGTCGGAGTGCCAGATCGGCTTCTCACCGGCGTAGATGACGAAGTTGCCATCCTCCTGAACCGCAGCGCGGTCGGCGCCCTGGTTGTCGGTGCCGGTGGCCCAGACGGCCTCACCGCGCGCGGCCAGGACGAGGTTGCCGTCCTCCTGCAGCGTCAGGGTGTAGGCGCCGTTGGGCGAGGTGATCGAGGCTCCCCGGCCCAGTTGCTGTCCTGCGTTGAGTGTGTCTCCCACGACTGTTCTTCCTCCTGTGATTCCGCCCACGGCGCGGGCGGGCGTCCGCGAGCCTACTCCGAACTCAGGAGTCGAAACCGAGCCCTGCCCGGTCGAGGGTCCGTAGGAACAGGTTGCGCTGCCCGGCGTGGTGGTCGGCCCGGTCCAGCGACCACCTGGTGGCCTGAATACCGACGCTGGCGGCGGGTTCGGGCGGGAATGGCAATGGTTTGCGTCGCACCATTTCCAATTCGGTCCGCTCCGTCGGGGTTCCCTCCAGGAGATCCAGACAGACGTCGGCGGCGAAGCGCGTCGCGGCGACGCCCAGGCCCGTGAACCCGTTGACGTAGGCGACGCGGCCCTTACCCGCCATGCCCCAGTGCGCGCAGAAGCGGGTGTTGGTGTCGATCGGGCCGGCCCAGCGGTGGGTGAACCGGACGTCCTGCAGTTGCGGAAAGGTGATGAAAAAGTGCGCCGCAAGTTTGCCGAACGACTCGGGCCGGTCCTCCCGCGCGGGATCGAGCTTGCGGCCGTAGTAGTAGACGGCGTCATAGCCGCCCCAGACGATCCGGTTGTCGGCCGACAGCCGGTAGTAGTGGAACTGGTTGCCGCTGTCGCCCACGCCCTGGCGTCCGCGCCAGCCGATCCGGTCGAGTTGGGCGCCGCTCAGCGGTTCGGTGGCCAGCACGTAGTCGTAGACCGGCACGGTGTGCAGCCGGTTGCGGCGTAGCAGGCTCGGAAAGACGTTGGTGGCCAGGACGACCCGCTGCGCACCGATCTCCGCCTCCGGAGTCACGACCCGGATCGGGTCGCCCCGACGGTGAACCGACTTCGCCGCGGTGTGCTCGAAGATCTCGACGCCACGCTCCGCACAGGCCCGGGCGAGTTCGAACACCAGCCGGGCCGGGTCGACGATCGCGCAGGTGTCGGGGTCGAACAGCCCGGCCAGATAGGTCGGCGAATTGACCTGGGCGCGAACGGCATCCGCATCCAGGAAACGGCCTTCGCCGTCATCGGAGAGTTCACTCAGCCACTCGACCTGATGCGGTTCGGTGGCCACGCTCAACATGCCGCTGCGCTGCCAGTCGACATTCATGCCGTAGCGCTCGATGTCGGCCTGCATCCCGTCGAGGTTGGCAATTCCGAGACGCTCGAGTTGCGGGTATTCGTCCGGCCAACGGGTCTTGCCGTTGTGGGCGCCGTGGGTCAGGCTGGCGTCGACGAATCCACCGTTGCGGCCCGAGGCCGCCCATCCGATCCGCTCGGCCTCGATGAGAACGACCCGCGCACCGGGGTCGCGTTCGGCCGCGTGCAGGGCCGTCCACAGGCCGGTGTAGCCGCCGCCGACCACCAGCAGGTCGCATTTCAGCTCACCGGTCAGTCGCGGAAATTCCGGACGCTCGCCCACCACGGCCGGGTCCAGCCACATCGAACCGAGGGTCGTGGGCTCCAGGGCGGCGGTGATCAGCGCCGGATCCACGGGTTGGTCAAAAACTGTTTGCACGAATGCCAATGGTGCCAGGCGCCTACCTGGCAAAGCGAGTCAGAACCGGCCCGACGATGGCCAGGATGAAGACGTACGGGGTGGCCACCGCGCTCAGAGTGGCGACGCCGGATGCCGCCAGACCGATGATCACCAGGGAGAACTCCCCGCGGGCGATCAGCGCCATGCCGGCACGCCGCCGACCGGGTTTGGCCGCGCCCTCGCGGCGGGCCGCAAAGGCGCCGGTGATGACCTTGGTGACGGCGGTCAGAGCCGCCAGCCCGAGCGCAAAGGGAAGCATGGGCAGAAGGTCGGCGGGGGCCACGGCCAGCCCGATGGAGACGAAGAACACCGCGGCGAACAGATCCCGCAGCGGGGTGAGCACGGAGCGTGCCCGGTCGGCGACGTCACCGGTCAGCGTCAGGCCCACCAGGAACGCCCCGACAGCGGCCGAGGCGTGCACCTGCTCGGCGACGGCCGCCACGATCAGCGTCATTCCCAGGATCCGCAGCAGGAGTTGTTCGTCCTCGGGGTGCCCCAGCACCCGGCCGACGTGAGGTCCCCACCTGAAGGACACCAGAAAGGCCAGTCCAAGCGCGCCGAGGGCCACCACCGTCCATCCCACGGCCTCGAGCACTGTGCCGCCGGAGGCCAGCACGGTCAGCACCGGCAGGTAGGCCGCCATCGCGAAGTCCTCGAGGACAAGGACCGACAGCACTGCGGGAGTCTCCCGGTTGCCCAGCCGGTTCAGGTCCCCGAGCAACCGCGCGATCACGCCCGACGACGAGATGTAGGTGATGCCCGCGAGTGCGACGATGCCGACCGTCTCCAGGCCCAGCAGCCAGCCGGCCAGCGCCCCGGGGACGGCGTTGAGGACCAGGTCGACTCCGGCCGAGGGAAGGTGACGTCGCAGCGACTCGGAGAACTCCCCCACGGAGAATTCCAGTCCGAGGGTGAGCAGGAGCAGCACCACCCCGATCGACGCGCCGGTTTCGACGAACTCCGCCGCCGCGGCGACCGGCGCGACGCCGCCGTTGCCGAGGAACAGACCGGTCAGCAGATACAGCGGGATGGGTGAGAGCCCGTAGCGCCGCGCGGCTGAACCCAGCACGGTGAGCACGACGAGGATGGCACCGAGCTCGAAGAGCAGGGGTGCCGAAACGGCCACCGCTCAGCCCTGGTCGACGAGCTGCCGGACCGCGCCGATGCCGTCGTCGGTCCCGATCACGACCAGGACGTCGCCCGCCTGCAGGACCTCTTCGGGGCCGGGAGAGGCCAGCACGTGTTCCCCGCGCACGATGGCGACGATCGAGGCGCCGGTGCGGGTGCGGGCCCGGGTGTCGCCCAGCGGCCGGCCGTCGTAGCGGGAGCCGGCGGTCACCATGACCTGGCCGGCGGACAGGCCCGGCACTTCCCTGGTGAGGTCTGCGTAACCCTCGACCAGCCTCGGGGCACCGAGGATCTGGGCCAGCGCGTCGGCCTCGTGCTCGGTGAGCCGAAACACCCGCCGGGCGCTGTCGGGGTCGTCGGGCAGCGCGCAGAGGAAGACCTCGAAGTCCCCGCCGCGGCGGGCGATCACCGCGATCCGTTCGCCGTCCCTGTTCTCGAACTCGTAGCGCAGGCCGACGCCGGGCAGCTTGGTCTCCTTGACGTCCATGATCTCAGCTTGCCGTGCCGGCCGTCGCGACCGCGACGGCCGGTTGCCACCCGGGCGGACCGAAGATGTAGCCGAGCTTGTTCCGCCAGCCCTTGGCGGAGCGGACATCCCGGGCGATCGCCACGTACTCGTGGGTTTCCAGCGACCAGATGTTGAAGGTGTTGACCGGCTTGGTCAGTCCGTAGTGCGGACGGAAGGTCTCGGGCTGGAACGTGCCGAACATCCGGTCCCAGATGATGAGGATCCCGCCGTAGTTCTTGTCCAGGTATTCCGGATCCATCCCGTGGTGCACACGGTGGTGCGAGGGGGTGTTGAAGACGAATTCGAACGGCCGGGGCAAGGTGCCGATACGCTCGGTGTGGATCCAGAACTGGTAGACCAGGCTGATCGAGAAGCTGGTGAACACCATCCACGGCGGAATACCCAAGAGCGGCAACGGCATCCACATGATCAACTCGCCACTGTTGTTCCACTTCTGCCGCAGCGCGGTGGCGAAGTTGAAATAGCGGCTGGAGTGATGCGCCTGATGGGTGGCCCAGATCAGCCGGACCCGGTGGGCGATGCGGTGGTAGGCGTAGAACAGCACGTCGACGCCGACGATGGCGATCGCCCACGTGTACCACTCCCCCGGTGACAGGTGCCAGGGGGCCACGTAGGCGTACAGCGCGGCGTAGCCGAGCAACCCGATGAACTTCCACACCCCCATCGTCGCCACCGACACCAGGCCCATCGAGATGGATGCCCGGGCATCCGGGCTCAGGTAGGCGCCCCGCGCCGGACGGGCGGGATCGGGGTCCTCCGACCGCGCGTCAACCGCCTCGAGCCTGCGCGCCGCGGTCCACTCGATCGTCAGCAGCAGCAGGAAGAACGGCACGGCGAACAGCACGGGGTCGCGCATGGGCGCTGGAAGCACAGACAACATCGCGCCGAGTCGATCCACCTGCCCACCTCCCGGCTGTTGAGTTTAGTCCGGGCCCTGGATCGCTATCGTCGTCAACCATGCGGAAATGGACGCTGCTGATGGGAGCGATCGCCGCCGAGGTCACCGGCACGCTGTCCCTGCGGGCGTTCCAGGACCATCGCATCTGGCTGATCGTGGTGGTGGCGGGCTATGTCGCGTCGTTCTTCCTGCTGACGCGGGTGCTGCGGGCCGGCGTTCCGATCGGCGTCGCGTACGGCATCTGGGGCGCGCTGGGCACCGCGGTGACCGCCGTGCTGGCCTCGCTGATCTTCGGAGACGCGTTCACCACGCCGATCGTGGCCGGCATCGGGCTGATCATCGTCGGGGTGCTGATGGTCGAGTTCGGTTCGCATCCGGCGGTCGAACCGTGATGTGGCTGACGCTCGCGGGCGGCATCGTTCTCGAGGTGCTCTCGACGCTGGGCATGCGGGCCTCCGACGGCTTTCGCAACCGGAAGTGGATCGCCCCGGTGGTCATCGGGTACGTCGCCTCGTTCGCGTTGATCTCGTGGACGCTGTCGCTGGGTATGCCGGTAGGGATCGCCTACGGCGTGTGGTCGGCGTGCGGGGTCGCCTTGGTCGCGCTGTGCGGCAAGGTGTTCTTCGCCGAACCGCTCACGCCGACGATGGTGGGCGGAATCGCGCTCATCATCGCCGGGGTGCTCATCATCGAGTTGTCCGGCGCCACCGTCTGACCGGGTCGGGCAGATCCGCGGCGCCGATCCGGGTGACCAAGCAAGATGGTCGCATGGCTGAACCGTGGTTGACGTCCTTGGCCGACCGCTTGGGAGTGGCGTGCGCCTACCACGACTGGGCTGGGAACTTCGTGACCGTCGAGTCCTCGACGGTGACCGCCGTTCTAGGCGCCCTGGGCATGCGCGCCATGACCGAAAGCGACTGCGCCGCATCGCATTCGGAGCTTGATCGGCGGCACTGGAGGCGCGCCCTACCGCCGACGGTCATCGCCCGCTCGGGCACCGAGACATCGTTCTGGGTGCACGTCACCCACGGGGATCCGGCCCACGTCTGGGTGCGCCTGGAGGACGGAACCGTCCGCGGCGAGATCCGGCAGGCCGACAACTTCACTCCCCCGTTCGACCTCGACGGCACGCTCATCGGTGAGGCGACCTTCGTGCTGCCCGCCGACCTGCCGCTCGGCTACCACCGGGTGCACCTGCGGTCCGGCGACCGCGAGTTCGACACCGCGCTGATCGTCACGCCGGCCTGGCTGGGCATGCCCGCCCGGATGGGCGAACGGCGGGCCTGGGGGCTGGCCACCCAGCTCTACAGCGTGCGGTCCGAGGGCTCGTGGGGATTCGGTGACTTGACCGACCTGACAGATCTCGCGGTGTGGGCCGGCGCCCGCCACGGCGCCGACTACGTCCTCATCAACCCCCTGCACGCCGCCTCGCCGACCAGGCCGATGGAGCCCTCGCCCTACCTGCCGACCTCGCGCCGTTTCGTCAACCCGCTCTACCTGCGCGTCGAGGCCATCCCCGAGTACGCCTGGCTGGCCAAACGCGACCGGGTGACCAGTCGGCGCAGGGCCGTACAGGCCAAGGCGCTGAAGTCCGACATCATCGACCGCGACGGCGTCTGGTCGGCCAAGCGCAAGGCGCTGCACCTGGTGTACCGCGTTCCCCGGTCGGCGGGCCGGGAGCTGGCCTTCGAGGCGTTCAAGGAACGCGAGGGCACCGCGCTCGACGATTTTGCGACCTGGTGCGCGCTGGCCGAAAAACACGGCGGCGACTGGCGGCAGTGGCCCAAGGTCCTGCGGCACCCGGCGAACCCCCAGGTGGCCGAATTCGCCCAGCGCCATCGGGAGGACGTCGACTTCCACCGCTGGATGCAGTGGCAGCTCGACGACCAGCTGGCCCACGCCCAGTCGCAGGCGCTGCGGGCCGGGATGACGCTGGGCGTCATGCACGACCTGGCCGTGGGCGTGCACCCCTGCGGCGCCGACGCCTGGTCGCTGCAGGAGGTGCTGGCCCTGGGCGTCACCGCCGGGGCGCCGCCGGATGAGTTCAACCAACTCGGGCAGGACTGGTCACAGCCGCCCTGGCGGCCCGACCGGCTCGAAGAGCTTGGCTACCAACCGTTCCGGGCACTGATCGCCGCGATCCTGCGGCATGCCGGCGGTGTGCGGATCGACCATGTGATCGGGCTGTTCCGGTTGTGGTGGATTCCCCAGGGCGCACCGCCGACGCAGGGTACCTATGTGCGCTACAACCACGACGCGATGATCGGCATCGTTGCGCTGGAGGCCCACCGCGCCGGTGCGGTGGTGGTCGGCGAGGATCTGGGCACCGTCGAGCCGTGGGTGCGCGACTATCTGCGTGACCGAGGCGTGCTGGGCACCTCGATCCTCTGGTTCGAAGTGGACTCCTACAAGCAGGGCCCGCTGGCCGCCGAGCACTGGCGCGACCTGTGCCTGTCTTCGGTGACGACCCACGACCTGCCGCCCACGCCGGGTTACCTGGACGGCGAACATGTGCGGCTGCGCGGCGAACTGGGTCTGCTCACCCGGCCCGCGGAGGAGGAACTCGCCGACGACCGGATCTGGCAGGAAGCCTGGCTGGCCGAGTTGCGCCGGGCCGGCCTGCTCGGTGGCGACGCCGACGAGGAGGACGTGACGCTCGCGCTGTACCGCTACCTGGGCCGGACCCGCTCGCGGCTGCTGGCCCTGGCGCTCACCGATGCGGTCGGCGAACACCGCACCCAGAACCAGCCGGGCACCACTGACGAGTACCCGAACTGGCGCGTGCCGCTGGCCGGCCCGGACGGCAAACAGCTGTTGCTGGAGGACGTCTTCACAGACCGGCGCACCGCGGCACTTGCCGATGCGCTGCGGGCCGCCACGGATCCGGGGGCGGACTGAACCGTGCCGGTTCTGAGCGCGGGCCTGTTGCTGTATCGGCGAGCAGCGGGCTCCACGGAGGTTCTCATCGGCCACCCCGGCGGACCGTTCTGGGCCCGCAAGGACGACGGCTGCTGGTCGATACCGAAGGGTGAATACACCGACGGTCAGGACCCCTGGGAAGCCGCCCAACGCGAGTTCGCCGAGGAAATCGGCTGCCCTGCGCCGAGCGGCCCGCGCCTGGATTTGGGGACGGTCAAGCAACCCAGCGGAAAGGTGCTGACGGTGTTCGCCGTCGCCGCCGACCTCGATGTCAGCGATTTCCGTAGCAACACCTTCACACTCGAGTGGCCCAGGGGGTCCGGGAAGGTTCGCGATTTCCCGGAGTTGGACAGGGTCGCGTGGCTTGGGCTACCGCAGGCGCATATCAAACTGCTGAAGGGACAGCGGGCGTTTCTGGAGCGCTTGGCGGCCGGCTGAGAACTCAGTTCACCCCGCGCTGCGCCGCCTCGGCCAGAGCCTCCCGCGTGGCGCGCCGGCGTATCTCGATGGCCTCGCCGATCTGCCGGGCGAGCCGATGATCCTTTTGGACAATGGCATTCATCGCGTCGCGGGACACCGACACCATCGTGGTGTCGGTCAGCGCCACCACACCGGTGATCATCCGTTGGCGGGTCAGTGACGTGCCGCCGATGTAATCCCCCACCCCGAGTTCACCCAGCGAGATCCGGCCGCCGCCGGGAGTTGTGGCGAACAGCCCGACTCGGCCCTCGGTGATGAAGCTCATGGCCTCGGGGATGCTGTTGACGGGTTGGATGATCTCCCCTTCGGCATAGGGCAGCATGCGCGCCGCCGCGAGCATCGACGCGGCCGCATCCGAACCGATACCAAGTCCGGCGGCGATGGAACCGACGTGTTCGGCGAGGTAAGCGCTCTTTCCGGCGACAGCCGGTTCGACGTCGTCCAGATGCAGGCCGGCGCGTTGCGCGGCGTACCAGACCCGCTGGTGCAGAAGCGAAACCGTGCCGTCGGCCTCGGCGGGCGAGGCCACCGGAACCATCACCCGGAAGCTGACCATTCCCGGATGGACCGCATGGGCGCCCAACGGCGTCACCGACGCTTTGGCGTCGGCGAGTTTCGCCGGCGCGGCGTCGGCCACCGCCAGCAGCGTCGACTTGATCAGACCCGGCCGGTCGCCGGCGGCGAAGCTGAACGTCGCCTTCGATTTGAAGTAGGGCGCGGTGGTGCGGCTGAGGTTGACGAAGGCGTCCCCGGCCAGTGCGGCGTTCGGCACGATCTGGATGCCGTTCTCGGTGTCGATGTGCACGGCGCGCCAGTTCACCTCGGCTACGCGGCCTTTGCCGAACTTGGTGTCCAGATGGTCGCCGATCCGGAACGGCTGCTCGAAGAGCAGCAGCAGGCCCGAGATGACCGGGCCGACGGCGTTCTGGACAGCCAGGCCGATGACGATCGACGTCACGCCCACAGCGGTGATGAGCCCGCCGATGTTGGCGCCCCACACCCAGGACAACAGCAGCGCGATGCCGATCAGGATCAGGACCAGGCGCCCCAGGTCGATGAAGATCCCCGGCAGGCGGCTGCGCCAGCTGCCGGCCCGCGCCTCACCGAAAAGGGCCGCATTGGCCCCGGAGAGCAGCACCAGCATGATGACGAAGCCGACGACGGTGGCGGCGATCTTCGCCCACGTCGCATGCTCTACCCCACTCTCGCCGCTGCGGTTGAGCTGATCGACGAGCACGTAGACCGCTGCGGTGGGCAGCAGCCAGTTCCTCAGCAGCCCAACGGGTTTAGCGTATGCACTGCCGCGGCGCACGAGAACGCCCTGCACCTCGTTCAGGATCAGCAGCGCCAGCGGCAAGCCGACCACCACGATCAGCGCGGGCCAGAACCACGGCTGAGCGGTGAGGCTGCTCATGCCGGCTGCCGCGTTCCGACGTCGAGCCGCCAGACCGTCTCGGTGCCCGCGGCACCGGAGATGGTCCCGGCCTCGGTGAACGGATAGATGCCCACCACCGAATCGTGGACCCGGTCGCTGACGAAGATGCCGGGCGACCGGGTGGCCTCCCGCACCCGGTGCGCCAGATCGACGGCTTCGCCCCACAGTGCATAGACGGTGGAGCGCTCGCCGACCAGACCACTGGTCACCGGGCCGCTGTCGATTCCGACCCGCATGGACAATTGCGCATCGTGGTGGTCGTTGAACCGCTCAAGGATGTCGACCAGTTCCTTGGCGTAAGCGATGGTGCGGCTGGCGTGGTCGACCCGTGGGACCACAAGCCCGCAGGTGGCTAGCAGGCCGTTGTCCTGCATGCTGCGAACCCGTTCCACGCCGTGTCGCTCGGCCGCCCCGTCGAAGGCCTCCACGATCGAGTTGAGCATCGAGACCGACTGGTCCGAGCTCATCCTCCGCGAGAAGTCGTCGAAACCGAGCAGCTGCGCGTAGATCACCGAGACATCGCGGTGTTGGGTGCTGATGTTCTCCTCGCCCTCCCGGTAGCGTCGCGCAACTGTCTCCGGCATCAGGCTCTTGAGCAGTTCGTCATTCTCGTTGCGCTGGGCATCGATCAGCTGCTGCTTGGTCTGCAGGCTGGCGCTCATGTCGTTGAATGCCGTTGCCAGTTCCCCGAACTCGTCGCGCGATGTCACCGGAACCGTGACACCGAGTTCGCCGCCGGTGACCCGTTGGACGGCGGCCACGAGTTTCTTGACCGGCTGGGTGAGGATCCTTGCGAACAACAATGCGAGCAGGCACACACCCAGCACGATCGCACCCGTCGACAGCGCGACGTTACGGGCGAAAGCGTTGACCGGCGCGAAGGCCTCGGAACGGTTTGCCTTGGCGATCAGCACCCAATTCAATCCGGGGAGTTTGACTGGCGCATAGGCGAACAACGCGTCAGTGCCCAGATAGCTCGTGGCGGTCGTCACGCCCGACCGGCCGCTCAGCGCGAGATTGACCGGGGCGGTGTTCACCTGCTGCAGCAGCACGCTGTCGCGGATCTCGACCTGCCGCTTTGCGATCTCTTCGGGTGTTCCGTTGGCAACGACGTCCTTGAGGAACTGGTCGGGGTTCTCCAGCAGTTCCCGGGACACCGAGCGCATCAGTCGATCCGGCCCGGCGAGGTAGGTCTCCCCGGTCTTGCCCTGACCATCCTTCTCCCAGCCCTGATTCCCGGTCATCACGTCATTGATGCGGTCCACCGAAAGCTGCATGGCCAGAACGCCGTACACGCCGTTGCCGTCGCCGACCGGGGTGAGGATCCAGGGCGTGGGCATTCCGTAGGCGGGCCCATAGTCCTCGAAGTCGGTCAGGATGATTTCGTCGACCGACGAGGCCCGCATCGCTTTGCGGAACGCCTCGGCAAGCTTGGTGGTCTTGAAGGGTCCGCTGTTGACGTTTGCGCCGAGATCGGTCTGCTTCAACGTGGAGTAGACGACATTTCCGTCTGTGTCGATGAGCATCGCGTCATCGAACGGGAAACGGCTTGCGAAATCGCTGAAGAACGGCTGATAGCGCTCGTTGAGCTTGGTCCAGGTGCTCGGGTCGCCGGCGTTGAAGATCTTCGCCGATGCGTTGAAGTCACCCTTAGCCGGCACGGTGTAGAGGCTCTGCAGGTAGGTCTGAGCGTTCGACGTCGGCCGGAAAAGCCCCGCGTCGACCTTCTGTCCGCTGCCTTTCTCCAGCGCGGGATCGAACACCGTCGCGTAGTAGTTCTCGACCGCCTCCTTGGCGCCCGGCGGGAGAGGCGTCTTCTGTAGCTCGGCGAACGCGCCGGTGAAGTCCTTCATGGCGGTCACGGTGGCGTTGGAGTGCGTCAGCACCGCTGCCGCGTTGCTGAGGTCGTTGTAGAACGCCGTGATTTCGCGGTCCCGCGACTCCCGCAACTGGATCAGCCGCTGGTACTCGGCGTTCCGCAGCGAATTGGTGCCGGAGATGTAGCCCAGGATGCCGGCGATGAGCACCGAGATGACGCTCACCGTCAACAGCATGATCAGCAGCTTGGACTGAAATCCCAGCGACCGCATGCTCCGAAATTCCGGAAGTCGGGCCACGGAGAGTTCCCCCATCTGAAGCGGAGCGCAGGTCGCTGAACGGGCGGATCGTAGCGCAAATCGGACCCCCTGGCGGGCAGTACGATCGACGTCGATGACAGCCTCCACGCAGGGCACTGACACGCCGCTGTGGCTGTTCGCCGATCAGCTCGGCCCGCACTTCCACTCGCACGAACACGCCCACCGGCCGGTGCTGCTGATCGAGGCCGAGTCCGCCCTGCGCCGGCGCCGCACCCACCGCCAGAGACTGCACCTGCTTCTCTCGGCTCTGCGCCACACCGCCGCCGGACTCGGCGATCGGGCGACGCTGCTCCGGGCCGCCACCTACACCGAGGCGCTGCACCGATACGGCACGCCGGTCCTGGTTCACGAGCCCACCTCGCATGCCGCCGAGGAGTTCGTGCACCGCCTGCGTGCTGAGGGCTTGGTGGCCGACGTCCTTCCGACCCCGGCATTCGTGTTGTCCCGCAACGAGTTCGGGCAGTGGGCCGGTGACCGGAAGCGGTTCCGGATGGAGGACTTCTACCGCGAGCAACGTCGCCGGTTCGGCGTGCTGATGGACGGAACCGAGCCGGTCGGGGGCCGGTGGAACCTCGACACCGAGAACAGGGAGCCCCCGCCGAAGGGCCGCAGCAGGCTCGATGTGCCGCCGCCGTACCGCCCCGGGGAGGACGAGATCGACGCGCAGGTCCGCCGCGACCTCGACGCCATGAACCTCCCGACGGTGGGAGTCGACGGGCCGCGGCTTTTCGCCGTGACCCCCGCCGAAGCCGACGCCGTGCTGCGGCAGTTCGTCGCCGAGCGGCTTCCAGTGTTCGGCCGCTATGAGGACGCCATGCTCAGCGGCGACTGGGCCATGGCGCACTCGCTGCTGTCGGTACCCCTGAACCTCGGCGTGCTGCACCCGCTGGACGCCGTGCACGCCGCCGAGGCGGCCTACCGCGACGGGGCGGTCCCACTTCCCGCGGCAGAGGGCTTCATCCGGCAGATCCTGGGCTGGCGGGAGTACATGTGGCAGCTGTACTGGCGCTTCGGCCCGGCCTACCTCGACGGCAACAGCCTGGACGCCCACAATCCCCTGCCCGACTGGTGGGCCGAACTCGACGCCGAGGCCGTCGACGCCGAGTGCCTTCGCCAGGCGTTGGCGGGCGTCCGCGACCGCGGCTGGGCCCACCACATCCAGCGCCTCATGGTGCTCGGCAGCCACGCCCTCCAGCGCGGGTACCACCCCAGGGCGCTGTCGGACTGGTTCGCGTCCTCCTTCGTCGACGGATTCGCCTGGGTCATGCCCACCAACGTCATCGGGATGAGCCAGCACGCCGACGGAGGGAAGGTGGCCACCAAGCCCTACACCTCGGGCGGGGCCTACATCAGCAAGATGAGCGACCACTGCCGGCACTGCCCGTTCGACCCGAAGAAGCGGCTCGGTCCGGACGCCTGCCCGTTCACCGCCGGATACTGGGCGTTCGTGCACCGCCACGCCGATCTGCTGGCCTCCAACATGCGCACCGCCCGTGCGGTCTCGTCGATGAACCGGCTGAGCGACCTCGACGCCGTGCTCGCCCAGGAACGCGCCCGTCGGGACTTCTGAAACATTCCCCCAAACCCGGGCGATACACCTGCGATGGGGCCGCCAGGCCGGCGCTGCGCTATGTTCGAGTCGAAGACAGGAAGGTCCGGGGCGTGAAAAAACTGATCCTGACGCTGGGCTGCGCGGCGGCCGCCGGCGCGGCAAGCGTGGCTCTGGGTATCGGTTCCGGCCACGCCGACACGGGCAACTCGACGTTGAACGTGGTTGGCGAGCCCTATGCCAAGGCAGTCGCCATCCTGCGCGCCCAGGGCGTCAAGGCGACCTTCGGCGGCTCGGTCGGCAGCGACGTGCCGCAGGCCCAATGCATCGTCAAGAACGAGAAGGTCGTCACCAACCACATCCAGCTGTCGCTGGACTGCACGGCCGAAGCCCAGCCACAGGCCCCGGCCAACTCCGGCACGACGGCGGTCGGCGCTTCGGGAACCGCCGCTTCCGGCGCTCCTGCCAGCCAGACCGCGCGGCCCACCCCCGGCGCACCCGGTGTCGTCTCCGTGGTGCCGGTTCCGGTGGGCTGACCGCCTCGCACCGTTTCCCCGGCTAAGCTCGGGGCAACGTTCGCGGGAGGTGTCATGCTCAAGCCACGCCGGTTCGCCAGGGAGATCGATCCCGGGCCGATCCAGATCCACGCCCGCAAGGTCGAGTTCGACCCGTCCGAGGCCCCGCTGCACTGGATTCCCGGGCATCCGGTGGCCTCGCACATGGTGAGCCTGCTCAATGTGGTGCTGCCGCCGGCGGAACGGTGGTTCGTGGCGACCTACAACGAGGCCCTCCCCCTGGTGAAGGACGAGCGCCTCGCCGAGGACATGCGCGGGTTCATCGGCCAGGAAGCCGTGCACGCAGAGACCCACGAACTGATGCTGCACAGGTTCATGGAGGACCGCGGCGTCGACCCCGAGCCGATCCTGCGGCAGGTCGACTACATCATCGGCAAGGTGCTGGCACCGAGCACTTCGCCGGACCCCAAGCGCAGGTACAACCAGCTCTGCGAGCGGCTGTGGCTGATCGCGGCGATCGAGCACTACACGGCTGTGCTCGGTGACTTCGCACTGAACTCCACCTGGGACGACTTCGGCGCCGACCCGACGATGGTCGACCTGTTCCGCTGGCACGGCAGCGAGGAGGTCGAGCACCGCTGTGTGGCCCACGACGTCGCCACGTACTTCCATGACAGCTACACAGCCCGGATCCGCGCCATGGCGATGGCCGCAACCCTGCTGTACGCGTTCTTCGAGCGCGCCACCTACTACCTGTGCCAAACCGATCCCGAGGCCCGGATGAGCTGGTGGAAGATGGAGCGGCTGCGGATGCGCGACTCCAAGCTCGGTCTGCTGCCGGAGTTCCGCAAGGTGTTCGGCTCGACGACACTGGCCTACTTCCGCCGGGACTATTCGCCGCTGGACGTCGGATCCACCGCCCAGGCGGTGGCGTATCTGGCCAGTTCCCCGGCCGCGCGCGCCGCGCGAATCTAGACGGTGCTGCGACGTCTGCGCTCGGCGCCGACCCCGCTGCTGGCCCTCGCCGATGCGACGGTTGCCGGCCTGTGGGCCGTCACAGGCCTCCGGCGCCCCAAAAGCCCTGCGGCACATGACTACACGCTGCGGCTCGTCGTCTCCGGCCGGCAGGTGGTCGCCCACGACGAGAACGTCATCGCGTTGACTCTGACCGGCGCCGACGAGGCCGCACTGCCGGCCTGGCATCCCGGGGCGCATCTGGACATCCATCTGCCCAGCGGCCGGGTGCGGCAATACTCCCTCTGCGGTGATCCGCAGCAGACCGGCGAGTACCGCATCGCGGTCCGCCGGATCCCGGACGGGGGCGGTGGGTCCATCGAGGTTCACGACGCTCTAACCGTCGGTTCCGTCGTGACGACCAGCGGACCGCGAAATGCGTTCCCGCTCAGCGTGCCCGGTTATGGATCGCCCACGCAGCGGCTACGGTTCATCGCCGGCGGCATCGGGATCACCCCGATCCTCCCGATGCTGGGCATGGCCCAACGCCTGGGCGTGGATTGGTCCATGGTGTATGTCGGCCGCAGCGCGCAGAGCATCCCCTTTCTCGATGAGGTTCGGGCTTTCGGCGACCGTATCCAGATCCGGACCGACGACGTCCACGGCATCCCGTCGGCCGACGACCTGCTCGGCGAATGTCCGGATGGCACAACGGTGTACGCGTGCGGGCCGGCCGACATGATCTCACTGGTGCGGGAGCGACTGTCCGGCCGTGACAACGTCGAGTTGCACTTCGAACGGTTCGCCGCCCCTCCGGTGGTCGACGGCGAGGAATTCACGGTCACGCTGGCGTCCACCGGCGCAGAATTCCAGGTGGCTGCCGACGAGACACTGCTTGCCGCACTGCGCCGCACCGGTGTCGCCGCGCCGTACTCGTGTCAGCAGGGCTTCTGCGGCACCTGCCGCACCAAGGTCCTCGACGGTGCTGTGCAGCATCGGGACACGCTGCTGACCGGCCCGGAACGTGAGAACGGGATGATGCTCACCTGCGTATCCCGCGCACCCGCCGGTGAACGGCTGAAGCTGGACCTTTAGACGTCCCAAGCTTGGGCGACCTGCGTCGCGACGTCGATGACCTTCGCCTGTTGCGATGCGGGACTGTCGATCTCCTCGGCCACGTAGGCGGCGACGAACTTGCGGATCTCGCCGTCAACGCCCCCGATGATCCGGACGATCTCCCCGCGAAGGGATTTCGACGTGACGTGCACGGCGATGTCCGAGGGCCGCGGCTTGGCGACGTCGATGACGATCATCAGCGGCTCCGCGGCGCGGGCCGTCGCCCGCAATGCGATGTCGCCGTCGACCATGAACCGCTGCTTGTCGAGGCGCAGATCCACGATCAACTCGATCAACAGCGGAATGCGCACCGCGAAGGTGATCATGTCACCGAGATTGCGCCGCACATTGGGCTGCTGAATCTTCACCCGCGCAGTGACCTTGGCCAGCCCGGCGGGCCCCTGCGACATCGGCCCCATGGTGATGTCACCGCCGGCGATCTCCGCGAACGCCGCAGCCACACGCTCCTCAGTCACGGCAACCTCGAAGAACAGGCGCCCGAATTCCTCGTAGGAGACGTAATTGTGCGTGTGCATAGAGGCCTACTGTCTCATGCCCATGGTTGCCGCCGGAGCGCAGAACGGTAACAAATCACGCGGACGTCAACGGCCCCCAAGGGGCCGCAGGCGTCTCACTTCCACGCCCGACCGGGTACGCACCCAGGGACGGGGTCGCAGCGCTCTACCCGACAGCCGTCGCGCATCGAGCCGGGCGGGCGTCGGCCTTTCTGCGCACGATTCAGATTTCCAGCATGACGGTGACCGGGCCGTCGTTCACCAGGGCGACATCCATGTGCGCCCCGAAAACACCGGTCTGGACCTCGGCTCCCAGGAGGCGGAGCGCGCCGGCGAAGGCGGACACCAGTGGTTCAGCCACCGATCCAGGTGCCGCAGCATTCCATGACGGACGGCGCCCCTTGAGGGTGTTGGCGTAGAGCGTGAACTGACTGATGACCAGAATGGGTGCCTGCGCATCGGCGGCGGAACGCTCGCCATCCAAAATTCTCAACTGCCAGAGCTTTTCGGCCATCCGCCCGGCGACAGCGGCATCGTCGGTGTGCGTGACGCCGACCAGCGCCACCAAACCCTGCCCCACCGGATCAATGGCGCCGACCACCCGGCCGTCCACGCTCACCGACGCAGAGGTGACGCGCTGCACGAGAACCCGCATCGCGTCAGCGGGCGCCGTTGATCGCGACGGTGCCCGCGCGGATACGCAGGGCGACACCGCACGCCGGCTCGAGGTAGAACTTCAGACATTCGCGCATTGGTCCATCCTGCCCGACGCCGCGGGGGTGTCGCTCAAATCACACAGCAGCGAGCATTGAGCTATGGGACACATCAAACGGTACGCCTTTCGCGCGATGACTCGCTCACAAGCCGTGGTCCGAACGTAACGTTACTGCATCGCGCAACCCGAAACTCTGGGCAAACGAACCTGTTTGACGTTTCGATACCGTCTCGATTCGATTATTACGTTGCGGGACAATGTTTTCCTTGCAGGTCAGAAGGTTGTTTTTGACGAAAAGTAAGCCACGACACAGGCTTTGAGAAAATTGCGCATCTGTTGTTAGCGTGACTTTCATGTTTGGTCTCGCAGCGTTGCTGTCACTGATTTCGCAGGTTTCAGGTACGCCCTACATTCCCGGGGGGGATTCTCCAGCCGGCACGGATTGCTCCGGACTGGCGTCATGGGTTGCCAACGTGGCCTCCGGCAGGCCGGCATTCGGCAGCCGGTTCAACACCGGCAACATGGAGTCGGCTCTGCTGGCCCGTGGATTTCACTACGGTTCGGCGCCCAATTCCGTCGTGATCGGGTGGAACTCCGGACATGCGGCCGTCACCCTGCCCGACGGCACACCGGTCTCCAGCGGTGAGAGCAACCACGGCGTGCGCGTCGGCGGCGGCGGGGCGTACCAGCCTCAGTTCAGCCACCACATGTATCTGCCGGTTCAGGCCGAGGAGATGAACGTGGCTCCCCCGGCCGAGGCCGCTCCCCCGGCCGAGGCGGGTGTGGTCGAGCTGGCCGCAGGCGCGCCGGCCGCCGATGCCGTGCCCGCAGGCGACCCCGGAGCTCCGCTCCAGGCGTTCGGGCCCCTGCCGGGTCCGGTCCCGGCGGACGCGCCCGTCCCGGCCGAAGCGCCACCGGCCGAGGGTCCTGTCCCGGCCGAGACTCCGCTGCCCCCGGCCGGGGAGGCTGCGCCCGCGGAGCCTGCGCTTCCGCCGCCCGCCTGATCGACTCCGACCCCCGGAGCGCAGGTCACCCCCGTGGTGGCCTCGGATGCGGCAGGAGTTAGATGAAACCGATACCGCGCAGTGCGCTCACCCAGTTCGGCAAGGAGCAGCCATGTCCATCATCGAAGCGGATGCACCCACCCAGGTCGAGCAGGAGGTGGACGACACTCAGCGCTACTTCGACAGTCCCAGGTTCGAAGGCATCACCCGCCTCTACACGGCCCGCCAGGTCGTCGAGCAGCGCGGAACGATCCCGGTTGACTACACCGTGGCACGGGAGGCCTCCCGCGCCTTCTATGAGCGCCTCCGCGAGTTGTTCGCGCAGAAGAAGTCCATCACCACCTTCGGCCCGTACTCGCCGGGCCAGGCCGTGACCATGAAGCGGTGCGGCATCGAGGGCATCTACCTCGGCGGCTGGGCCACCTCCGCCAAGGGCTCCACCGACGAGGATCCCGGGCCCGACCTTGCCAGCTACCCGCTGAGCCAGGTGCCCGACGAGGCCGCCGGGCTGGTGCGGGCGCTGCTGACCGCCGACCGTAACCAGCAGTTCCTGCGCCTGCAGATGACCCCCGAACAGCGGAGTGCAACGCCCGCAGTCGACTTCCGGCCGTTCATCATCGCCGACGCCGACACCGGCCACGGCGGAGATCCCCACGTGCGCAACCTCATTCGCCGCTTCGTCGAAGCGGGGGTGTCCGGCTACCACATCGAGGACCAGCGGCCCGGCACCAAGAAGTGCGGCCACCAGGGCGGCAAGGTGCTGGTGCCCTCCGACGAGCAGATCAAGCGGCTCAACACCGCTCGCTTCCAGCTCGACATCATGAAGGTCCCGGGCATCATCGTGGCCCGCACCGACGCCGAGGCGGCCAACCTGATCGACGGGCGGGCCGACGAACGCGACCAGCCGTTCCTGCTCGGCGTTACCAATCTGGCCGTCCCGCCATACAAGTCGTGCTTCCTGGCGATGCTGCGCCGCTTCCACACCCAGGGCGTCACCGAACTCAACGGTCATCTGCTGTATGCGTTGCCGGAAGCCGAGTACGCGACCGCGGACGCCTGGCTGACGGCGCGCGGCATCACCGCGCTGATCGATGAGGCCGCGGGGGCGTGGACCAAGGACCGTGAGGGTTCCCTGGACGTGCTGTTCGACCGGGTGGAGTCGCAGTTCGTCGACGCCTGGCAGGAGGATGCGGGCCTGGAGACCTACGGCAACGCCGTCGCCGAGGTGTTGCGATTCAAGGACAGCGAGGGCGAGGCCCTGGCGATGAAGCCGGCCGAGTGGCTCGAGTTCGCCAAGACCGCGCCGCTGTACGTCGCCCGGAGAAAGGCCGCCGAGCTCGGCATCGACGCGCCGTGGGACTGCGAGCTGGCGCGCACCCCGGAGGGTTACTACCAGGTGCGTGGCGGAATCCCGTACGCGATCGCGAAATCCCTTGCCGCAGCGCCGTTCGCGGATCTGCTGTGGATGGAGACCAAGACCGCCGACCTGGCCGACGCCCGCGAGTTCGCCGAGGCGATCCACGCCGTCTACCCGGACAAGATGTTGGCCTACAACCTGTCGCCCTCGTTCAACTGGGACACCACCGGCATGAGCGACGACGACATGCGCGCCTTCCCTGAGGAGATCGGGAAGATGGGCTTCGTCTTCAACTTCATGACCTACGGCGGCCACCAGATCGACGGTGTGGCGGCCGAGGAGTTCGCCACCGCGCTGCGCCAGGACGGCATGCTGGCGCTGGCGCGCCTGCAGCGCAAGATGCGTCTGATCGAATCGCCCTACCGCACACCGCAAACACTCGTGGGCGGTCCGCGCAGCGACGCCGCACTGGCGGCATCGTCGGGCCGTACCGCGACCACCAAGGCGATGGGCAAGGGCTCGACCCAGACCCAGCACCTGGTGCAGACCGAAGTCCCCAAGAAGCTGCTCGAGGACTGGCTGGCGCTGTGGAGCGAGCATTACCAGCTCGGCGAACGGCTGCGCGCGCAGCTGCGGCCGCGCCGGGCCGGCTCGGATGTGCTGGAGCTGGCAATCTTCGGTGACTCCGACGGCGAGAAGCTGGCCGACGTGTTGTTCGACCCGATCAAGGACCGGCACGGCCGCAGCATCCTGACGGTGCGCGATCAGAACACCTACGCGGCCAAGATGCGTCAGAAGCGACTGATGACGCTGATCCACCTGTGGCTGGTCCACCGGTTCAAGGCGGATGCGGTGTACTACGTGACGCCGACCGAGGACAACATCTATCAGACCGAAAAGATGAAGGCCCACGGCATCTTCACCGGCGTGAACAAGGACGTCGGCGAGATCATCGTCGCCGATGTGAACCCCGCCCGGATCGCCGAACTGCTTTCACCCGATCGGGTCGCGCTGCAGAAGCTGATCCGCAAGGAGGACTAGCTCCTTCGGCCAGCAGACGTCAACGGACCACCACGTCGCTGGGCTCGCGGGGCGCACCGAGCGCGTCGCGGTGTGACGGCGGCCGGCGGCCGCCTTCGTCGGTAATCCCGTACCGCTCGGCGAGTTCCGCGCCGATCACCGTGTGCCCGGACAGGTTCGGCAACTCGGGGTCGCGGTAGAGCGCATCGATGAGGCGGCCGGTGAACTCGGGAGTCTCGGCGTGTTCGGTGAAGGCGGCCAAGGCATCGGGGCGTCCGTCGAAGGCGCGGCGCATCCGGTCGGTCAGCAGGATGCCCATCCAGATCGACACCGTGCAGACGGGCGTTCCGGCGAAGTCCACGGCCATGTCGGCGGCCATCTTGTCCACGCCGGCCTTCTGGGCGCCATACGCGGGGCCGTGCATGTAGCAGACCGACCCCGGCGACGACGTGAAAGCGATCAGTCCGCGCTGCGCGCGCAGCAGGAGCGGCGCGGCATACCAGGACGCCACATAGGCCGAGCGCAGGCCGACGTCGATCACGTCGCCGAGGGCCAGCGGTTTCTCCCAGAACGGTGCGCGGTCGGTCAACGTGTGGCTGATGACCGCGGCGTTGTTGACCAGAAGATCCAGTTGCGCCCCTTCGGCTTCCACTCTCTCGAACAGGCCTGCCACCGAGGCGTCGTTTGCGTGATCGACCCGGACGGCAATTCCCTCGCCACCGGCGGCTGTCACCGCCTCGGCGTCGCCCGGCTTGATGGTTCGGCCGGTGAGGTACACTCGCCAGCCGGCTGCGCCGAGGGCCAGGGCGATACCTCGGCCGGCGCCGCGACTGGCCCCGGTGACCACGGCCACCGGCCGTTGCGACGTCATGACGGCAGGCTAGCAGCGCGACAGCGCTAACAGCTCGACAAGACAGCGGCCATCGCCTTCTTCTCCTTGGCCGACAACCACAATCCGTAGGCCGTCTTCACCTCGACCTGGCGGGCGACGAAATCACAACGGAACGCGGCGTTCGGCGGAAGCCAGCCCGAGGCGTCGCGAAAAGCCTTGTCGAAGTTGGCCTGTGGACTGACGGCCAGGAGGTTACGCGGGTCGTTGGCGAAGTCCAGCCGGCGCTGCGGGTCCCAGGCCCGGGCGCCCTTGTACCAGGCGTCGGCCAGGGAGACGACATGGTCGATCTCGATGCTGTTGGACGTCTGCGGGCCGCGGACGAAGTCGATCGTCGTCCCGGTGTACGGGTCCACCAGCGTGCCGCTCTGCGCGAAACATGTGAACGGCCGCACCACAAGGCTTTTCAGGTCGCGACGCAGGATGTCGTCGCGGGTGTTGCAGCCGTTGTGCCCGTATTCGACGTTGACGTCGTCGCTCCACGGCTCACCGAACTGGAAACGCTGGAAGTCCGAGGTGCGGTCCCAGCCCCGCACCGGCAGCGCCTTGAGTTGCTGACGCGCGATGTCGAACCGCGCGCTGGATTCAGCGGGCACCGGCGCGGCACTGCTCGACGGCGCCGCGCTGGAGGTGGGATCGCCCGCCCGCCAGGTCGGCGACGCGCCGGAGATCCGTTGTGAGGCGTTGCGCTCCTGCCAGAGCAGCACTCCGGCGACGGCTCCCACAACCAGGACGGCCAGCACCACGGCAAGCCACCGACGTCGTCGTTTGGCCGATACGCCGGTCCTACCCTGAGCCACCACATGGTTCTAGCACGTCTCGTCGCGGCGGAAGAGCTGCGCCGGACGGCCCCGTCCTTCGCCTCGCACCGGACCGCCGGACACCCGGACCAGCTTCTCCTGCATCCGCCGCCGGAAGGTGTCGAGCTTGTCCGGACCGATCTCCTGCCCGTCGACGGCCTCGTGCACCCTGCGCAGCTGGCGCAAGGTGAAAGTCTCACCCAGAAGGTGATCGGGGTCGGGGCGCTCGCGGTAGCGCGAGCGCAGATCGGTGAGCGCCCTGTTGATGATCTCCTCGTGGTCGAACGCCAATCGGCCGGGCGCCTCGGCCGGGACGAGTCGGGTGTTGACCGCATCACGGTCGGTGAGCCGCTCCAGCGGAACGACGGCGATGTGGCCGACGGAGAGCACCCAGCCCCGGTCATCCCGACCGGGGCGGTCGAAGACGTGCAACTGGCGCGGTTCGACACCACCGACATTGGCCTTGTCCCGCAACGAGCGGCGGACCGCCGCCGCCAGTGTCTCTCCCGGGTGCAGAAAGGTCCCGGGCAGCGCCCACCCGACCCCGGTGGCGCGGCGCACCTGGAGGACGAGCAGTTCGCCGTCGGGGGCGCAGGTGAGAACCGCCGTGTCCACCGCGACCGACGGACGCGGATAATCGGTGAGCGCCTTGCCGTGCGAATCGCGGTGTTCCGCTTTCATGCCCGACCCCGATCGAATTAGCGCACCTGCGAGATATCGTACGGGCTATCGCTTTTGCGAGAGCACGAAGGGCGGCTCACCGAAGCGAGCCGCCCTTCGTGATCGCCCGTCAGGGCACGAACGGAACCGGATCCACCGTCTTGTGCTGCGGCAGTGCGAGGCCCACGTCGGAGATGTTGACGAAGCCGTAGCCGAAGAACTTCTCGTAGTTGACCGCCGAGCTGGTGATCTGCAGGGTCAGCGAGTCTCCCGTCGCGGTGTAGGCGATGTCCTCCATGTCGATGGTGACCGTGTGGGTCTTGCCGTCCAGCGTCACCGGGACCGGGGTCGCGATGTTGCTCAGCACCAGACCGCTCTTGTTGTCGACCAACTGGGCGTACACCGCCGACGCGGTGCCCAGCCCGGAGTAGGTGAAGCTCAGGGTCGGCGCGCCGACCACCTGATTGCCCGCCGGCGGGGTGATCGTGGTCTTCAGCGAGTTGCGCGCCGGCCCGGCGTTGACGATCGAGAACGGCAGGTCCTTGATCGGGTAGGGCCCGGAGCCGCCCAGGATCGGCCAGATGCCGAGGAATCCGCCCTTGCCGGTCGGCGCGATGTAGGTGCCCTTGTCGTTGAACGCCGGATCCCACGGCAGCAGGCTGGAGTTGTAGTACAGGCCCCGCTGGTCGAACCACTGGAAGGTCTGGATCTTGTCGGAAGCCGGGGTTCCGGACTTGGCGACGTACTGGTCCATCCACATGAGGTTCTGGATGATCCCGTACTGGTCCTGCTCGAACGGCTTCTCGATGTCGCAGTCACCGTGGCCGCCGCAGAACCAGAACAGCTTGACCGGCGGCTTGGCCGGGCTGGTCTGGATGGTCTCGCCGTTCACGACGGACTGGTTCAGCGGGAACAACGTGTCGTGGATGCCCTGGAAGAGCATCGTCGGCGCCTGTTCCTTGGTGAGCAGGACCGTCGGCCCGACGCTGGCGAGCACCGCCTCCGAGCTCGGGCTGAGGAAGCCGAACAGGGCGCCGGTGAAGATGCCCTGGTAGATCGCCGGGTTGATGCGGGCACCGGTAAACGCAAGGGCCGCGGCGAGAATGGTGCCCCAGCCGGTCTTGAACACCTTGTCCGGATAGAGCGAGCTGATCAACGAGTTCCACCCGATCTCCGGGGTGATCCCGTCGATGCGGGGGTCGACGGTGGTCAGCTGGATGCCGCCGCCGTAGGAGCCTCCCGTCATGCCGATCCAGGGGTCGCCGGCGGTGGTCTTCACCTGGTTGGCTGCCGGGTTGGTGGCACTGGTCAGCCAGGAGATGATCGCCGAGACGTCGCGTCCCTCGTAGAACGGATTGTCGATCTGCAGCTGGCCGCCGGAGGCGAACTCGCCGCGTGGATCCCACGTGATGACGTTGTACCCGCCGCCGCCGTTGTACTCCAGTCCGCCGAGAGCCGCGGCCTTGAAGTAGTCGTCGCGCAGCGGTGCGATGCCCGGGGTCAGACTGCCGAACTGGTTGGACGGGAACAACTGTCCGAACCGGGTGGTGGGGTCGGTGTTGGCGGCACAGGCCAGACCCGACGCGGCCAGCACCGTGGGGGCATTGCTCACGTCACCCTTGGCGACGTTGGTCGCCGGGAAGTAGTTGACGCTGATGAGCGTGCCGTCGAACGACGGCATCTTGTAGGTGAACGCCGTGGGGCGCTGCGCCGCAAGGGTATTGGGGTTGACGTCGAAGTCGACGATCTTGGCCTGCCCGATGATCGGCGAGAGCAGATCCCCAAGGATCGGAATCCGATGCAGTCCGGCGACCAACTGGGTGACGACCAGCTTGCCGGGTCCCGCGGCGTTGCCCCGGTCGATCAGCTTGATCAGGAACTGGTCGACCTTGCTCAGCTCCATCGCCATGATCTTGAACTGCTCGGTCTTCGTCGAATCGGTGAGCGTGGTGCTGTAGGGCAGGTAGGAGAAGCCACCCTCCTGGCCGTAGAAGTTGGTCAGCGGCAGCAAGGGTCCGCCACCGATCTTGCCGCCGGCGTCGGGCCGGCGAGTGACGACATAGGCCATCGGCAGGCCCTGGGACGACGTTGCGTTCACCGCCCCGGTCAGCACACCGGGCAGCGCGACAGGCCCCAGCGGCGTGGTCAGCGTCCCGCCCCAGACGACCGTCGGGTTGGCCGTGATGTGGTTGTCGAAGATCGAGGATGCCGTGACCTGAGCGGCAGGCTGACCACCGGTGGCCGCGGCCAGCGGCTGGCGACGGGCGACGGCCATCAGCGCCCACGACAACGGCGAGTCGGTCGGCAGCAGGCCACCCAACGCCGCCAGCGGTCCGCCACCGGCGGACTCCACGCCCGTGACAACACCGGACACCGCTGCGGCAGGAGCCGCCACCGCCGGCGCCTCGGCCGGGGCGGTGACCGTGGCAGCGGGTGCCGCGATGGCTTCCGCCGCAACCGACTTCACCTTGGCCGGAGCCACCGCAGCAGGAGCGGCCGCAGCGGGTGCCGGGACGCTTGCCGCGGGGACGGGCAGGGAGTGGGTCACCGACTCCGAAGCCGGCCCGGACCCGGCACCGGAATTCGACGGCGCGACCTCCGGCACATCGACGGCCTGGCTGATCTCGGACTCGGCCTTCGCCGACTGGGCGGTGACCACCGGAGTGGCGCCGCCGCTCTTGTTGCGGTTCGTGGCGGCACCGGCCGTGCCGGCCGACTGCGACGAGGCGCCACGGGCTCCGCCGTGGCCGCCACGGGACGGCTGCGCCGCGTTGCTGCCGCCATCGTTGGACGCGCCGGAAGCGTTGTCCGCGAAAGCAACTGCCACCCCGTTGAAGGAGGCGACACCGATGCCGAGAGCGACGGCCAGGCCGCCTACCCTGCCCACAAAGGTTCCAGCACGCATTGCTCTTGTCTCCCATCGTCGTGTCGAGTCGCATCAGTATCGGCTCGGCGGTCCGCGCGCGAGGCGAAATCGAGCGGATCGAGGTGTGAAACGGCTACCACGCCGAAAGACCGCAATCCGCCGATTGACGATCCCGACCGTGGTTTCATCGAGATGCCCTGCGGCCTGACAGCTTTGGAGAAACCCGCACACCGTCGGGCGTGGCGTTGCTACTTTCCGGTGGTTCATGTATGCCGCGCGCAAGGAGGCCCCTCGAAATGAAACGGACACCGTTGCTGGGCGAGTGCTCCGCGGAATTCTTCGGCACCATGCTGCTGATCCTCTTCGGCTGCGGCGTGGTAGCTCAGGTGGTGACCGGCGGCGACCACCTGGGGACGAACCCAGGAGCGACCGGTGATTACAACTCCATCGCGTGGGGCTGGGGCCTGGGGGTGGCGATGGCGGTGTACGTCGCCGGGCGCCTGTCCGGCGCACACTTGAATCCTGCTGTGACCGTTGCCCTGTCGGCGTTCAAAGGCTTCCCGGCGCACAAGATCGTGCCCTACATCGGCGCCCAGGTGGCCGGCGCGTTCGTCGGCGCCCTGATCGTGCGGCTGAACTACGCCGACCTCATCTACAAGGTCGACCCCCAGCACACCAAAGCCACCCAGGGGATCTTCTCCACCTCTCCGGATGCCGGGGTGTCGATCTGGACGGCCTTCTCCGACCAGGTCGTCGGAACCGCGATCCTGGTGGCGGTCATCTTCGCCCTCACCAGCGCGGTCAACAACCCGCCGCTGTCGAACATGGGCCCGCTGGTGATCGGCTTCCTGGTGGTGGCGATCGGCCTGGGCTGGGGCGCCAACGCCGGCTACGCCATCAACCCGGCCCGTGACTTCGGCCCGCGGCTGGCGTCGTTCCTCACCGGCTATCACGATGCGTGGTACTCGGCCAACGGTCCGCAGCTGTACTTCTGGCTGCCGATCGTCGCGCCCATCGTCGGCGGCTTGATCGGCGGCGCGTTGTTCGTGTTCTGCATCGAGAAATTCCTGCCCGAAGCCATCGTCAATCCGGCCGAGATCGGTGTCGTCGAGCCCACGCCGCTGGGTAAGCGCGCCTGATCGGGGTTCATGTCGTGTCGACGCCGGCCGCCGGCCGGTCCCTGCGGACCATCTCACTGGCGAGCTACGTCGGATCGGCGATCGAGTTCTACGACTTCTTCATCTACGGGACGGCTGCCGCCCTGGTCTTTCCGACCGTCTTCTTCCCGCATCTTCCGCCGGTTGTGGCCACCGTCGCGTCACTGGGGACCTTCGCGGCCGCCTTCCTGTCGCGGCCGGTGGGGGCGGCAGTCTTCGGCCATTACGGCGACCGGATCGGACGCAAGCGGACCCTGGTGCTGACGTTGCTGATCATGGGAACCGCCACCGTGGGCGTGGGGCTGATCCCGGGCACCGCCTCGATCGGTCTGGCGGCGCCGCTGGTGCTGGTCCTGCTCCGGCTGGCACAGGGCTTCGCCGTCGGCGGCGAGTGGGCCGGATCGGTGCTGATGGGGGTGGAGTCCGCCCCACCGGGCAGACGCGGCTTCTACGGCATGTTCACCCAGCTCGGCCTGGGAACCGCCCTGGTGCTGGCCAACCTGGTCTTCCTGGTGGTTCATCTGACCATCGGCGACAAGAGCACGGCCTTTCTGACGTGGGGCTGGCGGCTGCCGTTCCTGCTCAGTGCGGTGCTGGTGGCCACCGCGCTGTACATCCGCAGCCGCGTCGAGGAGTCCGCCGAGTTCGCCGAGGCCGCCGAGCAGGGGCACGACGGCCTGCCGTTGGCTGCGGTGCTGCGGGAGCGGTGGCGCGAGGTCCTGCTCGCCGGGCTGACGGTGTCCGGTGTGCTGACGCTCGTCTACCAGACCGGCACGTTCTTCACCCACTACGCGTCGGTGCATCTGCACTACGCCAAGGACGTCATCCTGCTGGCCGGTGTCCTCGGCGGGTTCTGCACCATCGCCACCGTCGCGGCGTCGGCAACGTTGTCCGACAGCTACGGTCCGCGGCGCTGCATCCTCGTCGGGGTGGGTCTGGCCGTGCCGTGGTCGCTGGTACTCCTGCCGCTGATCGACACCCGCCGCCCGCTGGTGTTCACCGCCGCGATCGCGGTGACCTACGCGATCATCGGAATCGGCCTGGGTCCGCTGGGATCCTGGATGCCCGGCCTGTTCCCCACCCGCTACCGCTACACCGGAACGGCATTGGCCCACAACATCGGCGGGATCCTCGGCGGGGGCATACCGCCCGTCATCTCGCCCGGACTGCTCTCCTCGTACGGGAGCTGGGCCGTCGGCCTGATGATGGGCGGCGTGGCGGTGGCGAGCCTGCTGGCCACCCTGGCGCTGGGCGGCACGGCCGATAACCGGCTGATTGAGCCCGCCAGGCCTTAGGGTCTCCCCCGTGAACCCGCTCGATCGATTCTTCGAGATCACCCGCCGGGGATCTACCGTCGCCGCGGAGGTGCGGGGCGGCGTCGTCACCTTCATCGCGATGGCGTACATCATCGTGCTGAACCCCATCATCCTGTCCGGCCCCAAGGATGTCGTCGGACATCAGCTGCAGTTCACCCAGGTCTCCGCGGTGACCGCGCTGACCGCCGGGGTGATGACGATCCTGTTCGGCGTGATCGCACGGCTGCCCTTCGCGTTCGCGGCCGGCCTGGGCATCAACTCGTTCCTGGCCACCTCGGTGATCGGAACGCTCACCTGGCCCGAGGCGATGGGCCTGGTGGTGATCGACGGCCTGATCATCCTGGCGCTGGCCGTCTCGGGCCTGCGGCGACTGGTGTTCGATGCGGTACCCATGCAGCTCAAGCTTGCGATCACCGCCGGTATCGGGCTGTTCATCCTCTTCATCGGTCTGGTCGACGCCGGATTCATCGCCTCGACGGGGCTGCCCTCTCCCCCGGTCGGGCTGGGCCGCGGCGGCCACGGCTCGATCACCACGGTGCCCACCCTGGTCTTCATCCTCACCCTGCTGTTCACCGGAACCCTGGTGGCCCGCCGCGTGCGCGGCGGAATCCTGATCGGCCTGTTGGGTGGAACGGTCGTCGCCGTGGCCATCGAGGCGATCTGGCATCTCGGCTCGGCTGTGGACCGCCCCGGCGGATGGGGTCTGTCGGTGCCGAAGTTCGACGGTTCGCCGTTCGCGGTGCCCGATCTCTCGCTGTTGGGCGCGTTCAACTTCCACAGTTTCGGTCGCATCGGCGCGCTCGCCGCAACGGTGCTGGTGTTCACCCTGGTGTTCGCGAACTTCTTCGACGCGCTCGGCACGCTGACCGGACTGTCCCGTGCGGCGGGGCTGGCCGATTCGTCCGGCAACTTCCCGCGGGTGCGCGCGGCACTGATCGTGGAGGGGGCCGGCGCGATGGTCGGCGGTGCGACGTCGTCGTCCTCCAACACCGTGTTCATCGAGTCCGGCACCGGGATCGAGGAGGGCGCGCGCACCGGCCTGGCGAACCTCGTCACCGGGGTGCTGTTCCTGGCAGCCATGTTCGTCGCCCCGCTCGCCTCGATCGTGCCGAGCGAAGTCGCGGCCGCCGCCCTGGTCATCGTGGGGGCGATGATGGCCTCGCAGTTGCGCCATGTCGACATCTCCGAGTTCTCGGTGGCGCTGCCGGTGGTCCTGACCATCGCGGTCATGCCGCTGAGCTATTCGATCGCCAACGGCATCGGGGTGGGCTTCATCAGCTGGGTGGTGCTGCGGTCCGCGGTCGGGAAGGCCCGGGACATCAGCCCCCTGCTGTGGGTGGTCGCCGCCGGGTTTCTGCTCTATTTCGCCCGCGACGGGATCCAGTCGCTCGCCGGCGTCTGAGCCCGGCCATCGGAGCCATGCGGCAGAATGCCGCACATGAGCGACGTGACGATCAAAACCCTGACCGACGGCCCACTGGAAGTGACCGGGGAGGTCGAGATCCTCGCCGCCGACGGCTCGCTGGTGAAGGAGACCGCCAAGAGCTTCCTGTGCCGGTGCGGACACTCGGAGAACAAGCCGTTCTGCGACGGGTCCCACAAGCGTGAAGGCTTCACCGCACCCTGACACCACGTCGCGGCGGGGACACGGCTACCCCTGGCCGCCGGGAGCGCGGACTACGATGAGGGAAACCGACAGACAGGACCCATCATGAGCAAAGCTCCTCTGCGCCGCCGGATCGTGATCGCCGCCGGGGGTGCCGCGCTGATCGCCATGAGCGCCCTGACCGCATGCAGCACGACCAAGGAGAAGGAAGCCCCGTCCTCCACGACCACGGCGCCGTCCTCCACCACCGCGTCGCCGTCGGCCACGGAGAAGGCCGTGGGTCCCGGTGGCGAGTCGTTCACCCCGACGGTCAACCCGGTGCCGCCCGGCGCGGTCTGCAAGCAGATCATCAACGGCGTGTGCCAGCGCTGAGTCCCCTCAGCGGCATGCGTTTTCGCGCTTCTAGGGCCCCTCGGCGCGTCGGCGTGGCGTCGGCTCTCATCGTGCTCGCCGGAGCCGGCACCGGGCCGGCCCACGCCGATCCGGCGCCGGGTTGGAACGGCTGGTTCAGGATCACCTTCCACACCGATCAGAAGGCCGGAACCAGCATCGCCGCCCAACAGGCCGAGGAGCCCTACAGCGCCTGGTACAAGTTCGCGACGGACTGCTCGTCGGGCACGTGCCAGGCGTCGGTGGTCACCGGACCGAATCCGAAGGACAACGTCACGCAGTCGACGAAGTTCGACTGGAACGGGACGCAGTGGTCACACACCGGCGGCTGGCGATGGGACTGCCTGCTGCCCGACGGCACCATCACCTACGACCCGGCGAGTTCGGTGACCACCTATTCGCCACAGCCCGACGGATCGCTGACCGGGACGTTCGCCACCAACATCGGCAGCGGCGCGTGTCAGGGCACGGTCTACATCCCGGTGACGGCGGTGCCCGGCGACCCGGCGGCGAGGTAGCCCCTATCTCCCCTCGGTACATGCCAATTGTTTCGGGCCTTTTCCCCGCGCCGCGGTGCTAGGTTGTCGCGGTCAGATGTCCGCGCAGGTCTTCGCACAGGAGGCAGGTCAGGATGAGTCAGGCCGGCGAGCACGTCGACTGGGAGACATTGCATGAGGCCGCGATCGCCGCGACCGCCAACTCCTACTCCCCCTACTCGAATTTCCCTGTGGGCGTTGCCGGATTCGTCGACGACGGTCGGGTCGTCTCCGGGGCCAATGTCGAGAACGCCTCCTACGGCATCACGCTGTGCGCCGAATGCTCCATGGTGTCGTCGTTGTACGCGACCGGTGGCGGCCGGTTGACGGCGGTCTATTGCGTCGACGGCAACGGCGACCCGCTGATGCCGTGCGGACGATGCCGCCAACTCCTCTACGAGCATGGCGGCCCCGACCTGGCGGTGATGACCCCCGAAGGTGTTCAGACCATGGCGCAGATCCTGCCCCAGGCGTTCGGACCGTGGGACCTCGTGGAAAGGAAACCCAACCATGTCCGGTGACACAGCTGCGGTGGCGGGGGTCGGCCAGCAGAAGGCCAGCAGGGCAGCGTGGGCCATCCTGGCCGCCATGGGTTTCGGAGCGCTGATCGCCCAGATGTTCTCCACCGTGATCGGGCCGGCCCTTCCGACCATCAAAGAGGATCTGGCACTGGGTCTCTCGGCTCAGACCTGGACGATCACCGCCTACAGCCTGGCCTTCGGCGCCGCCCTGGTGGCCGGCGGGAGGATGGGCGATCTGGTCGGCGAGGTCAAGATGATCGTGGCCGGGTTCGCCGTGTTCGCCGCCGGTCTGTTGATGTCGGCGATTGCGACCGCCGGGCCGTTGATGATCAGCGGCCGGGCCATCCAGGGCATCGGCATCGGCATCTCCGCACCGGCGACGTTGTCGATCGTGGTGAACTCATTCCCTTTGGCCCAACGGGGTTTCGCGGTCGGGGTATGGGGATTCGCACACGGCTTCGGTCTCCTGCTCGGTCCCCTGTTCGCCGCCTGGATGATGGACATCGCCACCTGGCGCTGGGTGTTCTGGGTAGCCCTGCCGCTCACCGGACTGGTCATCATGGTCACGCTGGCGGCTACCCGCGGCTATAAGAGCGTCATCGCCACCGGGAAGTACGACTGGATAGGACTGATACTCGGGGCCACCGGCATCACCCTGCTCACCTACGGCCTGCAGAACTCCTCGGTGAGCTGGACCGCCACCGCGACGTGGGGTTCCATCGTCGCCGGTATCGCCCTGCTGGGTGTCTTCGGCGTCGTCGAGACCCGGATCGCCCATCCCCTGGTCGATTTCGGCCTGTGGAAGGAGCGGCTGTTCTCCGGTGGCTTCTTCGCCGAAAGCGCCGTGGGATTCGTCTACATCCCCTTCCTGGTCTTCGTCGGGTCGCTCTACTTCATCAACGTCCTGGGCTACAGCCCGGGCAAGGCCGCCAACGTCATCCTGATCACGACCGGCATCTGCATGGTGTTCGAGCCGCCGGCCGGCCGGTGGGTGGACAAGGTGGGGCCGGGACTGCCGATCACCGTCGCGCTGCTGATGCAGGCCGTCGCGCTGGCCTGGATGGGTTTCCTCTTCGGACCGTCGACCACGCTGGGCGAGATGGTGATTCCGCTGGCGCTCATGGGAATCGGCGTCGGTATCTCGCTGCCGGCCTGCAACACCGCGGGCATGTCGGCGGTGGACGCCGAACGGGCCGGTATGGGCTCGGGCTTGATGCAGATGACGTTCAACATCCCCGCCGCACTCGGGGTCGGTTTGGTCACGTCGATCATCGGGACGCTGACGGCCTCCAAGGTCGGGCCGGGTCTGAGTGCCGAATTGCGCGACACCGCAGCGCAGTACGCCGATGCGGTTCAGGACGGCGACATGGGGCGCGCCGACGGGTTGCTGTCGGGCCTGCCCCCGGAGTCGGTCGACGCGATCAAGAACGCCGTCGCGGGAGCCACCTCGAGCGCCATCACCACCTCGATGCTGGTGCTGGCGGCGGTCGCCCTGGCCGGTGCGATCTTCGCCTGGGTGGTCATCGGCCGCCGGCGCACTCCCGATCACATCCAGATGACGCACGCCGCCGAGGTTTAACCCGACAGTCCGAGCGCCTCGGCGACGCTGGAGCGCAGCGCCTCGAGTTCGGACTGGGCGGTGCCGCGCGCCTCGGCGATGTCGCCGGTGACCGGAACCACCACCTGCAGATAGCACTTCAGCTTCGGCTCGGTGCCGCTGGGCCGGACGATCACCCGGGCGTCGGGCAGGCTGAATCGCAGGCCGTCGGTCGGCGGTAGGCCGTCGGCGCCCTTCTCCAGATCGTCCATCCGCAGCACCGTGCGCCCACCGAGGACGGCAGGCGGATCGGCACGCAGCCGGGCCATCGCCCCGGTGATCAGCGAGAGGTCCGAAACCCGCACGGACAGTTGACTTGTCGCATAGAGCCCGAACCTGCGGGCGAGGTCGTCGAGCACGTCCTGCGGTCCGCGGCCCTCGGCCTTGAGTGCGGCCACCATCTCCAGCATCAGCAGCGACGCGGTGATGCCGTCCTTGTCCTTCACCGCGGTGGGGTCCACGCAGTAGCCCAGGGCCTCCTCGTAGCCGAAGCGCAGATCGGGCACCTTGGAGATCCACTTGAATCCGGTCAGCGTGGTGGCGTAGCCCAGGCCCGCGTCGGTGGCGATGCGCTCCAGCAGTGTTCCCGACACGATCGACTGGGCGTAGACCCCGGTGGCCGGGGCGCCGTCGCGGCGGCCACGTTCGGCGATCCACCAGCCCAGCAATGCGCCTACCTCGTCGCCGGTGAGCATGCGGTAGTCACCCCCGACGGGAATCCCGGCCGCGCAGCGGTCGGCGTCGGGATCGTTGGCGATGATCACGTCGGCCGACTGGGCCCGGGCATCGGCCAGGGAAAGGTCCATGGCGCCGGGTTCTTCGGGGTTCGGGAAGCTCACCGTCGGAAACCGCCCGTCCGGCGCGAACTGCGCGGCGACCGCCGTCGGGGTGCCGAAGCCGGACTTCTCGACGGCCCGCATGAACACCTCGCCCCCGACACCGTGCATGGCGGTGTAGACCGCCGAGACATCACGGGGGCCCGTCCCGAGCAGTGAAACCGCCCGTGCCACATAGGCATCCAGCAGCGCATCGTCGAGGGTTCGATAATCGCCGGACTGCGGAATACCCGCGAGCGCTCCGACCGCCGCGATGCAGGCCGAGATCTCCGCATCCGCGGGCGGGACGATCTGGCTGCCGTCGCCGAGGTAAACCTTGTAGCCGTTGTCGTCGGGTGGGTTGTGCGAGGCGGTGACCATGACTCCTGCGGCACAGTCGAGTTCGCGGATCGCGAAGGCCAGCACCGGGGTCGGCAGCGGCTTGGGCAGCACCAGCGCGGTGATCCCGGCCCCGGCCATGATGCGCGCGGTGTCGCGGGCGAAGACGTCGGAGTTGCGGCGGGCGTCGTAGCCGATCACGACCCGCAGCCGTTCGCCCGTCGTCCCGGCAGCGGCGATCAGATAGGCCGCCAGCCCCGCCGCCGCCCGGGCCACCACGACGCGGTTCATCCGGTTGCTGCCGGGGCCCAGCCGGCCCCGCAAGCCCGCGGTGCCGAACTGCAGTGTGCCGTCGAAGGCGTCGGCGAGTTCGTCGGACGCCTCGGCGTCGCCGGCTTCCGCCTTGGCGATCAGCGCCGACAGCTCTCCGGCGGTGGCGGGGTCGGGATCCTCCGCGAGCCAGGCACGGGCCGCCTGCAGGAGGGTGTCACCGACGACGACGCCGTCGGCCATATCAGTATCCGCCCTCTTCGCCCGTGCCGCCGGTGACGATCGCCACCGAGGACGACGCCCCGATCCGGTCGGCACCGGCCTTGATCATTGCCCGGGCATCCTCGCGGGTCCGCACCGCGCCGGAAGCCTTGACGCCCAGGGCTTCTCCCACCATGGCCCGCATCAGACCGATGTCGTGCGCGTTGGCGCCGCCGCCCCCGAAGCCGGTGGACGTCTTGACGTAGGCCGCCCCGGTCCGCGCCGCCAGCAGGCAGGCGATGGCCTTCTGGTCGTCGTCGAGCATGCTGGTCTCCAGGATCACCTTCACCGGCGCCGGCCGGGCAGCGGCCACCACGCCGAGAATGTCGTCATAGACCGCCGCCAGATCACCGGAGCGAAGCCCGCCGATGTCGAGGACCATGTCGACCTCGTCGGCGCCCTCGGCCACCGTGATGCGGGCCTCCTCCGCCTTGGCCAGCCGTGTCATCGCGCCGAGCGGGAAGCCGACCACGGTGCAGACCATGACGCCGGTTCCGGCCAGCCGCTCGGCGGCGGTGGGAACCCAGCGGGTGTTGACGCACACCGAGGCGAACTTGTGGTCGACGGCCTCCTGGCACAGCGTCTCGATCGCCGACAGGGTGGCGTCCGCTTTGAGCAGGGTGTGGTCGATCCGTCCGGCCAGGGTCTCGGAGGTGCGCAGGGCCTTGGCCGGCTCGACACCGTCGGGAATCGGTCCGAGTGCCGCGGTCACCGCCTCATTGGCCCGGTTGAAGATCTTGGAGTAGTCGGCGACGTAGGTGTTCATACGGTCATCTCCTCATCTCGGTCGGGGTTCAGGCGCCGAGCAGGCTGGCGGCCAGATAGTTGAACAGCGCGGCGCCTGAGTCCTCGCTGAACTTGTGGAGCTGCTCCGGGCTGGCGGTGACCTGGTCGCCCTCGAGCCGGTTGAGCAGGGTGCAGCAGATCATCGCGAACCGCGAGAAGCCCCAGTGGTTGAGATAGCCGGCGATCATGGCGCCCTCCATCTCGATGTTGGCGACGCCGTTCTCGTGCAGCCAGCGCAGCCAGCCCATCTTGGTCTCCGGCGTCTCCAGGCAGATCGCCCCGTCGAGCCGGAACTGCTCGAGAAAGAACTCGTTGCCCGCGACCGTCTTGCCGGAGACGATCTCGAAATCGGTGTGCTCGTTGGCGGCGATGATGGCGTCATAGGTGGCCACCGGGAAGTGCCCGTCGAACCAGTACTCGCCGGCGCCGCCGTTGATCAGCCGGTACGGCCGCAGGTCGGCCATCAGCCCCTCGGAGCTGACGACGACCGTTCCGCCGGGCAGCCCGACTCCGCCGCTGGTGCCGACCCGGCACCAGAACACCTCGTCGAGCGCCTCCAGGTCGCCGCGCTTGAGGAAGAACACCATCCGCATGAGTTCCTGCAGTGCGATCGAGGCGCTGGGCATCCCCATCCCGTGCGAGGCGAACAGCACGCCGGCGGTGTAGCGGGTGACGAAGCGGTCGTCCTTGGGGAAGGCAATGATCTCCGACCCGCCGTTGAGCTCACTCCACCGCAGGGCGAACTCCCTGATCCGGCCACCCGACCCGGCCATGACGACGGCCTTCACCCCGGCCAGCTTCTTGAGGATGGAGTCCGACGACGCCACGCCGAAGTGGTAGTAGACGTCCTCGTGACTGCCGTCGAGCACACCATCGAGGAAAGCGTGGTTGATGTTCTCGGTCTTCACTGTCCACACCTCTTCGTCGCGCGCCGAATGCGGGCGCGTCCAGACGCCCGACGCGACGGAATCTACGCGGGATCGGCTGACCGCGACACGATTTGGACGTCTCGCCTGCACCGTCGGTGCGGCGTCGACCGTCGGGCCCACGGGCGCCGGAAGTTGACGGTCCGTTTGCCGCGCCGATAGATTCTGAGCTAGCCGACCTCGGCAATCGTAGAAAACGGGGGTGCCGTATGGGCACAGCACGATTCGCTGCGACTGTTGCCGCGGCGGCATTCCTCGCCGGGGCTTCGGTGGCGCTCCCGCAGGCGACCGCGATCGCCACGGCCGACGAATCCGGAACCGGGTCCGCCGACACCTCGAACTCCACCGATGCCGGCGGCAGCCACCCGGGCCGGGCCGCCAAGCCGGGTCCCCGCGGCAGTGCGGACCGCACCTCCGGGTCGACGCCCCGGGCGGCCGCTGCCCGCACCGAGCGCAGCCGTCCGGCGTTGGACGGCGCCGCTGCCGTTGTCGCGCCCAGCCCGAAGTCCGCCGTCACCGAACCGGCCGCTCCGGACATCTCTGCGGCCGGCGGCAACCCCACCCCGGCGGCGGCCTCCGACGCCGCCGCCAACACGAAGCTCAGCATCGATCCCCCGGCAGCCACCGGGCCGGACCCGGCACCGGCGGCCACCGTTCCCGACGCCGCGCCCCTGGTGACCGCGCCGAGTGTCCCGCCGCCGGCGGCTATCGCCAGCCCCTCACCGGCCCATCCCGGCGCCGTCGCCTCCGTGACCGCCTCGGCGGCGGCGAACGCCACGTCGGCGGCCGCCCTGATCGACAAGCTGCTGGCACCCATCAGCAAGCTGTTCGGAGAAGGCACGGCGCTGCTGATCCGCCGAAGCCTGTTCAACCAGGCTCCCACCGTCGCCCCGGTCCAACTCACCGGATACAGCGAGGGCCCCATCACCGGGACCATCGGGGCGGTCGACCCCGAGGGCGACCCGCTGTCCTACCAGATCACCAGCACCCCGCTGCACGGCAGTGCGGTGGTCAATCCCGACGGCAGCTACACCTACACACCTGACGGCGGTTTCACCGGCGCCGACAACTTCGTGGTGGCGGTCACGGACGGCGGCGGCGGTCGCCACATCAACCTGCTGGACCTGTCCCGTCCGGCCAGCACCTCGGCGAATGTCGCGGTGACCCAGGGCGTGATCGCAGCGATGCTGCGGTTCCAGTTCATCTACGGTTCGGGCTCCCAGTACTGGTCCAGCGCGGCCCGCAGCGCGCTGGAGTCCGCCGCCAACAGGCTGGCGTCGAGCATCGTCGTCACCTCGCCGGTGACCGTCACCTTCGACGTCACCGGCGCGAAGTCGCCGTTCTCGTCGACCCTGGCGTCGGCCGGCAGTGATTTCGTTCCCGGCGACGCCGGTTTCCTGCAGACCGTGGTGCAGCACAAGATTCTGACCGGACAGGACGCCAACGGGTCGGCCGCCGACGGCACCATCGACTGGAACTTCGGTCCGTCGTGGGCGTTCGGCAGCACGGTGTCGGGCAACCAGTACGACTTCGAGTCGATCGCCATGCACGAGATGCTGCACACGTTCGGGTTCATGTCCAACGTCGACAAGGCCGGGTCGAACACCGCCAAGGTGTGGACGGTGTTCGACAGCTTCATCACCAACAGCGCCGGCGCGCACCCGATCAACAGCACGACGTATATCTGGGACACGGCCTTCAACAAGAACCTCACCGGCGGTAACGGCGGGCTGTTCTTCAGCGGCCCGCAGGCGGTGGCCGCCAACGGGGAACCGGTGGCGCTCTACACGCCCAACCCGTGGGAGCCGGGCAGTTCGATGTCGCATACGGCCGCGAACTACCTGATGAGGGCCGTCGTCAGCACCGGACCCGGCATCCGCGACGTCAGCCCGGTGGAACTGGCGATCCTCTCCGATATCGGCTACACCACGACCGGATCGGGGACGCTGCTGTTCTTCGGGTTCATCGGCCTGCGCCTGCGGCGGCGTCGGGACTGAGCAAAGGCCCCGGCCACACCGTTCCGCGTAGGATCGGCGCCATGCACCCCGGCACCCCGCCCCGGCGCGACCGGAACTGGCGCGGGTGGATCATCGCCGCGCTGGCGGCACTGGTCCTGATCCTGCTGCTGATGCTGTGGGGAATGCGCCCCAGCCGTCACGGGCAGCCCGGAGAGCCGGCCGACGGCTATTCCGGCGGTGCGACCACGACCCTGGTCGTCCCCGGACCGGGTGTGAACTAGCGACGTGCCCGCTACTTGGCGGCCGAGAACTGCGGTTTGGCGTCTTCAGAGGTGATCAACGTCGCGTCCTGGTAGCCGTCGCTATCGGCGGTGCCCTGTACCGAATTCGTGAAGTCGCCCTGGGTGCCGTCGGAGTCCACTGCGGTGCCGTCGCCACCGGTTGCGGTGACGGTGCCCTTCGCCGAGGCGATGGCGCTGGTGCCGATGCTGGCTCCACCCATGCAGGCCAACGCGATCGCGGCCGAGGCGACGAGGGTCCGATTGATTTTCAGCATATTCCCAGAGTAGGGGAAGCCGATAGGCCGAAGTCCCAATGAGCCTGCGCTGCAGCGCAATTCCCAGAACACCCGAACCGGACGCACAGCGAGTTGACAGGAAAACGGCGGCGGTGCGAGGTGCCTCACATAAAAGTGAGCGCGAAGCGTGGGCGGTGCCTCACGTACTTTGAGCGCGTAAGGTAGGCCCGCTCTACGTCTTGGTCAATCGGTT
>WBZO01000933.1_pt1 | contig 52175 bp, 40 predicted proteins | sample 5204261 | NCBI WGS metagenome assembly WBZO01 (sample SAMN12412400, study PRJNA552823) | activated sludge metagenome | isolation source: activated sludge from anammox sidestream of wastewater treatment plant... | place: USA: North Carolina | collected 2017-09
GCCCCACGCGAGCCCTTCCTCCGCGCTCATCGAGCGGCCGGTGTAGAGCAGCTCGGACGCGCGCCCCTGGCCGATGATGCGCGGCAGGATCGCGCAGGCCGCCATGTCGCAGCCCGCCAGGCCCACGCGCACGAACAGGAACGCGGTCTTCGCCTCCGGCGTCGCGTAGCGCAGGTCGGACGCCATCGGGATGATCGCGCCGGCGCCGGCGCTCACCCCGTCCACCGCGGCGATGATCGGCTGCGGGCAGTTGCGCATCTCCTTCACCAGGTTGCCGGTCATGCGGGTGAAGTAGAGCAGCTCGTCCATCTCCATCTTCAGCAGCGGGCCGATGATCTCGTGCACGTCCCCGCCGGAGCAGAAGTTGCCGCCCTCGCCGGTGAACACCACCACGCGCACGTCGTCGGCGTACTGCAGCTTGTGGAAGGTGTCGCGCAGCTCCGCGTAGCTCTCGAACGTGAGCGGATTCTTGCGCTCGGGCCGGTTCAGGGCCACCGTGGCGACGCGGTCCTTGACCGTCCACTTGAAGTGCTGCGGGCGCCACTCGGCGGCTTTGAGCTTGTACATCGTGCTTCTCCTCTACGACGGTTGACGGGAATCGGATCGGGGTGGAGTCTGCCGCAAGCGGGCCGCGCCGTCAGCCGCCCGCCCCGGGCGCGCTCGTGTAGTCGGGCTGGCCGATCTTCAGCTCGTTGCGCACCGCGCGCACGCCGTACACCTCGCGCGTGAGGCGCACCGCCTCGTCGATCAGCTCCTGCGAGGGCACGTTCCCGCGCAGGGTCACGACGCCCGCGCGGGTCTCGACCTGGATGCCGGTGCGCCAGAGCCGGCGGTTGAACTGCAGCTTGCCCGCGACCTTGGCGGTGATGCCCTGGTCGCGCCAGAACCCGGTCGGCGGTTCCTCCTCGCGGGCCGCTTCGCGCCTGGGCGCCGGCGCCTCGGGCTTGCTCTTCGGCGGCGCGGCCCCCGCGCGCTCGACGGCGGCGGCCTTCGCCGGCGGCGATCCCGGGGCGGGCGCTTTGCGCTCGACGGCGACCGCGGCCGCCTTCCGCTCGGGGGGCGGCGCGGCTTTCGCGGCCTTGGGCGGCTCGGGCGCAGCCGTCGCGACGCCCTCCGCCGCGGGCGCCGCCGCGACCTGCGCGGCCCGCGGCGGCTCGGGCTTGACGGGCGGCTGCGCGACCGACGGCGCGGGCGCTCCGCCGCGGAGGGCGAACACCATCCCTGCGGCAAGCGCAACGGCGGCGGCGACCGCTCCCCCGATCAGCGCCGCCCGCCGGCGGCTGCCCGCTGCGGCGCCCGCGGCCTCCGCGAGGTTCGCCGCCGCGGCCTGCGCTGCGGGCGCCGGCGGCGGAATCGGCCGCGCGAGCGGCGGCGGCGTCTGGTCCGGAAACGTGCGCGCCGACGGATTGCTCGGCTCGAACACCACCACCGGCCGCGTCGCCTCCGCGATGATCGTCGCCTCGGAGACCGTCGGGCTCACCGGCGCAGCGTACGCCTCGAGGATCGCGGCGCGGAACGATTCGGCGGTCTGGAAGCGCGCGTCGGGCTCCTTCGCGAGCGCGCGCGTCATCACCGCGTCGTAGCGCTCCCACCCCTGCCCCGGGTCGGACTCCGACACCGGCGGCGGGTTGGTGTGGCAGATCTTGTACGCCATCTGCTCGGTGGTGCCGGCGAACGCGCGCACGCCGGTCAGCAGCTGGTACATCACCACGCCGGCGGCGAAGAGGTCGGCGCGCCAGTCCACGCCGCCTCCGGTGTACTGCTCGGGCGCCATGTAGCCGGGCGAGCCCATCACCAGGCCGGTCTGGGTGAGCTGCGAGGTCTCCACCTTCGCGATGCCGAAGTCCGCGATCTTGACCCGGCCGTTGTTCATCACGATCAGGTTCGCCGGCTTGATGTCGCGGTGCCAGACGCCCTGCTCGTGCGCGTGCTGCAGCGCCTCGAGCAGCTGCGCCATGATGGACACGATGTCGCGCTCCTGGAAGCGCGTGCCGCGGTTGAAGTAGTCGCGCAGGCTCATGCCCTGCACGAACTCCATCGCGATGTAGGTGACCGCGCCGGTGTCGCCGTAATCGTGCACCGCGACGATGCCCGGGTGCGAGAGCCGCCCGGCCGCGCGCGCCTCGTTCTTGAAGCGCGCGAACATCATCGCCGCGCGCTCCTGGTCGTCGACCAGCTCCTTGCGGATCGTCTTGATCGCGACCGTGCGGTGGATGTCGGGATCGAAGGCGCGGTACACGACCCCCATCGCGCCCTTGCCGAGCACCTCGACGATCTCGTACTTGCCGAGCCGTTCCGGCGTCGTCATGAGCGCTCGGCCGCGCGCGGACGGGACGATCGACGCATCGGCGCGGCCTCCCTGGCCGCCTTGCGGGACGGAGAACGCGCCTAATCTAGGCGGCGGCGCAACGCGCTGTCAATCGGCGCGCGCCGCGCGCCCGGCTCACCGCAGCGCCTTGGTGAGACTGAGCCGGCGCGACTGCCGGAACCCGACCGAGTACAGGAAGCCGAGCAGGCCGAAGTTCTCGCGCCGCACGAGCGTCTCCACCCCTTCGATGCGCAGCGCCTGGAGGTTCACGAAGAGCTGCGACAGCAGCGCGGTGGCGACGTGGTGGCGCGCATAGCCGGGGTCGACGCCGATCGTGTCGAGCACCGCCACCGGCTCGGCGCGACCGTAGTCGCCGAAGTCGGTGCGCGCCATGGCGAAGCCGGCGACGATGCCGTCGATGCGCGCGGTGAGCGAGACGCGCACCGCGGAGTCGTCGAGCGCCTCCGCCACCAGCTGCTCGATGTACCCGCGCCGCTCGCGCCCCATCAGGTTGCGGTCGATGCGCAGGAGGTGGGGGAGGTCCTCGGCCGCGAGGGAGCGCACGTCCACCTTGTCGCGCGCGAGCGCCTCGAAGTCGTTTGCACGGTCGGCGCCGTAGTCCACCTCCGCGGAGAAGTGCCGGTGCTCGGGCGCGGTCACCCCCGCCTCGTCCGCGGCGCCGAGGCGCCCGGCGTGCACCGCGCACTCGAGGATCTGGTTCGGCGCGAGCTCGAAGCCGGCGTGGTCGAAGAAGCGCATGATGTCGTGGTCGCGCCACGACGCGGTCGTGCGCAGCGACGTCGCGCCGCTCTGGCGCGCCTCGGCCTCGAGCGCCTGGATGAGCTGCATCCCGATCCCGTGGCCGCGCTCGTCGGGCCGGACCCCGATCACCTCGAGCCGCAGGGCCGGCTCGGGCAGCCCGAACTCGCCCGCGAGCTTGCGCGCGAGCACGAACCCCGCCAGCGCGCCGCCGTCGTCGATCGCGAACTGGGCGTGCAGCCCGGGCTGCTTCTGCGCCGCCTTCAGGCGCCGTTCGTAGTAGAAGCGGCGCGAGCGGCCGGCCTGGCCGGCGTCGATCGCGACGACGGCCTCGAGGTCGCGCGCCGCGAGACGGCGCACCTTGAGCTGCGGGGCGGAAGCGGTGACGGCCATGGTCCCTCCTCGGACTCGGGCGGGTGGCGCGCACCCGCAGTGGAACACGGCTCCTGGAATCGCCCGGGATGGGCTAGTCGTAATTTGGTACGAAAATACCTAAATCCCTAACGCCCGTCAAGTCTCTCGGTCAACCCGACGCTATCTCCTTCTCGGCGCTGCATTTCCGCCTCAAACTGGTAAACTGGTGCGGAAATGTCGGTTTCCGCTCCCCGCCTCGCCCGCGCGGACGCCCTGACGGTCCGGCCGGTGGAAGCCCGCGACCTCGACGCGGTGATCGCGCTCGACGCGGCCGTGACCGGCCTCTCCAAGCCCGACTACTGGTACGAGCTCTTCCACCGCTACGGCACCCGCGGCCGCCAGCAGCGCTTCTTCTTCGTCGCCGACGCGGACGGCAGGATAGACGGGTCCGTCCTCGGGGAGGTGCGCGACTGGGAGTTCGGCTCGGCGCCGTGCGGATGGGTGTTCGGCATCAGCGTGCGGCCCGACGCGCGCCTGGAGGGGATCGGCACGCGGCTCGTCCAGACCATCATGGCCGCGTTCCGGCGCGCGGGCGTCACCAAGGTGCGCACCCTGCTCGCGCGCGACAACACCCTCGTGCTGTCGTTCTTCCGCAGCCAGGGAATGATGGCGGCGCCGTTCATTGCCCTCGAGCTCGACCTCGACGAAGCGCCGCGATGAAGCTGCAGACCGCGACCAGCCTCGCGCTGGTGAGCGTGCTCGAGGCGGCGGCGCGTCCCGAGCGCCAGGTCTCCGCCGCCGACATCGCCCAGAAGTACGGCGTCTCCATCCATCACCTCGCCAAGGTGCTGCGCGAGCTCGGCCGGGCCGGGATCGTCGAGGCGACGCGCGGCGCGGGCGGCGGCTACCGCTTCGTCGGCAACGCGCGGCGTCTCACCCTGTACGACGTCATCGAGCAGTTCGAGGACATCGGCGCCCGCTCGCCGGAGGCGGGCGGCGCCGATCCCGCGACCGAGGTCGGCCACGCGCTCGCGCGCGTGCTGGCGGAAATCGACGAGATCGCCAAGGCGACCTTCCGCTCGATCACGATCGACACCATGCTGAAGCTGATCGAGCGCGAGCGGGTCGCGCAGCCGCACGCGGCCTGATCAGCCCGGCGCCGCGCGCGGCAGGCTCGCCGCGACGAGGTGGCGCGCGCAGCACGCGAGGTAGAGGGCGAGCGCTCCGCTCCACAGGACACCCGAAGCCGCGAGCAGCCACAGGCGCGGCTCGAACGCCGTCGCCACCCGCGCGACCGCCGCGCCGAGCATCATCAGGTAGGCGGCCACCATCACCGCGGGCACGACGAGCGGACGCCCGGTGTGCCGCAGCGCGATCCGCGTCGCGAGGCCGAGGATCGTGATCCCGAGCGCGCCGACCGTGAACGCGTGCATCCACGCGAGCTCCGGCACCGGGCCGCCGAGCGCCGCCGCCGCGCGCAGGCCCAGCGCCCCTACCAGCCACGCGTACCCGAGGTGCAGCGTCCACAGCAGCGGGTCGTCGGGCACGCGCCAGCCCCGCCAGCGCGCGAGGCGGAGCAGGTTGGCCGCGGCCGCGAGCGCCGCCAGCCCCCCGCGCAGCGCGAGGGTCGCCGCGCAGAATTCCGCCAGCACGAACGCCGCGACGCTCGTGACGGCGAGCAGGTCGAGCGGCACGCTGAAGGTGCCCATCGGCACGCGCGCGGCGGTGAAGACCGGGATCAGCAGTCCGCCCGCCAGCGCGTAGAGCAGCATGACGAGGAGGAGCCCCGCCTCGAGCGCGCGGGAGGCCGCGCGCGCGTCGTGCCCGGCGTGGAACGCCACGTTCGCGGCCGCGAGCAGGAGCAGGAGGACGAGCGGCGCGACGAACAGCTTGCGCCGCGCGCGCAGCACGGTCGGGGCGAGCACGAGCGCGAGCGCCGGGAGGAACGCGGCGTCGACCGCCCCGGTGAGCGCGTCCGGCAGCGCGCCCGCGGCGAGCATTGCGGCCCGACCGGCCAGCCACAGCACGGCCAGGGCCGCGAGCCGGGCGCCGGTCACCTCGTCGGTCAGGGCCCAGCTCGGGATGGCGGTGAGCAGCACCGCGGCGATGATCGCGGCGGCGAAGCCGAACAGCATCTCGTGGCCGTGCCACAGCGGCGCGGCGAGCCGCGGCGCCGCGTTCCCGGCAAGCGCGTACTCCGCGAGCCAGAGCGGCAGCAGGAGCGCGCCCCACGCCATGCCGAGGAGCAGGAACGGCCGGAAGCCGCCGGTCCAGAGCGGGGAGCCTGCGCGCGCGCCCGCGTGCGCCGCGCTCGGGGTTGCGCCCGCGGGGCGGCGCGGCGGGGTCACGCCGCGCAGCGCAGCCCGGGGACGCCCGCGCGCAGCTGCGCGAGGAGCCGCTCGCGCTCGGCGCGCGCGCGCTCGGCCGCCGCGCGCTTGACCGGGCCGTACCCGCGCACGCGGTCGGGCAGCGCGGCGATCTCCGCGACGAGCGCCCGGTTGTCCGGCGTGAGGACCGGCAGGAGCGCGCGGATGGTGGCCTCGTACTCGGCCACCAGCTCGCGTTCGAGCCGGCGCTCCGCGCTGCGTGCGAACGGGTCGAGCGCCGAGCCGCGCAGGCGCTTGAGGCGGGCAAGCAGGCGGAGCGCGCCGAGCGCCCAGCGCCCGTACGCGCGCTTCGTGCGCGCCCCGAACGGCGCGAGGTGCACCCGCACGCGGTAGTCGCCCTCGAATGCCTGCGCGAGCGCCGCGTCGAAGCGTCCGTCGGCGTAGAGCCGCGCGACCTCGTACTCGTCCTTCGCCGCGAGCAGGCGGAAGTAGCTGCGCGCCACGGCCTCGGTCAGGGGCCGGTCCTGGACGCCGAGCGCGCCCTCGGCCTGACGCGTCGCCTCCACGAACGCGGTGTAGCGGCGCGCGTACGCGGCGTCCCGGTAGCCGGCGAGCTCCCGCGCCCGGGTGGCCACGAGGTCGTCGAGCGAAACGCGCAGCGGCCGCGCGATCCCGGCCGCCGCTTCGACGCGCGCGAGGTCGACCGCGGCCCGCCGCCCCCACTCGAACGCCGCGGCGTTCATCGCCACCGCCGCCCCGTTCAGCTCGACCGCGCGCAGGATCGACGCGCGCGCGAGCGGCACCAGCCCGCGCTGCCAGGCGTAGCCGAGGAGCAGCATGTTCGCGGCGAGCGCGTCGCCGCACAGGGCGGTGGCGAGCCGCGACGCGTCGAGGAACTCGGCGCCGCCCGCGCCGACCGCGGCCCGCAGCTCGGCCTCCATCGCGGCGACCGGAAAGGGCGCTTCGGGCCGCGCCACGAACTCGCCGGTGATCTGCCGGGCGCGGTTGACGACCGCGCGCGTGAACCCGGCGCGCACGCGGGAGAGCGCTTCGGGGGCGCCCGACGCGACGAGGTCGCCCCCGAGGAGCACGTGCGCCTCGCCGCTCGCGATGCGCGCGGCGTGGATTGCGTCCGGGCGGTCGGCGATCCGCACGTGGGAGTACACGGTGCCCGCCTTCTGCGACAGCCCGGTCTGGTCGAGGACGGTGACCGCCTTGCCTTCGAGGTGCGCGGCCATGCCGAGCAGGGCGCCGATCGTGACCACGCCGCTCCCGCCCACGCCGGTGACGAGGATCCCGTACGCCGCGGCGGTGGCGGGCGGCGCGGGCTCGGGCGGCGGGGGCGCGTCCCAGGAGGGCGCGGCCGGCCGGCGCCGCCGGGCGCCCTCCACCGTGACGAAGCTCGGGCAGTACCCGGCGACGCACGCGAGGTCGTCGGTGCAGCTCGACGGGTCGATCGCGCGCTTCTCGCCCAGGGGCGTGTCGACCGGAACGAGCGCGAGGCAGTTCGACTTCGCGCCGCAGTCCCCGCAGTCGTCGCAAACGAGCTCGTTGATGAACGCGTGCGTCGCGGCCGCCGCGTGCGTGCCGCGCTTGATGCGCCGGCGCTTCTCGGTCGCGCACAGCTGGTCGTAGATGAGCGCGCTCACGCCCGGCACCTCGCGCAGCTCGCGCTGCGTGCGCTCGAGCTGCGCGCGCGGCCGGATCTCGACGCCGCGCGCGAAGCCGGGGTTCGGGCCGTAGTGCGCCGGGTCGTCGGCGATCACCACGATGCGCGCGACGCCTTCGTCGGCGAGCTGGCGGGTGATCTGCGGCACGGTGAGCGTGCCGTCGATCGGCTGGCCGCCGGTCATCGCGACCGCGTCGTTGTAGAGCAGCTTGTAGGTGATGTTCACCTTCGCCGCGACCGCCGCGCGGATCGCGAGCAGACCGGAGTGGAAGTAGGTCCCGTCGCCCATGTTCGCGAACACGTGCGCGGTGCCGGAGAACGGCGCGGTGCCGACCCAGCTCGCCCCTTCGCCGCCCATCTGGCTGATGGTGAGCGTGTCGCGCCCCATCCACACCGCCATCAGGTGGCAGCCGACGCCGCCGAGCGCGCAGCTGCCCGCGGGCACCTGCGTGGAGGTGTTGTGCGGGCAGCCGGGGCAGAACCACGGCGTGCGCACGAGCGGGAAGCGCGGGCGCCCGAGCACGCGGTCGGTGGCGTCCAGCACCGCGAGCCGCTCGGCGATGCGGGTCGAGTTGTAGAAGCGGCCGATACGCGCGGCGATCGCGCGCGCGATCACTCCCGGCTCGAGCTCCGCGGTGGGCGGCAGGAGCCAGCTCCCGTGGTGCTCACCCCACTCGCCGCGGTCGTCGAACTTGCCGATCACGCGCGGGCGCACGTCCTCGCGCCAGTTGTAGAGCTGCTCCTTGAGCTGGTACTCGAGCAGCTGGCGCTTCTCCTCGACCACCAGGATCTCCTCCAGCCCCGCGGCGAAGCGCCGCACGCCTTCGGCCTCGAGCGGCCAGACGAGCCCCGCCTTGTAGAGCCGGATGCCGGCGCGCGCGGCCTCCGCCGCGTCGATCCCGAGGTCCTCGAGCGCCTGCAGCACGTCGCGGTAGGCCTTGCCGCAGGTGAGGATGCCGAAGCGGGCGCGCGGCGAGTCGATCACCGTGCGGTCGAGGCCGTTCGCGCGCGCGTACGCGAGCGCGGCGTAGACCTTGTACTCCTGCATCCGCCGCTCCTGCGCGAGCGGCGGGTCGGGCCAGCGCAGGGAGACGCCGTCCTTCGGCAGCGGGAAGGACTCGGGCGCGCGCGGCGCCACCCGGGCGGGGTCGATCTCCACCGTTCCCGAGCTCTCGGCGACGTCGCCCGACAGCTTGAGCCCCACCCAGCAGCCCGAGTAGCGCGACATCGCCCAGCCGTGCAGCCCGTAGTCGAGCACCTCCTGCAGGTCCGCGGGCGCGAGCACCGGCATGGCGGCAGCCGAGAACTGGTGCTCGCTCTGGTGCGCCACCGCCGAGGACTTCGCGCTGTGGTCGTCGCCGGCCACCACCAGCACGCCGCCGTGGCGCGACGTGCCGGCGTAGTTGGCGTGCTTGAAGACGTCGGCGCAGCGGTCGACTCCCGGCCCCTTGCCGTACCACATGGCGAACACGCCGTCGCGCTCCGGCCTGGGGAAGAGGTGCAGCTGCTGCGTGCCCCACACCGCCGTGGCGGCGAGCTCCTCGTTCACCCCCGGCTGGAAGCGGATGCCGCGCGCGGCGAGGTGCGGCTCCGCCTCGACCAGCGCGCGGTCGAGCGCCCCGAGCGGCGAGCCGCGGTAGCCCGAGACGAACCCCGCCGTGTTCAGCCCGGCGGCGCGGTCGCGGTCGGCCTGCAGCAGCGCGAGGCGCACCAGCGCCTGCACGCCGGTGAGGAAGACGCGGCCGCGCTCGAGGACGTACTTGTCCTCGAGCGTCGGAGCGGACGCGCTCACGTGCGCGCCCTCAGCGGATCAGGCGCCACTCCCCGTTCTGGACCCGCACCATCACGCGCGCGCGTTCGTCCATGCCGTTGTGGTTCGTCGGGCTCATGTTGTAGACGCCGTGCGTGCCGACCACGTTCTTGACGTTCTCGAGCGCAGCGCGCAGCGCGACGCGGAACTCGGGGGTGCCCGGTTTCGCCTTTTTCAGGGCCTCGGGCACCGCCGCGGCGACGAGCAGCGTCGCGTCGTACGAATACGCGGAGAAGGCATTGCGGGAGTTCGGCCCGTACTCGGCCTCGTACCGCTTGTTGAAATCGGTCGCGACCTGCTTGATCGGGTTCGAGTCGGGCAGGTCGGCGGCCACCATCACCGGCCCGCTCGGCGCGATCGCGCCCTCCACGTTCTTGCCGCCGACGCGGATGAAGTCCTGGCCGATCACGCCGTGGGTCTGGTAGACGCGCCCCTTGAAGCCGCGGTCGGCGAGCGTGATCTGCGGCAGCGCGCCGGGCGTGCCCGAGCCGCCCACCATCACCGCGTCCGGCGCGGCGGCCATGAGCTTGAGGATCTGCGCGTTCACGCTCGTGTCGGGCCGGTTGAACCGTTCGCTCGCCACGATCTTGATGCCGGCCGGGTCGGTTGCCGCGGTGAGGCCCTTCAGCACGATCTCGCCCCACGAGTCGTTGTAGCCGATGTAGCCCACGCTCTTCACGCCGTTCGCCTTCATGTCGTCGACGACGCCCGCGATCATGAGCGGCACCGGCTGCGCCACCCAGAAGACCCAGGGATACTTGTCCGGCGGCGGCGCGACCGGGGCGAGCGCGATCTGCGGCGTCTTCGTCTCCAGCGCGACTCCGGCGACCGCGAGCACCGAGGGGGTAGTGGTGGAACCGAGAATGACGTCGACCTTGTCCTCGCTGACGAGCCGGCGCGCGTTGCGCACCGCGTTGGTGGGGTCGGTCGCGTCGTCGAGCACGATGTAGCGCACCTTCTCGCCGCCCATCGTGGTCGGGGCGATCGTGAACGCATTGCGGTACGGGACCCCGATCGAGGCGGCCGGCCCGGTGGCGCTCAGCGTCACCCCGATGGTGACCTCGGCGTGCGCGAGCGGCGCAGCGACCGCGAGCGCGCAGGCGCCCGCAAGAACGATGGACTTCCTCATGACAGCGTCTCCTCTCCTCGTTGCGCGCGGCGGCAGCCGCGCCGGTTGACCGACGCCGCGCGCGCTCTCAGCGGCCGTCGGGTTTCGCGCCGGTCAGCGCGATGATCTTGCGGTAGCGCTCGATGTCCCGTCTGATCCAGTCCTCCAGCCCCTCCGGCGTGCTCGGCGCGGGGTCGACGCCCACGCCGGCGAGGCGCTCCGCGACCGCCGGGGTCGCGAGCCCGCCGACGATCGCGGCGTTCAGCCGCGCGAGCGCATCGCGCGGCGTGCCCGCGGGCGCGAGGACGCCATACCAGTTCAGCAGCACGAACTCGGGGTATCCGGACTCGGCGAAGGTCGGCACCTCCGGCGCGACGCCCGCGCGCGCCGGCCCGGTCACCGCGAGCGCGACCATCTTGCCGGCACGCGCCTGCCGGATGCCGTTCGCGGCGACGATGAACATCAGGTTGACCTGGCCGCCGAGGAGGTCGGCGAGCGCCGGCCCCCCGCCCTTGTACGGCACGTCGAGGATGCTCACGCCCGCCATGCGCTTGAACCACTCGAAGCCGAGGTAGTGCGGGCTGCTGGTGCCGAGCGAGGCGAAGCTGAGCCTGCCGGGGTTCGCCCTGGCCGCCGCGACCAGCTCGCCGAGCGTCTTTGCGTTGGTCGCGGGATGCGCGACCAGCATCAGCGGCGAGGTGGACACGCGCGCGACGAACGCGAAGTCCTTGAGCGAGTCGTACGGCAGGCCGGCGCCGAACGCGGCGTTGATCGAGTGGAAGTCGGTGGTGAGGAGCAGCGTGTGGCCGTCCGGCGCCGCGCGCGCGACCGCCTCGGTGGCGATGATCGAGTTCCCGCCCGGGCGGTTCTCGACCACGACCGGCTGGCCGAGCTCCTTCTGCAGGTGCTCGCCGAGCGCGCGCGCCGCCACGTCGGTCCCGCCGCCGGGCGGGAACGGCACCAGGATGCGCAGCGGCTTGGTCGGGAACGCCTGCGCGAGCGCGTGCGGCGCGGCGAGCGCCAGGGCGAGCAGCGCGCAGCAGAGCGCCGCGATGGACTTGCGCTTCATGCGATGACTCCTGCCTTCTCCAGCGCCTCGACGTCCCGGTCCGCATACCCCGCCTCGCGCAGCACCGCGCGGGTGTGCTCGCCGTACTTCGCCGGGAACGGCAGCACGGTGCGGCCGTCGGGCCGGTCCACGGCCATCGGCTGCATGCGGATCGCCTTGCCGGCCGGCGTGACGGTCGCGGTCAGGCGCGACTGCAGCGCCGGCAGCGCGCGCACCGCCGGGATGTCGTGGATCAGCGTGTTCGGGATGGTGGCGCGCCGCAGGTCGGCCGCGATCTCCGCCGCGGGGTACTTGTGCGTCACCGCGGCGATGTCGGCGTGGATCTGCGCGCGCTCCTTGTGGCGCCCTTCGTTCGTCTTGCGCACCTCGTTCGCGCACGAGGCGAAGCGCGGGAGGTCGGTGAACCGCTTCCACTGCACGTCGCTGCCCATCGCCATGTAGATGAAGCCGTCGGCCGCCGGGTACACGTTGGTGGGGATGAACTTGCGGTGCTCGTTGCCGGCGCGCGTGATCTCGTTCGGCTGGCAGTCGAAGTCGACCAGCGGCAGCGTGGTGATCAGCCACGACGCCGCGGCCTGCAGCATCGACACGTCGATCCGCCGCCCCTTCCCGGTCTCCGAGCGCTCCAGCAGGGCGAGCAGCACGTTCGCGTACACCTCGTCCCCCGCCTTCAGGTCGATCACCGGCACGCCGGAGAGCATCGGCGGGCCGTTCGGATCGCCCGTGAGCTCCATGTACCCGCACATCGCCTGCACCACCGGGTCGTAGCCGGGCACGTCGGGAAACTCCGGTCCCATGGCCGAGATGCCGGCCCAGATCAGGTCGGGCTTGGCCGCGGCGAGCGTCTCGTAGTCGATGCCGAGCGGCCGGTAGCGCGACGGCACGGTGTTGCAGCAGAACACGTCCACGTTCAGCGCCGTGATCAGCCGCCGCACGACCTCGTGGCCGCGCGGGTCCTTGAGGTTGAGCGCGATCGCCTCCTTGCCGACGTTGGGCGCGACGAAGTAGCTGCGCCGGTCGTCGTCCACGACGCGCGCGCCGATGTAGCGGTTCGGGTCGCCGGGCAGGCCCTCGCCCGCGCCGGCCGCCTCGATGCGGATCACGCGCCAGCCGAGCTGGGCGAAGCGCAGCGTCGCCGAGGGCATCGACAGCGCCTGCTCCATGCTGAGGACCGTGTAGCGCTTCATCCGTCCCGCCTCAGAACCGGATCGGCTCGCGGTAGCGGCCGTGGACCGCGACCAGCTCGCCGGTGATCTCGCCCACCGTCGCGTACGCCTTCACCGCGTCCAGGATCGCCGGCATGACGTTGCGCGCGGCGGCCGCGTCGGCGCGCAGCCGCGCCAGCGCCGCCGCGACCCGCGCGCCGTCGCGCTCGGCCCGGATGCGCCGCAGGCTCTCGATCTGCATGCGCGTGTCCTCCTCGCGGTACGGATGGAAGGCCACCTCGCGCTCCTCGGTCTCGTCCACGCGGTAGCAGTTGACGCCGACCTTGCGGAACTTGCCCGACTCGATGTCGCGCTGCATCCGGTAGGCCTGGGCCGAGACCTTCGCCTGGATCGCGCCCGCGGCGACGAGCTTGACGATGCCGCCCTGCGCGTCCACCTCGGCCATGACGCGCTCCATTTCCCGGCGCATCTGGTTGGTGAGCGTCTCGACGTAGTAGGAGCCGGCGAGCGGGTCGACCGTGTCGGCGAGCCCCATCTCCTCGACCAGGAGCTGCATCGTGCGCAGCGAGATGCGCTGCGAATACTCCGTCGGGATGGTGTAGGCCTCGTCGTAGCAGCACAGCGCCGTCGTCTGGCAGCCGGCGAGCGCGGCGGTGAGCGCGTAGTAGGCGCCGCGCACGATGTTGACCTCGGGCTGCTCGTAGGTGAGCCCGCCGCCGCCGCCGCCCGCGATCATGCGCAGCCACATCGAGCCGGGATCCTTCGCGCCGTACTGCTCCTTCATGATCTTCGCCCACAGGCCGCGCGCGGCGCGGAACTTGCACACCTGCTCGAACAGGTTGCCGAAGACGTTGAAGTTGAACGAGAGGCGGCCCGCGAACTCGTCGATCGGCAGGCCGCGCGCCAGCACCTCGTCCGCGTACGCCTTCGCGATGCAGAAGCCGTAGGCCATCTCCTCCACCGGGTTCGCCCCGGACTCGCGGATGTGGTAGCCGCACACCGACACCGGGCTGTACTTGGGCGCTGCCTGCGCGCAGTACTCGATGGTGTCGCCCACCAGCCGCACCGACGGCTCCACCGGGTAGATCCAGGTGCCGCGGCCGACGAACTCCTTGAGGATGTCGTTCTGCGCGGTGCCGCGCAGCTTCTTCACGTCGTAGCCGCGCTTCTCCGCCATCGCGAGGTACATGGCGATGAGCTGCGGCGCCGCGCCGTTGATCGTGAGCGAGACGGTGATGCGGTCGAGGTCGATGCCCTCGAACGCGATCTCGAAGTCGCGCAGGGAATCGACCGCCATGCCGACGCGGCCCACCTCGCCCACGGCGAGCGGATCGTCGGAGTCGATGCCGATCTGGGTCGGCAGGTCGAAGGCCACGTTCAGCCCGGTCTGGCCGTTGGCGATGAGGTACTTGAAGCGCTCGTTCGTGTCGCGCGGGTTGCCGAAACCGGTGTACTGGCGCATGGTGTACGGCCGCTGCCGGTACATCAGCGGGTGAATGCCGCGCACGAACGGGTACTCGCCCGGCATGCCGATGAAGCCGTCGCCGCCCGACTCCGCGACGTCGCGCGCCGTGTACACCGGCTTCACCTCGATGCCCGACTCGTTCACGACCGGCCGGACCGACTTCTGCAGCCTGTCGTTCATGGCACGTTCTCCCGGATGAACTGCACGATGTCGTCGAGCCTGGAGCTGGACGGGAAGATGCCCCTGAACCCCAGCTCGCGCAGGCGCGCGTGGTCCTGCTTCGGCAGGTTGCCGCCGATCACCCACAGCTTGTCGCCGAGCCCGGCGCGCTCGAGCAGCGGCTTCAGCCGCTCGCAGAACGGCAGGTGCGAGGCGGCCATCGACGAGAGCGCGATCACGTCGGCGTCCTCGTCGAGCGCGATGCGCGCCACCGCCTCCGGCGTCTGGCGCAGACCGGTGTAGATCACCTCCATGCCCGCGTCCATCAGCGCGCGCACGACCACCTTCGCCCCCTGGTCGTGGCCGTCCAGGCCGGGCTTGGCGAGAACCACTCGAATCTTGCGCTCGCTCATTTTCGTTCGCTCACCCCGACACTTCTTTAGCAATGATCAATTTCAGGATCTCGCTCGTCCCGCCCCCGATCAGGGTGAAGCGGACGTCGCGCAGGTAGCGCTGCACCGGGTATTCCATCGCGTACCCGTAGGAGGCGAGCACGCGCGCCGCCTGGTCGCAGACCGAGGCCGCGGTCTCGCTCGCGAAGAGCTTGGCCATCGCCGCCTCCTTGTGGTGCGGGCGGTCGGCGTCCTTGAGCCAGGCGGCGTACAGCACCAGGCGCTCGGCCGCCTCCAGCCCGGTCGCCATGTCGGCGAGCTTGTGCTGGATCGCCTGGTAGCGGTTGATCGGCTTGCCGAACTGCTTGCGCTCGGCGGCGTAGCGCACCGCCTCGGCGAGCGCCGCGCGCGCCACCCCGTTCGCCATCGCGCCGGTGATGATGCGGATCTCGGCGAGGAGCTTGCGCAGATGGCTCTCGCCGTCGCCCTCGGCCCGGGACAGGCGGTGGCTGTCGGGCACGAAGCAGTCGTCGAGCGCGAGCTCGGAGGTCGTCAGCGCCCACACCCCCATCTTCTCGATCGCGCGGCCGACGTGCAGGCCGGCGAACCCGCGCTCGACCAGGAAGATCGTGAGCTTGCGCTCCGCGCCCGCGCGCGCGAACACCGTGAAGAAGTCCGCCACCGGCGCCGAGGTGACCCAGATCTTCTGCCCGTTCAGTCGGTACCCGCCGTCGACCTTGTCCGCGCGCGTGGCGATCGAGTCGAGGTCGGAGCCGGCGTTCGGCTCGGTCATGCAGATGGCGCCGATCTTCTCCCCGCGCAGCGCGGGCTTGAACAGCCGCTCGACCACGTCCGCGTTGCCGAGCATGTGCAGGAACTTGGTGCCCATCAGCGACTGCATCGCGGCGCATCCCGCGAGCGACATCGAGCCGCGCGCGATCTCCGCCAGCGCGAGGCAGAACGTGACGAGGTCGAGCCCCGAGCCGCCCACCTCCTCCGGGTAGCGGATGCCGAAGAAGCCGAGGCGCCCGAGCTCCGCGAAGAGCTCGCGCGGGAACGCGTGCGCCGCGTCGAGCGCCGCCGCCTGCGGCGCGACGCGCTCGTCGGCGAAGCGCGCGAACGCCGCGCGCACCTGGCGCTGCTCGGGGCTCGGCTCGAAGTCCATGTCAGCGCCTCGCGGTGATCTCGAGCAGGATGCGCTTGGCGCTCTCCAGGTGCGCGCGCATCGCCTGCGCCGCCGCCTCGCCGTCGCCGGCGGCGAGCGCCGCGCCGAGCTGCTTCAGGCGCTTGAGCACGCCGGCGCGCACCGCCTCGTCGTCGAGGGTGAAGGCGCGCAGGTAGCGCACGTGGTCGGCGTAGAGCTGGATCGCGCGCACCAGCCGCGCATTCGGCACCAGCGCGGTCCAGGCGTCGCGGTAGCGATAGTTCGCCTCCATGAAGGCGGCGCCGTCGCCCGCGTCGTGCGCCGCGGCCATTTCGTCCAGCGCGCTGCGCAGCGGCGCGAGGCGGGCGCGGTCGGGCCGGCTCGCGGCGGCGAGCCGCAGCGCCTCCGGCTCGAGCAGGAAGCGCAGGGCGTAGATGTCCTCGATGTCGGCCACCGAGAGCTCGGGCAGCGTGAAGCTGCGCCCCTCGGCGACCACCAGGCCGTCGGTCGCGAGGCGCGCGAGCGCCTCGCGCACCGGCGTGCGCGAGACGCCGAGCTGCGCGGCGAGCGCGGCTTCCTGCAGCGGCTGCCCGGCCGCGATGCGCCCGGCGCGCAGGTACTCGCGCAGGGTCGCGTAGACGCGGTCGCTGAGCGACTCGGGTCTCTCCAGCGCCTGCAGCTTCGCGATCACGGGCTCCCCCTCAGCCGGTCTGCGCGTAGTCGGGCTTGCGCCGCTCGAGAAAGGCGCCGATCCCCTCCCGCGCCGCCGCGGTGCAGGCCGTGCGGCCGAACGCCGCGTACCCGATCTCGAGCGCCGCGGCGAGCGTCGGCGCCCGCGCCGCGGCCGCCACCGCCTCCTCGATGATCGCCGTGACCGCGCGGCTGTAGCCCGTCGCGCCCGCGTCCTCGAACGGCGCGATCGCGACCGGCCCGTCGAGCGTCGCCCGCGGCTCGCCGGCGAGCGCATGGACCCGCGCGATCGCCTTGCGCACGAGCGACGGGTAGTCTTCGGCGAGCTCGGCCACGATCCCGGCCTCGTGCGCCTGCTCCACGCCCAGGCGCTCGGCGCGCCGCAGCATGCCGTGGAAGAGCGGCGCGGCCTGCGGCCAGCGCCGGTAGGGGACCACCATCGCGCCGATGCCGGGCGCGATGCCGAGCGTGATCTCCGGGAGCTGCAGCCAAGCGCCGCGCTGCGCGACCAGGGCGTGGCAGCGCAGCGCGAGCTCGAAGCCCCCGCCGAGCGCCATGCCGTTCAGCGCCGCGACCACCGGCTTGCGCATCGCGTCGAGATGGACGAGCAGCCGCGAGCAGTCGCGCGAGTACTGCGCGGCGGCGGCCGCGTCGCCGAGCAGCGAGGGAAAGCGCCCGATGTCCGCCCCGGCGCAGAAGGCGCGCGGGCCGTATCCGACGAGCACGAACCCCTTCACCTGCGGATCGCTCTCGCGCCGCCGGATGACGGCGAGGATCTCGTCGTTCAGCTCGTCGTGCAGCGCGTTCATCGCCTCGGGGCGGCGCAGCGTGATCACCACCACGCCATCGAGCTCGTCCACGAGCACGCCGCGCTCGAAGCGCTGGTACTCGCCGGGTGCGCGCTTGGGCTGCGGCATCCCGGGGCGCTCCGCGGCGAAGCGCTGCATCACGCGGCTCACCTCCGCGTCGCCCAGGCGGCGCATGAGATCGAGCGGGCCCGTGCGGAAGCCGAGCGCGAGCCGGCACCCGAGGTCGAGGTCGGCCGCCTCCCCGATGCTTCGATCGAGGATGTCCACCGACTGCGACCACAGCACGCCGAGCAGCCGGTCGCGCACCGCCGCGGCGACCGCGGCGGGCACCTCCGTCTTCCCGCCCATCGGGACCGTCGCCCAGGTGGCCACCGACCTGAAGATCGGCGCCGGCCGGTAGTGCTCGCCTTCGACGTCGGCCTGGAGGGTGTTCGTCTCGGTGATGATCGGGTTGCCGTGCGCCATGTTGAGCACGAAGAACGGCCCGGCGTGCACGAACTCGCTCGCCACGCTGTCGATCTGCGCGGCGCTCGCGCGGTCCAGGCGCAGCGCCGCGTCGTTGCACCAGTTGTCGAAGACGCGGTCGAGCATGAAGCACTCGACGTCCTCGGTGGCGAGCGGGACCTTGCCGGTGACGCAGAAGAACCAGCGCAGGTACTCGACGACCGCCGGGTCGGCGGCGCGCGCGCGCACCACCTCGACCACCGGGTTGCGCCACGCGGGCGCGAAGAAGTGCGTCACCGTCGCGCGGCCCGGGTGCGCGAGCCCGGCGAAGATGCGCGCCGCCGGCAGCGAGCTGGTGTTGGACGTGATGAGCGCGTCGGGCGCGACCAGCGCCTCGACCTGCGCGAAGATCCTGCGCTTGAGCGCCAGGTCCTCGGTCGCCGCCTCCAGCACCCAGTCCGCGCCGCGGATCGCCTCGTAGTCGGTGGTGGCGCGCACGCCCTGCGTGACCGCGGCGGCCTGCGCTTCGGTCATCTTGCGGCGCTTCACCGCCTTGCCCGCGTACTCGCCGAACCGCGCGAGGGCGCGGTCGAGCGCCTCCTGCCGCACGTCCACCAGGACGAGCTCGAGCGCGGGCAGCGCGCTCTTCAGGTAGTAGCCGATGTCGGGGCCGATCGTGCCCGCGCCGATCACGGCGATGCGCCGCGGGAGCGGCCGGGCCGGCGCGCGGAGAAGCGGGTTCTGGTCGGTCATATGTGTTCAGTATACGGTATACGTTTGGTCCGTTCAATGCCGGCGGGACGCCGTTGCGGCCCGGCCGCTCCGGGCCGGACCGCTACGCCGCCTGGTCCTCGCGGAAGTCCTGCCGCGGGCGCATCGCGCCGGTGAGCGCGCGCACCGCGCCGATCCCCTTGCGCCGGCAGAACGCCTCGATCCCGTCGATGACGCCCAGCATCGCGGTCGGGTGCACGAAATTGATCGTGCCGACCTGCACGGCCGCGCAGCCGACCATCAGGTACTCGAGCGCGTCGCGCGCGCACGCGACCCCGCCGCTGCCGATCACCGGGATCTTCACCGCGCGCGCCACCTGCCAGGCCATGCGCAGGATCACCGGCCGCGTGCACGGGCCGGTCATCCCGCCGGTGACGTTGCCGAGCGCCGGCTGGAAGTTCTCGACGTCCACCGCCATGCCGAGCATGCCGTTGGCGCAGGTGACGGCGTCGGCCCCCGCCGCCGCCACCGCGCGCGCCACGGCGGCGATGTCGGTGACGTTCGGCGTGAGCTTCGCCCAGACCGGCCGGTCGGTGGATTCCTTCAGCCGCCGGACGACGCGCGCGCTCGCCTCGGCGTCCATCCCGAAGGCGCGCCCGTCCTGCTCGAGGTTGGGGCACGAGATGTTCGCTTCGATCGCCGCGACGCCGGCGACGCTCAGCTTCGCGGCGAGCCGCCCGAACGCGTCGACCGTCGGCGCGGAGACGCTGCACACGACCGGCGTGGGGTACGCGCGGTATTGCGGCAGGATCTCGTCGACGTAGTGATCGGGCCCCTTGCACGGGATGCCGATCGCCATCAGCGAGCCGTCCTTGTACTCCACCATCCGCGGCGGCGGGCAGCCCTCGCGCGGCTCGGGCGTGATGGTCTTGGTCACGATCGCGCCGAGCCGGCCGAGGTCCATCACCCGGGCGAGGCCCTCGCCCATCGTGCCCGAGCCGGGCATGACCGGGTTCTTCAGCGTGAGCGCGCCGATGCGCACCGTCATGTCTACCATGAGACCGCCTCCTGCAGATCGAACACCGGCCCTTCCCAGCACACCCGCCGGTAGGCGACGCCGCCCTGCGCCGTGCGGAACTCGCGCACGCACGCGAAGCACATGCCGTTGCCGCAGCCCATGTGCTGCTCGAGCGCCACCTCGCCGGCGACGCCGAGTTCGCGCCCGACGCGCTGCAGCATCTGCAGCAGGCGGTTGGAGCCGCACGTGACGAGGAAGTCGCCGCCCCGCTCCGCGATCGCGCGGCGGACGAGGCGCTCCACGGCGCCGACCTCGCTCGTGCCCTCTTCGTCGGTCACGGTGAGGACGTCCGCGCCCGCCGCGCGCAGGGACGCGACCGACATCAGGTGGGCGCGGCTGCGCGCGCTCAGAATCGCGGTGGTGCGGATGCCGCACCGGGCCGCCGCTTCCGCCACTGGCGCGAGCGTGGCGAGGCCGACGCCGCGCGCCACCTGCACGATGTGCCGCGCGCGGCCGGCGAAGTCGAACCCGCGCCCGAGCGGGCCGAAGACGTTCAGCGCATCGCCCGGCACGAGGGTGGCGAGCGTGGTCGTGCCGCGGCCGACGACCTTGTAGAGGAACTCGAGCCGCCCGCGCGCCGCGTCGATCCGGTAGAGGCTCATCGGGCGGCGGAAGAACGGCGCGTTCTCCCCGATCACCGGGCACAGGAGGTGGAAGAACTGTCCGGGCCGCGCGCGCGCCGCCCCGTGCCCGGCCTCGATGACGAGGTGCTTGTACGCATCGTTCACCCACTCGTGCGCGATCACCGGGCACACCGCCTCGGCGAGCGGGAACCCGTCCGCCCGATCCGCTCCGGCCGCCGCGCTGGAAAGGGCGGTGCTCATGCGTCGAAACCGTACTCCCGCCGCGCCGCCTCCGGACTGATTTTCTCGTCCTCGAGGTCGCGGCGCACCAGGGCGCGGTCGCGCTGCGCCGGATCGCCGTAGCCGCCGGCGCCGGGCAGGCGGATGCTCACCAGGTCGCCGCGGGCGAGCGTGTCGAGCCCCTTCGACGCGAGCCGTCGCGCGCCCGGCGTGTCCGGATTGAGCCAGAACTCGCCCCGCGCGCCGTCCCGGCCGCCGCACAGCCCGAAGGGCGCGATCTTCTGCCGGTCGCCGTAGCGCGCGAAGCTCACCCGGTCGGCGAGCAGCCGGATGTCGCGCCGGAGCGCGAGCCCGCCCCGCCAGGTGCCCGCGCCGCCGCTGTCGGCGATGAACTCGTAGCGCTCGATCCGCACCGGAAACTGCCGCTCGGTCACCTCGACCGGCGTGTTCATGAACCGCGGCAGGTGGCAGTCCTGGCCGTCGGCGCCGTCTTTCGTGGCCCGGGCCGCGGCGCCCCCGCCCTGGATGTCGGTGAAGACGAACGGCTCGCCGGTCGCGGGGTGGCGGCCGCCGAAGCCGCAGGTGCTGATCTGCCCGTGCGACCCGGCGGTGACGCGACCGGGGATGGCCGGCGCCAGGGCCTTCATCATCGCCTCGACGATCTTGGTCGAGGCATTGGTGCGCGCCGCCACCGCGCCCGGCGGCCGGGGATGGACGATCGACCCCGCGCGCGTCAGCACCTCGATCGGGCGGTAGCAGCCCGAGTTGGGCGGCGCGCCGGGATCGACCAGCGCGATGAGGGCGTAGTAGACCGCGGCGTGCGTGTTGGCGATGGTCGAGTTGGTGTTGCCCTCGGCCTGCGGATCGGAGCCGGTCAGGTCGACGGTGACCGCGTCGCCCGCGATCGTGATCCGCGTCTCGATGCGGATCGGGCGGTCGTTGACGCCGTCGTCGTCGATGAAGTCCTCGGCGACGTAGGTGCCGGAGGGAAGCGCCTTCAGGCCGGCGCGCATGCGCCGCTCCGAGTAGTCGAGCAGGTCGGCCTGGGCGGTGGCCATGGTGTCCGCGCCCCAGCGGCGGTAGAGCCGATCGAGCCGTTCGCAGCCCACCATGAGCGAGCTCACCTGGGCGCGGATGTCGCCCAGGGTCTTCTCCGGCACCCGGATCTGGTTGGCGATGACGGCGAAGAGCTCCGCGTCCTCCGCGCCCGCCTTCACCAGCTTCACCATCGGCAGGCGCAGGCCTTCCAGATAGATCTCGCGGATGCCGCCCGCGACGCCGCCCGCCGCGACGCCGCCGAGGTCGGAGTGGTGGGTGATGTTGCCCACGAACCCCACCAGCCTGCCGGCGTGGAAGGCGGGCGCGATGGCGTAGAGGTCCATGATGTGCTGGCCGCCGGTGTAGGGGTCGTTGGTGACGATCACGTCGCCCGGCGCCAGCCGGTCGGGCGGATAGGCGCGCACCAGCGCCTTCATCGTGATCTCGAAGCCGGCGAGCAGGCTGGGCGTGTGGTGGGCCTGCGCCACGGTCTGGCCCCGCGCGTCGGTCACCACGCACGAGATGTCCTTGATCTCGGTGATGATGGTCGAGCGGCCGGTGCGCACCAGCGTGTTGCCCATCTCGTCGGCCACCTGCTCGAGGCCGTAGCGGATCACCTGCATCGTCACGAGGTCGCTCACGCCGCGCCTCCGATCGGGATCGAGAGCCCGCCGTCGTCGAGCACGACGGCGGCGAAACCGGGCGGCACGAGCGTCGAGGAGGTCTCCTCCTCGATGACCGCCGGGCCGGCGACGCGGTGCTGCGGCCGCAGCCGGTCGCGGTCGTACACGGCGCTGCGGACGAAGCCTTGCCGCTCGAAATAGACCGGGCGCTCGCCCTTGCGCGCGCGCGCGGGGTCGGCACCGTCCGGGGCGCGACGGGCGAGCTCGACCGGCGGGTTGCGGCCCAGCGCGGCGACGCGCAGGTTGACGACCTCGATCGGCTCGCCGTCGAAGAAGAAGGCGTAGCGCGAACGGTAGAGCCGCGCGAAGGCGTCCAGCAGCGCCTGGATCGCAGGCGCGTCGACCGGCCCGCGCCCGGGCATCGGCAGCGACAGCTCGTAGGTCTGGCCCTTCACCTTGAGGTCGGCGGTGCGGACGAGGTCGATCGCGCCGGCGGCGAACCCCTGCTCCGCGAGCGCCGCGCGCGCCTCGTCCTCCATCCGCCGGTAGTGCGCCTCGATCGCCGCGGGATCGAGCGCGGCGGTCGGGACCCCGCCGAGGGCCGCCACGTAGTCCTGCCGCACCTCGGTGACCAGGAGCCCCACCGCCGAGAAGGTGCCGGGCAGGGGCGGCACGATCGCCTCGGTCATCGCGAGGGCGTGGGCGAGGTCGACCGCGTGCACGCCGCCGGCGCCGCCGAAGGAGAGCAGCGCGAAGTCGCGCACGTCGATGCCGCGCAGGATGGTCACGGCGGCGATGCCCTTCGCCATGTTGGCGTTGACGACGCGGATGATCCCGAGCGCGGTCTCCTCGATCGGCAGCCCCATCGCCTCGGCCAGGCGGGCCACCGCCCCGCGCGCCGCCTCGACGTCGAGCCGCATGCGCCCGCCGTTGAAGTACTCGGCGGAGAGCCGGCCGAGGACCAAGTTGGCGTCGGTCACGGTCGGCAGCGTGCCGCCGCGCCCGTAGCAGGCCGGTCCCGGTTGCGCGCCGGCCGAGCGTGGCCCGACCGCGAGGGCCCCGCCGGGATCCTGCCAGGCGATCGAGCCGCCGCCGGCCCCGATGATGTGGAGGTCGATGATCGGGATGCGGACCGGGAGGTCCTGGAAGCTGCCCTCGGTGGTGACCTTGGTGGCGCCGTCCTCGACCAGCCCGATGTCGAAGGAGGTCCCGCCCATGTCCACCGAGACGAGGCGGCTGCGCCCCTGGCGCCGGCCGTAGAAGGCCGCCGCCACCACGCCGCCCGCGGGGCCGGAGTTGACCGTCGTGACCGCCCTCCTGCGCGCCTGGGCGACCGCGGTGGACCCGCCGTTCGCCTGGATCACCGAGAGCTTGGCCTCCGCCCCCAGCGCCGCCTGCACCTGGCGCGCCAGCGATTCGAGGTAGGCGTCCATCACGGGCGTGAGGTACGCGTTCATCACGGTCGTGGAAGTGCGCTCGTACTCGCGGATCTCGGGGCAGATGCGCGCGGAGAGGCTCACCGGCACGCCGGGCAGGAGGCGCGCGAGGATCTCGGCCGCCCGCTCCTCGTGCGCCGGGTTGAGAAAGGCGAACAGGAAGCACACGGCCACCGCCTCGACGCCCTCGCGCGCGAAGAAGCGCGCGGCCTCCTCCACGTCGTCCTCGCTGAGCGCGACCAGGACGCTGCCGTCCGCGCCCAACCGCTCGGCCGCTTCGCGCCGCAGCCTGCGGGGCACGAGCGGCGGCGGGCGGTCGACCGTGACGTCGTAGAGCCCCGCCTCGGGCCGCATGATGCGGCCGATCTCGAGCACGTCGCGGAAGCCCCGGGTCGTCAGCAGGCCCACCTTCGCCCCGGTGCGCTCGATGAGCGCGTTGGTGCCGGTGGTGGAGCCGTGGATCAGCTCGCGCACGTGCTCGGGCCGCTCGCCCGCCGCCGCGAGGGCGAGGCGCACCGCGGCGAGCACGCCCGCCGCGCGGTCGGCGGGGGTGGTCGGCGCCTTCGCCGCGACCAGGCGGCCCCCCGCGGGGTCCCAGAGCGTGGCGTCGGTGAAGGTGCCGCCGACGTCGACCGCGATGCGCAGCCGGCGCCCCGCCATCAGCGTCCCATCAGGCCGGGCAGCCAGGTGATGAAGCCCGGAAAGAGCAGCAGGACCCCCATGACGAGCAGGTCGCAGAGGAAGAAGGGGATGGCGGCCTTGTAGACGTCGGTGAGCGTGGTGCCGGGCGGCGCCATGCCCTTGACCACGAACAGCACCAGTCCGAAGGGCGGCGAGATGGTCGCCATCTCCATGTTGAGCAGCATGATGGCGCCGAACCAGAGCGGCGAGAACCCGAGCGACTCGACGATCGGGAAGAAGATCGGGATGGTGAGCATCATGATCGACAGCGGCTCCATGAAGCAGCCCATGACGAGCATCACCGCCTGCATCGACATGACGATCATCAGCGGGGTGAGCGGCAGCCGGGTGGCCGCCTCGACCAGCCCCGAGGAGGCGCCCGAGAACGCGAGCACCTGCGAGAACGCGGTGGAGCCGGTGACGATCATCAGCATCATCACGGTGACCCGCAGCGTGGCGCGGAAGGACTCCTTCACCATCGGCCAGGAGAGCCCGCCGTACATCCAGGCGAGGACGAAGCACCCGAGCGCGCCGGCGGCCGCCGATTCGGTGGCGGTGGCGATGCCGAGGAACATCAGCCCGACCACCAGGAAGATGATGACGAAGAGGGGCAGGCCGTAGAGCAGGGTGTTCCTGAGCCGCAGGCCGATCGGCACCGGGGCGCGTTCGTAGCTCGGGGCGAGGCTCGGGTTGAGCGCGCAGCGCACGACGATGTAGAGGGCGAAGGCGGCCGCCATCATCAGGCCGGGCACGATGATCGCGACCAGAAAGTCGCCGACCGAGAAGTTGGCGATCGCCGCCATGAGCACCGCGAGGGCCGAGGGCGGGATCATGATGGCGAGGCCGCCGGCGCCCAGGATCGGCCCCAGGCTCATCTCGCGGCTGTAGCCGCGCTTCTGCATCTCGGGGACGAGCAGCGAGGAGAGCATCGCCGCGCCGGCCATCGCCGAGCCGGTGAGCGTCGCGAACACCGTGCCGCCGCCCACCGCCGTGAGCGACAGCCGGCCAGGCAGCTTGCCGATCCAGGAGTCGACCACGTCCATCATCTTGCCGGCGATGCCGGAGCGGAACATCACCTCGCCCATCAGGACGAAGAGCGGCACCGGCAGCAGCGCGAAGCTGGTGACCGACTCGTAGATCGAGAGCATCAGCTGGTTGAGGCCCGCCACGCCGTTCCAGAGCGTGTAGGCGGCGATGATGTTCACGAAGGTGAACGAGAAGGCGATCGGGACGCCGATCGCCATCAGGCCGAGCAGCGCGGCAAAGATGATCAGCAGCAGGCCGGACCAGTGCATGCGCGGCGCTCAGCCGGCCTTGGGCGGGACGCGCGGCGGCCGGCCCGACGCGAGCGCGACGAGCTGGCCGAGGAAGCGCAGGCCCAGGACCACGCCGCCGACCGGAATCACCGCGAGCACGATCCAGGTGGGGAACTCGAGCACCGTCGGCTTGTGCGCGCCGCGCAGGAACGCGTTGAGGGTCGCGGTCGTGCCGAACCAGGTGAACACCACGCCGATCGCGACGCCCAGGACCGAGCTCACGATCGACAGGTACCGGCGCCAGCGCTCGCTGAGCGCGTTGGTCAGCAGGTCGACGGCGACGTGGCCGTGCTCGCGCTGCAGCCAGGCCGCGCCCAGGAAGGTGACGTAGAGCAGCGCGTACTCCGTGGTCTCGGACACCCACTGCTGCGGCCGGTTGAACAGGCCGCGCATGACGATCTCCAGGCAGACCGCGCCGAGAATGAAGGCGAGCCCCCAGACGCCGAGCGCGGCGAACAGGTTCTCGACCCGCGCCAGGGCGCGGTCGAACCGGTCGAGCATCGTCGACGCGCCCCGCACGCGGATCGGGGGCGGACGGGGCGTGCCCGTCCGCCCGTCGCGCTCAGTTGCCCGTCAGCTTGCGCAGGGTCGGCACCTGGTCGGGGACCTTGGTGGCGAGGTTGTCGAACTCCACGTTGTACGCGGTATCGAGATACTTCTTGTTCTCGGCGTCGGAGAAGCGGTAGCGCACCACGCCGGCCTTCTCGAGCTGCGCCCACTCGGCCTTCTCGGCGTCGTCGTAGTGCTTGACCACCTTCGGTTCGAAGGCCGCGGTGACCTCGATCATCCTGCGCTGGACGTCGGCGGGCAGCGCCTTCCACTTGTCGTTGTTCATGATCGCCACCACGTTGGAGGCGCCGAAGAAGGGGAGGTCGATGACGTTGCGCACGACCTTGGTCCAGCCGCGCTCGCGCGCGCCGAACACCGGCCAGCCGAACCCGGACACCGTGCCGCCCTCGAGCGCGGTGTAGACCTCGCCCTCCGGGATGGTGACGGGCACGGCGCCCAGCCCTTTCATGAAGCGGTCGTACAGCGCGGTGGTCCGCAGCTTCACGCCCTTGAGGGCGTTGAGGTCGGCCGCCTTGTCCTTGGTCCAGATGTAGAACGACCCGGTCTGGGTGCGCCCGAGGTACCGGATGCCGATCGTCTCGTGGCGCTTCACCATGTAGTCATAGAACCCGTTCGGGGCACGCTCCTCGGTGGGCGTCTTGCGCGAGAGGATGTATGCGCTCACTTCCGGAAGGAGGCTCTGGTAGTACGCGGTAGGATTGAAAGCGATGTCGATCACGCCCCGGCTGACCGCTTCCGCCTGCTGGAGGCCCGGGATCACCTCCGGCCCGCCCACGTAGGTCACTTTCACCTTGCCGGCGAGCGCGGCGTTGATGTCGTCGACCCACACCTGGTTCATCGCCATCACCGGGTGGTTCTTGGGGAGGAACCCGACCGCCCGCAGGGCGACGCCCTGGGCGTGGACGGGCAGCGTGGCCGCCAGGAGACCGGCAGCAAGAAACGCGCGAAGGCTGCGTAGCATGGCTGACTCCGACTCGAGTGAACGTGAATGGACGGGACGCTTCTTGGCTGCCTGCGCCCTCGCGTGTACGGTATACCGTATACCCCTTGAGGATCTCCTGTCAACCCGGACCACGCCTTCCCGCCCGCGCGGAGGAGCCTTCGCCGCGTCGCCCCATCACTCACGATCGCTACGCAACGCTGGACGTGTCGTGTACTGTATACGGTATACTGCAAGCCATCGCTCGTGACGCGCCGCCGATGACCCCCCGTTCCTCCACGACGCTGGTTGCCCGCCGGGCCGCACGGCCCCCGCGCGCGCACCGCCCCCGCCGATGCGCGTCGGCATAGACGTCGGCGGCACCTTCACCGATTTCGTCCTGCTCGAGGACGCGACCGGCCGCACCTTCACCTACAAGTGTCTGACGACGCCGCGCAACCCGGCGGACGCGATCGAGGAAGGCCTGCGCGGTCTCGAGCGCCAGGTGCCGGGGTGCACCGGCCGCCTCGAGGAAGTGATCCACGGCACGACGCTGGTCATCAACGCCATCATCGAGCGCAAGGGCGCAAGGACGGGGCTGCTCACGACGCGCGGTTTCCGCGACGTGCTCGAGCTCGGCCGCGAAATCCGCTACGCCGCCTACGACGCGTTCGCGCAGATGCCCGAGCCGCTGGTGCCGCGCGAGCGGCGGCTGGAGGTCGTCGAGCGCCTGCGCGCCGACGGCAGCGTGCTCACTCCGCTCGACGCCGCGCAGGCGCGCGCGGCGGTGCGTGAGCTGAAGGCGCTCGGCGCCGAGTCGGTGGCGGTGTGCCTGCTCAACTCGTTCGAGAACCCGGCGCACGAGCTGGCGCTCAAGCGCCTGCTCGCGGAGGAGTTCCCGCAGGCCTCGGTGTCGATCTCGTACGAGGTGCTGCCGCAGATCCGCGAGTACGAGCGCACCAGCACCACGGTCACCAACGCCTACGTCAAGCCGCTCACCGAGTCCTACCTGCGGCGCCTGCGCGAGCGGCTGGCCGAGATCGGCTTCCGCGGGCGCCTGTTCATCATGCTCTCCTCCGGCGGCGTCACCTCGGCCGAGACCGCGGCGGAGTTCCCGGTGCGCATCATCGAGTCCGGCCCCACCGCGGCGGTGATCGCCGGCCAGTACTACAGCAGGCTGTTCGACTGCCCGGACATGTTCTGCTTCGACATGGGCGGCACGACGGCGAAGTCGTGCCTGATCCAGGACGGCGTCGCCGGCGTGGTGCCGAGCTTCGAGGTCGGGCGGGTGCAGCGCTTCCAGAAGGGCAGCGGCCTCACGATCCAGGTGCCGGTGGTGGACCTGATGGAGATCGGCGCGGGCGGCGGCAGCATCGCGCGCGCGAGCCGCCTCGGCACGCTCCAGGTCGGGCCGGAGAGCGCCGGGGCGGAGCCGGGACCGATCTGCTACGGGCGCGGCGGCACCGAGCCCACGGTGACCGACGCCGATCTCCTGCTCGGCTACCTCGACCCGGAGTACTTCCTCGGCGGCACGATGAAGCTCGACGCCGCGCTCGCGCGGCGCGGGATCGAAGAGCGGGTCGCGAAACCGCTCGGCGTCCCGCTCGTCGACGCGGTCTGGGGCATCCACGACCTGATCAACGAGACGATGGCCGCGGCGGCGAAGACCCACATCGCCGAGCGCGGCGGCAACCCGCAGCTCGTGACGGTCGCCGCCTTCGGCGGGGCGGGACCGGTGCACGCCTTCGGGCTCGCGCGCAAGCTCGGCGCGCCGCGCCTGCTCGTGCCGCCCAACGCCGGCGTCGGCTCGGCGACCGGCTTCTTCACCGCGCCGCGCGCATTCGACCTCATGCGCAGCCACAAAGTGCCGCTCGCCACGGCGGACTTCGGCCGCCTCGAGGCGCTCTTCCGCGCGCTCGAGGCCGAGGGCGAACGCACGCTGCGCAAGGCGGGCGCGACCGGGCCGGTCGAGTTCGCACGCTCGATCGAGGCGCGCTTCATCGGCCAGGGGTCGGAGACGCCCCTCCCGGTGCCCGAGCGCGACGTCGCGCAGCTCGATCCGCAGGCGCTCAGGCGCCGGTTCGACCAGGCCTACGAGCGGCTCTACGGCCGCACCTACCCGGAGTCGCCGGTGGAGTTCGTGAGCTTCCGCGTGCGCGCGAGCCTGCCGGTGCAGCTGCTCGAGCTGCCGCGCATCGCGACGCGGGGCCGCCCGGCCGACGCGCTGAAGGGCAGCCGCGAGGCATACTGCGGCGTTGCGCGAACGTTCATCGCGCACGCGGTCTACGACCGCTACCGCCTGCCGGCGGGCGCCGAGGTCGCGGGGCCGGCGATCTTCGAGGAGCGCGAGTCCACCGTCATCGTCGGCGCCGGCGGCCGCGCGCGGGTGGACGAGTACGGCTTCCTGTGGGTGGATCTGCCCAAGGAGAGGACGCATGAAACGGCTTGATCCGATCACCCTGGAGATCCTGTGGCGGCGGCTCATCTCGATCGTGGACGAGGCCGACGCCGCGGTCGCGCGCACCGCGTTCTCGAGCCTGCTGCGCGACGCGCACGACTACACCTGCATGTTCACCGACTCGCGCGGGCGCGAGCTCGCGCAGGGCACGCTCGCCACGCCCGGACAGTCGGGCGCGATGGCGCTCGGGATCAAGCAGCTGGTGCAGAGCCTGCCGCCGGGCTCGTTCAAGCCGGGCGACGTGTACATCACCAACGACCCGTGGGCGCTGGCCGGGCACCTGAACGACGTCTGCGTGCTCAGCCCGATCTTCCACCGCGCCCGGCTGGTCGCGTTCACCGCGTGCATCCTGCACCACGCCGACATCGGCGGCCGCGTCGCCTCCGACAATCGCGAGGTGTACGAGGAGGGGCTGTTCATCCCGCTCGTCAAGCTCTACGACGGCGGCGCGCTCAACGAGGGCGTGCTGGCGATGATCCGCGCCAACGTGCGCACGCCGGAGCAGGTGAACGGCGACATCCGCTCGCAGATCGCCGCCAACCACGTGTGCGCGGCGCAGGTCGTGCGCATGCTCGAGGAGTACGGGCTGGACGGGCTGGACGAGCTCGGCGAGGAGATCACCTCCCGCAGCGAGAAGAGCATCCGCGCCGCGATCGCCCGCGTCCCGCGCGGCACCTACCGCGCCGAGGTGCGCATCGAGCAGATGGCGGGCCACCCGGAGCTCCTCATTCCGTGCGCGGTGACGATCGCGGGAGACGACATCACGATCGACCTGACCGGCTGCTCGGGCCAGGTCGACTGGGGCGGCAACGTCGTCTACAACTACACCTACGCCTACGTGCACATGGCGGTGAAGAGCATCTTCGACCCCGACATCCCGAACAACGACGGGGTCGCGGCGCCGATCCGGCTGATCGTGCCCGAGGGCACGATGCTCAACTGCCGCAAGCCCGCGGCGGTGGCCGCGCGCATGCAGATCGGCCAGTTCCTCACCGAGGCGATCTACCGCGCGCTCGCCGCGGCGCTGCCCGAGCGCGTGGTCGCCGCGGGCGGCGGCACCCCGGCCACGATGCAGGTGTTCTACGGCCGGCGCGGCGACGGGCAGCCGTTCCACACCGTGCTCATCCGCGGCGGCGGCCTGGGCGCGAGCGCCGCGCGCGACGGCGCGGGCAGCTTCATCTTCCCCGCGAACGGCGCCAACACGCCGGTCGAGATCCTGGAGAGCGACGCCCCGCTCGTCGTGGAGTGCCGCGAGCTGCTGCCCGACTCGGGCGGTGCGGGGCGGCAGCGCGGCGCGCTCGGGCGGCGCGAGGTGTTCCGCGTGCCCGACGACGCCTACGCGCCGCAGCCGCCGGTGACGATGGCGCTCCAGTCGGGCCGCTACCAGCTCGCCCCCGATGGTCTCTTCGGCGGCAAGCCGGGCGCGCGCGCGCAGTTCCTGGTGAACGGCCGGCCGGGCAATCCCTACGGCCTCACCCGCCTCGAGCGCGGCGACGTGGTGGTGATGGACTGCGCGGGCGGCGGCGGATACGGCGACCCCGCCGAGCGCGATCGCACCGCGCTCGAGCGCGACCTGCGCGAAGGCAAGGTCACGCCGCCGGGCGCGGAGCGCGATTACGGCGCCGCAGGACACGCCGCCGCTCGCGCGCGCGCCCCCGGCGCGCCATAGCGCCAGCGCGGGTATTCGCCGGCCAGGCGCTTCGCCCGCCGACGTCGCGCCGCAAATCGGCCGGCGCAGTCCTTACGCAGCGCGACATGCGCGCTGCACCCGACGGCCGCCCGCGCTGCGCTACACTCGCCCGTCTGGGCACTCACCTGGAGTCGGTCATGGACATCAAGTCGCTGCACCACGTCGCCTACCGCTGCAAGGACGCCAAGCAGACGGTCGATTTCTACACCAACGTGCTCGGCCTCGAGTACACGATGGCGGTCGCCGAGGACCGCGTGCCCTCCACCGGCGAGCGCAGCCCGTACATGCACATCTTCTTCCGCATGGACGACGGCAGCTTCGTGGCGTTCTTCGAGCTGCCCGAGTCCCCGCCGATGGGGCGCGACGCGAACACCCCCCAGTGGGTGCAGCACCTCGCGCTGCGCGTGGCCGACGAGCGCACGCTGCTCGCCTACAAGGCGAAGCTCGAGGCGCACGGGCTCGCGGTGGTCGGCCCGACCGACCACACGATCTGCAAGTCGATCTACTTCTTCGACCCGAACGGGCACCGGCTCGAGCTCGCCGTGGACACCACGACGCCGGAGATGCGGCGCGAGCTCGCGGCGGTGCGCGACGGCATGCTCGAGGAGTGGAACCGCACCAAGCGCGCCCCGCAGCACGCCGCGTGGGTGCACGAGCAGGCGCTCGCCGACCGCGGCGCATGAGCCACGAGGTCGCGCCCGAGTGGGTGCACGTCCAGTACCCGGAGCGCGCGGGGTTCACCGAGGTCTACGGGTTCGCCGGCTCCCAGGGGATGGTGAACCTGGAGGGCGTGCGGTTCGTCCCGCGCGGCCGGCCGTCGAAGACGCTGGCGGTCTACATGCACCCGGCCTCGACGCTGCAGCTCCTGCCGGTGCCGCGCGCGATGGCGCAGGCGGGCGTGCACGTGCTGTGCGCGGGCAGCCGCTTCATGCGCAACGACACCGCGCTCGTCATGGAGAAGGTGGTGCTCGACCTGGGCGCCTACATCCGCCACGCGCAGGAGGCGTGGGGCTACGAGAAGATCCTGCTCTGCGGCTGGTCGGGCGGCGGTTCCCTCGCGCTCCTGTACCAGGCGCAGGCCGAGCGCCCGACGATCACCGCGACCCCGGCCGGTGACCCGCTCGACCTCGCCGGCGCGCGCCTCATTCCGGCCGACGCGCTCATCTTCCAGGCGGCGCATCTCTCGCGCGCGCTGATGCTCGCGGAGTGGATCGATCCGTCGGTGATCGACGAGGACGACCCCGATCGCCGCGACCGCGAGCTCGACATCTACGACCCGGCGTGCCCGCACCAGCCGCCCTACGCGCCCGAGTTCGTCGCGCGCTACCGCGCCGCCCAGCTCGCGCGGGTGCGCCGGCGCACCGCCTGGGTGAAGGAGACGCTCGAGCGCCTCAAGCGCGCCGGCGGCGCGGAGCTCGAGCGCGGGTTCGTCACCCACCGCACCATGGCCGACCCGCGCTTCCTCGATCCCGCGCTCGACGCGAACGACCGGCGGCCGCGCTGGTGCTACCTCGGGGAGCCGGCGACCGCGAACACCGGGCCGGTGGGCATCGCGCGCTTCTCGACGCTGCGGGCGTGGCTGTCGCAGTGGTCGCCGGACGACTCGAACGCGCACGGCCCGCGCTGCGCGCGGTCGGTCACCCGGCCGCTGCTCGCGATCGAGAATTCCGCGGACGACGCCGTGCCGCAGCCGCACACCGGCATCATCTTCGAGTCGGCGGCGAGCCGGGACAAGGAGATGCGCACCATCCGCGGCGCCACGCACTACTACCAGGGCCAGCCGGAGCTGCTGCGCGAAGCCGTCGCGCTCTGCCTCGACTGGATGGGCAGGCACGACCTGATTGACTGACGACACACGGGAGGAGGCAAGGAGATGAAACGCTGCAAGCTGCTGATCGGCGCGCTCGCGCTCGGGGCAACGGGGATCGTCGCCGGCGGCGCGATGGCGCAGGACCCGATCAGGATCGGAGTGATCACCGACAAGGTGGGCCCGGCGCGCCCCTACGCGGAGCCGATCACCGAGGGCGTCGTCTACGGCGCGGAGGAGCTCAACCGCCGCGGCGGGGTGCTCGGCCGGAAGATCGAGCTGCTGATCGAGGACGACCAGGGCCGCCCGGACATCTCCGCGGCGATGGCGCGCAAGCTGGTCGACGCCGGCGCGGCGTTCATCCTGTCGCTCTCGCTCACCCAGGCCACGCAGCAGCAGCAGACGGTGACGATGGAGACCAGGACGCCGCAGCTCACACCGTCGAACTCGGGCGACACGCTGACCACGCAGATCGCGAACCCGTTCTTCTGGCAGACCGGCCCGCTCGGGTCGACCCAGATCGCCACGCTGCTCTCCTATGCGCGCGCGAAGAACCTCAAGCGCGTCGCGCTGATCAGCGACAACTCCGACCTCGGCCAGCTGCTCGCCAAGTTCTTCCGCGCCGGGCTGGAGAAGTCCGGCATCCAAGTGGCGATCGAGGAGGTGGTGCCGCGCGGGGCGACCACGGCCGAGCCGCAGCTGCAGAAGATCCGCGCGGCGAACCCCGACGCCATGTTCATGGCCGGGGTGCTCACGCCCGAGAACGTGCTGATCCTCAAGGCCTACCGGCAGTTCGGGCTCAAGTTCCCGATCCACTCGTCGTACAACCTGTCGGTGCCGCAGTACTCGACCGTGGCGAAGGGCCTGCTCGACGGCATCACCTTCGTCGACGCCTACGATCCGGCCAAGCCCGAGGTGAAGGCCTTCGTCGAGGCGTACGAGAAAGCCAAGGGCAAGACCCCCTACAACCTGCACGGTTACGGCTACGACGGGATCCGGCTGGTCGCCGACGCGATCGGGCGCGCGGGCTCGACCGACAAGGAAGCGGTCCGCGCCGCGATGCAGGCGACGAACTTCGCCGGGGTGATGGGGGCGCAGGGCATGAAGTACCGCTTCCCGGACGGCAAGCGCACCGGGTTCGACCCCGAGGGCATGGTGGTGCGCGTCTACGAGGGCGACCGCCAGGGCCGCGTCGTGCACGTCGGCACCCGCTAGCCGCGCGCACTCCGCCGCATGCGGGATCTGCTGGAGCTCGCCGTCAGCGCGAGCGCCACCGGCTGCGTCTACGCGCTGCTCGCGCTCGCCTACCTGGTGATGATCCGGCCCACCGGGATCATCAACTTCGCGGTCGGCGAGTGGGCGATGGTCGGCGCGTTCGGCGCCTTCCTGGCGGTCACCAAGGTGGAGTTGCCCTACCCCGTCGGCGTGGCCGCGGTGCTCGCCTGCATGTTCGTCGTCGGCTGGGCCACCGAGCGCATCGCGGTGCGGCCCCTCGTGCGCGCGGGCGCGCCGCTGCTCGCGCCGATCCTCGCGCTGCTCGGCATGCTGGTGGTGTTCCGCGAGTCGGTCGCGCTCGCGTTCGGGCCCGATCCGTACCCGGTGCCCTACCCGCTCGGCTTCGGCCGGCTCGAGCTCGGCCCGCTCGCCGGCTCGTACCAGAGCTTCTTCATCATCGGCACGACGCTCGCGACCTTCGCGCTCGCGTGGCTCTTCTTCGAGCGCACGCTCGCCGGCAAGTGCTTCGCGGCGGTGGCGATCGACCGCCGCGCGGCGGCGCTGGTGGGCATCGACCGCACGCGCGTCGCCGCGCTCTCCTTCGCCGCGGGCGCGGTGATCGCCGCGCTCGCCGGGCTGCTGGTCGGGCCCAACGTCTCGGCCCACTACCTGATGGGCGTCCCGCTCGCGATCCAGGGCTTCACCGCGCTCGTGATCGGCGGGGTCGGGCGGGTCGAGGGCGCGCTGCTAGGCGGCCTGCTCCTCGCCTTCGCCGAGCAGCTCACCGCGCGCTACGCGCCGCTGCCCCCGGGCTACGCCCAGGGCGTCCCGCTCGCCCTGCTCATGCTGTTCCTGCTCGTGCGCCCGACCGGGCTGCTCGCCGAGCGCGGGGCGCGGGCGTGAAGCCGCTCGCGCGCTGGCTCGCGGCGGCGCTCGTGCTGTCGGCGCTGGCGTTCGCCCTGTCGAGCTACCACAACGACGTCTACCGCAAGCTCTTGCTATGGGTCACGCTCGCCCTCGGCTACAACTTCCTGTTCGGGGTCGCGGGACAGGTCGCGTTCTCGCACTTCGCCTTCTACGGCATCGGCGCCTACTCGATCGTGATCCTCACCTTCCAGGCCGGGCTGCCGCTGCCGCTCGCGATCGTCGCGGGCGTCGCGCTGTGCGTGGCGGTGGCGCTCGCCGTGGCGATTCCCTCGACGCGGCTGGAGGGGTTCTACCTCGCGCTCGCGACGCTCGCGCTCGCGCAGCTCTTCATCGTCGTGCTCAACGAGGGCGGGGCGGTGACCGGCGGGGCGGGCGGGCTCGCCGACTACCGCCTGCCCGCGATCCTCGGCGTGCGCGTCACCGGGCCGTGGTACACGGTGGTGATCGTCCTGCTGATGCTCGGAACGATGGCGCTGCTCGCGCGCCTGGACCGCTCCTGGTTCGGGCGCGCCTGCCGCGCGGTGCGCGACAGCCCCGAGGCGGCGGCGGCGATGGGCGTGAACGTCGCGCGCACCAAGGTGATCGCATTCACGCTCACCAGCGCGCTCGCCGCGGTCGCGGGGATGGCGTACGCGTTCGTCGACAACACCGTCAACCCGCCGATCTTCGGGCTGGAGAACGCGTTCCTGCTCCTGTTCATGGTGATCATCGGCGGGGCGGGCCGGCAGGCGGGCGCGATCGCCGGCGCGGTCGCGCTCTACCTGCTGCCGTTCGTGCTCTCGCCGCTCATCGGCCACCACCACGCGCTGGTGTTCGGCGTGCTGATGGTGGCGGCGATCCTCCTGCAGCCGCGCGGCCTGATCGGGCTCTACGATGCGCTCCGCCGACGCGCTGCTTGAGGTGCGCGGCCTGACCCGGCGCTTCGGCGGGCTGCTCGCCGTCGCCGACCTCGACTTCACGGTGCGCCCGGGCGAGATCCTCGGGCTGATCGGCCCCAACGGCGCCGGCAAGAGCACCACCTTCAACCTGATCGCCGGCGCCCTGCGCCCGGACGCGGGCGAGATCCGCGCCGGCGGCGAGCCGGTCGCGGGGCTCCCGCCGCACGAGATCGCGCGGCGCGGCATCCTGCGCACGTTCCAACACAACCGCGTGTTCGCCGGGATGTCGGTGGTGGAGAACGTGATGGTCGGCGCGCACACGCGCTTTCGCGCGGGCCTGTGGTCGATCGTCGGCGCGCGCGCCGGCGCGCGGGCGGAGGAAGCCGCCGTCCGCGCGCGCGCGGAGGAGCTGATCGGGTTCGTGGGGCTCGCCGAGTGGCGCGAGGCGGACGTGACCACGCTCTCCTTCGGCCAGGGGCGCCTGCTCGAGATCGCGCGCGCGATGGCGGGCGACCCGCGCCTGATCCTGCTCGACGAGCCGGCGGCGGGCCTCGCGCCGGCCGAGCTCGACCGGCTCGCCGCGCTGCTGCGCGGGATCGCGGCGCGCGGCATCGCGGTGCTGCTGATCGAGCACGACATGCGCTTCCTGCTGCCGCTCGCCGGGCGCGTCGTCGTGCTCAACTTCGGGGTGAAGATCGCCGAGGGCAGCGCGGACGAGATCCGCCACCATCCCGCGGTGATCGACGCCTATCTCGGCGACCCGGCGGCGCTGGTGGACGCCGCGCGCGCAGGGGAGAGCACGCATGCTGCGGCTTGAGGGCGTGAGCGCGGGCTACGGCCCCGCCCCGGTCGTGCAGGGCGTCGACCTCGCCGTGGAGCGCGGCGAGTGCGTCGCGCTGCTCGGCCCGAACGGCGCCGGCAAGTCCACCCTGATGAGCGCGATCACCGGCACCATCGAGCACCGCAGCGGGCGGATCGTCTTCGACGGGGACGACCTCGCGCTGCTCCCGAGCCACCGCATCGTCGCGCGCGGGGTCGCGCTCGTGCCGGAGGGGCGGCGCGTGTTCGCGCCGCTCGCCGTGGAGGACAACCTGCGCCTGGGCGCGGTGCGGCTGCGCGGCGGCGCGGCGGCGCTCGCCGAGCGCTTCGCGTTCGTCTACCGGTTCCTGCCGCGCCTCGCGGAGCGCCGGACGCAGGCCGCCGGGACGCTCTCCGGCGGCGAGCAGCAGATGCTGGCGATCGGCCGCGCGCTCATGAGCGCGCCGCGGCTGCTGCTCCTCGACGAGCCGTTCCTCGGGCTGGCGCCCCTCGTCGTGGCCGAGATCCGCCGCACGCTCGAGCGGCTGCGCGAGACCGGCCTCACGCTGCTCGTGGTGGAGCAGAAGCTCGACATCGCGCTGCCGTTCGCGAGCCGCGCCTACGTGCTGATCAAGGGGCGCATCGCGCTGCACGACTCGACCGAGCGGATCGCGCAGCGCGAGGACCTGACCAACCTCTACTTCGCGCTCGCGGCCGCCCATGCATAAGTCGCTCTACGTCATCCGCGAGGAGCACCGGGCGCTGTCGGCGGTGCTCACCGCCGCGCGCCGGCTGCTCGACGACGTGCGCGCGCGCGGCGCCACGCCCGACTTCGGGGTGTTCCGCGCGATGCTGCACTACATCGAGGCCTTCCCGGAGCGCTTCCACCACCCCAAGGAGGACCGCTACCTCTTCCGGCGGCTCGAGGAGCGCGACCCGGGCCGCAAGCCGCTGCTCGACCGGCTGCGCGCCGAGCACGCCGACTGCCCGCCGGCGGTCCGGGCGCTCGCGCAGGCGCTCGCGCGCTACGAGCAGGGCGGTCCGCAGGCGCTGGACGAGTTCATCCGCGCGCTGGACGAGTACATCGCGTTCCACTGGCGGCACATGGCGACCGAGGAGAACGAGGTGCTCCCGGCCGCGCAGCAGGCCTTGAGCGCGGCGGACTGGGCCGAGCTCGACGCCGCGTTCGGCTCCAATGCCGACCCGCTCGTCGGGCGGCAGGCGGGCGCCGAGTTCGACGCCCTGCTGCGCAAGATCGTCGAGATCGTCCCGGCGCCCTACGGCATGGGCGCGCCCTGGCCGCGCAAGTGAAGCGGCGCCCGGCGGCGGCGCGCGCCGGGGAGAGTGGCGCGCTACTTGCGCGCCGTGCGCGCGATCCAGTCCCGGAAGCCGGTGAGCAGGTCGCCGATGAACTTGCGCGTCGTCTCGTCGGTCAGGCGCCCGTCGGCGTCGAACTTGGTTGCGGCCATGCCGATGAACACCTCCGGCCGCGGCAGCACGTACGCCCACAGCTGCACCAGGATCTTGCGCAGGTCGTACTGCACGCGCGCGCCGCCGAGCGGACCGATCGAGGCCGAGAGCAGCGCCACCGGCTTGTGCTGGAACGGCTGGTCCGGGAGCCGGGACACCCAGTCGATCGCGTTCTTGAGCGGCGCGGTCACCGAGAAGTTGTACTCGGGGCTCGCGACCAGGACGCCGTCGGCCGCGGCGATCTGCGCCTTCAGGCGCGCGACCGGCGCCGGCACGCCGGCGTCGAGCACGTCCTGGTTGAACATCGGGAGGTCGGCGATGTCGGCGATCTCGAGCTTCATGCCTTGCGGCATCAGCTCGCCGGCGGCGCGCAGCGCGGCCAGGTTGGACGACTTCCTGCGCAGGCTGCCGCAGATGCCGAGGATCTGGAGGTGGGTACCGGCCATTTGCTCTCCTTTTTTCGGGGAGCCGAAGGATACCAAGTACGCCCGCGGCGCGGCGCTCACGCGCGCACGAGCGCGCGCAGTTCGGCGGCACGCGCGCGCGTCTCCCCGAGCGCGCGCGCCCTGACGGGGCCGAACCCGCGGATGCGCAGGGGGAGCGCGGCGAGCTCGGTCGCGGCGGCGTGATTCGCCGGTTCGAGCCGCGCCGCCAGCGCGCGCACTTCCGCCTCGTACGCGCGCGCCAGCGCGCGCTCGCGCCGGCGCTCGGCGGTCCAGCCGAACGGGTCGAGCGGCGTGCCGCGCAGCCGGCGCAGGCGGGCGAGCCCCGCGAGCAGCGGCCGCACCCACGGGCCGAAGCGGCGCTTGCGCGGCCGCCCCGGGAACAGCGGCGGGGCGAAGTGGAACGCGACCCGGAAGTCGCCCTCGAATTCGCGCGCGAGCGCGGCGCGGAACGCGGGTTGCGAGTGCAGCCGCGCGACCTCGTACTCGTCCTTGTACGCGAGCAGCTTGAAGTAGCTGCGCGCCACCGCGTCGGCGAAGGCGCCTTCCGCGCCGACGCGCGTGCGCTCCGCCTCGCGCGCCAGGCCGACGAGCGCGCGGTAGCGCGCGGCGTACGCCTCGTCCTGGTACTCGGCGAGGAAGCGCGCGCGCCGGTCCACGACCTCGGCGAGGGTGGCCTCCGCGGCCCCCTCCGGCAGGTACGGCACCGCGGCGGCGCGCACCGCCTCGGGGTCGGCCGCCGCGAGCCGCCCCCAGCGCAACGCCGCGAGGTTCGCGGCGACCGCGTTGCCGTTCAGCTCGATCGCGCGTTCTAGCGCGGCCGCGCCCACCGGCAGCAGGCCGCGCTGGCAGGCGACCCCGAGCAGCACGAGGTTCGCGTAGATCGGATCGCCGAGCAGTGCCGAGGCGAGCGCGGTCGCGTCGAGCGCGACCTGGCGGTCGGCGCCCGCGGCGGCGGCGAGCGCCGTCTCCAGCGCGCCGAAGTCGCACTGCGCGTCCGGATCGGCGAGCTGCGCCGCGGTCAGCGTCGGGTGAGCGTTCGCCACGACCCGCGTGCGCCCGGGCGCGATCGCGCCCAGCATCGCCGGCGTCGCCGCGACGATCAGGTCGCACGCGAGCAGCACGTCGGCCTGGGCGGCGTCGATCCGCGCCGCGTGCAGCTCGTCCGCGCGGCGCGCGACGCGCACGTGCGTTGCGACCGCCCCGCCCTTGCGCGCGAGCCCGGTGTTGTCGAGCACCAGCGCCGCCTTTCGTTCGAGGTGCGCCGCCATGCCGAGGAGCGCACCGACCGTGATCACCCCGCTCCCGCCGACGCCCGCCACCAGCAGGTTGACGGGGGCGTCGAGCGCGGCCGTCGCCGGCTCCGGCAGCTGCGCGAACGCGTCGGGCAGCGGCACGTCGCGGCGGCGCGGCGTCCCGCCCTCCACGGTGACGAAGCTCGGGCAGAACCCCGCGAGGCACGAGAGATCGACGTTGCACGCGGCCGCGTCGATGCGCCGCTTGCGCCCGAACGGGGTGTCGACCGGCAGGACCGCGACGCACCCGGACTGCTGCACGCAATCGCCGCAGCCCTCGCACACGAGGGTGTTGATGAACGGCCTGACCGCCGGCGCAGGAAGCTCGCGGCGGCGGCGCCGCCGGCGCTTCTCGGTCGCGCACACCTGGTCGTACACGATCGCGGAGACGCCGCGGAACGCGCGCAGCTCGCGCTGCACCGCGTCCAGCTCGTCGCGCCGGTGCACGCTGACGCCCGGCCCGCTCGCGCCGGAGGGCATTTCCTCGCCCACGAGCGCGACGCGCTCGACCCCCTCCGCGACGAGCTGGCGGGCGATCGCCGCGGCCGTCGGGCGGCCTTCCACCGGCTGCCCGCCGGTCATCGCCGCGGCGTCGTTGACGAGGATCTTGAAGGTGATCGGCGTGCCGGCGGCGAGCGCGGCGCGGATCGCGAGCAATCCCGAGTGGTAGTAGGTCCCGTCGCCCATGTTCTGGAACATGTGCGGCGTCGCGACGAACGGCGCGAGCCCGACCCAGTTCGCGCCCTCTCCGCCCATGTGCGTCAGCGTCATCGTGCGGCTGCCCGGTTTCCAGAGCGCGAGCGAGTGGCAGCCGATGCCCGCCAGCGCGAGGCTCCCGTCGGGCACCGCGGTCGAGCGGTTGTGCGGGCACCCGGCGCAGAAGTGCGGCACGCGCGCGATCGCGGGCGTCGCCGCCTGGGCGGGCGCCGGCAGCGCCTCGAGCCGCGCGCCGATGCGCGGATCGCCGAGCCGCGCAGCGATCACCCGCGCCACCGCGAGCGGCGCGAGCTCGCCGGTCGCCGGCACGAGCGGCGCGCCGCGCTCGTCGTGCTTGCCGACGATGCGCGGGCGCCGGTCGGCGGGCCAGTTGTACGCGAGGCGCTTCGCCTCGCTCTCGATCACCGGCTGGCGCTCCTCGATCACGAGCAGCTCGACGACGCCGTCCGCGAACGCGCGCAGGCCCTGGGGCTCGAGCGGCCACACGAGGCCTGGCTTGTAGAGCGCGATGCCGAGCTCGCCCGCGGCGCGCTCGTCGATCCCGAGCAGGCGCAGCGCCTCGCGCACGTCGAGATGGCTCTTGCCCGCCGCGACGATGCCCAGGCGGGCCTCCTTCCCCCGGCGCAGCGCCCGGTCGATGCCGTTCGCCCGCGCGAAGGCGACCGCGGCCGGCAGCCGGTAGCGGTGCAGCCGCTCGTCCTGGCTCCAGCGGTCGTCGGGCCAGCGGGCGTGCACGCCGCCGGGCGGCAGCGCGCAGTCCGCCGGCGCGGCGAAGGTCCGCTCGGCGGGGAGCTCGACGGTCGCGGTGCTCTCGACGGTGTCCGCGACGGTCTTGAGCCCGACCCACACTCCCGCGTACCGCGACAGCGCGAAGCCGAACAGCCCGAACTCGAGCAGCTCGGCGACGCTCGCGGGATACAGCACCGGCATCGCCGCGGCGATGAACGCCGGCTCGCACTGGTTCGGCAGCGTCGAGGAGGACGCGCCGGGATCGTCGCCGGAGATCGCGAGCACGCCGCCGAGCGGCGCGGTGCCGGCGGCGTTCGCGTGCTTCAGCGCGTCGCCCGCGCGGTCCACGCCCGGGTTCTTCGCGTACCAGATCCCGAACACGCCGTCGTAGCGGCTGCCGCCGAAGACCTCGGTCTGCTGCGTCCCCCACACCGCGGTGGCGGCGAGCTCCTCGTTCAGGCCGGGCGCGAAGCGCACGTGCGCCGCGTCGAGCGCGGGCTTCGCCTGCCACAGCGCGAGGTCGTAGCCGCCGAGCGGCGAGCCGCGATAGCCGGAGACGAACCCCGCGGTGGCGAGCCCGGCGCGCGCGTCGCGCCGGCGCTGGTCGAGCGCCAGGCGCACCAGCGCCTGCGTGCCGGAGAGGAAGACCGCGCCGCGCTCGAGCGCGTAGCGGTCGTCGAGCGAGACCGCGCGCAGCGCGCCGTGCCGCATCGGCGTCGCTAGCGCCGTGCGGCCGCCCGCCGCGCCCGCGTCGCCGGCGCGCCGGCCGAGGCGAGCAGCGCGGCGCGGGCGGCCGCGAGCTGGTCGCGCAGCGCCCGCGCCGCACCCTCGCCGTCGCCGGCCGCGAGCGCGGCGCTGATGCGCTTCATGCCGGCGAGCGCGACCTCGCGCACGCCCGGGTCGGAGAGGGTGATGAGCCGCAGGTGCTGGACGTGGCTCGCGTAGCGCTCGATCGCGCGCACCAGCTGCCGGTTGCGCGCCAGCCCGAGCCACGCGCTGCGGAAGCGCGCGTTGCCCGCCATGAACGCCTGGGCATCGCCGGCGCGGTGGGCGGCGGCGCACGCGCGCACCGCGGCCGCGAGCGGCGCGTGCGCCTTCGGGTTGCGCGCCGCTGCCGCCGCCTGGCGGATCGCGGCCGGTTCGAGCAGGTCGCGCAGCTCGTACACGTCGTCGACCTCGCCGCGGCCGACGCCGCCCGCGACGTAGCCGCGCCCCTCGACCGCGACCAGGCCTTCGCTCGCGAGCCGGGCGAGCGCCTCGCGGATCGGCGTGCGCGACACGCCGAGCTGCGCGGCGAGCGGCACCTCGCGCAGCCGCGCGCCCGCGCCGAGCCCGCCCTCGCGCAGCAGCGCGCGCAGCGTCTGATAGACGCGGTCGCTCAGCGCGAGCGGGCGGTCGAGCGGCTTGAGCTGCGGGGGCACGCGCGGTCTCGGTTGCACACCGTATACAGTGTGCCCGGAACGGGCGTCAAGCCGCGGCGCGCGTGCGCCAGGCGACCTTGGGCGCGACGCCCTTGAGCGCCCGGTAGACCTTCTCCGGGGTGAACGGCAGCTCGTAGATGCGCACGCCGGTCGCGTTGCAGATCGCGTTGGCGGTCGCGGCCGCGATGCAGATCGCCGGCGCCTCGCCGACGCCCTTCGCGCCCTGCGGGCCCTCGCCGTCCATCGTCTCGATGAAGGCGAGGTCCATCTCCGGCATCTCGGGCGCGGTGACCAGCTTGTAGTCGCGGAAGCTCGGGTTCTTCACCCGCCCGTCCTCGATCACGAGGTTCTCGGTGAGCGCGTAGCCCTGCCCCATCACCACGCCGCCCTCGATCTGGCCCTCGATGCCGAGGCGGTTGATCACGCGCCCGACGTCGTGCGCGCCGGTGACCTTCGTCATCTTCACGATGCCGGTGTCGAGGTCCACCTCGACCTCGACCACCTGCGTCGCCCAGGCGTAGGCGGCCGACACGTCACCCTTGAAGCCCTTGTCCTGGTGCACGCTCGGCGGCTCGTAGTAGTGCGTGGTCATCACCAGCTCGGCCTTGTCCGAGAAGTGCAGGCCGCGCAGGAGCTTCGCCAGCTCGACGATCGCCTCGCCGCTCGCCGCGCGCACCACGAACCCGCCTACGAGGTCGAGCTCGCCCTCGGGAACGCCGGTCTTCTTCGCCGCCGCGGCGAGGATCTTCGCCTTGGCCTTGCGCGCCGCGCCGATGGCGGAGTTGCCGGCGATGAAGGTGGTGCGGCTCGCGTGCACGCCGACGTCCCACGGCGTGATGTCGGTGTCGTTGTTCACCACCGTCACCGCGCTGAGCGGCAGCCCCAGCTCCTCGCACACGAGCTGGGCGAGCACCGTCTCCGAGCCCTGCCCGATCTCGGAGGCGCCGGTCATGAGCGTCACGTGCGCGAAGTCGTCGAGCTTGAGGATGGTGCCGCAGCCGTCGGAGGGGTAGATCTTCGCCCCGCCGCCGACGTGCAGCATCGAGGCGATGCCGATGCCGCGCTTCACCCGGCCGCCCGCGCCCTGCGCCGCGCGGTACTCGGCGTGCCGCGCGAGGAAGCCGCTGCGCTCGGCCGCGCTGCGCAGGCAGTCCTTGAACCCGCAGCTCTTGAACGTCATCCCCTGCCCGGTCACCTCGCCGGGGTCCTGCGCGTTCCGCAGCCGGAAGGCGAGCGGGTCCATCCCGACCGCCTCGGCGAGCTTGTCCATGTGGCTCTCGACCGCGAAGGTGGCCTGCAGGTTGCCGTAGCCGCGGAACGAGCCCGCGTACGGGTTGTTCGTGTACGCGACGGTGGTGTGGTACTTGCAGTGCGGCACGCGGTAGAGCGACGAGAAGGTCTGCATCATGACGAACGGCGTGGTCGCGCCCCAGGAGGTGTACGCGCCGTTGTCGTGCAGCGTCTCGACCGAGCGAAAGGTGAGCGAGCCGTCCTTCCGGCACCCGGAGCGCAGCCTGAGGATCACCGGCTGGCGCGTCGGCGAGGCGAGGAATTCCTCCTCGCGCGTGTACACGAGCTTCACCGGCCGCCGCGCCGCGCGCGCGAGGTAGACCGCGATGATCTCGAACGGGTAGATGTCGAGCTTCGAGCCGAAGCCGCCGCCGATCGGCGGCTGGACGATGCGGATGCGGCCCGGGTCGATGCCGAGGATCTCGGCGAACTCGCGCTTGTGCAGGAACGGCACCTGCGTGTTCGAGTGCAGCAGCAGGTTGCCCGAGGCGTCGAACTCGGCGATCACCCCCGACACGCCCATGCAGCAGTGCGTCACGTAGTGCAGCTTGAAGCTGTCCTCGACCACGACGTCGGACTCGGCCTCCCCTTGCGCGACGTCGCCGTGCGCGTAGTCGAAGCGCATCGCGACGTTGTCGGCGTGCTTCTCGTTGATCACCGGCGCGCCCGGCGCGAGCGCGGCCTCCGGGTCGGCGATCACCGGCAGGTCCTCGTACTCGACCTCGATCAGCGCGAGCGCGGCCTGCGCGATCGCCTCGGTGTCGGCGGCGACCGCGGCGATCTCGTCGCGGACGCAGCGCACCTTGTCGCCCTTGAGCGCCGGGTGGTCCTTGTTCACGCCGATCGGGCGCTGGTCGGGCACGTCCGCGGCGGTCAGCACCACGTGCACGCCGGGCAGCGCCTTCGCCCTGGACGTGTCGATGCGCCTGATGCGCGCGTGGACGCGCGCGGAGCGCAGGATCTTGCCCCACAGCTGCCCGGACACGTCGATGTCGTGGATGTAGCGGGTCTTGCCGCTCGCCTTCTCCGGCGCGTCCATCTTCGGGACGCGCTTGCCGATCAGCGTCGCGCGCTCGATGACCGTCATGCCGCACGCTCCTTCGCGGCCGCCTCCACCGCGTCGATGATCTTCTTGTAGCCGGTGCACCGGCACAGGTTTCCTTCCAGCCCGCGCTGGATCGTGGCGCGGTCCGGCTGCCCCGCGCGCGCGAGGATGCGGCCCGCCTGCAGCACCATCCCCGGGGTGCAGAACCCGCACTGCACCGCGCCGTGCTCCGCGAACGCGCGCTGCAGGCGCTGGGCAGCGGGGTCGTTCGCCAGGCCCTCGATGGTCGTGACCTCGCGCCCGTCGCAGTCGACCGCGAACAGCAGGCATGCGTTGAGGCTCGCGCCGTCCACCAGGATGGTGCACGCCCCGCACTCGCCTTCGCCGCAGCCGTACTTCGTGCCGGTGAGCCCGAGCACGTCGCGCAGCATCGCGAGCGCGCTCATGTCCGCGCGCACGGCCGCGCGCCGCACGACGCCGTTCAGCCGGAACTCGATCTCAACCGAACGCGACATGCGCCAGCACCCTCCTCGTCATGTTGCGCACCAGCTCCTGCCGGTACCAGTCCGACGCGCGCACGTCCGAGATCGGTCGCACCTCGTCGTGCGCCGCCTCCGCCGCCGCCTCGATCGCCGCCGCGTCCAGCGCACGGCCCTCGATCAGCGCCTCGGCGGCGCGGGCGCGAATCGGCGTGGGCGCCACCGCCCCGAACGCGACCCGCACGCGCTCGAGCCGGTCGCCGCGCCGCACCCCGCCGATCCCGAGCGAGATGGTCGAGATGTCGAGCGCCGGCCGCGTGCCGTGCTTGTAGAACCGCGCGACGAAGCCCGCCGGGGGCAGCGGCACGCGCACCGCGGTCATCAGCTCGTGCGGGCGGCGCTGGGTCCGGCCCGGGCCGGTGAGGAAGTCCTGCAGCGGCAGCGTGCGCGTCTCGATCCCGCCGCCGGCCTTGGCCGCCAGCTCGACGGCTGCGTCGAGCACGATGAGCGGCACCAGGGTGTCTCCCGCGGGCGAAGCGTTGCAGACGTTTCCCCCGATGGTGGCCGCGTTGCGCACCTGCTCGGACGCGAACTGGTCCGCCGCCTGCGCGAGGATCGAGAGGCGCTCGCGCACCAGCGGGCTCGCGAGGAGGGCGCTGATCGAGGTGAGCGCGCCGATCCGGACCGTGTCGCCTTCGAGCGCGATGCCGCCGAGCTCGGCGATGCGCCGGATGTTGAGCAGCAGCGATCCGAAGCGCGCCTTGCCGCTGTGCGACTGCGGCATGAGGTCGGTCCCGCCGGCGACGATCGTGGCGTCGCCGTCGCGCAGCAGCTCGAGCGCTTCCGCGAGCGCGCGCGGCGCGGCGTAGCGCTCGAGCGCGCCCGCGTCAGGCATCCCCGACCTCGAGCACCACCGCCATCGCCGTGTCGCCGGCCGCGCAGCCGGAGAAGAGACCCCAGCCGCCGCCGCGCAGCGCCAGCTCCTCGATGAGCTCGATCACCGCGCGGATGCCCATCGGCGCCTGCGGGTGGCCCCAGACGAGCGAGCAGCCGTAGTTGTTCATCTTCGTGATCTCGCAGCCGAGCTCCTTGGCGAACACGAGGTCGTTGACCGCGAACGGGTTGTGGGTCTTGATCGCGTCCATCTGCCGGACGGTGCGCCCGGCCTGCTGGAGCGCGCGGGCCGCGGCCGGGACCGGCGCCTCGGGCATGAAGGCGAGCGCCGCCCGCGCCTGGCCGAAGCCGAGCAGGCGCACCGCGATCTTCGGGTTCGACGCGAGCTCGCGCGCGCGTTCGGGCGTGGTGACGATCATCCCGGCGTGGCCGTCGGCGGGGTGGGTCTGGCCGCCGAAGGTCACCGTCCCGCCCGCGACCACCGGCTTGAGCTTGGCGAGCCCTTCGGGGGTGGACTGGTTGATACCCTCGTCGCCCGCCATCGTCGCGACGACCTTCTTGAAGTTGGCCGAGGGCACCTCGAACGGCAGCGTCATGAAGCGCTTGAGGAACGCCGCGCCGTCGGCGGTCGCCGCGCGGTACTGCGCCTCGCGCCGCAGGACCACCTCGTGCTGCTGCGCGGTCGTGAGGCCGTGCTTGGCGGCGACGTTCTCCGCGGTCTGGACCATCGAGTGGCCGCCGAGCGGATCGCAGCCGAAGTTCCCGAGCACCCAGTCCTCGTTGGCCCCGGTGCCGCCGGGCCCCTGGGGCGCGGGGTAGTAGAGGTGCGGGCCGTTGGACGTGCGGTCACAGGCCACGGCGAGCGAGGTCTGCGCCATGCCCGCCTCGATCTCCTGCGTCGCGCCGAGGATGGTGCGCACGCCGGTCGCGCACGCCTGCATGACGGTCGGGCCGCCCACGCGCGGCAGGCCGGCGAGCCCCGTGAACCAGGGCAGGCCGAAGAAGGAATGGCGCTGCGGCACCGAGAAGCCGAGCACCCCGTGGTCGAACACCTCGCCCGGGATCTTCCGCCGCTCGAGCTCGCGCCGCGCCACCCACGCCCCGAACTCGATCGCGTGCAGGTGCGCGAGGCTGCCCTGCCAGCGCGCGAACGGCGTCGACCAGTAGGCCCCGTAGGGAATCTGCGCCTTGTAGGTCATGCGGAGAGCTCCTTGTCTTGTATACAGTATCCATCGGGCCGCGGCGGATCAAGGCCCGCCGGCGCGGCGGCGTCGGCAATGTGCGCTTTCCTTGATCCATCTCAACCGCCGGCCGCGGGCGGCAGCGCCTCGTAGGCGGCGACGAGCGCGGGGTCGCGCCGGCGCAGGTCCGCGTGCGAGACGCGGCCGGTGCGGCGCATGTAGTCGTACGCGAACGCGACCGGGTGGAGGTGCAGCTTCGCGCGCACGGTCTCGTACCACTCGGTGCTGCGCACCGCGGCCGCCTGCAGCTCGTCGGAGCCCGGACGGCGCGCGCGCTCGAACCCGGCCAGCGCCGCCGGCACGTCCGCGCCGTGGCGCTCGAAGGCGCGGAAGAGCGCGATCGAGTCCTGCATCGCGAGCCGCGTCCCCGAGCCGATCGACGGGTGCCCGGTGCGCAGCGCGTCGCCGAGCAGCACCACGTTGCCGTGGTGCCAGCTGCGGTTGCGCACGATCGCGTAGCGGAACCACTGCGACCGGTTGGAAAGCAGCGGCGCCCCGCCGAGGTCGTCGGCGAACGCGCGCTCGCAGTAGCGCAGGCTCTCGGCCTCGCTCAGCGCGCCCAGCCCCGCGCGGGCGAAGGTGTCGGGATCGGTCTCCACCAGGAACGTGCTGAGCGTCGGGCTGTAGGTGTAGGCGTGGGCGATGAGCAGCCCGTCGGCGTTCTGCCGGAACACGAGCGAGAGCGCGTCGAACGCGCGCGGCGTGCCGTACCAGGCGAGCCAGTTCGGGCGCAGGTCGAGCGTGGGCGCGAAGTGCTCGCTCAGCAGGCTCCGCACCGTGCTGTTCGCCCCGTCGGCAGCGACCACCAGGTCGCAGCCGGCGAGCGCGCCCAGATCGGCGACGCGCCGCCCGAACTCGAGCGTCACGCCCGCCGCGCGGCAGTGGCGCTGCAGGATGCGCAGGAGATCGAGCCGCGCCATGCGGTAGAAGGTGTTGCGCGCGAGGATGACCTCCTCCCCGCGATGCACGATGCGCATGCGGTCGAACACCACCTGCCCCGCGGTGAGCGCCACGTGCAGGTCCGGGGCCACGTCCTTCACGAAGTTGAGCGCGACGTCGGACAGCACCACGCCCCAGCCGTAGGTCGCGTCCTCCGGATCGCGCTCGAGCACGCGCACCTCGTGCGCCGGCTCGTGCCGCTTCATGAGGGCGGCGAAGAACAGGCCCGCCGGCCCGCCGCCGACGACCGCGATCCTCACTTGCGCGCCGCCTTCTCCTGCGCGAGCTTGGCGGTGATCTCCTCGCGCAGCGTGCGCTTGAGGATCTTCCCGGCCGGGCTGAGCGGGAACTCGGAGCGCACCTCGAGCCGCTCCGGCAGCTTGAAGCTCGCGATCTTCTGCGCGCGCAGGAACGCGATCAGCTCGTCGAAGCTCAGCGTCTCGCCCGGCTTCGGGATCACGAAGGCGCAGGCCTTCTCGCCGAACACCTCGTCGGGCATCGCGACCAGGGTCGCCGTCTTGACCTTCGGGTGCGCGAAGATGTAGTTCTCGATCTCGTCGCAGCTGATCTTCTCGCCGCCGCGGTTGATGAGGTCCTTGCGCCGACCCTCGGTGTAGAGGTGGCGGCCGCGCTTGCGCACGATGTCGCCCATGCGGTAGAACCCGTCGGCGGTGAACGCCTCCCGGTTCTTCTCCGCGTTGTTGTAGTAGCCGCGGATCGTGTACGGCCCGCGCGTCAGCAGCTCGCCCGGCTCGCCGTCCGGGACTTCGTTGTCGTTGTCGTCGACGACCTTGATCTCGTCGTCGGGACAGACCGGCACGCCGGAGCTGTCGAAGATCTCCTCCGCGCTGCCGTCGGTCCGCACCATGCTGATCAGGCCCTCGGCCGTGCCGTAGATCTCCTGCGGCGTGGCGCCGAGCTCGTCGCGCACCCGCTGGCGCAGCTCGGGCGCGAGCCGCGCGCCGCCGTTCTGGATCACCTGCAGCGACGAGGTGTCGTGCCGCTTCGGGACGGGCGAGTTCAGCCAGTTCGCCACGAGCGGCACCGCGGCCGCGATGACGGTGACGCGCTCGCGCTCGACGATCGGGAACACCGTCTCGGCGTCCGGCGACGGGGCGAGCACCACCTTCCCGCCGCACGCGAACGTCCCCATGATCCCCGGCGAGGAGAGGTTGTAGTTGTGCGCGAGCGGCAGCACGGCCATGAGCACGGTGCGCTCCGAGAAGCCGGCGACCCGGGCGCACTGCGCGGCGTTGTAGGCGTAGTCGTTGTGCGTGCGCGGGATGAGCTTGGGCAGCGCCGTCGTCCCGCCCGAGAGCAGCATCAGCGCGACTTCGTCCGCGGCCGGGCGCAGGCGCTGCAGCGTCGCGCGCGTCTCGCCCTCGTCCCGCGGCGCCTCGATCAGCGGCCGCAGCGCGACCTGGCCCGGGCGCGGCTCGCCCGCGACGAAGACCTGCTGCAGCGTCGGGCAATCGGGGCGGACCTCGTCGGCCATCGCGGGAAAGTCGAAATTGCCGAACGGGCCGGGGATGAACCAGCCGACCGCGCCGGACGAGCGCGCGAAGTGGCGGATCTCGGTGTGCCGGTGCGGGCGCATCGCCATCACCGGGATCACGCCGATCTTCGCGAGCGCATAGTAGACGTAGACGAACTCCGGGATGTTCGGCAGCTGCATCACCACCCGGTCGAGCGGCCGCAGGCCCGAGCGCGCGAGCCCGGCGGCGAGGCGGTCGATGCGCGCGCCGAGCTCGCCATAGCTGAGCCGCTCGCTGCCGGAGACGAGCGCCTCCCTGTCGCCCCAGCGCGCGACGCTCGCGTCGAACTGCTCGCCGATCGTGACGTCGCCCCAGTAGCCGCGCTCGCGGTAGCGGCGCGCAAGATCTTCGGGCCAGGGTACGCAGCCGTGCAGCATGACGACCTCCGCCGGTAGGAGGCGAAGTATGGTCCCGGCGCCGGCCGGCTTGCAATCCCGCGGCGGCGCCCGCTTTGTTGATCCACCTCAAACCGGCCGGGCCGCCGCGCGGCCTAGGATGCCGCGACCCAATCGTTCTCGGACCGACCGGAGGCCGGCAATGACCCAGCGACCGGGCGAGGCGCAGCTCCCGCATCTGTTCAAGCCGGGGCGCATCGGCAAGTTCGCCACGCGCAACCTGATCAAGTACGGGGCGTGCTGCGTCTCCAACTACAACGGCCGCGACGGCACCGTCACGCCGCGCGAGCTCGCGCGCATGCGCGTGATCGCGAACACCGGCTGCGGGATCATCACCAACCAGGGCGCCTATCCCGACCCGCGCGGCGAGGGCAAGGCCTACTTCCGCCAGGTGGCGATCTTCGACGACCGCTTCCTGCCCGAGTTCGAGCTGATCGCCCGCTACATCCACGACGGCGGCGCGCTCGCGATCCAGCAGATCCTGCACGCCGGCCGCTACGGCGGCATCGACCTCGGCTACTGCGTCCAGCCCTCGGTCGTCCCGCAGACGCTCCCGCACTTCCGCCCCCCGCGCGAGATGACCAAGGACGACATCCGCCTGTGCATCCGCGAGCACGCGGAGGCCGCCCGGCGCTCGATCAAGGCCGGCTTCGACGGCACCGAGGTCACGAGCTTCATGGGCTACCTGCTGGCGAACTTCAACTCGAAGTTCACCAACCAGCGCAGCGACGAGTACGGCGGGTCGACCCGCAACCGCGGCCGCTTCATGCGCGAGCTGATCGACGGCATGAAGCAGGCGACGCCCGACCACCCGGTCATCATCCGCCTCAACGGCGCGGAGCTGATGGACAACTGGGGCGGCAACGACGAGGACGAGTGCTTCGAGCTGATGGGCCAGGCGGTCGAGTGCGGCGTGGACATGATCAGCGTGACGGTCGGCTGGCAGGAGGCGCCCGAGTCGTCGATCGGCCGCGACATCCCGCCCGGCCACTGGAACTACCTCGCGGCGCGCGCGAAGAAATCGTTCCCGGGCACCCTGATCGCGTTCGGCAACCGCCTGCCCGACCCCGGCATGGCGAACGACTGCATCGCGCGCGGCGAGTTCGACTACTGGGAAGTGTGCCGGCCGCTGCTCGCCGACCCGGAGATGGTGCACAAGGTGGCCGAGGGCCGGCAGGAGGAGGTGCGCCGCTGCATCGGCTCGCTCAACTGCCTCTCGCGCCTGTTCCGCGACCTGCCCTACACCTGCACGATGAACCCGGCGCTCGGGCACGAGGTCGAGCCCGAGTACGCGGTCACGCCGGCGACGGTGAGGAAGAAGGTGATGGTGATCGGCGCCGGCCCCGCCGGCATGGAGTGCGCGCTCACCGCCGCGAAGCGCGGCCACTCGGTCACCGTGTTCGAGAAATCCGACCGCATCGGCGGCAGCCTCCTCGGCTACGCGACGCACGACCTCGCGCGCCCGGACGACCTGTTGAGCGTCATTCGCCACTACGAGGTGATGGCGCGCAAGCTCGGCGTCGAGGTCCGGCTCGGCACCGAGGCGAACGCGAAGCTCATGCGCTCGCTGCTGCACCAGTTCGACGCCTGCGTGGTGGCCGCCGGCGCCGGCATCGACCTCGACCACTACGACCGCCTCGAGGGCCGCGAGCGGCTGGTCG
>WBZO01000935.1_pt1 | contig 52088 bp, 50 predicted proteins | sample 5204261 | NCBI WGS metagenome assembly WBZO01 (sample SAMN12412400, study PRJNA552823) | activated sludge metagenome | isolation source: activated sludge from anammox sidestream of wastewater treatment plant... | place: USA: North Carolina | collected 2017-09
GGGTCGCCGCCCAGCGCCTGCACCGCCGCCTTAAGGCGGGAGACGTGGCCGTGATGGTCGGCGCCCCAAACATCGATGACGCGGTCAAAGCCGCGCTCGATGAACTTGTCATAGTGGTAGGCGATGTCGGAGGCAAAGTAGGTAGGTGCGCCGGTGGAGCGGACGAGCACGTTATCTTTGTCTTCCCCGACATCGGTCGAGGTGAACCACACGGCGCCTTCCTTCTCGGCGACATAGCCCCGCTCCCGCAGTCGCGCCATCGCCTGCTCGTAGCGGCCCTCGCCGGCATACAGGCTGCGCTCGCGGAACCAGACGTCGTACGTCACACCCAGCGCCACAAGATCCCGCCGGATGCCCTCGACCATGATATCGATGCCAAGTTCACCAAAGCCCTCGGGCGCCGGTTCGCCCGGGGGCCGTAGCCAGCGCTCGCCTTCAGCCGCGCGCATCGTCTGGGCGACATCGACCATGTACTCGCCCGGGTAGCCGTCGGCGGGGATCTCCACCTCTCTCCCGAAGAGCTGCTGATAGCGCGCGTAAAGCGTGCGGGTGAACACCTCGATCTGCGTGCCGGCGTCGTTGACGTAATACTCGCGCTGCACTGTGCGCCCGCACGCCTCCATCACCGCCGCGAGGGTCGAGCCAATAACGGCACCCCGGCCATTGCCGACCGTGAGCGGGCCGGTGGGGTTGGCGCTCACGAACTCGATCTGAACCCGCTCATTCGCCGGAGGCTGGCCGGCGAAGGCCGTGCCCTGGGCAAGGATGTCATCCACCTGCCCAGCGAGCCACGACTCGCTCAAGCGCAGATTGAGAAAGCCGGGCGGCGCTACCGTCGCCTCGCCCAGCACTGGCGACGGCGGAAGGTGCGCGCGCAGCTTCTGGGCGATCTCAACCGGTTTCCCACCCGTGGCTCGCACCAGCCGCATCGCCAGGTTGCTGGCGTAATCGCCATGCTCCGGCTGACGCGGCCGCTCAAGGGTAACGTCCGGGAGGGGCACGTCCGGCAATACACCGGCAGCCATGGCATCGATCGCTGCCTGCCGCACCAACTGAGCGAGGGTATCTCGTATCATCACGCGCCGGTCCTGGGTTGCATCGGGCAGCCCGAGAAACTGAACAGCCCGCGCGGGTAGCACGCGGGCCGGTCGGGCCAACTTCCACCATTATACCAGGGGCGGCGTTACGGTCGTGCGCCACCCGCTGATCCCGGCCCACCGCCAGGGGTTGCGCCGGCCGAAGGCGCTGCGCCCATGGCGCGGTCGTTCGGCCGGCCCGCATCATCAGCTCAGGTCGCCACCGGTGCCCCTCAAGATGCGCTCAACATCCTCGGCATAGCCGTGGAAGTCGCCGAGGAGCAGGAGCATGTCCCCTTCCAGCGCTTCCGCTGCGGTATCGCGCGCCTTCACAAGCAGCGGCATATCCGCCAGACTGGCCACCTTCAGTTCCGGCATCCCAGACTGGCGGGTACCGAAGTACTCACCCGGACCGCGCAGGCGCAGGTCCTCCTCGGCAAGCTGAAACCCGTCAGCGATCTCCTCCATCAATCGTAGCCGCTCGCGAGCCTCATCAGACGCTCCGTCTGCCATCAGAAAGCAAAACGACTGGTGGCGGCCACGCCCCACCCTCCCCCGGAACTGGTGCATCTGCGCAAGCCCAAAGCGGTCGGCCCCTTCGATCATCATTACCGTGGCGTTGGGCACGTCAATGCCAACCTCGACCACTGCCGTTGACACCAGCACGTCGTGCAGGTGGTCACGGAACTCTCGCATCACCTCATCCTTGCGGGCAGGGGGCATCTTGCCGTGCAGCAACGCCAGCGACGCGCTGGTGAAGACGCCTCGGAGCCGCTCGTGTTCGGCAGTGGCGGCCCGGACCTCTGACATTCCTTCCTTTTCCGACTCGTCCACCAACGGACAGATGACGAACGCCTGCCGGCCGGCGCGCAGTTGCTCAATGATGAAGCTGTAAGCGGCGTCGCGCTCGTGGGATTGCACGACCAGGGTCTTGACCGGCATCCGCCCCGGCGGCATCTCATCAATAACGGAGACGTCGAGGTCGCCGTACAGGGTGAGGGCGAGGGTACGGGGAATTGGCGTTGCCGTCATCACGAGCAGGTGTGCCTGTCCCTCGTCGCCCCGTAGCGCAGCCCGTTGCGCGACCCCAAAGCGATGCTGCTCATCGACCACGGCCAGTGCCAGCCGCGGCAGGCGAACACCCGCCTGAATCAGCGCCTGCGTGCCGACCGCGATATCGACCTCACCCGTGGAGATCGCCTTTTGGGCAGCAGTCTTTGCCCGTGCGCCCAGTCCCCCTCGCAGCAGCGCCAGCCGCACCGGGCGATCCAGGTATGGCGGAGTGCAGGTCACCACAGGGCCGGCCCCGGCATCCCCGCCAAATACCTGGCACAGGGTCCGAAAGTGCTGCTCGGCCAGGATCTCCGTTGGGGCCATCAGTGCGGCTTGATAGCCATTGACCACTGCCGCCAGCAACGCCTCGGCGGCGACGACTGTCTTGCCGCTGCCGACGTCGCCCTGAATCAGCCGGGCCATCGGCTGGGTGCCGGCGATATCAGCGTGGATGGCGGCAGCGACTCGCTGCTGTGCGCCGGTCAGCGGAAAGGGAAGCGCAGCGCGGAAGCTGTCGGTGACCAGCGGCGCAATGGGCAGCGGCGGCGCGCCGTCGCCCGTACGGCGCTCTGCTCGCCGGCGCAGCACCGCCAGTTGCAGCGTGAGCAACTCGTCGAATCCCAGGCGGGTGCGCGCAGCGGCAGCCGCATCGGTGCTCTCCGGATAGTGCATCTGGAAGATCGCCTCGGGCAGCGGCAACAGGCCGTGCTGCTCACGCACGTGCTCGGGAAGGGGATCTTCAACCAGAGGCAGATATGCATCGAGCGCATGGCGAATCAGCCTGCGGAGGGTACGTGCCGACAGGCCGGCAGTGAGCGGGTATACCGGCAGCAGACGGCCGGTATGCACCGCCTCCGAGATGTCCCCTTCGAGCACCTCCCACTCGGGTGAGTCAATCTGGCGCATCCCGTTGAAGATGGTCACCTTGCCACTCAGCGCCACCCGGTTGTTCACCCGAAGCTGTTTGACCACCCACGGCTGGTTGAACCAGGTCACGCGCACGTTGCCGGTATGATCACCGATGATCGCCTCGGCGATGCGCCGGAAGTTGCCGGTGCGCTTCTCCGCAGCAGACCATACCGTGCCAATCACCGTCTGCTCTTCGCCGGCCCGCAGCTCCGCCACCGGCCGGATGCTGGAGAAGTCTTGGTATCGGTGAGGAAGGTGGCGGATGACATCTCCCACGCATTCCATACCCAGCTTGTGCAGCTTGGCAGCGGTGGCGGTCGACACACCCGGCAGTGCCGAGACTGGCGCTTGGAGTCCGTCGCGGTGGGGCGGCGCCACCTGGCGAGGCCGGCCGGCCGGTCGCGCTGCTGCGGCCGCTGGCCGTGGCGGCGGAGCGACCGGCGTGGTGGGCGGCGGCGGCGGTGAGGTCGGGCGCATCCTTGGGGCGGGCGGGGATGCAGGGCGGTCCAGCTCATTCAGCAGGCGCTCGGCCCACCGCCGGCGTTCTTCGCCAGAGAGCGCGGCGTAGCCGTAGGCGGGCAGATTGACGACGGCATCATGGAGGGGAGAGCCGGGCTGAACTGCCCCCCCGTCTTGAAGGTGGCGCAGCAGCCGGTCGAGCCCGCCAATCACGGCTCGGTCAGGGTACCCTTTCGCCCGCTCCAGTTCCAGCACGCGTCGCAGGCCGGTAGCGGGATCGCTCATGCACTTGCCTCAACGCTACCGTGGGTGACGATGCCGATGGCGTTGGGACCGGCATACACACCCACCACCGCGCCCAGCCAGCCTACCCTGAGGCGTGCCTGCGGCATCGCTTCGGCCAGACGGGTGCGCACGGCTTCGACGTCCGCATCGGGGGCGGAGTGCAGCAATGTCACATCAGAGACGTGCGACTGCGCGGCCGCCAGTTCGATCACCCGGCTGATGGCACGGCTGTGCGTCCGCACGCGCTCAAGCGGGACGATTTCGCCATCAACGATGGCGAGCACCGGCTTGATGCTGAGCACACCGCCAAACCATGCACGCGCCCGGCCGATGCGGCCGCCCTTTTGCAGGTACTCGAGTGTTTCCAGCGTGACGAACAGGTGCGTACGCGCCATTGCGTCCTGCGCTGCCTGGGCAACCTGTTCGAGCCGGCCACCCGCGGCGGCGGCGGCAGCCGCGGCACGCGCGCCGTATGCCAGCGCCGCCGAGACGCTACCTGAGTCCACCACCACCACGCGGGAAGGATCGTCCAGGCTATCACGAGCGGTGCGGGCCGAGTTGATTGTCCCCGAGAGCTTGCCCGAGATATGTACCGACACGATGCCGCTGGCGCCCTCCGCCAGCAGCCGCTGGTAGGTCTCAAGGAAGGAGCCGGCCGCGGGCTGCGAGGTCTTGGGCAAGGTCTTCTCACCGGGCAAGCGCTGAAAGAACTCCTGCGGGCTGATCTCGATACCGTCCAACAGGCTGGTTGAGCCGAACAGCACATTCAGCGGCACGACCGTGATGCCACTCGCTGCCGCTTCATCTCGAGGTAGGTCCGCCGTGCTGTCAGTGACCACGCAAACGGACATAGCGGGCGCCTCCTCGTTTCACGGCCATCAGTATACCTATGTGTCTAACCCTGACCAAAGCGAAGCGATGTCACCGCTGGCGCGGAGTGAACAGCCGGCGGGTGGCCGCCATCACCGGCCGGCCGGCAACCTGGCGCGGTGTCGCCCACAATGCCCGCCACGTTTGCAGCGCGATTGCCCGTGGTCCGATCTCCACCAAGCTGGGATGGCGGCCGGCCAGGGCTGTGGTGGCGGCGCTCTCTATCGATGCGCGCAACTCAGCGGTAGACGTTCCTTCGAAATGGGTGGTGGCACAGCCGATGGCGGGGAGATAGTGCGCATCGCTGCCACCCACCTCAGCAAGGCGGTATCGCTCGCGGTTGAGCCGTTGGGCACGGTGGTTCGTGAACCGTCCCGCCGGCGTCGGGTTGGTAAGTTCGATACCATCGAACCACAATCCCTGGGCACGCCGCTGGTGGATGCGCTCGAGCGCACGCGCGCCGATACTGCGGGTGAGCGGGCTGAGCGGGTGCGGGATCACCGCCAGGCCACCCTGGCGATGGATCCGGTCCAGCGTCGCTGCCAATGTGCGCATGCTCGGCACCGGCTCCTCGATGAACAGCGCTAGCAGGTGACCGGCCAGGGTCGTGACTTCCATCCCCATGACCACCTGAAACCGGTAACCGCCGCACCGGGCGTGCAGATCTCGGACCTGCAGGGCAGCCGCGAGGGTGTCGTGCTCGGTGATGGCGATCACGTCCAGTGCGGTGCAGTTCTCGACATAATCGAGCAGCTGCTGCGGCGTTGCCAGCCCGTCTCCGAGCGTGGTGTGCAGGTGGAGGTCGGCCGTCCCCATGCAGTGAGCGTCCCGGACAGCTAGGCGGACGTCAAGTAGACGGCGCTGATCTGGGGATTCGGGCCGGACGGCCGGCGCGATCGGCGATCCACACGGGCTCCTGCAGTACAAACCACTGCGATGGATCGCGGCGCAGGTACGGCTCAAACCAGGCAATCAGTCGGGCCGTGTTGCAGGACCGATCCTGCTGGGCGTTGCCGCTTCGACCCAGGCTGATAGGCGCGCCAATGATCGCCGAGTAGCGATCTGGGCCGAGGCGGCGCGTCACAAAGGGGAGCACGGTTGCGCCCGTGTGCCGTGCCAGGTCAGCCGCACCGACCGGCAGGCGGGCAGGCTTGCCCAGAAACGGAACCTCGATGCCGGTGCCCTGAATATCGCGGTCTATCAACATTGACAGGGTGCCACCGGTGCGCAGATGCCGGACCACCCGCTTCATGCCGGCGAGGGTTGCCTCCTCGAACTGCTGCCCCTGGCTGGCACGATAGCGATGAAATAGCGCCGCCATTTCTGGTGGATCCAATGGCTCCACCAACGCCATGAAGCGGATACCCGCAGCGCCGAGGCATTGAGCCGTATACTCCGGGCTGCCGTAGTGGATACTGACGCAGATCACACCCTTCCCCGCCTGCTGCGCCTCAAGCAGATGCTCCAGCCCGCGGATCTTGATCCGTTCCTTGATGAAGCGCTCGGGCCGCATCAGTGGCGTGCGCGCAAGGTCGGTGTAATACCAGGTCGCAGTTCGGAAACAGCGGCGGGCCGCCGTGCGCACCGCCGCGTTGCCGGCTGCCGGGCCCAGCACCTGCCGCATGTTGGCCTGGACGGTGTGCCGCGCCCGGCGGTTAAGTGCGTACGCCAGCGACCCGACCAGCGCACCAAGCAGGTAGGCCAGCGAGAGTGGTAGCCGCTCGCTCAGCCAGCCGCCGATGGTGAAGGCGCGATAGCGTAGCATCCTGCTCCCCTCGGGACGGCGGTTACGGCTCGGGCGCGAGCGCGGGCTCCGTCGCCGGCGCCGGGTGACGGGCCGGCCACATGCGCCGGAAGATGTACCACTGATCCGGATAAGCACGGATGAATCGCTCATGCGCGGCGACGATACGCTGGGTGAGGACCTGGACATCCCGCTCAACGTCACCGGTCTGCGGCAGGCGCACGTCGAAATCCGCCATCGCGATGATCTGATCGCTGGTGCCGTTGGCGCGTGGAAGGGCGACCGGAATCACCCGCGCGCCTGTGCGCAGGGCGATGCGTGCCGGACCGGCCGGCGCCATCATCCGCTCGCCGAAGAACAGCACTTCTACGCCGCCGTCCGAGACGGGCGTGTCGATCAGCATCGCCAACGCTTCGTTGCGACGCATTGCCCGCACGATGCCGGCGGCGGCGCGAGTGGACGGGATGACCTTCATGCCGCGCACCTGGCGTGCTTGCACGATGAGCTGGTTGGTGCGGTCGTTGCCTACCAGATCGGCAATCGCGTTTGGTGGATACCCGCGCGCCGCCAGCACGGCGCCGCCCATATCCCAGTTACCGAAGTGCATCAGCACGAAGATCACCCCGGCACCATCATCGAAGGCGGCGTCGATCGCGTCCCAGTGATCAAAACGGACCTTGTCAATCACGGCCTCGGGTCGAAGCGCAGGCCCGCGCACGAAGTCGATCAGGTAACGGCCGTAGTTGAGAAAGGAGTAGCGGGCGGCCCGCCGGGCGGCCACGGCATCGCCCGTCACGCGCAGCATGTTTTCGATGGCGATGGCGCGCGGGCCTCGCCAGCACCACCACAACAGTGTGGCGCCCGCATCACCAAGGAAGTAGGCCATCCTCAGTGGCAGCCACCGTGCGACGCCAGCAAGCCGGACAATCCAATACAGGATCACGGAGCCAACTCGATCACAGGGCGCGGGCTGGGGTACCGTGCGACAGTGTATCGAACCGCTGGATGCCAGAGAAGTCGTGACCAATCCGGTACCGGCTGCTACGCTCAACAAGCATGACGACCGGCCGCTTGACTCGATCCCGCGCCGCTGTCACCGAGGCCGCCATCGTAGGCGGTACGCTGCTCGCGTACTTTCTGACCCGCGGCCGCATCGCCGACCGGCACCACGCTGCCCAACGGAACGCCCAGCGCATCATTCGGCTGGAGCGCCGGCTAGGTCTGTACTGCGAGCCGGCGCTGAACCGCTGGACGGCCGCCGGCGTCATCCGCCGTCGTTTTTGGAACGCGGTTTACTTCTGGGCGCACGCGCCGTTGATCGCTGTGTACGGCCTGTGGTTGTACCGGCGCCGTCCCGAGGTGTACCGGCTGACCCGCAATGCTGTGCTGGGCTCCGCGGTGATCGGCCTGATCACGTACCGATTCTTCCCGGTAGCGCCGCCGCGGTTAACCGATGGTGAAACGTTCGTTGACACAATGCAGGAGAGCAGTCCGGTGTCGTACCAGGCGCAGACGCTTGGCCCCTTTGTCAACCCCTACGCCGCTGTGCCCAGCCTTCACTTCGGCTGGTCGTTTCTGTTGAGCTTGGCGATGGTGCTGGCCAGCCCGCGGTCACGCTGGTGGCAGGCGGGGGCCGTCGCGCAGCCCCTGCTGATGTTTGGCGCCATTGTGGCAACGGCGAATCACTGGGTGATCGATGCAGTGGCGGGGTTGGCTGCCTGCTTGGGTGGACTGGGGTGCGCGTTAATCCACCGTCACGCCCGGCGCCGCGCCTAGCACCGGTAGCGCATCCTCACTTGCCGGAGCCGATCTTGAACATCCGGGTCGAGCACACGGGGCACTTGCCTTCGGTAGCGGGCTTACCGTTCTTCATGGTGATCTTCTTCTCATCCTGCATCTCCCGCTTCTGGCGGCACTTCAGGCAATACGCCTCCACACTCATCCTCCGATTGACGATGGTTCGTGCGCTGGGCGGCGCACTCCTGTCCACTATACGCGGATAGCAGCCCCGCCGCGAGTCTGGCAAGCGAGGGCATACGTTCACCCACTTCAGCACAAGCGTGCGTGGAGGAGCTAGACCGATAGCGCCGGCCTTAGCTGGCTTCTGCCCGCTGTCCTTCCGTCTGAGCTGTTGGGGCACGCACAACGCCATCCCCGGCTCCGAAATGGATGTGCAGGCCATCGGATAACACCACGCTGGCGCCGGGCGGCACGCTGAACGGCTCAGCCGCTCCTCTGTCTGCAACCCAGCCGGAGCCGCCCTCATTGCGCAGGCCCCACAAGCTGGCGAGGGCTGGATGGCGAACTACTCTGCCCGCGCAACTGGTGAAGTCATAGGCCAGGCGTTCGTCGAGCTGGTATGGATGCAAGCGCGTGTCGTAGTTGAGCATAATCACCCGGCGGCCGGTGTGCAGCGCTGGGGGCAATGTCAGTGGCGCATCGCAGCTCCAGCATGGCGCGGCCGGAGGTCCTGCCACCACACTGGCGAAGCTCTCAGCACCGCAGGCGCCGCAGTACACTATTTCGTCGCGCATGCGATCCAATGCTGCACGCCATTGCCCCTCTCGTACCCGCCCACCGCGCGGGTCACGCAGGCCAGCGGTAAAAGCTCGCGTGAACAGGTCCTGAAGATACGCGGGATACAACGGCCAGAAGCTTAGTACAACGCGATGCACATCCGGATCGGGCCGGTTGCTGTCGTCGTTTGGATCGAAGATGAATCGCGGTTCGGTCCCAAACAGGCGCGCTATCGCCGCCTTGTCCAGCGATGCCGTTGCGCTTTCCCGCCGCCCCTCAAGCGGGTGATGCAGCATAAGCATGTAGAACAGCAACACCGCCAGAGAGTGCAGATCGGTGTCGGCGCTGGGCCATGCCTCGCGGCGCACCACCTCGGGCGCCATAAAGCGGGGTGTGCCGAGCACCCCGCTTGTGCTGTCACCATCGATGCCCACATTGTCGTTGTCGCAGATCAGCACATCGCCAGTGTCGGGATCGAAGAAGGCATTGCCGAAGGAGATGTCCCGGTAGCAAAGACCTCGGGCATGCAGTTGCAGGAAGGCGTCGACCAGACCCAACCCGGCCGTGACCAGCACACGGAAGCGCGGTTCCACCCGACGGCGCAGCAGGTCGGTGATGCTGCGGTATCGCGCTGGTCGCAGCGGCATGACGTAGCCGAAGCTTGCCACATCGCCGCCGGCCAGCTCTACCGGCCACAGGAAGCGGGTGGACGGCGCCCCCCGCCGGATCAGTGCCGCGAGCGCCGCCCGTTGCGCCGGCGTTGCGGTGTGCGGGAAGTACCACTTGAGTGCCACTCCATCACCGCGGAGCGTCGCCCGGTACACCTCGCCCTGGCCGCCTCCACCAATGAAGTGTTCAACCCGGCACGCCTGTCCCGATGGTTCGGTGCGAACGACCTGGCCGGGCATCAGTAACCGTGCCATGGTCCGAGGCTCCGCTTTCGGCTCATTCGATGTTGGCGGTACGGCGAACCTGGCAACCCGGCTGGATATACCAGGAACCATGGGGGTTGGGCAGCAGCGTGCAGCGTTCGACGGTGGCGGAACTCGTCTCAGCCACCAGCACGCCGTACGCGCCGTTGCTCCGCACGGTACAGCGTCGTAACAGTGCGCCTGCCCCCTGGCGCACCTCCACGCCGGATCCTGTGTTCTCGGTGATCTCGCACTCCTCGAACGACACCTGGGCGCCTGCCCAGATCAGGGCGCCAGCATGCGCCCGAGCGCCGGACAGACGGCAACGACGCAGTTTGGGGTTACCACCACGCGCCACCTGCAGCGCTGACTGGGCTGGCCCTTGGACCTGGCAGTCCTCAAACGTACCCCAGGCATTGTCGGACACCGAGATGCCATCGGCACCGCTATCGCGTACGCCACAGCGCCGGAAGGTTGGGGTTGCGCCACTTGCCAGCCAGACACCCGGTCCGCCGGTCCCCACAACCTCGCAATCCTCAAACTGCCCACGGCCGCCGTTCGTCACCCAGACACCGGCGCCGCGCGGCTGGAGGATGCGGCTGCGGCGCACGACCGGCGCGCCACCAGAAACCTCAATACCGGCGCCGGCGCAGCCGGACAGGTCACAGCCATCCAATTGCACGGCGCCGCCATCACCACACCACACGCCGGCGCCGCCCGCGTGCTCAACGCGACACCGGAGCAACGCTGTCTGCGCGCCGGTAATGCCGGCCACTGCAGGAGCAGCAGGGTTGCCGGCGCCGGAGATGACGCAATCCTCCAGCACGCCCCGGGCGCGGTCACTCACCAGCACGGCGGAACAGGGCACATCCTGGATGGCACAGCGGCGGATCCGTGGATCGGCGGTCTGCCCATGGACGAATATCGCAGCGGACCACGGCGCTGAGGCATTGATGCTGAGCCGGCAATCCTCGATCACCGGCCGGCCGGCTGGCACGTCTAGCGCCCATGCCGCCTGCGTGGCATTCGCGGCCCGCTGCACCAATGTCAGGCCACGTACGAGCGCCGTCTCGGCCTGTAGCACCAGGCATGGTGGTCCGCTGCTTTCGATGACGACGTCCCGCTCACCGGAAGCGGTGAGGATCTCGACCGGCCGGATGACGGCAAGACTTTCGCGATAGATGCCAGCGCGAACCACGATGCGCTGCCCTGGCCACGCGTCCTGGAGCGCCGCCGTGATTGACCGATAGCGCTCGCTGCCATCCAGACTCACCGTCAACACCGGCATGACGGGCGGGGCGGCGGGGTAGCCTGGCACGGGAGGGGCGGCGGCGGGCAGCGCGCTGAGCGGCGACGCCGGCATGGGTGCGACCGTCGGTGGCGCCGCTGCGGGCGCGGGCAGCTCGGCCTCAGTGACCACACCCAATGCCACCGCCCAGCTCTCCACCGTCCAGCGCGCCGCGCTCTCGGCCAAACCTAGATCTTCGCTCAGGCGGCTCGCCAGCCGGGGGATCAGGACGTCACGCGGCGTACTGTCCTTTGAGGTGAGCAGATCTGCAGGGACACGCTCGCGGATGGCGCTCACCAGGGCAAACGTCTCGCGCCGGCGCTCTGGGCAGAAGTCACGTAACAGCGCTTCGGTTCGGCGGGCGTCTTCCACCAGGCCGGCGCCGTAGCGTTCGACGATTTCAATCAATGCCCGGCGTGGTTCGTCCGTCACTCCGGCCCCCAGACGTCAGGCATGGTGTGGTTTGCCGGCAACGCCGCAGGGACCGGCACGCCGGCCGCTTCACCGGCGATGGCTATGCCAAGAGCAACCGTGGAGGCCCAGCGAATCTGGCTCGTCAATGATTCAATCGTGCTGGCGCGCAGTGGTCGAAGGTCCGACCTGCCCGAGAAACGTTGGAGGATTTCGAGGTCAGCGTCATCGCCAATGGCCACGGCGGTGCGCACGGCGCGTGCTCCCCAGGGCGTGCCCGCCAGCGCCGATAAGCCGGTCTCCCAGTCGTCCGTCGGGCGGCCATCGGAGATCAGCACGATCACGGGTGGCAGTGCCCGCTCGGGCATCGGCGGTACCCGCAGCTCGGTGGCCACCAGCGCCAGCGCCGCGCCGAGGTCCGATACGCCGCCGGCACGAAGGTCAGGCCAGGCAAACTCCTCAACGGGCGTTGGGTCCGGCACGTGCCATGAGGCGCCGGTAGCGAAGGCGACAGCGCGGACCAACAGGTCAACCGAGGGGTTCTCCGATGCGGCCCGCCGCAACTCAGGCATTGCCTCGCGCACAGCGAAGTTCAGCTCCTGAATGCGCCCGTCTGCCCGCATCGATCCGGAGCCGTCGACGATCCAGAACAGGTGCAATGGCCGGCGCGACGGCGTCCCACCCGGGCGTACCATGAACCCCTGGACATCGGCCGGTTTGGTCGCCACTGCGGCGCGTTCTCCTCGCCTGACTGGAACCGATGGTAGTCCCGTAGTGGCGGCGGCTGTCAAGGTTCGTCGCTTACGGGCACCTGATCGGGCGTGAGCAGCATCTTCACCGGCTGCCAGGCGCCTTCGTGGGCGCGGACGATGCCGAGGAACTGCAAGGCATGACCGTATGCCCGCGCCGGCACCGGCTCCGCTGGGGCTGCCGGTGACAAGGCGTGACGGCCGGTAAGCAGCCGGTATGCTGCCGCGGCGTCAAAAGCCACCGCCGGCAGCTCCCGTGCCAGCGCGTCCGGCGGCATCAGCAGATCCACCAGATGACCGGCCTCCGCCGCTTGGGCTACATCATCGACGCTGATCGCGTCCGCCAGGGTAAACGGTCCAGAGCGGGTGCGCACCAAGGCGGCAAGGTGGGCGCCGCAGCCCAGCGCATCGCCGGTGTCAGCGGCCAAGCTGCGGATGTACGTCCCCTTCGAGCACTCGACTTCGACCGTGAACACCGGTGGAGCGAAGTCCACCAGCTCCAGCCGATCGATGCGTACCGCCCGCGGCGCGACCTCCACCGTGCGGCCGGCGCGCGCGAGCCGGTGCAACGGCACGCCGTGATGCTTGATCGCGCTGTACGCGGGTGGCCGTTGCTGGATTTCGCCCATGAAGCCACCGAGAACGGTCCGAACAGCGTCCTCGGTAATATGGTCCCACGGGCACTGCCGGGTGATGCTGCCGGTGGCGTCGGCCGTGTCGGTCGCGATTCCCAGGCACACCACCGCGCGATAGGCCTTAGAGGCGTCGCTAAGGTACTCGAGCAGACGGGTCGCCCGGCCAAGGGCGACGGGCAGCACGCCGGTGGCCGCCGGGTCCAGCGTGCCCGCGTGTCCGATGCGTGGCTGCCCGGTGATCCGCCGCAGTCTGGCGACGACGTCGTGCGATGTCCAGCCGGCCGGCTTGTCGATGATGAGCAGCCCGGTGGGCCCCGACGCTTGCACGGTTCGGCTTCCTCGTGCGTGGTGTGCTATGGCTCTCGCTCGCGGGCGAGCTCGTTGAGCACATTCGTGAGCCGCTGCCCGCGTTCGATTGACTCGTCGCTGACGAACGCCAGATCTGGGATCAGCCGGAGGTCGGGCAGCCGCTGGCGCAGCAGCCGCTGATAAAACGGCTTGCCTGCCTTGAGGGCGCGCATCACCTCGGTGCGCTCCTCAGCCGTGCCGAACACACTGACGAACACCTTGGCGTGGCGCATGTCGTCTGATGTTTCGACGTTGGTGATGCTGAGCATTACTTCCAGGCGTGGGTCACGCGCTTCACGGCGAATAATGTCGCTGATCTCGGCACGCAACAACTCATTGACGCGATCCGTCCTCCGGCTCATGTCGGCTGCTCACAGTTCTTGCGGGTGGCCCGCCATACCGGAGCGGCAGCCGCCGCCCTCTGACGCACGACGGTCTAGGAAACGCGCTCGCGATGGAAGAACTCGATCACGTCGCCAAGCTGGAAGGCATCGAAGTCCTCTAGCGTGATACCGCACTCGTATCCAGCATCGACCTCCCGCACATCCTCTTTGATGCGCTTGAGGTTGGCGACGCGGCCGGTGTGGATCACTTCGCTGCCACGGCGCACGCGCACGGTGTCGCCGCGCAGCACCTTGCCATCAACCACATACGATCCGGCGATATTGCCGATGCGGCTGATGCGGATGATCTGCCGAACTTCGGCGTGCCCGTCCACCACCTCGTGGTACACGGGGTCAAGCATCCCCTTCAGCGCCTTCTCAACGTCCTCGATGACGTTGTAGATGATGCTGTAGAGACGGATATCGACCCCTTCCTGGGTGGCTACGCGCTGCGCGCCCGGCTCTAGCCGGGTATTGAAGCCGATGATGATGCCCTTCGAGGCCACCGCCAGCATGGCGTCTGACTCGGTGACGCTGCCCACACCGGAGTAGATGATCTTCACCCGCACCTGATCGTTTGACAGCCGTTCCAGCGAGTTGCGAATCGGCTCAAGGCTGCCCTGCACATCGGCCTTGAGGATGATATTGAGCTCCTTGACCTTGCCGGCCGAGATAGCACCATACAGGCTGTCGAGCGTGACCGGGCGCGTCATCGCTGCACGCTCAGCGTCGCGGCGGCGCTGCCGCTGGTCGATGATCGTGCGGGCGGTGCGCTCGTCTTTGGCCTCGGTCACGATGTCGCCGGCATGAGGCACAACGTTCAACCCCAGGATGCGCACCGGGGTGGATGGCCGTGCCTCGCGCAGGCGACGGCCACGATCATCAAACATTGCCTTAACGCGGCCCACGCTGTCGCCCGCGATGAGGACATCCCCAGCATTGAGCGTGCCGGTCTGCACCAGGATAGTCGCGACCGGTCCCCGGGCACGGTCCATTTGTGCCTCGATGACGATGCCAATCGCCTCGCGGTCGGGATTAGCCTTGAGGTCTTTGAACTCGGCCCGCAGGAGCAGCTGCTCCAACAGGTCACTGATGCCTGCGCCAGTCCTGGCCGACACGGGTACACAAGCGATGTCGCCGCCGTACTCCTCGATCAACACCTCGTTCTGCGATAGCTCTGTCTTGACGCGATCAGGATTGGCATTCGCCAGGTCGATCTTGTTCATCGCGACAACCATCTCGACGCCAGCGGCTTTGATGTGAGAAATGGCTTCGCGGGTCTGTGGCATCACACCGTCGTCGGCCGCAACGACCAGCACGGCGATGTCGGTGGACTGGGCGCCGCGCGCGCGCATGGCAGTGAATGCCTCGTGGCCCGGCGTGTCGAGGAAGGTGACCTTGTGCATCTCACCGCTGGCTGGGTGCCGCACATCTACCTGATAGGCGCCGATGTGCTGGGTGATGCCGCCAGCCTCCGAGGCGGTGACGTTGGTCTGACGGATCTTGTCGAGCAGGCTGGTCTTGCCGTGGTCAACGTGACCCATGACGGTGACGACCGGCGGGCGAGGTTTGAGCGACGCGGGGTCGTCTTCTTCGATGAGCGCGCGCGCCGGTTTGCCCTCGATTGCTGCCGCTGGGTCTTCGACGGCCGGCGCCGCTTCGGTGACCTCGACGCCGAAGTCTGAGGCAACGATTGCGGCGGTGTCGAAATCGATGACCTGTGTCAGCGCCGCCATGACGCCGTTCTTCATGAGGTCTTTGATGACTTCGACCGCGGGCACACCCAGCGCGTCGGCAAGCTCACGAACGCTGAGCGCAGCGGGAATCTCGGCCGACCGCGGCTGAGTGGGGGTGGCGCTTGGGGATGTCGTTCGGCTGCTGGTCAATGATTGCCTCCGGTTCAGCCACACCGTCGCGAGCAAGGTGGCCAAACCGAGGCTGCCGGGCAGTGCTCGGATCGGGCTACCTCACCCGCCACCGATGCGGGTGTGTGCGCTGTGTGTTCATGACTCGCCGGTCCGGCTTTCGGCCGGGGCTGCCGGCAGAGTGGCGCCATACATGGCAAGCGCCTCCCGATCAGCTGGTCCTACACTGGTCTTCAGGGCGCGAGCGACGTGGTCTCGCTTCAAGGCTAACTCCCAGCAGCCGGACTGCTTACAGAGATAGGCCCCACGCCCTGCCTTCTTCCCGGTCAGGTCAACCTCGACCCCACCGCTTACCGTTCGCACAATGCGAACAAACTCCCGCTTTGCTGAGGTTGAGCGGCAGCCGATGCAGGTGCGCTCAGGCACGTGCCGCGGACGCGAGCCCGACTGCCGCTTCACCTCTACCATGACCACCCTACCTGTTTCCCGCTATCGGAACTTCGCAGCGTACTCGGCGTACGGGTCGTCGTCGTCCTCTTCCTCCGATGGGCGACGGCGGCCCCGTGCGCTGGCGGCCTGACGGGCACGCCGCGCTGCCGCTTCTTCTTCGGTTTCGGGACGCCCGCCACGGCGGTCGCCCGGGCGACGCGTGCGGTTGTCCGGCAGCGGCAGATCGCGCCGGATGTTAAGCTCCTCCGCAAAGCGGATGCCGGCGACAGCCGGTCGCTGCGGAGCAGGGGTACGGGTGGTAGCCAGCTCGGGCTCAGGCACGTACGCCGGCTCGGGCTCGGGCGCCATGGGTTCTTGCACCCCGAGATCCGCCGCCGCAATGGCAGGCTCGGGCTCTGTGGCCGGTGCTGGCTCCAGCGCCGGTTCTTCGACCGGGGCGGGCGCGATGGCTGCCACCCGCAGCGCCTCGTCCAATTCCTCACGGGCAGGCGCCGGCGCGCTGAAGACTGTCTCAGGCGCCTCGGCTTCCTCATCGGGCGCCGTCAGGCTGATTGACTGGGCCTTGATATCGATGCGCCAACCGGTGAGCTTTGCCGCGAGCCTGGCGTTCTGCCCTTCTTTACCGATGGCCAGCGACAGCTGCTGGTCCGGCACGACCACCGTCGCCGTGTTGCTGGTGTCATCGACGCTGACACTGACCACACGCGCCGGACTGAGGGCGTGGGCCACAAATCGGGCTGGGTCCGGGTCCCACAGCACCACGTCGATGCGTTCGCCGTTGAGTTCGTTGACGACGTTCTGGATCCGCAGCCCGCGCATCCCGACACAGGCGCCCACCGGGTCAACGGCCAGGTCACGCGACCACACCGCAACCTTCGAGCGCGAGCCGGCCTCGCGGGCGATGGACTTGATCTCCACCACACCGCGATGGATCTCCGGCACTTCCAGCTCGAACAGCCGCCGAATCAGGTTCTTGTGCGTGCGTGAGACGAAAACCTGTGGCCCCTTGGTGGCCTTCTGGACCTCCAGCACGTACACCTTGATCCGTTGACCTGCCCGCAGGTGCTCATTGCGCGCCTGCTCGGCGGACGGCAGCACGGCCTCCGTGCGGGTCAGGTCGATGATTGCCTGCCGTGGCTCGATGCGCTGGACCAGGCCGGAGATGATGTCGCCCTCTTTGCCGTGATACTCCTCGTAGACGACCTCGCGCTCGGCCTCCCGTAGCCGCTGGAGGACCACCTGCTTTGCGGTCTGGGCGGCGATACGGCCGGCGTTCTGCTGGATGGACTCGAACGGGATCGTCTCGCCCAATTCGGCGTCCGGCCGGATGCGCCGCGCCTCGGCCAGGGCGATTTCGTCGCGCGGGTTCTCGACGTCTTCGACGATAACCTTGTGCGTGAAGACCTTCACCTGGCCGGAGTCGCGGTCGATCTTGACCGAGACGTTGGCGGCCGAGTTCATATCCTTCTTGTAGGCTGACGCGAGAGCGGCCTCAACCGCCTCAAAGACCACTTCTCTCGGCAAATTCTTCTCGGCCGAGAGCTGCGTAATGGCCATCACGAACTCGTTCTTCATGCCGCCAAGAACCTCCGCGGTCCGGACCAGGTGCCCATGCTCAGGCTAACAAAAAAGCGGGCCGCGCCCACTTCTGGAAGTCACCACACACGACAGCACTATCATAGCACCGTGATTGCGAGCGGGCAACGCACGCCGGCCAGCAGGCGGGACGGCCACGGCAGTGAGCGCACGCACCGGCTACCCCCGAACCCGCGCCAGCACCGCCGCCAGCGCATCACTGACGGCCACTAGTTCGGGGTCTTTCTGCGACCGCGCCTTGAGCTCGACCCCGCCCCGTTCCAGCGCCCGGGGACTAACGGTTACCCGCCAGGGCATCCCCAAGAGGTCGGCATCGTTAAACTTCACACCGGCCGACTCCTGACGGTCGTCATACAGCGTGGCGACGCCCGCAGCGAGCAGGCCACGGTACAGCGACTCGGCGGTATCCCGAACTTCCGGCCGATCCAGGTTGAGACCAACTAAGTGGACATGATATGGGGCGAGTTCATCGGGCCAGATGATGCCGCGCTCGTCGTGATTCGCTTCGATGGCTGCCGCGATCAACCGTTCGACGCCGATACCATAACAGCCCATGATCACCGGCTGCGCCTGGCCGGCCGGGTCGAGGAACGTGGCGCCCATTTTCTCGCTGTACACCGTTCCCAGCTTGAAGACATGACCCATCTCGATGCCGCGCCGCTCGCGCAGCGGATTAGCACAGCGAATGCAGGCCGCTCCCGCCCGCGCCAGAGCTATGTCCGTCACGACATCAGCTTGCCAGTCCCGTTGGTAGTTCACATTGACATAATGAACGTCCGGCTGGTTGGCGCCGGCGATGAGGTTCGGCGACTCAAGCACCGAGTCATCCGCGATGACCGTCATGCCGCTTAACCCAACCGGCGAGGCAGAACCGGCCACCAATCCCCGGATGCGTACCTGCGCGTCGTCCATCAGCTCCAGTTCTACGGCCTTGAGGATGTTGCGCAGCTTGATCTCATTGACATCGAGATCACCGCGGATAGCGACAAACACCGGCCGGCCATCAGCAATGTAGAACACCGCCTTCAGCGTGCGCGCATGGCTGCGCCCGGTGAAACGGACGAGGTCGTCGATGGTCTTCTGGCCTGGGGTGGAGAGTTCCTCCATCGGCAGCGGCTGCTCCACCTCTGCGCGTGGCTTACGGAACTCGGCCTTCTCGGCGTTGGCCGCGTAGCCACAGTGGTCGCAAATCAGCGCCGTGTCTTCGCCGATGTCGGTGAGGAATAGGAACTCCTGCGAATCCTTGCCGCCGATCGCGCCGGAGTCGGCCTGCACTTGCACCACCGGCACCCCGCACCGGCGGAAGATGTTGTGATAGGCCGTCACCATGGCATCGTAGCTGGCGTCCAGGCCGCCAGCGTCGGCATCGAAGGAATACAGGTCCTTCATGATAAACTCACGCACGCGGATCAAGCCGCCGCGCGGGCGTGGCTCATCGCGGAACTTGGTCTGCAACTGGTAGAGGCGCTGTGGCAAGTCACGGTACGACTGCACGTTGCGCCGGACCAGGTCGGTGATGACCTCTTCGTGGGTGGGACCGAGCACCATCCAGCGCTCGCGCCGGTCTTGCAGGGTGTACAGGCCGGAGAATGTATCGAACCGGCCAGACTCCTCCCACAGCTCGCGCGGCTGGATGCCGGGCATGTGTAGTTCCTGGCCCTCGGCGGCGTTCATCTCTGCGCGGATGATCTCCTGCACCCGCCGCGCTACGTCCCAGCCGAGGGGCAGCCACGAGTACACCCCGGCGGCCAGTTGCTCCACTAGGCGGGCACGCAGCAGCAGCATGTGATTGTCGGTCTCGGCCTCGGCGGGCGCCTGGCGCAAAGTCTTGCCAAACAGTCTCGAAAGGCGCACACGATCCTCCTGCTGCCGGCTCCGCATGGGTAGCCGCCCGTGTTTGAGCGTAGGTGAGACGGGGCTGACGAGCAACGGCAGGTGCCGGTCAGAGATCGGCTTCCGGCTCCAGCACCGGCAGGACGGCCGGCAACGCCTCTGGGTACTTGATGCCAGCGCCGGTGTTGAGCAGGAGCACGCGAGCATCGGCCGGCAGCCAGCCACTGTCGCGCAGCCGCATGACAGCAGCCAGGTTTGCTGCCCCCTCAGGGCAGATCAGCAGACCCTCTACCTGTGCCATCCGCTGCAGGGCAGCAAGGATTTCGGTGTCTGACACGGCAACGCAGACGCCGCCGGTTTCTCGCACCGCCTGCAATACAATGAAGTCACCCAGCGCCTTGGGCACGCGGATACCGCTAGCCACCGTCGCAGCGCCCTCCCAGAAGTCGGAGTCCTGCCGCCCGGCCTCCCAGGCACGCACCAGCGGCGCACAGCCCTCCGCCTGCACCGCGACCAGCCGCGGCCGGCAGTGCTGTGGCAGCCAGCCGATTGCCCGTAATTCGTCCAGCGCCTTCCAAATGCCGATCAGCCCCACACCACCGCCGGCAGGGTACAAGATCACGTCCGGCGGGTCCCAGCCACTCTGCTCGGCAATCTCCAAGCCCATCGTCTTCTTGCCTTCGATGCGGTACGGCTCCTTCAGGGTGGAGGCATCGAACCAACCATGCTGTGCCACCGCACGGGCGACGATGCGCCCGGCATCGGAGATCAACCCCCGCACCAAGCGGACGTCTGCGCCGCAGGCGGCGGCCTCGCGCTGGTTGATCAGCGGTGCATCAACGGGCATGACGATGTGCGCCCGCATCCCCGCCCGCGCGCCGTACGCAGCCCAGGCGCCACCCGCGTTGCCCGCCGTCGGCATGGCGAACTCCGTCACGCCGAGTTCCCTTGCGCGCGATACGCCGCAGGCGGCGCCACGCGCCTTGAAGCTGCCGGTAGGGTTGAGGCCTTCATCCTTGAGGAGCAACCCAGGCAGGCCGAGCTGCGCACCCAGCCGTTCCAGTGGCATGATCGGCGTCCATCCTTCGCCGAGCGTAACGACACCGGCCGGGTCCTCGACCGGCAGAAACTCGGCGTAGCGCCACATGCTCGCGGGGCGGCCGCCGAGATCTTCGCGACGGAGGGAGGCAGCGATTGCCGGTAGATCGTAGCGAACCAGTAGCGGCGACCCGCAGGCGCAGAGGTTGTGCAACGCCCGGGCCTCGTAACGCTGCGCACACCGCGCGCACTCAAGGTGTGACAGAAACGACACAGCCAGCCTCCAGGACGGCGTATCACGGGACAGCGGCTCTACGCTTGTGCCGTTTCTCCAAGAATGCCCGCGTCGCGCAACACACCGATCGCCCTGGCGAGCAGGGGCTCCGGCTCCCGCTGATCAATCTCCAGTGTGCGAGGCACGTCCGGCGGCAGGGCCGCGGCGATGTACCCCCAGTTGACATCGCCATTACCAGGAGCGCGATGGTCGACGATACCCCGCACGTCGTGCAGGTGACACCCGACCAGCAAGGGAGCGAGGCGTGCCAGGGTTTCCGGGGCGTTGATCAGTCCCAGCCGGTGCTGAACCTCGGCATGGCCGGTGTCATGCCAGTAGCCGGCCTCACTACGACTGTACTCGGCGAGCAGATCTGCGGTCTCAGCCGCCGAGGGAATCTCGTGGAAGTGCAGCCGGTTCTCCAGCCCGACGACCACGCCGTGGCGGGCGGCGGCGGCCACCAGCTCCGTCAGCGAGCGGCGGGCAGCAGCCAGATGCGGACCGACGGCCCTGGCACGATGCTGACGGGCTGCGGCGGCAGTGCTTGCCGCGCGGGCGGTGGCGATCAGGCCAATGTTGAACAGCGAACGCAGCTCGGTCTCCTCGTCCAGCGGCCGTGGCAGGCCACCAAGATGCACCACCACATAGTGCGCGCCGCATCGGGCGGCATAGTCAATCGTGCGGTGATGGTGCTCGACGGCCTCGGCCCGTTCCTCCTCGTCGGTGGACGCCAGGTTGAGGGCGCTGTTCCGGCCGCCGCCCCGCGCCGGCATCAGTGGACAGGGAGCGTGCAGGCTGGGTACCGGCAACCCGCCGCTGTGCAGCAGCGCCTCCAGGCCGCCGGCATCAGTGGAGTGGGAGACCTCGATGCCTGCATAGCCCGCGGCTTGTGCGATGCGGGCAAAGGCTGAGAAGTCGGCGTCAAATCGCTGTTGCTGCGCCCACATCGTGGACAGCGCGGGTCCGGGCATGATCACTCCGGGGGAAGGCGCTATTTGAACGGGCTCTCGCCGTTCACAATGCGCAGGATGTCAACGTATGAGATGACGACGACCAGGCCGATCAGCAACACAAAGCCGGCCACGTGCACCAGTGCTTCCTTCTCAGGTGGCACGCGCTTGCCGCCGCGCAACACCTCAACCAGGACGAACATGATCCGCCCGCCGTCCAGCATCGGCAGAGGCAGGAGGTTGATGATGGCGAGGTTGATGCTGAGCAGCGCCGCCAGTTCGAGCAATGCCACCCAGCCGGCCTGCTTGACCACTTCGCCGGTCACCTGCGCGATGCCGATCGGCCCCGAGACCTCAGGCGCGTTCCGTGCCTTCCACCAGGAGATCACCTGGTTGCGCGCCAGTACCAGCGACTCCGCAGTGGAGCGCACGCCCATCGGCACCGCCTCCCAGATGGGGTAGGAGCGTTCCTCAGGGTTGTTCCCCAACTGCGTCAGCGAAATCCCGGTGAATCCCTGACCCTTGGGCGGCGCCCAGCGACCGTAGACATCGGTTGTGTAGTCTTCGCTGCCGGCAGAGACGCCGCGGCCGGTGCCGGGATTGGGACGGCGCAGATCCCAGGTCATAGTCGTGCCCTGGCCGAGGGCGATGTAGCGCTGGGCATCGAGCATGTTCTCGATCTTGCGGCCGTTGACGCGCAGGATCTGATCGCCCGTCTTGATACCGGCCGCTTCAGCAGGGGAGCCGGGGTTGACCTTATCGACGACGACACGACCAAGCGGCACCTCTCGCGGCACCATGAACATCGCTGCAAAGAGCGCAACCGGCAGCATCACGTTCATCAGTGCCCCGGAGGCAAGCACGACGATGCGCACCCAGGCAGGCTTCGCCGCTAAGCTCCGCGGATCGGTGGGGTCTTCTTCGCCGAGCAGGCGCACGAAGCCACCCAGCGGTAGCCAGTTGATCGTGTAATCGGTCCCTCGGAGCTTCTTCCCCCAGATACGGGGCGGATAGCCGATGCCGAACTCCAGGACCGTGACGCCGGCCGCCTTCGCCGTGAGGAAGTGACCCAACTCGTGTACAACGACCAGGAACACCATCACCACGAGGAATGGCAGCACGGATTGCAGCAAGGTGGCCATAGGGCTCGCGTTTCCGTTCCAGGGCGAACGCGCTCTAGGCCGCGCCCACCATCAACTCCCATGCTACACGCCGCGCCCAAGCATCGGCGTCCAGAATCGCGGAGAGATCGTCATCGGCGGATGGCTGGTGCGCTTCCAGGGCGCCTTCAATCACCTGGGGAATCGCCGTGAAGCCGATACGTCCCTCGACAAAGGCGGTCACCGCCACTTCATCGGCAGCCGCCAGCACCGCAGGATATGTCTGCCCTTGCCGGCCCGCCTCCATCGCCAGCGCCAGGCAGGGATACCGGCCAAGATCCGGCGCCGCGAAGTGCAGTGCGGTCAGCGCCGCGAGATCGAGCCGGGGCACCAGCTCGCTGGGCAGCCGGTCTGGGTAGGTAAGCGCACACTGGATCGGCAGCAGCATCGACGGCATGCCCAGCTGCGCCTTCACCGAGCGATCGGTGAACTCCACCAACGAGTGTACGATGCTCTCGCGATGCATCAGCACATCGATCCGCTCCACCGGCACATCGAACAGCCAGCGGGCCTCTATCGTCTCCAGCCCCTTGTTGAACAACGTAGCCGAGTCTATCGTCACCTTCTGGCCCATGCGCCAGGTCGGGTGACGAAGCGCGCGCTCGGGCGTCACGGCTGCTAATTCGGCTTCGGGCACGTCGCGTAGCGCCCCCCCAGAGGCGGTGAGGATCAGCCGCGAGATCCCCGCCGCCGGCTCTCCCCACAGGCACTGCCATATCGCAGAGTGTTCGCTGTCGACCGGCCGCAATTCGCCACCGCCACTCTGGGCAGCTGCCCTCACGAGTGCGCCAGCCATCACCAGCGCTTCTTTATTCGCCAGCGCGACGATTTTTCCGGCGCGCAGCGCCGCCAGTAGCGCTTCGAGCCCGGCCGCCCCGGCCGTAGCGGCGACGACGATGTCAACATCGGGATGCTGCACAACCTCCGTTGCTGGCACCTGACAGGCGCCCGACCGCTGCTCGGTGTCCAGCGGAGCGGAGGCGGCCACAAGCTGCGGCCGGAATTCGTGCGCCTGCGCGGCCAGCAAATCGGTGTTGCGGCCGGCAGCGAGGGCAATCACACGGAAACGGGGGGCAAGAGCGCGGATAACGTCAAGCGTCTGCGTCCCGACCGAACCCGTACAGCCCAGGACGGCGACGCCGGTCACTCGATGATCCATCGTGCAACGTAGTATACCACCGGTGCCACGAACAGAATGCTATCGAGCCGGTCCATCAGCCCGCCATGGCCGGGAAAGAGGTGGCCCATGTCCTTCACGCCCAGCGAGCGCTTGATCAGCGACTCTGCCAGGTCGCCGGTAATCGAGCAGGCGGCGGCAACGAAGCCCAACGCTGCGTGCGCCGGCAGTTCCCCGTCAAGCGACAGGATGGCGCCAAGTGTTACCGCCGCAGCGCAGGCAGACACCAGACCGCCCACTGCACCGGAGATGGTCTTGCCGGGGCTGACGTGCGGCGCCAGCTTGCGCCCGCCGATGGCGCGCCCAGTGAAGAAGGCGCCGGTATCCGCTGCGAAGGTGGTGAACAGGGCGAGGCCGACCCAGCGGGCGCCGTCCGTCAGCTCGCGCAGCAGGACCAGGTGACAGCCGAGGATGCCGGTGTACGCCACCGCGCCGATGGCTGCTGTCCAGCGCGCGAAGCCATGTTCGGTTTCGGCGCGAAACACCACGATCGCCAGGGTCAGCGCCACGGTGAGGGCCATCGCCGCCAGCGGGCCCTGGGGCGACTGTGCGGCGGCGATGGCACACGCCCCGGCCCCGGCAGCAGCAGTCCAGGCGAGCACATCGCCACGGGCCATGGCCGCCGCTCGGCAGATTTCCGTGGTGGCCAGCGCCAACACGCCGGCAGCTACCAGCGTGAATAGGAGACCGCCCGCCCAGTTGACCAGCAGCAGTGCCGGGATGCCGGCCGCGGCCGTTGCCACGCGCAGCAACAACTCGTTCGGCCGGCGCTTCCCAGCATCAGCCGCCGTCAATGGAGGTGCTCCGTCTGCGCCTGCGATTCGGGGAGCCTTGTACCGCGCCGAACTTGCGGGTACGGCGGGCGTAGTCCGACAGCGCCAGATCCACCTGCTCGGCATCGAAGTCCGGCCACAGCACCGGGGTCGCGTACAGCTCGGAGTAGCTGGCCTGCCAGATGAGGAAGTTGGACAGCCGCAGTTCGCCGGCTGTGCGAATAACCAGGTCCGGGTCAGGGATGCCTGCCGTGAAGAGGTTGGACGAAACCAGCGCCTCGTCAACGGCATCGGCCGGCACGCCGGAGGTGATAATGCGGCGGATGGCCTGGACGATATCGTCACGACCGCCGTAGTTGAAGGCGACACAGACCGTCATCCCGGTGTTGGCGGCCGTCAGGTCGAGCGCCTCCAGCACCTGGGCACGCAAGTCGTCCGGGAGCGCATCCAGGTGGCCGAAGTGGAGCAGGCGGATGTTGTTCTTGTGGAGGTTCTTGACCTCCTTGCGCAGCGCCAGCGCCAGCACCTTCATCAGCGCTCGCACCTCGCCCGCGGGCCGGGACCAGTTCTCGGTCGAGAAGGCGTAGAGGGTCAGGTACCCGACGCCGCGCTGGGCAAACTGGGCGATCACCCGGCGGATGTTCTCCGTGCCGGCACGGTGCCCGGACTGGCGGGACTTGCCGCGCGCTTCGGCCCACCGGCCGTTGCCGTCCATGATGATGGCGACATGCCGGGGGATGGCGGCCGGCTCATGGGCGGTGGTGGCCGCCGTCGCGGTCATGGTTTGCTCCGTGTCTGTAAGTGCGTTCGCCACCGCGCTACGCACAGCGGCGTAGCGGCCGCGGCTAGACCTCCATCAGTTCCGCTTCCTTGTCCCGTCCGGCCTTGTCAACTTCCGCGATGAACTGATCCGTGGTCTTCTGCAGTTGTTCAGTGGCGCGGCGGGCTTCATCCTCCGCCGCCTCCTTGCTCTTCTCAAGCTTCCGAATCTCGTCGTGCGCGTCACGGCGAATGTTGCGAATTGCGACGCGTCCCTCTTCGACGCGCTTGTGCACCATCTTGGCCAGATCCTTGCGCCGCTGCTCCGTCAATTGTGGCAGGATGAGGCGGATGACGGCGCCGTCGTTCGAGGGAGTGATTCCCAGATCAGACTTCTGAATCGCCTTTTCAATGGCGTTGAGGGCGGCGCGGTCCCACGGCTGAATGACGATCATGCGGCTCTCGGGCACGGTGACGTTCCCAAGTTGGTTCACCGGCATTGGGGAGCCGTGGTACTCAACCCGCACGTGATCGATCAGGGAAGCGGAGGCGCGACCGGTACGGATCGCCTGCAGGTCCTTGCGCAGCGCCTCAACGGCCTTCTGCATCCGATCTTTCGCGCCCGCCTGCACGTCCTTGAGCATACGCCACCCCTAGCTTCGTGTTGCCGGAACACGCCCGACGTTACGGATTTTATCGCACGCGGCGTGCGCGTCACTCCCCCAGCAGTACCGACTCGCGGTGGCTGACGTGAGTGCCACCCGAGTTGCCGGCTACTGCCTGGATGATGCTGTCCGGGGCTGCCAGGTCGAACACCTCGATCGGCAGGTCATTCTCCATACACAGCGATAGCGCCGTGGAATCCATCACGCCCAGCCGCCGGCTCAGCGCTTCGATGTAGCTCAGCCGCTCGTACTTGCGTGCCGTGCGCACCGACCGCGGGTCGGCGTCGTAGACGCCATCGACGCCGTTCTTGGCCATCAGCAGCACCTCGGCGCCGGTTTCAATGGCGCGCAGCGCAGCGGCGGTGTCGGTGGTCATGAACGGGTTGCCGGTGCCGGCCGCGAAGATCACGACGCGGCCTTTCTCCAGGTGGCGAATGGCGCGACGGCGAATGTACGGCTCGGCGACGGCCTGGATGTTGATCGCGCTTTGCGTGCGCACTGTGACGCCGCTGTTCTCCAGCGTGTCCTGCAACGCCAGCGCATTCATCACCGTTGCCAGCATGCCTGCGTAGTGGGCTGTGGCGGTCTCCATGCCGAGCGCCGGGGCAACCGTGCCACCACGCCAGAAATTGCCGCCGCCAACCACCACGGCCACCTGCACGCCGGCGCCGATTACCGCCTTGATCTGGGCCGAGATGCCCGCCAGGGTGTCGCTATCGATACCAAACGCTTCGTCGCCCATCAAGGCTTCGCCGCTAAGCTTGACGAGGACACGACGATAGCGAGGCTCGGACACAGCGCACCTCAACTGGACCACTGCAACCTGCGATGTGACCGGCAGCGTGGCCGGCTCGCTGGCAGGATATTGACCGCTACTGGCCGATGGCGAAGCGGGCGAAGCGCCCGATCACGACTTTCTCACCGGTCTTTGCGCTGGTGTCGGTGACCATCTGGCCGATGGTCTTGCTCGGCTCGCGCACGAACGGCTGCTCCAGCAGCACCACATCTTTCGGGTCGCTATCGTCACCCACCGGAATCTGATCTTTGGAGAGGAACTTCGGGTTCATCGAAGCGACTTGGAGAGCGACATCCTTGGCGAGTTGCTTGAAGTCGTCGGTGCGCGCCACGAAATCTGTCTCGCAGTTGAGCTCGACCAGTGCACCAAGGGTACTGTTGTGGTGGATGTAGCTGACGACCGTGCCGGCCGCCGTGTCGCGTTCGGCACGTTTGGCGGCGCGGGCAATGCCGGCGGCCTGAATGATCTTCTGGGCGCGGGCGATATCCCCATCCGCCTCTTCCAGCGCGCGCTTGCAGTCCATTACTCCCGCGCCGGTCAGTTCGCGCAGTTGTTTGATCTGGTCGTTGGTGACGGCCACCGTTTGTTCTCCTCGTTGTCGGGGGATCACCCGTTCATGAAACCGCCCCGGGCAGCCGGGGCGGGCGGGCTATGCGTCATCGTCCGCCGGAGCGGGAGGTTCATCATCAGGCGAGAAGCTCGCCTCGGTGATACTGGCCAGCTCCGAGGTATCCGCACCCGGCTCGACTTCCGCTGCCGCGCCGGCGTCACGCACCGTCTGGCCGTCAATCACGGCATCGGCCATCTTGGCGGTCAGCAGCTTCACGGCCCGGATCGCGTCATCATTGGAAGGAATGGGATAGTCGATCTCGTCGGGGTCAGAGTTCGTGTCGCACATCGCCACGATGGGAATGCGCATCCGCAGCGCCTCCAGCGTTGCGTTGCGCTCCTTGGGCGGGTCGACGATAAACAGTGCGTCCGGCAAGCGCGTCAGATCCTTGATACCGCCAAAGTGCCGGTTGAGCCGCTCAATCTCCTCGTCGATCTTGAGCTGCTCTTTCTTGGGTAGCACTTCGAATTCGCCCCGCTCGCGCGCGTTCTCCAAGCGGACCAGGTGTTCGACGCGCGACTGGATAGTCTGGAAGTTGGTGAGCGTTCCGCCCAGCCAGCGGTTGTTGACAAAGGGCATTCCGCAGCGGATAGCCTCGGACTCCACTGCCTCTTGGGCCTGCTTCTTCGTGCCGACAAACAGAACGACCTTGCCGGCGGCTGCCATCTCGCGCACGTAGTCGTATGCGCTGTTGAGGCGTTGCACGGTTTGCTGAAGGTCGATGATGTGGATTCCGTTGCGCTCGGTGAAGATGAAACGGCGCATGCGCGGGTTCCACTTGCGGGTTTGATGGCCGAAGTGCACACCCGCTTCGAGTAGTTGCTTCATAGACACCAGTGGCGGCATACGATTCATACTCCTGGATCGGACATCACAGATTTGCCCCGGCGTCACCGGGGCAGACGTCCGCGGTTTTACCCATCGCCACCGCCAAGGGTAGCAGCCGCACACCCTGAGGGCAACCGATTTCAGCTGACTCTGTGAACATTTGTTAGCAGCGCTTGAGCAGGAGTGCTAACTGTGATAAGGTCATGCGGCAGTGTCTGTCTTCCGGGAGGATGACCGGTGCCCAAGTACGACTATCGTTGCTCCGCCTGCAGCCGCGTGTACGAGAAGCGCGAGGGCTTTGACGCGCCGGTGCTCCAGCAGTGTCCGCATTGCCAGGGTGAAGCGCGGCGCGTGCTGACTCCACCCGCCATCGTCTTCAAGGGTAGCGGCTGGTACAAGACCGACAGCCGCGGCGGCGAGCCGGTGACGGGAAGCGCTGCTTCCTCACCAACGCCCCCGACGGCAGATGCCAGCACCAAGAGTGAGGCGCCTGCTGAGAGCCCGGCTAGCGCGGCGGCGGACTGATTCCCACCTGCGGCCCCAGCTCCCTGAGAATGCGTCGGTCCCGGCAATGACGGGCGCAGATGTGGCTTGGAGTACACATGCGGGCGGTGATCCAGCGCGTCAGCTCCGCTGCCGTCCACGCTGGTGGGGCGATTACCGGCGAGATCGACCGCGGTCTGGTGGTGCTGCTCGGCGCCGCCCACAGCGACACCGACGCCGACGCGACGCTGCTGGCGCGCAAGATTGCCGATCTCCGCATCTTCAGCGACGCAGCGGGCAAGTTCAATCTCTCTCTGCTCGATACCGGCGGCGCAGCGCTGGTGGTGTCGCAGTTCACCCTGTTTGCCGACACACGAAAGGGGCGCCGGCCTAGCTTCACCGCGGCTGCACCGCCCGAGCAGGCATCTCAGCTGGTGGACCAGTTCGTGGCAGCGCTGGGCGCGCTGGGGGTGCCGGTCGCGACTGGCGTCTTCGGCGCGCACATGGAGGTCACGCTTGTGAACGACGGACCGGTCACGATCACGCTGGACACAATGGTCTGGACAGCACGGAGATAAGCCGGTAACTAAGGGTGTGGATACGCGTTGTTCTAAGTACAACCACATTGAGGTCGATGCCGTGCCCAGCCTGCCGTTCCGCCCGGGCCGCCGTACCGTCCTGCGCGCTATTGCCGCTTCATCCATCGCCCTGTTTCTCCCGTACGCGTCCGGCTCCGGCCCGATACGCCGGGCCATGGCCGAGACGGAGGACGGGGCAATTCCCCTGGCTATCCCATCCGACGTGAGCGATGGCGAGCAATGGGTGGATGTGAACCTGACCGAGCAGGCAGCGGTGGCTATGGTCGGGTATGACTGGGTACACGTTGCGCTGGCGACGACCGGCAAGGACGGGTGGGAGACGCCGGAAGGACACTATCGCATTGTCCGGCGTGTCTATAACGAAACGATGACCTCAGCAGCGCTCAACATCACGGATCCAAGTGACCAGTATGTGCTAACGGACGTGCTCTTCACCCAGTACTTCACCTGGGAAGGGCACGCGCTCCATCTCAACTACTGGCGCCCGGACAGCGTGTTCGGGTATGAGCGCACCAGCCATGGCTGTGTGGGGCTGCGCATGGGCGATGCGCGCTTCTTTTGGGATCACCTCGTCACCGGCTCACGCGTCGTGGTCCACGCCTGACGGACGGCGCGACCCGCTGGTGCTAAGTGGCTGGGGCGGGCACGGCCACCTCGCCTGAAAGTGACCATGGGCTGGTGTGGCTGATGCGAACCTCAATGACCGCCCCCGCCGCCGCTGTGCCCTCAAAGTGAACAAGCTTACCTGAGCGCGTCCGGCCGAAGAGGCGGCCATCACGCTCTCCGCGACCTTCGACCAGTACCGGCTGCGTCGTGCCGAACAGCCCGCGGTTGATCTCGCCCGCAATGCGCTCCTGCAGGTGCTCAACCGCGCGCAGCCGTTCCTTCTTCACATCCTCCGGCACCGCGTCCTCCAGCTTGCGCCAGGCAAATGTGCCCGGCCGCGGTGAGTACATGGCGACGTGCACTTTGTCAAAACGTAGCTCTTCCAGCAGCCGGTAGGTCGATGCAAATTGGGCGTCCGTCTCTCCAGGGAAGCCGACGATGATATCCGTGGTGATGCCCGCCTGGGGCATCAGCGATCGGACCTTTGCGATGCGGTCGCGGAACTGCGCCACCGTGTAACCCCGCCGCATCGCCGACAAGACCGCATCATCGCCGGATTGCACGGGCAGGCTGAACCACTCGCATACCTTGTCCAGCTGTGCGATGCCCTCGAGGATGCGGTCGGTCATATCCGGCGGGTAGGATGTCAGGAAGCGGATGCGTTCCAGGCCCGGCAGACTGTGGATGGCACCCATCAAGTCGCTGAGGTCGGGACGGCCGTCGAGGTCGTGGCCATACGCTTCGACGGTCTGTCCCAGAAGCGTCACCTCGCGCACACCCCGGCGCACGAGCGCAGCGACCTCGTGCACAACCTCGTCTCGTGGCCTCGAACGCTCCCGGCCGCGCCGGAGCGGCACGATACAGTAGGTGCAGAACTTGTCGCAGCCCTCGATCACCGGCACATAGGCCAGTTGCCCCTGAGGCTCGCTCACCGTTTCCGGCCAGAACTCGCCGCCGAGCTGCGCGGGATCAGAGCCGAGCGCCAGCAGGATGTCATCGAAATGCTGCGGGCGGGCGAACACGTCGACGTAGGGGAAGCGCTTCTGCAAATCGGCAGTGCGCTGGCCGACCATGCAGCCCATCAGTGCCACGGTCATCTCAGGCCGGCGGGCCTTGAGCTTCTTCAGCCGGCCGAGTTTCGAGACGGCGCGATCCTCGGCGCCCTGGCGCACCGCACAGGTGTTGAGCACCACTACATCGGCGCTGCCGGCATCGGCCACGGCCTCAAAGCCGAGCCGCTCCAGTCCGGCGCCGAGCTTGGCGGAATCGGCCACGTTCATCTGACAGCCCACGGTCCAGATGTGGTACTTCATCGGCTTGTTGCTCCGGCGACAGGGGTGGACGATGCGACGAGGGAGAGGAGCGAGGGCGAGGCCCCCTGTCTCCTCTCCCTCATTGCCTGTCTGTACCGTGGCGGAGGGACTGGGATTCGAACCCAGGTACCCCTTTCGGGGCTCCCGCTTAGCAGGCGGGCGCACTAGACCACTATGCGATCCCTCCGGGCGCAGGCGGCGCGATCGGTACGCACGCGTCGTACGTACTATAGCAGTCCCTCGCCGCCGCGCTCAACGACGCATCCCCTCGCCCCCAACGAACGGTTACGCTGAGCACGACCCATCGCATCGCCATCGGAGGAGCCGTGACGGATCGACGCCCCATCACCTTTGAGGATATCGCCGCGTTGCCCGCACCCGGCATGAACGTGCCGGTGGACCTGAAGTTCCGCGCCGATGGCGGCGTGCTCACATACCTCTACAGTTCTGCGGGCACGTTGACGCGTGAACTGTGGGCGCTGGATATCGCCACCGGCGCGGAGCGCCGCCTCCTGCAGCCACCGGCGGCCGAGCAATCGCTCACCAGGGAAGAGGAGTTGCGGCGCGAGCGCCAGCGGCAGCAGGCAGGCGGCGTCACCGGCTATGCGTGGAGTGAGACCGGCGATGTCCTATTGGTGCGCAGCGGCGGCGCCGTCTTTGTCCGTCGCGGTGCGACAGGTGAACTGCTCCCGGTCGGTGACGGGCCCGGCGTCGTTGATCCCAGACTCAATCGTGACGGATCGGCCGTCGCCTATGTGCAGGATGGCGAGCTGTACGTGCAGGACATCATGAAAACGGGACAGCCGCCGCGCCGGCTCACCTGGGATGCCTCTGCAGCCGACACCTGGGGCGACCGTGTCCGGACCAACGGGCTCGCCGAGTTTGTTGCACAGGAGGAGATGCACCGCTTCTCCGGGTTCTGGTGGTCGCCGGACGGCGACACGATCGCGTTTGAGCAGGCCGACAGCAGCCAAATCCCGCTGTACGTCATCAACCACCCGGGAACCGATGACGTCCAGATGGAGGCGCACCGCTACCCATTCGCCGGGAACGACAACGCACGCTGGCGGCTCGGTGTGGTTCGGGCATCTGGGGGTGACGTTCGCTGGCTGGCTAGCAGCGACGATGCCGAGTATCTGGCGCGGGTACAGTGGACACCCGACGGGCACGTGGTGGTGCAACTCCAGTCGCGTGATCAGCGGTCGGTTGAGGTACGCCGCTATGATCCAGTCAGCGGCAGAGGCGAAGTCTTGTGGGCAGAGCAGTGTGATCCCTGGGTCAATCTCACCGATGACCTCCACGCTGTCCAGCTGCCCGACGCGGCGCGCCACGACTACACATTCATCTGGACGTCAGAACGCACCGGCAAGCGGGAGCTCTACCGGTATGGCCGCGACGGCAGCCTGCAGGGCCAGATCTCCCAAGGACACATCTTCATCGATGAGGTGCGCTCGGTCGACGCCGCGGGCGGTTGGGTGTATGTCGAGGGATGGCGGACATCGCCGGTCGAACGGCAACTGTTTCGGATCAACCTGGCCGGCGGCCGGACAGAGCAAATCACGCAAGTCCGCGGCACCCATCGAACCGTGATCGCGCCCCAGGCGGGGGTATTCGCTGACCTCCATCACAGCCTGGAGTCGCCGCCGCGTGCTGCGCTGCTGCGTCTGGACGGCGCCGCCGAGCTTGCGGTGCTCCAACGTGACGCACCCGCCGATGATCGGCTTGCCACGCTGAACCTGCCACCGCCGCAGCTCGTGGAAGTCGCGACACGCGACGGCGAGACGCTGCATGCCGCCGTGTACCGGCCTGGCGGTCTAGCGCCGGGGCACCTGGCCCCGGTGGTCGTCGATGTCTACGGTGGACCGCACGCGCAGCAGGTGGCGGACGCGTGGTCGTTGACCGTGGACCTCCGGGCACAGCACCTGGCGGCTTCCGGGTTCGTTGTGTTCGTGATTGACAACCGCGGTTCCGCGCGGCGCGGCCTGAGATTTGAAGCGCCGATCGCGGGCAACCTGGGCGACCTGGAGGTACGCGACCAAGTCGATGGCGTTCGGGCGCTGTGTGCGCAATTCCCGGAGGCTGATGCCGCCCGCGTCGGCATCTACGGCTGGTCGTATGGCGGTTACCTGGCGCTGATGTGCCTGGCACGGGCGGCGGACGTGTTCAAGGCGGCCGTGGCGGGCGCACCGGTGACGCACTGGGATGGTTACGACACCCACTACACCGAGCGCTACATGGGCCACCCTGAGCAGAACGAGGCCGGCTATCGCATCAGCGCGGTGATGACGCACGCCGCCGCCATCCGGGGGCCGCTGCTCATCGTGCATGGCATGATCGATGAGAACGTCCACTTTCGTCACTCAGGGCGCCTGGTGGGCACGCTGATACACGCCGGTATCCCGCATGAGACGCTCTTCTTCCCGGAGGAGCGCCACGGCCCGCGCCGCGAGCAGGATAAGGCGTACCTCGAACGCCACATCGCGGAGTTCTTTGGCCGGGCGCTGCGACCCTGACACCTGGGCCGCAGCTCATCCCGCACCGTTGTAGCGAGGGGGTTGGCTGCAGCGGGCCGCCGGCGCCTCGACGACGAGGACGGCCGGCGGCCACAGACGGGAAAGGTGCCAGTTCTCAACGGGCTAGAGCATGCCGCGCTCGTGCAGCACCCGCTTCATCGTGACGCCGATCTCGGCCGGGCTGTCGACGACGGTCGCACCGGCATCGGCCAGTGCCGCCTTCTTGGCAGCAGCGGTGCCTTGATTACCGGAGATAATGGCGCCGGCGTGGCCCATGCGGCGGCCGGGAGGTGCGGTGCTTCCGGCAATGAAGGCCACGACCGGCTTCTTGACGTGCGCCTTCAGATACGCTGCCGCCTCCTGCTCGGCGGTACCGCCGATTTCACCGATGAGCACGATGGCGGCAGTGTCGGGGTCAGCGTTGAACATCTCCAGCGCCTCACGCTGTGTGGTACCGATTACCGGGTCACCACCGACGCCGACACACGACGACTGGCCCACGCCGTTCGCCGTCAGTTGGGCCACTGCCTCATACACCAGCGTCCCAGAGCGCGAGATGACACCCACGCTGCCAGGGGTGAACACGTCGCCGGGCATGATGCCGACGCGGGTGTGCGTGCCCGGGGTGATGAGCCCGGGGCAGTTTGGGCCGATCAAGCGGGTGCCTGAGCCCGCCAGCGTGCGCTTGACCATCACCATGTCGAGGGCGGGAACACCTTCGGTGATGCACACCACCAGCGGGATGGCGGCCGCCGCGGCCTCCAGGATGGCGTCGGCGGCCCCGGGGGCGGGCACAAAGATAATCGAGACGTTCGCGCCGGTTTCGCTGACCGCCTGCGCAACGGTATTGAACACCGGTACCTTTTCGTCGAATACCTGGCCGCCGCGGCCAGGGGTCACACCTGCAACGACGTTGGTGCCGTAGGCGATGGAGCGGCGGGCATGCTGGCTACCCTCACCACCGGTGATGCCCTGCACCAAGAGCCTTGTGTTCTCGTCAACTAGTACGCTCATGAAGTACCTCGTAGCTGCTGCACGTCGCACGAGCAGCCCGGCGGGAGCCATGCGGCGGCGAATCGGCAATGCAGCGGGCTGGCCGCGAGTGTCACAGCCCCTGTACGGCGGCAACGGCTTTGCGCGCGGCCTCGCCGAGGTCGTCGGCGGTGATCACGGGCAGTCCCGACTCAGCGATGATGCGCTTGCCTTCCTCCACGTTGGTCCCGGCCAGCCGCACGACGATCGGGAAGTTCGGTAGATCGAGCTGGCGCTTCGCCTCGACGACGCCGGTGGCGATCACGTCGGTGCGCGCCATACCGCCGAAGATGTTGATCAGTACGCCCTTGACTGCTTTGTCTTTGGTCATGATCTTGAAGGCACTGACCACGCGCTGCGGGTCGTTGACGGTGCCGATGTCCAGGAAGTTGGCGGGCTCGCCCCCGGCAAGCTTGATGACGTCCATAGTGGACATGGCCAGCCCAGCGCCGTTCACCACGCAGCCGATGTTGCCATCGAGCTTGATGTAGTTGTTGATGCCCATCTCCTGGGCTTCAACCTCGAGCGGGTCTTCCTCGTCCTTGTCGCGCATCGCGGCGATGTCGGGGCGACGATACAGCGCGTTGTCGTCAATGGTCACCTTGGCGTCCAGCGCGAGCACCCGGCCATCATTGGTGACGACCAGCGGGTTGATTTCCACCAGTGAGGCATCAGACGCCGTATACGCCCGGTACACGCCATTGAACACCGTCAACGCCTGGCGCAACTGATCACCGGACAAACCCAGCGCGTAGGCGAGCTTGCGGCCGTGATAGGCCTGATAGCCGGATGCCGGATCAATCACCACGCGGTGGATCTCTTCTGGCCGGGTGGCGGCCACCTCCTCGATGTCCATGCCGCCGGCCGGCGAGGCGATGAACACCAGGCCGCCGGCTGCGCTATCCAGTAGCAAGCTGAGGTAGAGCTCCCGAGCGATGTCGGTCTGCTCGGCGATCAGCACGCTCTTCACCTTCTGGCCCTGCGCCCCGGTCTGAGGGGTTACAAGCTGCATGCCGATGATGTCCGCAGCACGCTGTTCGGCCTCAGCGGGTGAGCTGGCGAGCTTGACCCCGCCGCCCTTCCCTCGGCCACCGGCGTGGATCTGCGCCTTGACGACGACCTTACCGCCCAGATCCTCGGCGATCTGGCGGGCCTGGGCCGGTGACGTCGCCACCCGCCCGGCCGGCAACGGCACACCGAACTGGGCGAGGATTTCCTTCGCCTGGTATTCATGCAGCTTCATGCATCACCCCTACGTGCGGTGGGTTGCGGTGGTGGGTTAGTGGCGCCGGCGATGGCCGGCCGGCGGAGGGAGTGGGATTCGAACCCACGGGCAGGCGGAACCTGCCGGCGGTTTTCAAGACCGCTGCCTTCAACCACTCGGCCACCCCTCCGCTGTCGAGTGTAGGGGCCGCACGTTCTACGGGCAAAGCGAGCATCGCCGCCGAGCCGTCACGTCACAGAGCCGTCACAGCCTCGCGGAATGTGCAAGGCATTTGATACGCTTACGAGGGATTGCGGTAGCTGGCCCTACCCGGAGGCGCATACGCCAGCCTTAAGTCAGCGACCGCAACCGCCGAAGACTACGGTACAAGGACACCAGATTCGGTGGAGCGGCTCGCTCCCGAACGCCACACGGAGACCGCCCGATGTCTGCAGTGAAGGACGCCATCCTCGATGCCTGGGCACACCACCTGAGTGATCCTGCTCCCGCCGCCACTGCCCGGGGATGGCAGGCCACATTGGCCATTTTGCGCACGGAATATGGCGCCGAGCTGGCAGAGAGCGAGATCAAGGCCATGTGCCGGGAGATGGCGTTGACCTGGGCACTGCAAGCGTGCTATTCGCCGTTCGTCGAGGGAGCGGACAGCTCGTTTTGCCCGGACGTGGTGGAGCTAAACCGGATCGTGATCCCAGCCGTGCAACGTCTCGGCCTGCTCGCTGCGCCGGTGATTCACCAGTTGCTGGATGACTTTGGCGCGCTCCACCGCGAACTCGTGCCCTCCCGCTACGACAGCGGCGCGCAGTAGAACCAAAGCCCCCAAGCCCGTACGATGGCACTTGCGAGCGGGTGGCCTCTCCCGCCGACACCGCGTTGCAAGGTGCGCGATGGCGATCTTCAACAACACAGCGCGACAGGGTGAGTTTGTGCCCCGCGGGGCGGAACCCGGTCTCACCCGCCGCTTCGCCTGGCGCGACGCAGACCAGGAGAAGGCCGTTCGCGACATCGCACAGGCGCGCTACAACTTCCCGAACCCGGCACAGCCCAACTTCAAGACCTTCACCAACCGGCCCGAGCGGCAGCTTGGCGTCCGCCTGGACGGCGGTGACCTGGCGTTTCCGGATATCGTGGCCGTGGACCGCGACACCGCAGTACGGCTGATCGGCGAGGTGGAAACGCAGCGGTCACTGCGTGAGACCGGCGATGCCGCGCTGGCGGAGAAGTGGCGGGTACTGGCGGGTCTAGCCGACCTGCACCTGTTTGTGCCACTCGCGCGCCTGGACCAGGTGAAGCGTATCGTCCGCGAGTATAACGTTCCCGTCTTGGGGATTCGCACCTGGCGCTACATCGCCGGCCAGGACATCCTTGACATCGTGGACCTGTAACGGCAATCGATTAGGCCAGAGCCAGCGCCGCTTCGATCTCATCTCGGGCATTGGGAGTGCGGGCGGCGAAGCCCTTCACCAAACCCAGGCATCCGCTGATCATCGTGTCGCCCAACGGTGTGGCCACATACGGGTGAAGGGGGCTACCACGCAGTTTGCCGCGTTGCGGGCCTGTGACGGTGACATAGGCCGTATCGCCGGCGCCCTCGTCCAGGTAAAACAGCCCGTGCCCGTGGTGGGAGAACACTTCCTCGTGCGTCAGCTCCCGCCGCAGAAACCGCTCCGTCAGTTGGTCAATCTCCGGGCCGCTCAGCATCTCGGTGTGGTGCTCTACCAAGCCGAGCACGGCGGTGCCGCGCGTGTGGATGGCAAGCGCGTGCATGTTGCCAAGGTGCAAGATGCACTGCTCGTCGTGCTCCGCCACACGCGGGTCATGTAGCGCCCCCAGCACGGACGCCACGCCTGTATCAAGGAACACCGCCGGCACATCGATATCCCGACAGGCGAGCATCGAGCGGGCACGGGTGAGGTAATCCGGCACTTCCGCCACGGTCATGGCGAACGAGTGGAGGTCGCCACCGTGCCGGGCAACGCGGCGCATGTGGTCAAACCGGAAGGCGCGGTCCGACACGCCGGGCGGCGGCGTGCCGTGGTCCAGGCAGCCGATGGCCAGTCCGTCAAACTGGACCGGCACCTCGAACGACGCGAGGGCGCTGCGGATGGCGACGAGGTCCAGGTCCTGCATCTGGATACGTTCGGCGCCGCGTAGCGTCTGAGCCTCCTCCTCCGCCAGCACCACGACGCCCATGGCGCGCACGACCGCCAGGTCAGGGTCGAAGGTCGTAGCGGCGCGCTCCGTGGCAAAGGCCTGCAGGCCGGCTGCCAGGTGACGGGTGAGGGCGACGCGGCACGCGCCGGAGCCCATGGTCACGCCAGTGAGCAGCACGGGGCGGCGCTCCTGCGTCGCGCGGCGGATGCGGCGCGCGGCTACCTCTGTGGCGGAGGGCATCACCATTTTGACGCTGCTCTCCACTGGCGCCGCCGTGTCGAGCAGCAACACGTCCTGTGTGTCCGCCCCGGTGCCGATTGCGAGGATGCGCATCTCCGGCCCCCCGAACGCTCACGTCCGGACCAGTGTAGCAGCCCCGCAGGCCGCCCGCCTGCTACGAGCCGGTCAGGGCGATGCGATCGGTTCGCATGTACGGCCGCAGCGGCTCGGGGATCACGACCGAACCGTCTGCCTGCTGATAGGTCTCCAGCAGGGCGATCATCACGCGCGGCAGCGCCAGCCCGGAGCCGTTGAGCATATGCGGGTACTCAGTGCGACCGCTGCTCTCCCGCCGAAAGCGGATGTTGGCGCGCCGGGCCTGGAAGTCCAGCACATTTGAGACCGAGCTGACTTCGAGCCATTCCTTCTGACCAGGCGCCCACATCTCGACGTCATAGGTGATGCCGGCCTTGAAGCCGAGATCGGCCGTACATAGCTGCAGAATGCGGTACGGCAGGCCCAGCCGGTTACAGACCTCCTCGGCGCGGTGCAGCATCGCCTCCAGCTCCGCCATCGAGCGCTCTGGCTCGCAGAAGGTGTACATCTCGACCTTGTCGAACTGGTGACCCCGCTTCATGCCGCGGACATCGCGGCCCGCGCTCATCTTCTCCCGGCGGAAACACGCGGTATACGCGACATAACGAAGCGGTAGCCGCTGCGGTGGAATGATCTCGTCCCGCCACAGGTTGGTCAGCGGCACCTCGGCCGTCGGTACCAGCCAGATATCATCTTCGGCATCGTGATAGAGGTTATCCGCGAACTTCGGCAGGTCGCCCGTAGCCCACAAACACTCCTCCTTGACGACGAACGGCGGATAGATCTCCGCCAGCCCATGCTCGTGCACGTGCAGATCCAGCATGAACTGGATCAGTGCCCGCTGCAGCCGGGCGCCGAGCCCCTCCAGCACGTAGAAGCGCGAGCCGGATATCTTGACGCCGGCGTCGAAGTCCAGGATGCCCAGCGCTGGGCCGAGTTCCCAGTGCGGTTTGGGCTCGAAGTCGAACTCGCGGAGCATCCCATGCTGGCGGATGACCTGGTTATCCGCCTCGGACTCACCCTCCGGCACCGCATCCAGCACGATGTTAGGCACCTGGTACAACAGCTGCTGGAGCTGTTCCTCCAGTTCCCGCGTCTGCTGTGCGAGTGCATCAACCCGGCTACGCATTCCGCTCTGCTCCGCGATCAGCCGTTCGCGCTCCGCCGGGTCCTTGGCCTGACCGATGCGTTTGCTGGCGGCATTGCGCTCTGCGCGCAGCGTTTCCTCCTGGAGCAACAAGGCGCGGTGCTGGCGATCAAGGGCGATGATCTCATCCACCGGTGCGCTCACATGGCGCCGGCGCAGCATCTCTCGCACCTCTTCGGCGCGCTCGCGGATGAACTCCTTGCTCAACATAACCGGCACTCCTCTGTGTCAGGTCGCAGCCGTAACGGCCAGGCCCAGGCGGCTACACCGGCTGCGCCGCGGCGTGGGCCTGGCGTCGTAGCCATTCGCGGTAGGCTCGGAGGAACGCCCCTGCCAGCGTCTCGTGCCCGGCATCGTTGGGATGCAGGTCGTCCCCGGTGTACGGCTCGATGAAGCTCGCATCGTGCGCGGTGGACAGCAACTCGACGCGGCGGTCGGTTACAGACCAAAGATCGGCCACCACCAGCCCACGCTCGCCGGCCAGATGGCGAATGATGCCATTGATGCGCTCGGCGGCACGATACTCAAAGCTTCCCGGCGGAAACCCCAACCACGCTAGCGTGCTGGGAACCACATCCGCGCCGGACCGCAACAGCCTGTCCAGGATATCGCGGTAGCGCTCCTCGAATAGGTCCACTTGCGCATCGTCGGTCCACACCTCGTGATGGCCGAGTTCAAGAAACACCAGCGCCGGCCGGGCGGCCAGCACCAGTGGCAGTTTCGACTGCGCATCATCGAGCAGTCCCACCGGGTCCTGGATGAAGGCAATCGCGGAGGGAGGCGCAGCTTCGCCCGCCATCGCACGTAACAGCAACGCGCGGTAGGTCAGGTCCGGTTGGGAGGCGTGCAGCCCGGCGGTCAGGCTGTCGCCGAAAAAGACGATCCGCGGAGGCTCGGCCGCAGCGGCAGAACGCACGGCACCCCAACACACGACGGCAATCAGAAGGACAAGGCGCCAGCGCAGCGGCATGGGTTGCTATCTCGGGAGAGTGTCTGCGCGATCGTACCGGACCGGCGGCCCGGCGGGCCAGCCTGGCACATTACCGGGGGCGAGCGCGAATCAGGTACACATGCTCACCGGCCAGCACGGTCGCTCCGTGCTGGTTGAGCAGCCGTGCGGCTAGCTTGAGCACGCCGCGCCCCTCCTTCAGGATCATCTCCGTCACCTCCAGCTCGGGACGCAGGGTATCGCCAATGAACACGGGCGCCAGAAACCGCGCCGACTGCGACAGGAATCCGATCATCGACTCCTCAACCTGGGACGAGAGCTCACCGGCGCCCAGGGCGGTGAGCGCGCTCAGCAGCAGCCCGTGTGCCAGCCGGCCGCCGAACGCGGTCTGCTTGGCGTACTCGGCGTCGTAATGGATGGGATGATTGTCGCCCGTCAGTCCGGCGAAGAACAGGAAGTGCGCGTCGGTAAGTGTCCGTGCCGGCGCCCGAAACACCTCACCAACCGCGAAGTCCTCGAACCATCGCTGCTGCGCCATCGTCTATCCCTCCGTGTGGCCGCCATCGGGCACTGCCAGGTGCCATGGTACAATCCCGCCCGGCGTGCTTTGCGTTGGAGTTGGGGGAGAGACAGCCGTGACTCAGCAGTTCAACGACACCGTCGACGGCCTGTGGCGTGGCTCGATTGACATCCACGTGCACGCTGCCCCCGATCCGGTCGCAGCCCGCCGCCATGACGCCCTCGATATGGCACTCGCCGCGCGCGACGCTGGGATGCGGGCAGTTATCTTCAAGTCGCACGAGTACCCGACCGTGCCCGTTGCCAGTGTCCTCAACCGGGTGGTTGAGCACTTCACCGTCTTCGGCGCCGTCTCCATGGACTATGAGGCCGGCGGGCTCAACCCGGCGGCGCTGGAGGCCTCGGCGCGGATGGGCGCCGCCAAGGTCTGGCTACCGACCTTCGCCGCCGACTACTGGAGCCGGGCCCGGCACGGCGTCGCCGGAATCAAGGTGCTCGACGAGGCCGGCCGCCTGCTTCCGGTGATGCATCAACTGATGGACATTGTGGCAGCGCATGACATGATCCTGGGAACTGGGCACCTCTGGGCAGAAGAGCAACTCGCGGTGGTCAAGGCGGCGCGGTTGCGCGGGCTGAAAACGGTGGTGACGCACGCGGATATGTGGATCCCGGTCGAGATGCAGGCCGAGATGGCCGCGCTCGGGGCGTTTATCGAGCATGCCTATCTTGGCTGTCTACCCAGCGCCGGCTACTACGGCATCCAGCAGGTGGCGGCGGCCGTGCGTGCGGCCGGCCCTGCGCAGAGCATCATGTCCACCGATCTCGGCCAGGCCCATAATCCTGCCCCGGCCGAGGGCCTGCGCATGTTCATCGCCGCGATGCTGCAACAGGGTTTCAGCAACGATGAGGTGGAGATGATGGTGAAGCGCAACCCTGCGCAGTTGTTGGGGCTGGCGTAGCGTCCGCGATCTCCCGGGAATCGACCACAGTGCCGCGACGTGCCACGATGGAAATAGCTCCGACAATGCGAGGCCAGCGGTGAACAAGCAGACCGTCCGCGACGTAGACGTTGCCGGCAAGCGGGTGCTGGTGCGAGTGGACTTCAATGTCCCGCTTGACAAAGCGACCGGCGCTGTGGCCGATGACGTCCGCATCCGCGCCGCGCTGCCGACGATCACGTACCTGCGCGAGCAGGGAGCCGCGGTGATCCTGTGCTCGCACCTTGGCCGGCCGGACGGCAAGGTAATGGACCGCCTACGGCTGGCGCCGGTCGCCGCGCGGTTGTCCGAACTCACTGGTTTGCCTGTAGCCACCACCGCAGACTGCATTGGTCCCGACGTCGAAGCAGTGGCCCGCTCTCTCGCGCCGGGTGGCCTGCTGCTGCTGGAGAACCTGCGCTTCCACCCCGAAGAGGAGGCGAATGATGCCGGCTTTGCCCGTGCCCTGGCCGCGCTCGCCGATGTCTACGTCAATGACGCCTTCGGCACTGCCCATCGCGCCCACGCCTCGACCGAAGGGGTAGCCCGCTTGCTGCCGGCCGTGGCCGGGTTCCTCATGGAGAAAGAGCTAGAGTTCCTGGGCAGCGCCGTCGCCAACCCCGCCCGCCCGTTCGCGGCGATCACGGGCGGCGCCAAGGTGTCTGGCAAGATCGGCGTGCTCCGCCACCTGCTGGACAAGGTCGACGTGCTGCTCATCGGCGGCGGCATGGCCAACACGTTCCTGCTCGCCCAGGGACGGGAGATCGGTGATTCGCTCGTGGAACGTGACCAGCTTGACACCGCCCGCGAGATCCTTGCCCGCAGTGAGGACGGCAGGCCACGCCTGGAACTGCCGGTCGATGCCGTCATCGCTGATGCGTTTGACGCCGGCGCAAGCACCCGTGTGATTGACCTCGCCGCCGAGCCGGTGCCGGCGGGCTGGCGCATGATGGACATCGGCCCGGAAACCGTGCGCCGTTACGCGCAGGTACTCGCCACCGCCCGCACGGTCGTCTGGAACGGCCCGATGGGTGTGTTCGAGATGGCGCCGTTCGCCGCTGGCACGCTGGATCTGGCCAGGGCAGTGGCTGCGCTCGATGCCGTGACCATCGTCGGCGGCGGCGAGACCGCGCAGGCCGTGGAGGAAGCCGGTGTCGCCGCGCAGATCACCCACGTCTCCACCGGCGGCGGCGCCTCACTGGAGTTTCTGGAAGGCCGCGAGTTGCCAGGCGTCGCCGCCCTAAACGATCGCTGATCCCACTTCGCCCCGTCGTGAGGACACCCATGGACGAACGATTGCTCAAGCAGGTGGTGATTCCCGGTACCACCAAAATCGTACTGCTGGTGATGGACGGCCTGGGCGGACTGCCGCGCCGCGAGACCGGCAAGAGCGAACTGGAAGAGGCGGACATCCCCACACTCGACCGCATCGCCCGCGAAGGGGCCTGCGGCCTGACCGTGCCGGTGGCCACCGGCATCACTCCTGGCTCCGGCCCTGGCCACTTGGCACTGTTTGGCTACGACCCGATCAAGTACGACATCGGCCGTGGAGTACTGGAGGCAACCGGCATCGACTTCGATCTCACCGATAACGATGTCGCTGCGCGGGGCAACTTCTGCACCGTCAACACGAACGGCTTAATCACCGATCGCCGGGCCGGGCGCATCGCCACCGAGAAGGCGGCGACGCTGATCGAGCGGCTGCGTGACATCCGTGTACCGGGCGTCGAGCTGTTCGTCGAACCGGTGCGCGAGCATCGCTTCGTGCTGGTGGTGCGCGGCGAAGGGCTCTCCGACCGGCTGTCCGGCACCGATCCCAATCGTGAAGGGCTGCCGCCTTTGCCGGTGCGGGCACTGGAGCCCGAAGCGCTGGAAACCGCCGCCATGGTCAACCATTGGGTCAGCGAGGCGCAGATGCGGCTGGCTGGTGAGCCGCAGGGCAATATGGTGCTGGTGCGTGGCTTCGCGAAGGTGCCGGCGTTACCCTCCATGAAGGAGTTGTTTCGCCTGAACGCGGCCGCCGTCGCTATCTACCCGATGTACCGCGGCCTCGCCAAGCTCGTGGGGATGACGGCCCTGCCCGCCCCTGCCAGCTTCGCGGATGAGATCGACACCGTGGCGCGCCACTGGGATGGATACGACTTCTTCTTCGTACACTTCAAAGGCACCGATGCTGCCGGCGAAGATGGCGACTTCGAGCGCAAGTCCCGCGCGGCAGAGCAGGTCGACCGCGAGATTCAGCGGCTGCTTGAGCTCAAGCCGGACGTGTTGATGATCGCCGGTGACCATTCCACTCCTGCCGTACTGGCCGCCCATTCCTGGCACTCGGTGCCGTTTGTGCTGCACGGCAACTGGATCCGCGCCGATCTCACCGAGGGATTCAACGAGCGCGAGTGTATGCGCGGCTCGCTGGGGACCTTCCCAGCCACAGAAGCGCTGCCGCTGGCGCTGGCGCATGCCGGTCGCCTGACGAAGTACGGCGCATAGCACCCGTGTCACCGGCTCACCTAAGGAGGACATCTATGACCCGCGTGCCCGTCAGCGCCGGCAACTGGAAGATGAACCCAGCGCCGCCGGACCTGGAGCCCCTCGTGTCTGCGCTGCGTGCCTCCCTGGCGTCGATTACCGGCGTCGAGCGGGTCATATGTCCGCCAACGATCTACCTGGAGCGCGTAGCCGGCTCGCTCAAGGGCAGCGGCATCAGCATTGGCGCGCAGAACGTCCACTGGGAGGACAAGGGCGCCTTCACCGGCGAGCTCAGCCCTGCGATGTTGAGCGGTATCGCCGAGTATGTGATCATCGGCCATTCCGAGCGGCGGGCGCTGTTCGGCGAGTCCGACCAGTCCGTCAATCAGCGTACTGCCGCCGCGCTGCGCCACGGTTTACGGCCGATCGTTTGTGTCGGTGAGACGCTGGACCAGCGTAAGGCCGGCGCCACCGGCGCGGTGCTCGAGCGCCAGATGCAGGCAGCGCTGGCCGGGCTGACGCTTCCCGACGGCTTCATCATCGCCTACGAGCCAGTGTGGGCGATTGGCACGGGAAGAGCTGCGACGCCGACGCTGGCAGCAGAGGCGGCCAGCTTTATTCGCCAGCAGATCGCCCGGGCGGGCGGCCCGGTCCGAGCAGCCGGGGCCCGCATCCTATACGGAGGCAGTGTCACCGCCGCTAACGTGGCGGAGTTCATGGCCGAGCCGGAGATTGACGGCGCCTTGGTGGGCGGAGCGTCGCTGAAGGCCAGTGAGTTCACGGACATCACCCGTGCCATCGCCGCGGCCCGTGCATGAGCCGGCCACCAGCCACCACGCCGGCCCGTGTCGCGGTCATCTGGGGCCCCACGGCGAGCGGCAAGACGGCGCTAGCGCTGGCGCTGGCCGCCCGCTGGGACGCCGAGATCGTCAGCGTCGATTCGCGCCAAGTCTATCGGGGCATGGATATCGGCACGGCCAAGGCAACGGCCGCGGAGCGGGCGCAGATCCCGCATCACCTCATTGACATTCGCGAGCCGGATGAGCCATTCTCTCTGGCCGAGTTCCTGGCACTGGCCGGCGAGGCAATCGCGGATATCACCCGTCGCGGACGGCGTGCCGTCGTCGCCGGCGGCACTGGTCAGTATGTCCGCGCTTTGATCGAAGGTTGGCAGGCCCCGGCCGTACCGCCCGATCCCGAACGGCGTGCACGGATACTGGCTCGAGCGGCGGAGGAGGGCGGGGCGGCGCTGCACACCCAGCTTGCAGCGCTCGACCCGGCCGCTGCCGCAGGCATCGATCCGCGCAATACCCGGCGGGTCGTGCGCGCGCTCGAAGTGATTGAGGTCACGGGACGGCGGTTCTCCGAACAGCGCCGGCTTGCTGAACCACCGTTCACCGCCACGGTGATCGGCCTCCGCCTGACGCGGGCGGCGCTGTACGCCCGCATTGACCGCCGTGTCGAGGAGATGTACCGCACCGGGCTAGTCGATGAAGTGCAGGCGCTGACCGCCCGCGGCTTCGGCTGCGACCTGCCCGCCATGCGCTCCATCGGCTACGCCGAGGTTTGCAGCTATCTGCGCGGCGACTCTACACTGACCGAAGCCACCGCCCGCACCAAGACCGGCACCCACCGCCTCGCCAGGATGCAGTCTACCTGGTTCCGTGACGCTGACCCGCGCGTTCACTGGCTCGATGCCGGCGCCGGGCCACCGATTGCGGAGGCAGCCAGGCTGCTGAGCGAGGTGTTCGGGCCGGCGCGATAGCAGCAGCCCGCAGCATGTCCCTGGAGAACACATCATGCAGCTTGCCCGCCGCGTCCAGCAGTTGCCGCCCTACCTGTTCGCCGAGATCAGCCGCAAGACCGCGGCCAAGCGCGCGCAGGGAGTCGATGTGATCAGCTTCGGCATCGGCGATCCCGACTTGCCCACGCCCCCGCACGTGCTGGAGGCGCTGAAGGACGCCGCGGACAACCCGGCAAACCACCGCTATCCGGAGACGGACGGCTTGCCCGAGTTGCGCCAGGCAATGGCCGCCTACTATCAGCGCCGCCACGGTGTCGAGCTGGATGCGAACAAGCAAATCGTGCCGCTGATCGGCTCCAAGGAGGGTATCGGACACGTCAGCCTCTGCTTTATCGACCCCGGCGACGTGGCGCTGGTGCCGGATCCGGCGTATCCGGTGTACGCGGTGGGCACGATGTTCGCCGGTGGCGAAGTGTATCCGCTGCCGCTGGAGGAGGAACGCGGCTTCTTGCCGGTCCTTGAGGCGATCCCGGCTGCTGTAGCCGATCGTGCCCGGGTGCTGTGGATCAACTACCCCAACAATCCCACCGGTGCACCGGCGACGCTGGACTTCTTCGAGCGGGTGGTGCATTTTGCCCGCCGGCATGACATCATCGTCCTCCACGATCTGGCATACGCCGATGTCGCCTACGACGGCTACGTCCCGCCCTCGTTCTTGGAAGTGCCCGGTGCCACAGATGTGGGAATCGAGTTCAACTCGCTGTCCAAGACGTACAATATGACAGGCTGGCGGGTGGGGATGGCCGCCGGCAACGCGACAATGATTGATGCGCTGACACGGGTGAAGTCAAACCTTGACTCCGGTATTCCGCAGGCGATCCAGCAGATGGCCATCGCAGCGCTGAGCGGCCCGCAGGACGCAATTACTGCACATAACGTCATCTACCAGCGCCGCCGTGATCGGGTTGTCACAGCGCTCCGAGCGATCGGGCTGACGGTGGAACCGCCCAAAGCGAGTCTCTACCTGTGGGCGCGCCTGCCGGAAGGTGAGCGCTCGATTGACTTTGCCGGACGGCTGCTGGACGACACCGGCGTAGTGGTGACGCCCGGCATCGGCTATGGCGCACGGGGGGAAGGGTATGTGCGGCTATCCCTCACCACGCCCGACGACCGCATCGACGAGGGACTGCGGCGGCTCGCATCGTGGCGGGCGGCACCGGCCGGCGGTTAGCCGGCAGGGGAGTGGCACATTCGCAGGTCGCTACACAGCACGACACCAAAGCAGGAACGCGCCTTCCTCGTCGCCGTTGAGCGCAAAGGCGAGCAGCGCTGGCAGTCCGACAGCTCGCTGGATGAGCTCGCTCAACTGGCCAGCACCGCCGGGGCGGTCGAGGCCGGACGCGCGGTCCAACGGCTCGATTCGCCAGTGGCCGCCACGTACATCGGCAAGGGTAAGGTGCAGGAGATCGTTGCCGCCCGCCAGGACAGCGAATACGACGTGGTGCTGTTCGATGACGAGCTGTCGCCGTCACAGCAGCGAAACCTCGAAGAGGCGCTCAAGGTCAAGGTCATCGACCGCACGGCGCTGATTCTGGATATCTTCGCCCGGCGCGCCCAGACGAGGGAGGGCTCGCTCCAGGTCGAGCTTGCACAGCATGAGTACCTATTGCCCCGCCTGGCGGGCCAGTGGTCGCACCTGGAACGGCTCGGCGGCGGTATCGGCACCCGCGGTCCCGGCGAGACGCAGCTCGAGACCGACCGGCGGCTGATCCGCGGCCGCATCTCCCATCTCAAGACACAGATCGAGCAGGTGCGGCGGCATCGCTCGCTGTACCGGCGGCGGCGCGCCAAGCAGGGCGTGCCGGTGGTAGCGCTGGTGGGCTACACCAACGCCGGCAAGAGCACACTGATGAACGCGCTCACCGGCGCGCTGGTGCCCGCTGAGGACAAGCTGTTCGCTACGCTCGACCCGGTTACCCGCCGCTGCAGCTTGCCGGGTGGAGGATTCTTCCTGCTGACCGATACCGTCGGCTTCATTCAGAAGCTGCCGACGACCCTGGTGGCCGCCTTTCGCGCCACTCTGGAGGAGCTTACCGACGCCGATCTGCTGCTCCACGTGGTCGACATCACGCATCCCAACGCGGCCGAGCAGGCAGAGACCGTCGAGCAGACGCTGGCTGATCTGGAGGTGGCTGACAAGCCGCGCCTGACGGTGCTGAACAAGGTCGACGCGCTGACAGGGGAGGACGGCGTGCCGGTGCGCGGGCTCGACGATCTCGCCGATTTGCAGGCAGAGCTACAGGCGACGGGCGCCGGTGCGTTGCTGGTCTCCGCTGCGCGTGGCTGGGGGCTGGCCGGTCTGCGAGAGGCCATCGAGGAGTTCCTGCGCGATCCGTCCGTCCGCGCCCAGCGCCGGGCCGATGACGAAGCGCTCCTCAAGCGGCTCGCTGCCGCCACCCGCCGGGCAGGCTAGCCGCGGCTGCACGGCAGGGATAGCCGGTCATGCCAGCACCTGTGCCAGACGCGCCAGCCGCCGGCCCAGCTCCGATGCTTGAAGCAGGTCATCCTCGGTGATGGCACCGTGGGCGGTGACCCCGTAGTATGACCCGGAGCGGCGCATGCGCTCGCTCCAGGGCAAGCCGGCCACCACCATACCGTGACCCAGCAACAGATGGAGCAATTGCAGCAGCGTTGCTTCGATGCCACCTGAGCGCGAGTAGCCGGCGGTGAACGCCGCGCCTGGTTTGCCGGCCAGCTCACCGGTCTGCCACAGGTCGCCGGAATAGTCAAACCACTCCTTCAGCGCACCGGTCATGCCCGACCAATTCGGTGAGCCAACGATCAGACCGTCGCAGCCGCGCAGGACATCGGGACCGACCTCGTAGATTGGGGCGCGCTCGGCCCGGGCGCCGGCCGCCTCAACACCCCGCACAATCGCGCCCGCGAGCGTCTCCACCAGCCCGCTGCGCGAGTCATACACCACCGCTACAAGCGTCATGGCCTACCTGCGCGTCACCGCCGCGGACGGCCTAGTCTCCCAGCAACGTGGTGTATCCCAGCTCGACGATGTCCTCGATGTATTCCCCACGCCAGCCCGGGTCGGGGATACGGCGGCCGTTGTCACGAAACCACCGATGCAGCGACAGGTACTCCTCCTCCAGCCGCCGGCGGATTTCGGACTCCTCGTGAAACACGTCTGGCGCCACCTCGTCAAGCCGTTGGTCCATGGCATCGGGGTCAATATCGAGGTCTTCCATCCAGTAGTCGGCCAGGTAATCCAACGTCTCTTCCAGCTCGCGGCGGCATTCCTGGAGGATCATGATCATCATGCCCTCCTCGTCCACTTTGCGGGAGCGAAGCCGGAGCTCGCGAGCGCAGTCCTCACAGACGGCAATCAGCTTGCGCGCCTCGCACTCCTCCTTCTGGGAGCACGTGTGCGGGCGCGCCGTCCAGGCGGCGGCTTCTGGCGATCGGGAGTAGCCGACCACAATCTCATTGTTGAGCGAGCCACAGCGCTTGCAGGCCACCTTGTTGCCGAGGATCTCGTTAATCGTGTTGTTCCAATCGATCTGCATGGCCGTGCTCCGTCCGCTGCGCGCCGCCGATTGGGGGCGGAGGCGGCGCGCGAGGTGTCAATCTTCACTGTAGCGTGCAGTCGCGCGCTCCGGGAAGGCACCGGCATACCAGCCTGTCTGGCCCGGTGCTTCCTCGACGCCGACCGCCACGCGGGTCAGGTTGTCTACGCCCAGATCCTGTAGCCGCCGGCACAGGCGTTCATGCAGCCAGCGCGCCAGCTCTTCGGCAGTGGAGTTCGCGATCGGCAGCGCCAGCACTTCAGCACGCGGAAACAGGTACCGGCGTTCGCCCTGCACCAGCAGCTCGATGCTCTCCGGTTGATCGCGCACCTCCATCAACGCCGACGGGCGCTGCAGCAAGAACTTGTGGTCCAGTTCGTCGCACAGGGCCTTCATCTCGCGTTTGACGTGCCCGAAGTCAATCACCCAGGCATCGGCCGTAGGCGGGCCCTCGCACTCCACCAACACCGCGTAGTTGTGGCCGTGGAGCGGTTCTACCTCACCCCGAAACGTCGCCATATGGGCGGCCATGAACGTCAGCCGGTTCCGCTCCACCCGTACCCAGGTCGCCATCGCTGCGCCTCCCACCTCCCATCGTAACCCGACAGACACGCATGCCGGGATGGGAGTTGCCACAGTGACGCCAATCATGTATGTGAGGGACGGCCCCGTCCGCGGACGTTCCCCGACGAGCGAGTTCACGGATGAATAAACCGGTTGTGCTGGTGGTGGATGACGACCACAAGATCCTGCGTCTACTGCGCATCGAACTGACGGCGCAGGGCTTCCAGGTGCTGATGGCTGAGCGTGGCAAAGACGCGCTGGAGACCGTCGAGCGTCAACGACCAGACCTGGTGGTGATGGATATCATCATGCCCGGGATGGACGGGCTGGAGACACTGAAACGCATTCGCGAGACGTCCGGCGTGCCGGTGATCTTGCTCACTGCGATGGGAACCGACACAGACAAGATCAAAGGGCTGGAACTGGGCGCCGACGATTACCTGGCGAAGCCGTTCAATCCCGAGGAACTGTCAGCCCGTGTGCGAGCGGTGCTGCGCCGGGCGCAGGCCAAAGACAGCCTGCTGGACGGCAACCGGTTGGTGTGCGGGAGCATTGTCATCGATCTGGCCCGGCGGACGGTGTTTGTGAACAACCGGCCGGTGGTGCTCAGCCGTACCGAGTGGCAGTTGCTCCAGCAACTCTGCGCCCACGCCGGCCGTGTGATGCTGCATGAAGATCTGTTGGTGCGTACGTGGGGGCAGGAATACCGTGACGACGTGCAGTACCTGCGCGTCTGGATCAGCCGCCTGCGCCAGAAGCTGGAGGAGAACCCCGCCGAGCCGCGCTTCATTCGCACCGTTCAGGGCATCGGCTACATCCTCGACACCACGCCCGTGCCACCGGCGCAGGCCACGACATAAGGCCCGTCCTCAGGCACACTGGATTACCCCTTCAGGTTGATGGCACGGGAGCAGCCGGCTCCTATGCTGGGCATGGAGTGGCGCGCCGATCGCCACCGCCCACCGCAGCCGGAGGCCATGCATGCCAGGCAACAGCATTCCCGCCATCGGGGTGGCGCCTGACTCTGGGCGGCCGCCCAGGTCTGTGCGCGCGTTGTCGCCCCAGCAACTAGCAGCGATCCATGCGGTGATGCGTATCTTCGTTGAGGACGACCGCGAGCGCGGCGTCACCGCCGATGAGATGGTTGACTGCGCCGGCTGCCGGCGGCCGCGTGCCGCGGCGGGCGCCATCAACTACGGCGATATCACGCTCTGTCATCACTGCGCGCTCAGCTATGAGGTGATGCGTGCTTCTGGCCGCGTGCGCAACGCTGAGGCGTTTGTGGCGGAGCGCAGCCGCCGGCCCGCGCCATGATGGCACCGCCGCGGGTGACCAGGCAGGGAATCGAGCGCGCCGCTGATGCTGGCCCGATTCTCCTCGCAGGATTGGATCGCACTATGGCCGTTATGTCGCGAGAATGGCGTGGCTGCTTGTCATAAGAACGCACACCGGCGCTCACCCAAACGCCAGCAGCTGCGCCGCCACCCCGCAGGCGCTC
>WBZO01000672.1_pt1 | contig 52046 bp, 42 predicted proteins | sample 5204261 | NCBI WGS metagenome assembly WBZO01 (sample SAMN12412400, study PRJNA552823) | activated sludge metagenome | isolation source: activated sludge from anammox sidestream of wastewater treatment plant... | place: USA: North Carolina | collected 2017-09
CACCAAGCAGGGCTTCTGTTTCGTCTTCGACCGCGTGACGGGCAAGCCCATCTGGCCGATTGAAGAACGTCCCGTGCCACAATCCACCGTGCCCGGCGAACGCACTTCGCCGACGCAGCCGTTCCCGACCAAGCCCGCGCCCTTCGAGTTGCAAGGGACGATGGAGGAGAACCTGATTGACTTCACGCCGGAGTTGCGCAAAGAGGCGCTGGCGATCTTGAACCGCTACGATCACGGGCCGCTCTACCAGCCGCCCTCGGAGCGCGGCGCGATCAACCAGCCGGGCTGGGGCGGCGGCGCCAACTGGTGGGGCGCGGCCTTCGATCCCGACACGGGGATGCTCTACATCCCGTCCACTTCGCTCTATCCAATCGTCGTCAAACTGACCAAGCCCGACCCGGCGCGTTCCAATTTCAACTACGTGCGCGGACGTGATGACGCAGGTTTCCGGCTGAATGGGCCGCGCGGGCTACCGCTCTTCAAACCGCCTTACGGCCGCATCACCGCGATCAACCTGAACACTGGCGACCACGCCTGGATGGTCCCGCAAGGCGACGGACTGCGGCAAAAAGTCAACGCGATGATCGGCAATGGCAAGGATGTCGGGCCGCTCGGATCGGGCGGCGGCGGGCCGCTGCTGACAAAGACATTGCTGTTTGTCGGGCAGGGCGCGGGACGCGGCAGCGACCCCGCTGACGCCGCCTCTGTATTGCGAGCCTTCGACAAATCCACCGGCAAAGCTGTCGCGGAGATCAGGCTTCCAGCCACTCCGCACAGCACGCCGATGACTTATCTGGCCGGCGGCAAACAGTACATCGTGATCTTCACCGGCGATGGCCGCCTGGTGGCATTGGCTTTGCCATCGAACTTGAACGCTGATTGAGAAGGAGTAGAAGAAATGTTACGACGTTTAGCGATCCCATTATTGCTGTTGTCCGTTTTGTCAGTCCCCTCTCTGGCGCAATTGCCCGCCGATGCGGTGCAACTTGCCAAGCTCAAGATTCCGGAGAAGCAGAAGTCGGTAGACTTGTGCCCGGTTTACCTTGAGCCGTCAGACCCGCAGCTTCCAACCTGGACTTACCAGGGCGTGACCTATCGCGGGAGCAAGCCCGACGCGCAGGAGAAGTTTTTGAAAGAGCCGGACAAATATGTTGAGGCGGCTCGGCGGCAGCGATTCATCAACAATTTCATGACGGCGATGAGCACGGTCTGGTGCCCGGTCACCGACCAGATCACGCCGGGCGGGATGTTGCAATGGAAGCGGTTCGGATTGACGTTTGAAAGCTGCTGCGCGTTCTGCGATGAGAACGCCAAAGAGGAAGATTTTCAGCGCGGGCTGGAACAACTCAAAAAGCGCGCGGAGGAGACTTACAAATTGATCGGCGCCAAATATACCGAAGGCGCCGCGAGTCCGTTGGAGGGCGCGATTATCAAACCCAAGTCCTGAACGGCTACGCATCCATGCCAAAACAAAGGGGCATAACAATGGGGGGCCATAACAAAGGGGCATAACAATGGCTGACAACAAACTTCCCGCGCGCAACGACTGCTTCCCGATGTTCTCCGACGCCGAGATGGCGCGCCGCCACGAGCGCGTGCGAGCCGCGATGGCCAAACGCGGCCTGGAAGCGCTCATCGTGTATGGCAGCATCGCCATGGGCAACAGCCAGGGGCAGGTCAATCTTCAGTACCTGGCGCGCTACGCGGCGGTGATCGAAACCTTTCTCGTTTTTCCCGCCGTGGGCGAGCCGACGCTGTTCCTCTTTGTCCGGTACCACATCCCCAACGCGCTGACGATCTCCTACGTCAAAGACATTCGCCCCGGCAACGCGCTGCAAAACGTGGCGCAGCGGATCAAGGAACTGCGATTGGAGCGCGCCCGGATCGGCCTGGTCGGGCCGGGCGCGGCGTCCGGCAGCGGACTGACGATGTATGCTGAGCAGCGGGATTTCCTCAACAGCAGCCTGCCCGGCGCGCATTTTGAAAACGCGACCACGATGCTCGACGACCTGCGTTTGATAAAAAGCGAGGAGGAACTCGCCGTCCTCAAACGCGCGGGCGCGATTACCGATCTGGCGCATGAAGAGGTCTATCAAATGACGCGACCGGGCGTCAGTCATCTTGAGCTGCGGCGCGCCCTGGAGGCGATGGCTGCGCGGCACGGAGCGACTTTTCCCTTCGGCCACATCAGCTCGATTTCGATGAAGAACCCGACGGGTTTTTATCCTGACTTTTACCCCACCGACGCCAGAGTCGAACCGGGCAGTTTCGTGATGACGGAGTTTGCGCTGGGTTATGGAAATTATTGGGGCAAGCTGTGGGGGACTTACTTCGTCGGCGAACCAACGCCTGAATACCGCCGCCTCTTTGAGGTCGCCGCCAGAGTCCACGACAATCTGGTAGCGGGGCTGAAACCAGGCATGAACGGGCGCGATGTGAATCAGTTTCTTCAGCCGATCATTGAAGCGGGTCTGGAACAGCCGGCCAACGTGCTGGTCGGAGGATGGAGCGCGATGAACCATGCGCCGGCAATGGGCGCGATGGCGAGCAGCGTAAGTCTGCCGCTGGCGCGTAACTATCTCGATTTCAAACTCGAACCTGGTCACGTCATCACGCTGCACGTTTGGCTGAGGGTTCCAAACACGCAAAAAGGATTATGGATCGGCTCATCCGGCGCGATCACCCCAACCGGTTACCAGAGTTATAACCGTTATCCCGTCAGCACGCTGCGCACGACGTGGGAGTCGTAATTTGGACTTGTCGGATTGCGGCTGAAGGAGGTGCGAGGTCGGCGTATGAAAAATCTGTTTATCAATCGGCGCGATCTGCTCAGGAGTTTACTTGCGGTCATGATCTCTCCGGTTATTTCTCTCAAGCAGAAGGCCGCTGACCTGCCGGCGCCGGCCCCTGAGAAGCCGGAGTTCCCGCCCGGCGACTCGAGGCCGTCAGCGCCGTGTATGTGTCCTGAGCTGCATCTGCCTCTTTAAGTGCGCAGAATGCCGCCAAGCGTCATCTGGCAGATGATCCCTGCCACCTGATCGCTCGACAGTTTCCCGTCGGGGCGATACCAGTGGCCCAGCCAGATGATCATTCCTATCAAACTGAAGGCGACTACCGCGACATCGAGTTGGTCTTTGAGCTTACCTTCATCCTGTAGTTGCTGGAGCGTGTTGCGAACAAAATCCATGTAGGCGCGTTTGCGCTGATCTATTTTCTTCCGTTGCGTGGGCGAGAGGCTGGCGACTTCGTCCGTCAAGACCGTGACAGGGTTGTATCCGTGCTCAGTGCTCCTGCGCATAACCAGTTTGGCATGACTGGTGATGATGGCGCGCAGCCGCTTCTCGGCGTCCTTGATCTCTTTGGCCGGCGCGATGACCACCTCATCCACCGTGTCCATCCCGTAACTGATGATCGCGAAGAGCAGGTCCTGCTTTCCGCCCGGAACGAAATGGTAGATGGCGGCCTTGGTGACGCCGATCGCGTCTCCGATGTCGCTCATCGTGGTCGCGTCGTAACCCTGCTCGCAGAAAAGCTGCGCGGCGGCGAAGAAGATCTGCTTCAGACGGTCGTCACCGTTTGCCTCGGTGTCCTTCTGGAGCTTGATTTGATTTTTGACCGCCGGCTTAATGCGACGACTCGCCAATTTTGTGGCGAAGGGCTGGTTTTCGATTGAAGCTTTTTTGGGCATCGCAATTTCTCTTTCCCTTGCAGGCGGCTGTGATCGCAATCCTTCGATTGATTGACTTCTCCATGCCGTCGTGTTTATACTTACTAACCGTTCAGTATAGGATCACAGTTTAACAGAACAATCACAGCGCGGCAACAGCCGCCCATCCACAAGGAGGTGTATCTTGCTCGGCAATAGATCAGTCGTCAAGTTCATCATCAGCATGGCGTTCGCCGCGACGCTTGGCTCAGGGATCGTCGCGATTGCGCAACAGCCGTCGCAGCAAACTCCAACACAACCGTCTACGACGCGCCCGCCCGATCCGGCCAGGTTTGCGCCGGTTCCGGCGGCCCAGTTCAAAGCCCCCGACAACATTGATTTCCGCACGGCCAACATCACGAGCGAAGGCGTGCGGCTGCACGCGGAGTTGTTCTCGCTCAAATCGCTCGCGGGGAAACCGCTCCCGACGATCATCCAGGCTCATGGCTGGGGCGGCGTCGCGGCGGCGTTGCGGCGCGACGCGATTGATCTGGCCAACGCGGGTTATCTGGTCATCACCTTCGATTACCGCGGCTGGGGCGAGAGCGACGCGCGTCTGATTCTGACGGGACCGTCACCGGTTAAGCCTATTTTCGGGAAGAACCAAAAATTCACGGCGGAAGTCATCGAACAGCGCGAGTACGTTGATCCACTGGAGCAGACGGAAGATTGGTTCAACGTCATCAACTGGGCGGCGGGCGAACCGATGGTGGACAAAGACCGCATCGGGATTCGCGGGTCGAGTTATTCCGGCGGGCACGTCGTCTATGTCGCTGCCTACGAGCCGCGCATCAAGGCCGTTGTTAGTCAAGTCGGGGGCATGGACTCGCGCTGGGTCACGGGCGATAAGACGAATCGAGAAATAACCTATGCTGAGGGATCCAAGCGAGCGCATGGCGAGCCGTACCCTGCCCCGCGGGCGGTGACGGTCGGCAGATTGATCGGCGCCCCGATTCGCGAGAATTTCCCACGCTATTCGCCAGTAGAGGATGCGGCGAAAATCAAGGATGCGGCGGTGCTCTTTATCGTCGCCGAGAAAGAAGAGCTATTCGACAATAAAGACAACGCGAAACTCGCTTATGACCGCATGCCTGGGGCCAAAAAGAAGTACGTTTCAATCCCCAATATCACGCACTACGGCGTCTATCGCGAAGCGCGCAACCAGGCGATCAAGATGGCGGTCGAGTGGTTCGATCAATACTTGAAAAAATAGCTTATGGGCAAGCTGGCGTTTCAGGAGATGAAGCAAGAAGAGGCGAGCGTCTCTGGGAAAAACTGGATCGATAGCTTTTCGCGGCTGGTGGAACGGCTCGTGCCCGATGCGATCACGACCTCCACTCTGCTGCTGGTGATGGTTTCGGTCATCTCACTTTCGATCGGCAATTCCATGACGGCGACCATTGACGCCTATTACAGAGGGCTGTGGATGCTGTTGGCCTTCACGATGCAGATGACGCTGATCCTGGTGCTCAGCCTCATCCTGGCGTCAACCACCGTTTTCAGAAAAACGGTCGTCTCGCTTTCGCGCCTGCCCAGAACCACCACGCAGGTAGTGGCGCTGGCGGTGTTGTGCGTCGCGTTCATCTCCTATCTCAATTGGGGGCTGGGACTCGCGCTCGGGCCGATGATCGCGATCCATTTTTGCAAAGAGGCGGAGCGCAAAGGCATTCGCGTTGATTTCCTGTTTATGCTGGCGATCCTCGCGGGAGCCGGGTCGGTCTGGCAATTCGGGTTTTCCGCGAGCGCTCCGCTGCTCATGGCGACGCCGGGTCATTTCCTCCAGGAGACCACCGGAATCATGACGCTCGGTTCCACAATCTGGTCTCCCGCCGCGATCACCCTCGTCATTGTGTTTATCCTGGCGGTAATCGTTGCGGGCTGTCTGTTTATGCCGAAAGCGATCCGGCCTATCTCCGAGTTCCCCGAGTCCGAGAAACTCGGAGAGCCGGCCGCAGCCCCTGACGATGCGCCGATGGAGGAGGCCGTCGTCGCGCCCAGCCCCGCCCAAAGGCTGGAGCGTAGCTCCGTTATCGTGGCGATCTTATGCTTCGCGTTGATCTGCTGGCTCTACTACCATTTCTTCACCAAAAAGCTGAGCCTCGACATCAACTCGCTCAACACGATCTTCCTGCTTTTCGGTTTGCTGTTCCACCGGAACGTGTTGCGATTCACGAAAGCGATGCAGGAGGCCATCGTCTCGAGCTGGCCGATTGTGGTGATGTATCACCTGTACGCCGGCGTCGCCGGCTTGATCCAATTCACTCCGGTCGGGGAGTTCCTGGCCGGCCTCGTCAACCCCATCTCAACCAGATACTCGTATCCTTTTTTGACGGCGCTGATCAGCACAGTCGTTGCGGTCTTCATTCCGACCAGCGGCGGGCAATGGCTGATTCAGGGCTTTGTGACCGTCAAGGCGGCTGAAGCCGTCGGCGTGAGCGCGCAGCGAGGATTGCTGGCCCTGAGCGTCGGAGATCACATGGGCAACCTGATCTCGCCGTTCTGGGCTGTGGTGGGCGCAGGGATCGCGCGCGTGGATTTCAGATTGTTCTTTGGATACCGCTTGATATTCGCGGCCATTTGGTTCGCGCTTGGCGTGGCGGCATTCACATTACTTCCCTGCTGAATTATGAACGATGGCCAGAACATACTCTCCGGATTGCGCGTGATTGACTGCGGCACTTACATCGCCGGGCCGGCCACCGCGACCATTATGTCCGACTTCGGCGCCGAGGTGATCAAGGTCGAGCGCCCGCCGCACGGCGACCCGTATCGTCAGCTCTCTTTCTTTCCGGGCATGCCGGTCTCGGAGCACAACTACTGCTGGATGCTCGACGCGCGCAATAAAAAGAGCCTCGCGCTCGACCTGCAGAACGAGGCCGGGAGCGAGGCGCTGCGCCGCCTGGTGGCCACCGCCGATGTTTTCATCACCAACTATCCGCCGAAGCTCGCCCACAAGCTGAGAGTCAGTTACGAAGAGTTCGCTGAAATCAATCCTCGGTTGATCTTTGCGCACATCACCGGTTACGGCGAAGAAGGCGACGACCTCGATCAGCCGGGCTATGACACGACGGCTTACTGGGCGCGTTCGGGCTTGACCAACATCATCTACGACCTGACGACGCAAACGGGCGCGACGCCGTGCGGGTCTGGCGATCATCCGGTTTCGCTCGCTTTGTTCGGCTCGATCATGCTCGCGCTCTATCAGCGCCAGATGACGGGGCGCGGGGCCAAGGTGACGACATCGCTGATGGCGACCGGCGCCTGGAGCAACAGTTGCCAGATTCAGGCCGCCATGGTCGGCGCGACTTTCCCGATCCGGCGCCCGCGCCACGCCGCGCTCAACCCGCTGGTCAATCAATACCAGACGCGCGACCGGCAGCGGTTCATGTTCTGTCTGCTCGACATGGCCAATGACTGGGGGCGAGTTTGCCGCGCGATCGGACGGCCGGAGTTGATCACTGACCCGCGCTACGCCACAGCCGAGGCCCGTTCGCGACACAGCGAAGAGGTGGTGGCGCTGCTCGACGAAGCGATCGGCGCCAGAGATATGGCTGAGTGGGACGCGCTCTTTCGCGCACAGGGCGTGATCTGGGGCTTGATTCCGACGATGGAGCAAGTGATCGCCGACCCGCAGATGAAGGCCAACGGCGTCTTCACCGAGTTTGAGCATCCACAGCTTGGCTTCATCCGAACCGTCAGCAACCCGCTCAACGTGCAAGGTACCCTAAAGGAGAAGCCCCGCGTGGCGCCGGAAGTCGGCCAGCATTCACGCGAAATCTTGCGCGCCCTGGGTTACACGGACGCGGCCGTCGAAGAGCTGATTTTGCGCGGTTGCGTGAAAGCCTGAATGCAGGCGTCGCTTACGCGTCAAACGGGCACCGGCGCGGTAAATTGCGCTGCGTGCGTATTCCGGCGCATCGTGAACACCAATTCCGGAACAACGTGAACGACGAGCAGATCTCTTCCATCAAGGCGGTTGTAGACATCGAACAGATTACGACACGGAAGTGGCCTGACACGAATTAGACCAGCTTTTTGATCTTGCCCTCAATCTCAGGCGGTACGTTCCAGAAGCCGAGCGCGCCAGCGCAAGAGATCGGTTTGATCGGGCGCTGGTTCTTCAATACGAACCCGTAATCGCCCGTAAACCACGGCGATTTGGACTCCGTGACGCAATCAACCAGATCAACCACGCCTATGATCACGCCTCTGGGCAGGTCTTCATAGGCGGGCAGCTCTTTGCGCCAGCGGCGCGGCAAGAGTTCTTTTGATTCTTCGTATTCGCTTCGGGTCAGATTTTTGGAAGCGTGGATGGCGACAGGGCCGCGGATGTGAGTGAGCCACGAGCGATTCTCAATATTTTTACCGGCATGGATGATCGCCCAGGCCCAAACCGGCTTTACCGTGATTGCTTTCAAAATGTGAACTCTCCTCTTGGATAGTAACTGTTTGTTATACGCTTCTTCGCGCGACGAATCCGTTTTCTTCGCGCCACTCGCCCACATCACCATACGCATTCAAAACCGGCAGATACCATTGTTAGACATGGAGGTAGGCGGGGCCAATGCGGTCTTTGGCGGCTTTGATCGCTAAGTCGAGCAGGTCAGTGGCGGCTTTCGGATTGGCGATTTTCATTCTGTCCGTATTATCCGCGACGGCTTGATTGCCCAAATCTTTCATCCAGACGTGCCTTTCAGCGCCGACTATCTTCTCGAATCCTTTTCCATTGAATCCTTGGCACTGACGCTCTTTCTGATCCGAATGTTGGCGAAGACCAGATGGGCATACCCTCACGCCGCTTCGACCGCGTCTGTCGCTTCGATAAACTTGTTTACTGAGTTGCCCCAGCCCCAATATCCCTAACTGATAAAGAGTGATTCGTCTCATACTTTTCAAGGGTAATAAGGAAATCTCCGGGGCAGGCCGATATAGCCGAGTTGAGATACGTGGCAATTTTACTGACCAATAATCTGATATCAAGCGAAAACTTTTTGACATCAGAATGCTCAAGCCTGAACAATCCACCACTCGAATCACACAAACGGAGCGGGGAGGAAAATCCCTTGAGTTTTGGACCAACGATGGCGCTAGCCATCATGAATTGGTGTGTAAAACCAATGAAGTAAACTACCTGACCGCGTGAGAGCGGTTTGCAAGAAAAGGAAAGATTGAGAATGAGACGCACAATATATGTTGACATTGAAACCCTGCCTGCTCTAAATCTACCCGCGAGTGGTTCCCCAGCCGCATTGTCAGCCCCAACTGACGAGAACCACCTCAAGACGGCATTGAACGGCGATTTCGGCCGTCTTCTCTGCATCGGCTTTATTGACGAATTTCCGCGCGGCGAGATCGAGCGCGGAGTGATCGGTTGGGACGCCCGCCAGGGAGCGTTCCACTGCGATGAGCGAATTATTCTGACGGAGTTCTGGCGCCGCATGAAAACTTTCCGGCCAAATATTGACCGCATCGTCGGCCACAACATCTACGACTTCGACCTGAAATTCATACTCAAGCGTTCAGTGATTCACGGCGTTCGACCCACGGTCGATCTGTCGTTTGCGCGTTATCGTAACCAACCGATCTACGACACGATGTGCGAGTGGGAGCGCTGGAGCTTTAGTTCCAGGGTCAGCCTCGATACCCTCGCGCGGGCACTCAGCCTGGAATCATCGAAGCAGGACGGCGTCAGTGGCTCGCAAATTTTCAATCTCTATCAATCCGGCGAACATCGGAAGATTCACGATTACTGTCTCAAAGATGTCGAACTGACACGAGCCATCTACAAGCGGATGGTCTTCGAAGAATACGCATCGGCTCCACCGTCTAACCGGCTGCAATCGGCAGAGTCAACGCTAGCTTTAGCGTACTGAAGCGAAAGGAAAGGCCAGGGCTGCGGCGTACATGATTTTGTGGAAAGAGATACTGATGCTGGGCGCACGGGGCAGATCGGCCGAGGCGCGTCAAATGATCATGCTCGATCTGCGCCTAGCACTGTGCGAGTTCCCGCATACGGCGCAAGCCGGCGCGCCGTATCGTGGCCAATTGCCCCAGGCCGTCAAACGCTTCCGCGCGAAGCTGCCTGAACATGAGCGCTCGCTTGTGAAGTCGTTGGAGCAGGAGTTCGTTGATTACCTGATGGACGACGTCCTCGAAGGCGTCGCCAAGCCCTTACAGCTAATCGAGCTTTGTCTGGCTTATCCGAACGCCGCTCTATCCGAGTTGGTCGAGCTTTTTCCCTGGGAAGACGGGCTTAAACGCGCTCACGAATGGAAAGAAGATTGGGTCGCCGACCACTTGCGATCTATCATCGCCGCAGGCATTCCATTGCCGGAAACGATCATAACCACGCTGGGAAAGCATGGGACGCCGATGTATGAATTCAATGAAGTGGCTTACGCTGTCGCCCCGGAACGGCTCAAGCGGAGTTGGAACGATTTCAAAAGGCGTCAAGGATACGATGCGCAAATCTTGGCCATCGCGGATGAGGAAGTCGGCGCGGGCGTTGCCGACGAAGGCTTTGATTATGGCGTTATCTCTATAGCTGAGATCGCTCTCAATGAGATCACAACCCAGGACATCGAACTGGAGATAGACTTGCAACTGACCGGGCAGCGCCTCAGCGATGGCCTGACCGAACTACTTGAAGAAATGCACACAGCGAAGCCGAGCGACGGCTTTCGGCCCGTGGCCTGGCACAATGTCTTCTGGAACCTGATTTCGGAATACGTCCGGCTGCGGCTGAGCCTGGAGACGCGCGACCCGTTGCTGGACACTGATGGCGAACTGGCCGACCACATCAAAACCCATTACCCAGATGTAAAAAGCGTTTCTCGCCCGGTGGTTTTGCGCCGCCGCCGGAATTTATCAGCCGCCTGCGTCAAATTGATTGAAGAAAGTTTTTGGGAAAAATTCTCCGGCGCCCGTGAACAGGCCAGGCCGCAGATCACACATGTCACCTGAGGAAGCTTATCCGTGAACGACGCGACGCATATCCCAATTTCAAAAGACCACCTACGGCGGGCGGCCGAGCTTGCGCGCCAATGTTCATCAACGGCTGTGCGCGAGCGCGCGCTGGTCTCGCAATCCGCAGCCTGGGCGGCGCGCGATTACCTCAGTCAGGAGTTTAATCTCGTAATTGGCGACGGACGCTCGGCTCAACCGAAATTCGTCGAACTGCTGGATGTCTGTGATTTCTCTTCCGGCGGCTGGCTGATGGAGATGCGCGCCGCGCTCGCTTCCGATCAACCGATTCTCAACATTCCGACGATGCCGTTGATGGTCGGCGCGCTCTCCGATTTTTATCTCTGCGCCGAAGTGGACAGGAATCTATCGGGCGTGAATGTTTTCGGCTTTGCGCGGCGTTCGGATCTGGCTTCGGCCGAGCTTAGCGCCAACGGTCTGTTCGCGCTCTTTCCGGCGGAAGAGTTACTGCCTGTCGAGCGTCTGCCTGAGTTATTGCGCGAGGCGCGAACGGTTGATTCGTCCGAATTACGTTTGTTTGATGAGTGGCAGGCGCGCGCCGCCCGCATCATCAAAGGCGTCGGAGAGGTGATAGCGACGGAAGGAATGTTCAGCCCCGATCAGTTGCAAAGCATCGTCGCCGGGCTGCGCGATGACGTGTGGCGGATTTACGGAGAGAAGCTGCCCACGACGGGGTTGGAGCCGCTGTTTAACCGTTTGTTTCGCCGCTTCGGCTTGGCTGCGCCCGTGCCTGCGGCGCCCGCCAGCCCGCTCGTTTTTAACAACAGCGTCGAGCAGCAAAATACGGCGATCGCATCCGAGACGCGGAAGGAATTCTTTCAGGATGAATTGAGCGTTGGCGAACGCGTGGCTCTCTACCGCCATCTGCTGGCCGACGAGACAGCCCTGACCGATCACCGGCGAATGCGCCGCGCGCTCGACCACGCCACAGGCGGCAAGCATCTGGCTTCGCCGCAGCGACGCGAACGAATGAAATCCGCGAACAAAAGACGCCTCGCCAATGCTTCTATTGACACTCCGACGCGGGATGAAGTCGCCGAACGATTGGCCGAGATGGCGGAACAGGACGACAACAGTATGATTGCAACCGTAATTCGCGAGATGAACGAGCCGGCGCTCGATTTCGCCGCTTCGCCCGAAGCTGTGCGATTGATTGCGGAAGCCGAACAGATCGGCTTCGGCCATCTCTTCAGTCCGGCGTTCGGTACCGAAATCTCGCTGGTTGATCCGCTGCCGCATCAACGGCTCGCCGTTTACGAACACATGCTCGATCAATCGCGCCTGCGCTTCCTGCTGGCTGACGACGCGGGCGCGGGCAAAACGATTATGACCGGGCTGTACATCCGCGAGATGCTTTCGCGCCGCCTTGTCCGCCGGGTTCTGATCGTTCCGCCCGCCGGACTGTTGGGCAATTGGGAGAGCGAAATGAACACGCTCTTCGGGCTGCCGTTCCGCGTCGCCACAGGCAATGAAGCGAAAAAGGCCAACCCGTTTCTCTCCGCCGATGAATCTGACAGCGACCTTCTGATCGTCAGCGTTGACACTCTGGCGGGCGAGCGGATGTTCGCGCGATTGCAAGACCCCGAGGTCGAGCCTTACGACCTGGTCGTCTTCGACGAAGCCCACAAACTTGCCGCCGACCGCGATCAGGATTTCACCTGGCGCAAGACCGACCGTTACCGGCTGGCCGAATCGCTGGCCGGAGCCGGCGCAGGCGAAGAGCGATGGGACCTGGGTTGGAGTTGTCGCCATCTGTTGCTGCTGACGGCGACGCCGCATATGGGCAAGGATTTTCCATATTACTGTTTGTGGCGATTGTTGCAGCCTGAAGCGCTTTCAACTTCCGAGGCTTTCAAAAATTATCCGGCTGAAGCCCGCGCGCGTCATTTTCTGCGGCGCGCCAAAGAGGAGATGATCAATTTTCAAGGCGAGCGCATCTACCCCACCAGGATCACCGACACGCTGAGCTACGATCTGGCCGCAGGCTCCGTCAGCGAGCAGACGCTTTATGACGAAACCACCGGCTACATCCGCACTTACTACAACAAAGCGCGCATTCTGAACCGTTCGGCGGCCCGCTTGGCGATGAGCGTCTTTCAGCGCCGCCTGGCAAGCTCCACCTACGCCGTGCTGCGCTCGTTCGAGCGGCGGCTGGAAAACCTCAGCGGCCTGATCGCGCTCATCGAGTCGGGGCAAATCACAGCCGAAAAGCTCGAAGAGCGCCAGCGCCAACTCAACAACGAGACGCGCGACCTGCTCGAAGAAGAGACCGCCGACGAAGAAGATTTCTCGGATGGACGCGAGGAGCACGAAGTTCAGGAGGAGCAATCGCTGCACGGCGTGGTCGCCGTCTCGCTGGCCGACCTGATCATCGAACGCGATCAGGTGAAGAAGCTGCTCGATCTTGCCCGACAGGTTGACGCGGCGGGGCAGGAATCCAAATTCGACAGGTTGCGCGAAACGCTCAAAGACCCGCGTTACCGCGACGAGAAGATGATCATCTTCACCGAACACCGCGACACGCTCGATTATTTGACGCGACGACTTTCCGGCATTGGCTTCTCCGATCAGATCGCGCAGATTCACGGCGGAATGGATTACGTGAAGCGGCAGGATCAAGTCGAGTTCTTCCGAAAACCTGTGGCCGAAGGCGGCGCGAAATTCCTGGTCGCAACCGACGCCGCCGGCGAAGGCATCAACCTGCAATTCTGCTGGCTGATGATCAATTACGACATCCCGTGGAACCCCGCGCGGCTGGAACAGCGAATGGGCCGCATCCATCGCTACAAACAGAAACACGACCCTGTGGTCATCATCAACCTGATTGCAGGCTCGACGCGCGAAGGCCGCGTGTTGCGCACGCTGCTCGAAAAGCTCGAACGAATCCGCAAGGATTTAGGCTCGGACAAAGTCTTCGACGTGATCGGGCGGTTGTTTGAAGGCGTCTCGATCAAGGATTACCTGGAAAACGCGGTCACCGACGAAGGCGCCGACGAGGCCGTGAACAAGATCGAAGGCAAGTTGACCAAAGAGCAAATCGAGGCGCTGCGCGAACGCGAGCGGCGTTTGTACGGCGACGGCGGCGATGTCAAACGCGAGTTGCCGCGACTGACCGAATGCCTGGAGTTGGAACAGTATCGCCGGTTGTTGCCCGGCTACGTCCGGCATTTCATCGAAAAGGCCGCGCCGCAACTCGGTCTGGAACTGAGCGGCGATCTCGACGGTTACTTTGCTCTGAACCCGACGCCTGACGCGCCGGAAATACTAACTGACTTACTCGAAGCCTTGCCGCCGGAACTGAGTGACAAGCTGACCGTGCATCGCCCGGACGGCGGCGCCGGCGCGGTCTTCGTTCATCCTGGCGGGACGATCTACGAAACGTTGCGTGGCTCGGTCGTCGCCCGCTTTGCCGAAGACGCCTTGCGTGGAGCGACCTTCGTTGATCCAGCGGCCAAACGGCCTTACCTGTTTCATCTGGCGCTGCTGACGATCAACCGGCAATCCGATCCGCAATACCGCGAACTGGCGCGGACAGAGGCGCTCGAATACCGTCTCGTCGGATTGAAACAGGAAGAAGGCGGCGCGCCGGAATTTTGTCCTGCCGGGCAATTGCTCCTGCTCAAAGACGGTCAAGGCCTGGCGCCGTCGGCCATCAACCTGGTGGCGTCAGCGCGCGAATCGGTGGAGACGGCGCGCCGCTACATCAACGAAGGCCTCGCGCCGGAATTGGTCGAAAGGCATCGGCAAACTCTTAACGACAGCCTGCCCGCGCGCGTTGAGTTCATCCGTCGAGGGTTCGGTTATCAAGAAGCCGAACTGGCCGCCGCCAGAACGAAACTCCGCGACAAGGCCAGCGCCGGCAGCAAGGGCGCAAAGGCCGAACTGACCAAAGTCAAAGAGCGCCAGAGCAGGCTGAAAGATCGCCGTGAAGAAGCCATCGCCATTTTGCAGCGCGAGCCGGGGTTGATCTCGGCTGCGGAGGTAACTTTTCTGGCCCACGCGCTGGTCGTCCCCTCGCACGATCCCGAAGACCAAAAACGACACGACGCCCAGGTCGAGGCCATCGCCGTCCGCGTCGCCCGCGCATACGAAGAATCGCTCGGCGCCGTTGTTCAGGATGTCTCCACGCCAGCCGCCGCGCTGGCCGCCGGATTGGAAGAACGCCCCGGATTCGACATGCTTTCCACACGCCCCGCCGCTCAATCGCTGTGCATCGAAGTCAAAGGCCGCGCGGGCGTAGGCGACATCGAATTGACCGAAAACGAATGGGTCAAAGCCTGCAACTTGAGAGGGCAATATTGGCTCTATGTCGTTTATGATTGCGCCTCTGCTCAACCTCGTTTACTGCGAGTGCAAGACCCGTTTCACAAACTGCTGTTTCAAGCAAAAGGCGGAGTGGTGATTGACGAGCAGGAGATCTTCGGCGCCGCGCAGTAAGCTGAGCTTTTTCAACACAAAGGTTCAAGGAGTCAAAGGGTCAAAGAAAATCCTTTGAATACAAATCTTTGATCCTTTGATCCTTTGACCCTTTGTGTTGAGATGCCTGCTTCATAAAAGTAAGATCGCCCGACTATGGACAAACCCAGACTAATCGAAGTCGCCTTTCCGCTCAAACAAGCCTCGCTCGATTCCGTTCACGAAAAGAATGTGCGGCACGGGCACATCTCTACTTTGCACATCTGGCCCGCGCGGCGGCCTTTGGCGGCTTGTCGCGCGGCGCTCGTCGCAACCTTGCTGCCTGATCCGGGCAATAAAGAAGAGCGCGATGCGTTGCTAGAAAGGCTCGGCGGGCGGGTCAAGGAGGTCGTCAAGACCAGGAAGCTCGCCAACGGCAAGACCGAAGACCGCATCGTCGAAGAGACCGAAGGCGGCATTCTGCACTGGGGCCGCGAATCGGGGCCGGACCTGGAATACTTCCGGCAGAAGATTCGTGAAGCTTATGGCGGACGCGCGCCTCGCGTGCTCGATCCGTTTGCGGGCGGCGGCGCGATACCGCTCGAAGCGATGCGGCTGGGATGCGAAGTCACCGCCGTGGACATCAATCCCGTCGCGTGGTTCATCCTCAAATGCACGCTCGAATATCCGCAGAAGCTCGCCGGAAAGACTTTGCCGCTGCCCCAATTCGCCGTCGAATCGGTCGAGTTCATGGAGGGCTATTTCAAAAACAGCAGCCCGAAGAAGCCGACCAAAAAGCAATTGCAATCCAAACTCCAAGCCGTGCAGCAGAGCCTCTTCCCGCCGCCCGAAGCCGATCTGGCCTGGCACGTCCGCGCCTGGGGCTTCTGGGTCTTGCAGCAGGCACGACGGGAGTTGGCGCGCTTCTATCCGGTCTATGCCGACTTCGAGCCGCTGGATAAAGTGCTCGGCAAATTCGATCCGCGTCCGCCGCAGCCTGTTCCGCTCGACGAAGACGGTTTGCCCGACGAAGCCGCGCTCAACCCGGAGTTTGACGAAGCCTACCTGCGCAACGCTCAGAACCCGCGCTGGGTGGCCAAACCGACTGTGGCTTACCTCTGGGCGCGCACGGTGAAATGCAAGAACTGCCGCGCTACGATTCCGCTGCTCAAGACGCGATGGTTGTGCAAGAAAGACAACAAGCGCGTATTGCTGACGATGGAGCCGAACGCCGACCGGACGGGCGTCGTCTTCGGCGTCGAAAACAACGCGCCGATTGCCGGCGGCAATGCGGCGCAACGTAGAGAACACGACAAACGGATCGGCGCGGGCACGATGTCGCGTTCTGGCGCGCAGTGTCCTTGCTGCCCGGCGATTATGACGATGGAAGACATCCGGCTTGAAGGCAAAGCGGGACGATTGGACGCGGCAATGACGGCGGTTGTCGTGGATGGACACAATGGCAAGGAGTATCGTGTCCCGATGGCGGAAGAGATAAGACTGGCTGCCGAGGCCGAGCAAAATCTTGAGAGTGTTTTTGCTGATGTGCCGTTTGGCTTGCCGCAGGAGCCGACACCGAAGGGCGGCAGTGGAGCTAGCCGCGCATTTTCGGTTGATGGATACGGCTTTGATCAGTGGCACAAGCTGTTCACGCCGCGCCAGCTTGTTGCTCTAGGGACATTCGCCAAGCACACACGATCCACACGCGAGATTATGCAAGAGGTGGGATATACCGAGGAATGGACGGAAGCCGTTTCAGCCTTCTTGACACTGATGCTTGATAGATTGGCCAACCAAAGCAGCAACGTCTCACGCTGGAACTTAGGGGGAGAAAAAATCGAGGGGACGTTTGCGAGGTTCGCTTTACCCATTTTGTGGGACTTTGCTGAGGTGAATCCTCTGGCCGGTACCAGCGGTGGGTATCCAAGTGCCTTTGAATGGGTGGCGTTGGCCACAGAACATTTCAGTTTGGCTACAAATGGGACGCCTGTTCCAAAAAGCTTTCAGCAAAGCGCAATTACACAATCACACGGAGATGTAGATGTTGTCGTAACTGATCCACCTTATTACGATGCGATTCCTTACTCGGACTTGATGGATTTCTTCTACGTGTGGTTGCGCCGCACACTGCACGGTCTTTCGCCCGAAGTTGACCGTACCTTTCACGAACCGCTCGCGCCGAAATGGAATCACTCAAACAAAGATGGCGAGTTGATTGATGACTCAAGCCGTCACGATGGTGATAGTGCAAAATCGAAGACGGCTTATGAGGATGGAATGTATCGCGCATTCCAAGGCTGCTATCGAGCGCTCAATTCCGTTGGCAGGCTTGTCATCGTGTTCGCACACAAACATCCTGACGCTTGGGAAACCTTGGCCTCGGCCATCATTCGTGCAGGATTCGTGGTTGATGGAAGCTGGCCAATTCAGACAGAGAGACAAGCACGTACGCGTTCACTTTCTTCAGCCGCGCTTTCCTCTTCCGTCTGGCTCGTCTGCAAAAAACGCCCGGAAGCCGCTCGCCCCGGCTGGGACAATCGCGTGCTCGAAGAGATGCGCGTGAACATCGGCCAGCGGCTGCGCGAGTTTTGGGATGCGGGGATTCGCGGGCCTGACTTCGTCTGGGCGGCGACGGGGCCTGCGCTCGAAGCCTACTCCAAACATCCCGTCGTCAAAAAAGCCAATGAGCAGGGGCAGGTGATGGCGGTCTCGGAGTTTCTGAAACACGTGCGCCGCATCGTGGTGGATTTCGTTGTCGGGCGCGTGCTGGCCGAGAGCGGAGTCGAGCAGGCCGCGACGGGATTGGACGACGTGACGACATATTACCTGCTGCACCGGCACGATTTCGGGATGGCCGAAGCGCCCGTCGGCCCGTGCATCCTTTACGCCATCTCCTGCAACCTGTCGGACGCGGCGTTGGCGCAGCAACACGACATCCTCATCCGAGCCGGCGGCTTGAACAACGCCGAAGACGACGATCCGGGCGAAGATGATGAACTGTCGAACAGTGAAGACGATGACGAAGGCGCCGGCGAAACGGACGCTGAGCCGGAAGAAGGCTCCGGCAGCAAGGTGAAGCTGAAACCGTGGAATCAGCGCAAGGGCAAGCAACTGGGCTACGAATCGCCGGGCGGGCGGCCCGCGCCGCTGATTGATCAGGCGCACCGGCTGATGCATTTGTGGAAGGCGGCGGACGTCGTGAAGGTGAACGAATATCTGGACGCGCGCGGGCTGCGGCGCAGCGCGTTGTTTCATCAATTGCTACAGGCGCTGATCGAACTTGCGGCGGCGGGCAGCGAAGAGCGTTCGCTGCTGGAAAGCATCAGCAACCACGTGGCGGCGATGGGCGTGAAGGCGGCAGACAAAACCGTGCCTCTGCCGTATGATTAGAGCCGGTTTCATTCGCGGGATGAGGTTTGAATGATGCGTCAGCGAGTTTCTCACAATCAGGCGGAAGCTGTTCGGCCAGTCACGCAAGCGCCGTCTTTGGAGCGGCGTCGGGAAGAGATACGGCTGGTGTGCGAGGCGATTGCCAGCGAATTCCACCCTGAAAAGATTATCCTCTTCGGCTCTCACGCGTACGGCGAGCCTCGCGCGGATTCGGATGTTGATCTGCTGGTGGTGATGCCGTTCGAGGGCAGTTCGTTTCGCCAGGCGTCCAGGATTCTCGGTCACGTGGTGAGCGCTGTGGGCGTGCTGCCGATGGACGTGCTGGTTCGCACGGCGGAACAGGTGCGCGAGCGTTTGCGGATAGGTGACAGCTTCATGCGCGAAATCATCGAGCGGGGGAAGGTGATGTATGAAGCCGACCACGCTTGAATGGATAGCCAAAGCGGAAGATGACTGGAACGTCGCGCAGATGAGCTACCGCTCGCGCAAACATCCAAGCTACGATGCGGCGGTCTTTCACGCCCAGCAATGCGCGGAGAAATACCTGAAAGCCAGGTTGGAGGAAGAAGGCATCGCCATTCCCCGAACGCATGACTTGCTGGTTCTGCATCAACAAACTCTGGCGGTTGAACCGGGCTGGGCGGTATTGCAACCGATGCTCATCATCCTCAATCCCTTCGCCGTCGCCTACCGGTATCCAGGCAGTATGGCTACAAAGGCCGACGCCAAAGACGCCGTAAAACAATGCCGCGAAGTACGGCGAGTTATTCGCCAGAGTTTCGGCCTGCCGGTTTGAGGTGTCAAGCTCACGACCCGACCCCCTGAAAGCGCCCCATACAACACAGGAGTGAAAAATGACGAAACAAGTGTGGACGCCGTGGCATCAAGTGGCGCGGCTGCGTGAAGATTTGAAGACGGGCGAACTGTCGCTGGCGATGTTCGCCGCCGATCTTTATGACGTAGTGATGGGGCGCGGACGCAGCGTGTATCGTGATCCGCAGGAGTTTTTCGCGCTCACTTATCCGACTTTCAATTTGCGCGAGTTGGCCAAAGATGTGGCGATCCGGCTGGCGGGCAGGAGCGACAAGGCGATCCGGCAACTGGAACTGACTTACGGCGGCGGCAAGACACATACGCTGATCACGCTCTTCCATTTAACCAATCATCCGGAGACCTTGCCCGAACTGCCGGCCGTGCAGGAATTCATTCAACACATCGGGATGAGGCCGCCACGCGCGCGAATGGCGGCGCTGCCTTTCGATAAGCTGGATGTCGAGAAGGGAATGGAGGTGGCTGCGCCCGATGGCCGAACGCGCTGGCTCAGAAATCCGTGGAGCGTCATCGCGTGGCAGATCGCTGGCGAGGAGGGGTTGCGGCTGCTGAACGCCGACAACAAGGATGAAGAGCGAGACAGCGCGCCGGCGGAGAATTTGCTGGTCGAGTTGTTGGCAATGCCTGGTCGCGAGGATTTGGCGACTCTGGTGTTGATTGATGAAGTGTTGATGTACGTGCGAGAGAAGGTCGGTCTCGACCCGGCGTGGCGCGGCAAGATGATCAATTTCTTTCAGTACCTGACGCAGGCGGTGACAAAGATTGATCGTTGCGCCGTGGTCGCGACATTACTCACAACCGATCCGAATAAGAGTGATCAACTGACGAAAGAAATCTCCAGCGAGTTGCAAAGCATCTTTCGCCGCGAGCGCGAAGAGAGCGTGCAGCCCGTGAGCAAAGAAGATGTCGCCGAAGTGCTGCGGAGGCGTTTATTTCAGATAGACTCGATCCGCGATCATCAGGCCTTCAAACCGCACGTGATGGCCGCGTTAAAAGGCATCGCCGACCTTGATGAGCGAACGAGCAAAGACGTGAAAACGGCAGAGGAAAGATTGTTCAAGAGTTATCCCTTCCACCCGGATTTAACCGAAGTCTTCTACACCAAATGGACCAACCTGGAAGCGTTCCAGAAAACGCGCGGCGTGTTGCGCGCCTTCGCGCTGGCTTTGCGCAGCGCAGAGAAGTGGGACGAGTCTCCGCTGATTTCAACCAATGTATTCCTGAGCGAGCCGGGTGACGGCGAGCTTTCCGACGCGGCGCGCGAGTTGGCTAACACCGCAGCCACCGAAGAGTATGAAGGCAGGCGGCAAGAGTGGTTGACGATCATCGAAGGCGAATTGGCCAAAGCGCGCGAGATACAAGCGGAATCAACCGGCGTCAGGCATCGCGAACTGGAACAGACGGTGTTCGCCACGTTCCTGCATTCGCAACCGATTGGGCAGCGCGCGCAGACGCGCGACCTAATGTTGCTGGCTGGCGCGTCCCGTCCGGACAAGATTGATTTGGAGAAGGCGCTGCGCCGTTGGGCTGATGTCTCCTGGTTTTTGGACGAGGCCGAGACGAGCGCCGGCGAGACTGATGCGACGGGGCAAAAATCCTTGCCCAAATACTGGCGGCTCGGTTCGAGACCGAACTTGAAGCAGATGCATCACGACGCCTGTTTGCGCGTCTCCTCCGAAGTGGTCGAGGCCAAGCTGATCGAGGAGATTCAGAAGGTCAAGAGTTTGACCGCCGGCGCGAAGGAGGCCGGGGCCAAAGTTCATCTGTTGCCCGAAAAGCCGCACGACATCGAGGACGACGGCGAATTTCATTACGCCGTGCTGGGGCCGCGCGCGTGGTCTGAATCCGGCAAGCCGAGCGCCGAGGCGCAGCGTTTCATCAACATCACCACGAGCGAAGACCGCCCGCGCGTTTATCGCAACGCGGTTGTGATGGCGGCGCCGTCGCGCGAAGGTTTGGATGTCGCGCGGGCGCGCGTCCGGGATTATCTGGGTTGGGAGGAAGTGCGCGAGCAGTTGAAGGGCAAAGAGGTTGATCTGTTGCGGCAGAAATCGCTGCAAACTTCGCTTGAAGAATCGCGCAAGAAGATTCCCGAAGCGATTCAACAAGCCTACTGCATCGTCGTGACCGTTTCGGAGAAGAACGAAGTTCAGGCTTTCAAAATCAAGGTCGAGGGGATTCCGCTGTTCCAGTCAATCAGTGATGAGCCGAAGACGCGCATCTCTAAAACCGAGGTCAACGCCGAAGCGATGTTGCCGGAAGGGCCTTACGATTTGTGGCGAGAGGGCGAAGACAGCCGCCGCGTAAAAGACCTGGCCGGCGCATTCGCCCAGTTCCCGCACTTGCCGAAGATGCTCAAGCGGCGGGCGATTCTGGACACCATTGTGAGCGGATGCCAGGACGGGCTGTTCGTTCTGCGCTCGATGCGCCCTGACAAATCATTCAAGACTTTCTGGATGGAACGACCCGACGAACAGACGCTCGGCGATCCGACGCTGGAAGTGGTTCTGCCTGAAAAAGCGGTTTTGACCGGGATTGCCGCGCGGCTGCTGGCACCGGGGCGATTGCCCGGTTTGTGGACTGACGAAACGACGAGCGTCGGACAATTGCGCTCGTATTTTTCCGGCGCCCACGTCGCCAAGATCAATCGTGGCGATTACGAGGAACCGCTGCAAATCCCGCGAGCCGAAAACGGCGTGATTGACGCGGCGTTGCGCGAAGCGGTCAAAGAGGGATTGATCTGGCTCACGTCCGGCCCGGCCAGCCTTTTCAAAGAAGACGTGCCGGAGGGCGTGCTAACCGACGAAGCGCGACTGCAATCGCCGCCGCCCGCGCTCACGCCGGTGGACATCATCGCGAATAAGCTGCCAGAAGCGTGGGCGAACGAGGTTGCGAGCGGGCGATCCATTGGAGACGCGCTGTCGGTGCAGGCCGGAAAGACGCTTCCCTGGACGCTGGTGCGCGAGGCGATTGATAGCGCCTTGCGGACAGGCTATCTGGAAAAGGCCGCTGACAGCGGCGAATGGCCGTGCGGTTTGGCGGACGCCAGTCGCGCGCTTTTCCGCATGCCTCAACAAGCTCAGCCGCCCGCGAGAGGCACAGGCTCCCTCACCCCCGTCTATCCTGTTCCTCAACCAGACGGACGCCGAGTCGCGGAATCGGAACTGGATGTGGCCGGCATTCAAAACTTCAGTGATGTGGTGAGCGAATTGGCGCAAGCGGCGACTAAAGCTGGGTATGATCTGAAATTTCGATTGCGTATTGAACTGAACAATAACGACAAGCTGGACGACGCGATGGTCGAACAGTTGAACGAGATTTTGAAAGATGTAGCAGCGGATTTGCGGTTGTAAAAATGTCGGAACACATAGGTGAACACAAGGCGGGCAAAATCACACAAGGAGAGTGTAAGGCCCTCACCCCAGGGTAAATTGAAATACTTGCCCCGGAGTGCAGGCGCGCTCTTCATCGAAAAGGAGATTTTATGTTCGCTGAAAATTACACCATCTCGCAGCCATTCACTTGCGACAATCTGAGCGTCTTTCTGATTCGCGGAGAAGACAGAATGCCTGACGCGCGGTTTCTGACTTTGCAGGAGGCGTTGGAGCAGGAGAAATTGATCGTTCACGAGACCGTGCGCGTCAATGAACTGACGATTGAAAATCTGTCGTTGGAAGAGGTCTATTTGCAGGCTGGCGACATCGTCAAAGGCGGATTGCAGGATCGCGTCTTCGCTTTCGACGTGATCATATCGGCTCAATCGGGGAAGATTCCGGTCGGAGCGTTCTGCGTCGAGAGTGGGCGATGGCATCAACGCAAAGACGAGAAGGGAGTGGCGGAACCGGACTTCCAGTTTCGATCCTCTGATCGCCGCGTGCATTCTAAAGACCTGAAGATTGCGGCGTTTCATCGTCAATCGCAACGCGAAGTGTGGGACAAAGTTTCGGAGGCTCAGGACAAGCTGGCCGCGAAACTCGGATCGTCGGTCAGGGCGGAGCGTTCGGCGACCAGCCTGCAACTGACGCTGGAGAACGAGCGAGTTGATCGAACGGTGGAGAAATACATTGGGGCGCTGTCGGCGGCGATTGATGGCGTGGATGGGAGCGTGATCGGCTATGCGTTCGCGATCAACGGCAAGGTCAACAGCGCCGACATCTACGCGACGGGCGATCTTTTCAGAAAGCTCTGGCCGAAGCTGTTGAAAGCGAGCGCGGTCGAAGCTCTGGCCGAATTCGAGGAAGGAAAGAGCTTCGCTCCAGTGACTGGCGAACAGGTCAAGGTATATCTTGAAGACGCAACGCGCGACAAGGCCGTCGAGCGACAGGTGACGCCGCGCACCCGCGTAGTGACGCAGGAGACGGATAAAACGATCCTGCAGGACACCTGCGATCAGGAGCGGAGCGGGATGTGGGTTCACCGAAGCTGCCTGGTTAAATGAAATGAACGAGATGATTGGCAAAATAGGTCGGAAGCCGTCGGCGCATATTGCTGGCTGTCTGTTGGGCGGCGCAGTGGGCGACGCGTTGGGAGCGGCGGTCGAGTTCGACACCATTCACGTGATCCGCCACAAATACGGATCAGAAGGGATCAGGGATTACGACACCGCTTACGGCCGGCGCGGGGCAATTACCGACGACACGCAGATGACGCTCTTCACCGCAGAAGGATTGTTGCGCGCCATCACGAGGCAGCGCAACAAAGGCATTTGCCATCCCGCGTCCGTGATTTATCACGCTTACATCCGTTGGTTGCACACGCAAGGTGACCGGAGCCGGTCGCGTGTCGCACAAGACAAGCCAGAGGGTATGGATGGCTGGTTGATCGGAGTGAAGGGGCTGCACAGCCGCCGCGCTCCGGGGAATACTTGTTTGTCGGCGCTGCGCGGCGAGGAGATGGGCGGGATGCAGTGGCCATTGAATAACAGCAAGGGTTGTGGCGGCGTAATGCGTGTGGCGCCGATTGGCCTGGTGGCCGAAGATGAAGGGCATGCCTATAGTCTCGGCTGCGAAGCTGCGGCCATCACGCACGGCCATCCATCAGGCTATAACTCAGCCGGTTGTTTCGCGGCGATCATTTGGCTCCTGGCTGAGGGGCAGTCATTATCCGAAGCTATTGAATTGACACTGAGACAACTTGAAAAGGCGGAAAACGAAGATCACGAGGAATGCGCGGCGGCCATCCGCCAGGCCGTGGCGCTGTGGCGGAACCTCGATCTGGCGCCGTCGCCTGAAGCCATTGAGCGGATGGGCGGCGGCTGGGTGGGCGAAGAGGCTCTGGCCATCTCACTTTACTGCGCGCTGGTTGCGCAAGACGACTTCGCGCGCGGCGTTTTGCTGTCGGTTAATCACAGCGGCGACAGTGACAGCACAGGAGCGATCACCGGAAACATTCTCGGTCTGATGCTTGGCGTCGAAGCCATCCCTGAAAAATGGCTGGCCGAACTGGAACTACGCGCGGAGATAGCGGCAGTGGCTGATGATCTGTTCAGGCAGTTCGAGGATACTGATGTTTGGTCGGAACGCTTTCCTGGATGGTAAGCCCGCGGTTCGAGTCGAATAACCGGATTCCAATATGTCCGCAAATATGTACGCAAAGCGAAACGGGCGTCATTAAGACGCCCGTAAACTATTGAGTCTAAAAGTCGGGACGGCGGGATTCGAACCCACGGCCTCTTGCACCCCAAGCAAAATCCAGGGCAATCCTGGCTATTCCCTTGTACTCAAAACCCAATAAAATCAACGTTTTCATGTGCTCCGTTGCGCCTGGATAGTCCCTGTTGCCAAACCCATAAAGTCCCCAAATGAGTCCCCAAATGAAGCTTACCATCAGTGACGATCATTCAACAGTGCAATCAAGTTTGCGATCTCATCATATCCTAACGCCTCACGCAATTGTCTCAACACATCCAAACCAAAGGATTTCACATCTTCTGCGTTTTGACCTTCCAAAGGCTTGAACAGTTTTTGGAGCTGATTGGGCGTCACATTTAGGTAACGTTTCCATTCATCTGAGGCGTGCCCGCTCGCTTTGAGGGCTACGGCAGGCGGTACGCCAGCTAAAATTGAACGAGAAACGAATGCGTGTCGAAAATCGTGAAGGCGAAGGTCCTCAATTCCAGCAAGCTTACACGCAGTTTTAAAAGACCTCTTCACTTCGCTCAAGCCGCCGAAAACTTTCCCCTGAGGGTTCTTCTCGCAAAGTTTTTTCAGTTCATCATAAACACGGCGCGTCATTGGGATTTGCCGCGAGCGATTGGTCTTGGCGTTGATCGCTCGAACGGTAATCACTCGATCTCTAAAATTTAAGTCTGTGGTCTCCAGTGTGAATAGCTCATTCCGCCGCAGCCCCGTATCAGCCGCTATAATCAGAACCGGGCGCAGGTGCTCACGCCCCTGTCTGCCTTCCCCAATGCAAACATTCAATAAGGCTATCTCTTCGCCAAAGGTTGGGAACCGTTCTCTTCTGTTTTCAGAAGACCGTTCAATCAGCTTCTTACCTCTGCCCAAACCAAATGGATTACGAGCTAGCATCCCGTTGGTTACGGCATAATTGAGCATCGTTCTGAAGAATTCAAGCTCTCTGTTAATGGAGGCAACGCTTCGCTGCTTGCCGTTTTTGGTTGGCCGTTTGGCTAACTCGCGCTTGTACTCTTCAATGTGAGAGTGCGTGATAGAAGTGAGTGGCATTCTTCCGAATTTTTTAACCAGTGATTTGAGCCATGATTCGGGCGCTCTCAGGTCTCTTCTACCAGCAATTTTCTGCTCGCCGACATATTCCGCTGGAATCAGCTTCTTTTTTCTGTATTCCTCAGCAAGCGCGGCGAAGGTTAATCTTTCTGCTGAAACGGACGCCAGACCTTCATTCCGTTCTTTTTCTTTCAGCGCATCAAGTTTTTCCAACGCCTCCAGTTTTGTTTTGCCATAGCGCTTCAGGTTTCGGCGTTCCCCCGTCATAGGATCAATCGGCTGATACCGAGCAATCCAACGTTTGCGCTTTTCATCGAAGTAAACATAGCCCTTCTTTGCTTTCATCGGCATCACTCCTATGAATTGTGTTCACACTTCTCTCAACTGCTTGCCGACAGCAATATTTGAGCGGCAGGTTTTTTCAGGTCACGAGTTGTGATAGCAGTCTGGGGTTCGAGGGAACGAGCGCATTCTGATAAACACGCGGCAATTATGAAGATGATGGAAGTTCGGATTCGTTACCTCCGTCGGGTGAGCGCAACACAGGGGTAGATCACATTGTTGCTTTACTACGCCCAGTCTCGCCGCCGGATTCAATCCACTCCAGCAGTTTTGCGCCGATGATTCGCGGTTGATTGCCGATATGAGAAACCGCAAGATTGCCGCTATCAACGGCGCGGCGAATCGTGGAGTAGCTACACTTACTCAATTCAGCCGCTTCGCTAAGGGTGTATATCCCGCTGGAATGAATTGGGATGCTGATAACTTCCGTTGTGACCGAAGCAGCTTTTGCCTCTTCATTATTGCTTTGTCGAATCACCGAGCGCATAGATTTACTCCGGTCTGTTGGTAAATGAGGCAGGTCAATATCGCATCGTCAGAGCAAGCTCTGCGCGTCGGGCCATATCGCGGCTGAGCGTTGTGACGATCTGCGACATCTGTTCGAGTTTGACCGCTTTCATGCCCGAAGCCTGAATCACATCCGCAGCTTTCATTGCTCCGGCAAAATTGAGTTGGTTGGCTTCGAGATTCAGCCTATAAGCGGAATTGACGCCTTGCACCTGCTGTCGGTATCCACGCTCGACTCCCCCGGAAGCTAGATCGCGTTGCGTACGCGCCGCCGTCACCTTAGCCGCCGCTTGTGCGTCAGCGATCTTGCCTGCTTCCTTTGCGTAGTGTTCGGTGGCGTCAATTCTCAGTTGACCGGTGAATTCGTAATTCTCGATGTGCTCTCCGCGAGCGCGACGCAAATTCTCGACTCTCGCGTCAGAAGTAATATTGTGGATGCCGATCTCAGTGAGGCCTTTTGCAGGAGTTGTAATGATCTTGCCGCCCTCATTGAGCGCTCCAAGCACCGGGATCAATCCTCCGCCCAAAGTCGAGACTGCGCCCACTCCATGTTCGACTGTCTCAATACTTCGACCGACGAGCGTGTTGACGTTGCGATCAGCTTGGCTGATACGTAGATCGTATTCTTCGCGCCGCATTGCGATGTTGGTTTGTTGCTCTCCCAAGCTGCGATCCGCCAGAAAGCCAGTAACCTGTTGTCTTCTACCTTGTTCGAGCAGTCCGAGAGTGGCTTGACGATGAGCTTCGGTCATCTGTGTGGACATCGCATAACCGCCAGCGATTGCGCCGAGCGCCTGTGAACGGCTGGCGGAAGCGGAATGCAGTCCTAGAATCTGCTGCGCGCGGGACCCAAGATTGCTCGCGTCTTTGATTGCGGACGCCCGCGCAATCTCCGCTTGATATTGGCCTTCGATTCGCGCTTCGCTAGCCTGTCGTTGCAAAGCGGTTCCATATTTCAAACCCAATATCTCCAGACCGGTTGCGGCGAATGCTCCGAGCCAGCCTGACGCTGTCGTCGAAATCGCTTCAAAAACCTGCCCGAAGGAAAGCTTGTAGCTGATGTATGGGGAAGCGAGCAGAAGCAGCGCGCTGAGAATCATCATTACTGTCAAGATCACGCATGCGTAGACGGCCTGGTTGACTCTCGCCGGATCGCCCGTGATCACTCCATTCGCGTCGAGTGTGAATATGCCCATCTGAGGGCTGATGATCTTGAAGGCCAGATTGCCCGCCGTGTAGACGGCCAGGCCCAAAATGTGACTGACCAGAGGAGTGATGAGCGTAAAGACCGCGGCGCTCCACGCGAACGGGTAAGAGATGCGCTGAGCAAGGTTACGGTCAATCGCCACCGCGATGGCGAACGGGGCGAAGAGACGCAAGCCAATCGCCAGTATCGCGCTCAGGATTGCAAGGAAAATTTGCGCGAACTCCAGGAGAAAGCGCCCGATCGTGACGCCGATGAATACGTTCGACAGATTCCACGACGATGCGTCGAGCATCTTCGTGATGTCGCGAAAGTCGGCGCTTTCGCTCGTCAGCGCGCCGATCGCTTCGTCGGGATTCTTCACCGATTTGACGATGAACATCCCTTCGGTGAACTTCTCGTAGTTGGTATTGAACTCAAGCTCGGCGTCCCAGAAGACCTTCCGAAATTCCGTGACGTTGATGATGTCGTAGCCGATCTGACTCGCCGTATTGATGATCGTCCGGCCTGTTCCGAATAGCGCGAAGATAATTGCCAGGCGGAAACACCACCAGAATAAGTCGCGGCTCGCGCCGTCGTTTTCGCGGAACAGGCGCGCGAAGGAGATCATCATCACGATGACGGCGATCCAGAAGGCGAGGTTTTCCAGCCCTGTGACTAGCGGACTTTCTATCGCCTCCTGTAACTTCGGAATCAGGTTTCCGGCCACAAGGACAAGACCGACGAGCGGATCGGCTACAGATGGAGCAGGGCTGGAGCCTGATACCGGTGTCGGAGCAGGCGCCGGTTGTCCGCCGCTTTGATTTTGAGCCTGGGCGTTCCCGGCAAAACCGAGCGTCAGCGCGCTGACGGCCACGCAGGCGACTAGCCACAGCGCAGTTTTTCTTTGCCATTTACTGGCCATTTTGCAGACTCTCCCTGAGCTTGATCGTGGCGTCGGCAATGCCGCGCCAGGCTTTGTTCATCGTGATAATCGTGCGGCCGAAGCGCGTGCGCTCTTCCTCAATCCGATAAATTTCTTCAACGCGCTTGGCTTTGAGATCAAATAGGCGGCTCACTTCGGACTCCGCTTTGGCGGCCTTCTCCTCCAGCTTGGCGATCTCGAACGACAACCGCTCCATATCCCGATCCTTGTCGGTGCAGTCGTCACAGTTCTTGAGCCGCTCTAGCTCTTCTTTCTTGGTCGCGACGTATGCGTAAAGCTGTGCAAGTTGTTCCGATTCGCGCTGATGGTCATAGATGATGCGCTCAAGCTGATTGTCCATTCGCTTGAGGCGTTCAACCTCCGACTCGGCGTCCTGAGCCGTGCGACCGATGCCGTAGCGTAGATACTCGGCGAAATCGCGCTTGTTGGCTTCCGGGTCAAAAATCCCGTTCCTCAACCGCTGCTCGATGTTCATCACGGCTCGCGCCGCGCCAGTGACGAGGTTGACGAGTTGGTTCTTCACGCGGAAGCTCATCCGTATCGCCTGTCCCCAATAACTGATGAACCTTCGCATTCGCTTATCATGCGCCAGCAGTTCATCGGCGGTTCGCAAGACGCCCTTAAGATTGGTGAGTTGACCGGCGGCGTTCTCGTACATAGCCATGTATTGATTGACGGTCTGCATCCACCTGTTGAGTTGGTCAATTTGGTTCTTGATCTGAATCTTGTAGTTGGCCGGGTCAAAAACCGTCCACTGCGCTCGGACAGGAGTTGGCAGTAGAACCGCTGCCAGAACGATGCCGAGCGTAATCTGTTTATAGAAGTTATTGCGACGCATAGTTCTGCTCCTTTCGTTTACTTCAACAACGATTCATCAATTTTCACCAGGCCGGCGCCCGTTAATCCGACGGGATAACGCTCAGCCAGCCAGGCAATCACGCGCGCCAACGGCCATTCAGGCTTGAGCGTTTGCACACGAGCGCGAGCATTTCGTTCGTCAGGGTTGGTGGTGAATGTCCATAATTCAGCCGGAGAAAGATCGCACTGAGCCATCTGCACGATCTTGTCTTCGCCGGAACCGAGCACGAGCAGGAATTGCGCGTGCGAGCCAGCGACGTTGTTGATGACGCTGATGGCCGCTGCAGCCTGTGGAGCGAGGCCGGAATCTGTGACAAGCGAGGCGTAATCTCCGACCTGCTTGCCAATAATTTTGACGCCTGCTGTTTTGGCGATGTCGGGTAGGCTCGATAGGTCTTCGTAAGCTTGCGTTGCCAGAATCGTGACCACGTTCTCCTTGCCGCCGGTGCGCGCGCCGCGTTTGATGACATCAAGGATGCGCGGATATTTGTCCTTGATCTTCCAGACCTCATCAAAGACCAACAGAGTTGGCGAGCGCGTGCCGTCTTCATTGAGGCTTCCGATGACGCGCAGCACACGAGCTGCGGCCCGATACGCGAGCGATTCGCGCACACGTTCAGGGAACTGATCGAGGCTGTCGAGTTCGTAAACGTCGAACGCCGAATCGCCCGCGAAATCGGGGTGCGTCGGGGAGTCGAGGAAGCTGTGCCCACGGAACTGGCCGAGCGCGAGCTTGAGCGCTTCGGCGCGCTCAGCCGCCGCGCCTTTGAACGGCCAGGTTTCGAGATAATCAACCAGATGCGAAAGACGCGGCTCGTGCTTCGGCAGGCCGGGGCGATTGCGGGGGACTTCGTTTCGGTAAACCTCCGTGACGAGCGTGGTCAGGATGTCTTCGGCGAGAGTGTCGTTAGCGGGTACCCGAGCAAGTTGCATCAGGTCGCCGACCACGAAAGCGATCTGAACTTCATCGGGAAGCTCGCCGCTTTCCAACCCGTCATAGTCCCAGACGTTGATTGACCGGTCAGCGCCGGATTCAAACCGCAAATGCCTTCCGCCGAGGACATCAACCAGCGGGGCGAACGATTCGCCGAAATCAACCGCCCTGACACAGGCGCGCGCCTTCGTGGCCAGCACGTCATTTATAATTCGCCCAAGCAGCGCACTTTTGCCGCCGCGAGGCGCAGCCAATGCCAGAGCCAACGGTGAACTCACAAGCTGACGATCAAACAGATCAACGCCGATGAGCTTTCCAGTCGGGAGCGAAAATAAGGTGTGCGGACGGGGCGCCCCATTCCATTCGGATTCGGTGGGGATGAGTGGGGCTAGAGATGAAGCCGTTTCGGAGATTTCCCGCGCGGTCGTTCTACTGTCCGCTTCGCCAACGAGAGACTTCGGATAAAGCGCGGGCAACGCGGCAGGCTCTTCCCGGTCGGCGTCCGCGCCGTTGATCTTGCGAATCTCCGCGATGATCTGCTCGCAGTAACAGTCGAGATTCCTGAGCGACAACGCAAGATCAGCGCGGGTACGCGCCCGCTCGCCGTATACCACGACGTAGAACCGCGCCTGGGCAATCGCTTCGCGCCCGCCAGCGAGGTCTTGTCTGATGGCCCCCAGGTCTTGCAACGCGACGGCGGCTTCGGGAGAGAGCCGATGTCTGCCCGTAAGACTTTGCGCCGAACGCATCACCTGGCGAATGCGCCGGTCGAGCCGCTTGATTCCTTTATTCTGGTCGGAATAAATGAACTCGCTGATAATCGTGTGGCGAAAATTGAGCGTGCCGTTGATTGATAACAAACGCAGAGCGTCGGCCGTGATGAAAGGCTGCGGCGGCGTGAACATCGAGACAATCGCCGCTGGGCAATCGCCGTGCATAACGTAACGGCCGGACGCCTCAATCGCCTCACCACAGAGATACGGGCGAATGTCAAACCCGTCCCCGGGCGTGGCCGGAACAGATGTCGCGCTCTGGCGTTGACCAAGATAGATGGCTTGCCACAATTCGTCGCGAGTAAAGCGAGTGAACTTGAGGGAGCTTTCCCGCTCGACCATGCGGAAAGTCTTCTCGGCCTCGGCAAAGGCCGTCGCCTCTTCATTAACAGTGCGTCTCACGACCTGTTGTAAGGAAGACTCTTTCCAACTCATGGCCAACGCCTTCGGCAATCCGAATACGCCTTGATCTTTCAACTCGCGCTTGAGCGTTGGCAAGAATGAGTCGTAAGCAACGCCTTTCATTTTAGACGGCACGCGCACCCAGCAGGTCAGGACGCTTCGGCGAAAGGCGCCTGCACCGGCGAGCGCCACATAAGTCTGAAGACCTTGATCGTGAAGGATCGAGGCGAGCGGATGGATGTCAGCGCGGTCGCGCGATTGTTCATGCGTCACCAACGCCAGGCCTGGGTCGAGATCGGTTGAAAGGCGAAACTGAATGATCGTCCCAACAGGCTTGTTTGCCGCGAGCAGCCTGGCAAGAGCGTCGCAGCGGTTCTCGACAACCAGGTCATCGCCGAACACGGATGGCTCGAGCGCGACGTGGTAGGCGCGCGTGTATGATCCGTCTGAATGCCTGAGCGTATCGCGATATAGCCCGATAATTGAACTTTCGCGTCGGCGGTTTGAAACTTTGGGCATAGCTGGTTGGGTCACAGCGAGATCTGTGGAAATATCATTCGCCAACAGAGAGTCGAATTCGCGTCTCGCCCGGAGAAACGCCGGCGCGAGTTTCAAACCCAGTGTCGCGCCGAGGCCCAAGGCAGTGACCACACTTGCGGTGATGACAATCGCAGTTGCATCCATAATCCTTCTCTCCACTCAAGCCGGTTGTTGATAACTGAGTCCCGATAGAGATTCCTCTGTTGTTATCGCCAGCTTCCTATTGACGACGAGCCAGTCTGGCGGGCATTCGCCAGGTAGCCAGCGCCTGTGAATTTTGCCGCGCAATTTAGCCCGCAAGGTGTGTTTCATCCATCCCGGGCGACTCTTCCGGCGAACTATGTTGAGCGCCAGAATTGACAGCCCCATCAACACGACCCAGCCGATCAGTTCCGCCGGCAGACGGTATAACTCTAGCCCAAGCGCGAATGGCACGGCGTAGCCGGTGACGCTGGCGATGATCACGACGCCCCAGTCATCGTCGGTGATTCCGAAGCGCAAGATGGGCAAATATAGTTGTGAGCGAATCGGTCTCTGTCTCATGGCGCAATCGTAAAAAGCATCAGTTGCCGAAACCGGTGTCGAGATTTACCGCGTTACCTTGTGAGATGGAGTAGACCAACGCGACGATCCCGCCGAATGCGAAGCAGCCGATGGCCGCGATGATCTGCTTTGCGGCAGGCTTCTCTGTGCCGTAATTGACGACGCCCCAGCCGACGAAGACAACACCCATCAGGAAGAGCAGATTGCGTCCCCACTTGATCGCTTCGCGGATCGCATTGCCGACCTGCTGGTCGCTGCCGAAGATGTTGCCGCCCGGAGTTTGCGCCGTCGCATTCACACTCGATAACGTCACCAAGGCGCAAGCCAGTGCGAACATAATTGACGCCTCGGTGAGACTGATGATCTGGGCGATTCTTATGAGGCGCGCTCCCAAACGCGCTGTGCGTGACTGGACCTGTAATTCGGAACTTGGCAAGTAACCTGTCATCATCTCGTCATCTCCTCTTTTGGATAAAGCCTCAATCGCGTTCATAGGCTTGCCTCCTCGATTGATATTTCACAGCCTTCCCAAGCGGAGGCGAATTTCGCCATCTCACATCTCCACCTCCTGGAAAAACCTGCTGCGTCCCGATGCTTGGCAACTGTCGAGCCAAAGACTCGCGGCGCCGTCTTTGCCCATCTGCCGAGCGTCAGAAACGAAGAAAGGCGATAACGTTTATGCGACTTCTTTCAGCATTGATGGTGGCTGTTGTCTTGATCTGCTTCTCAACCTCAGCTCGGGCGCAGCAGGCGGGACTTGATAGGAAGACTCTCGAACGAGGCGCCGTTTACGAGCCTTATTTTGTCAGAGCGGCTTCGCGGTACGGAGTGGATGCGCAACTGTTGTGGGTGATCGCGTATCTTGAGACTCGCTTCAACCCACGGTTGGTAAGCCCGGCAGGAGCGCGCGGCCTCATGCAGTTAATGCCCGCGACGGCCAGGCGGTTCGACGTAACCAATCCGCACGATCCGGTTGAAGCTATTGATGCGGCTGCGAGATACATTCGCTATCTGACAACACGTTTTAGCGGAAAGGTTGATCTCGTGCTGGCGGCCTACAACGCGGGCGAGGAGACGGTTGAGGCTTATCGAACGGGCCGATCAATCCAAATCGGAGGCAAGGTCATCAACCCGAAAGGGCGAATTACAGGAGGCGTACCTCCTTATCGCGAGACAAAAGGGTATGTGGAGAGAGGGTTGAAAATCCTGAGTCGCCAGGCGCCCCCGTCAACAACTTCATACATAGCCAATGCGGAAGGAAAACGGAAAAGAGCAGGTTCATCTTCACAAAGGTCAGATCGGAAAGGCTTCTTATACTCGCAAGCCATGAATACTTCGGAACCTGTCATGTCAGCGCATCCTCCATCCGCGAAACCCACAGTTCGCCTCTCGATTCGTTACGACAACCGTTGAATTACTGTTGAGCCGTCGTGGGCAACCGTTGGCTAACGGTGATTCATCGTGAAATCAGTTGTCAGAGCGAGCCATCAGAATGCTTTCGTCCGGCCCAGACGGCATTCGCTCTTGAATCACCAGTGATAAGGACAATGGCGCCGAAATTGTAAATGCGTCCGACAGAGCTGATGTGAGGCCGAAGATATCTTCGGTGAACGAAGGAGCATGAGTATGAGCATAAAAGAAGAAGAGACTTCATCTACTGAACAGCAGGGCGCCAATCCCATTGTTTACCGCGACCCAAACGACGTTCGAGCTATTTATCAGTTGCTGTCTGTCCTGATGATCGTGCTCGCGCTATTTGTCGTGAGCGCGGCCGGCAACGCCTGGCAATATTGGCGGCGGCCTGATCGCATTGTGGTGGATAGGTCAAACGGGCGCGTGCTGATGATCAATGACCGTCAGTTCGGCGAGACCGACGCGGTAAGGATGATCCCTGACAGGCCGGGCGATGGTGATAAGAAGTATCTCGTCACCGAGTACCTCAAATCCCTTTATGCCGTGAACCCGTCAACGCGTGCCGAAGACATTATGGCGGCCCTCGAAATGATGGTCCCACAATCGGCGGTCAAATTCGCGGCCTATCTGAAAGAGCAACGCATCCTTGAACAGCAGCGCGCGGAAAGCTGGCAGGCTGTCTGGACGCCTCAGGACATCACAATTGACAGGGCCGATCCTTATACCGTACGCGTGATCGGGAAGCAGGAGATCACCAAAGTCATCAACAATCAGGTGATTCAAGAGGCCAAGCAGCTTCAGCTTACTCTCAAACTGGCGGCTGACCCGGCAGGGCGCACTGACCGGAACAAGAGGATGGGCCTTCTGGTCGCCGCGATTGATTACAAGGAAATCTCATCCTGAAGATTGAAATCAAGACAACGAAGAAAGGAGCGCATCAATGAACCGAAAAATCAGAGTGGCCGTGACTGTGTTGCTTGCGCTGTCATTGCTGCCCATATCATCCGCGGCCAAGGATCGGAAGAAACGCGCCGCGCAGCCAAAGAAGCCGGCGGTGACGAAACCGCCCCTTGCGGTGATCAACAACCCGGCCCCTACATATCTATCAGGCGAAGTGAATGTCACCGTGCGCGGGGACGAAAATCCCATCATTCGCCTGCAGATGGTCCCGAACGGCCAGGCGCTCGTCGAGTTCCCGGCGAAAGACCGAATCTTCAAGGTCAATCCTGCCGATCCCGATCTGGTGACAATTGAAGACTCGCCGACGAAAGAGTCTGATCGTTACATTTTGCTGCGTTCGAGCAAACAATTCTTGCCAAGCGCCGACTCTCCGCAATCTCAATTTGTCGCGACCTCGATGCTCGTGCAGATGACTTCCGGGATGGTGGTCACATTGCTCGTCTACCCCGCTCACAATTTAGACAATGTCGTTCATCGCTGTGTTGTCAGATACGACCGTGACGCAATCGTCAAAGCGCGGCAGGCGGCTGGGCTGGCTGTCAATCTCGATCAACGCGACGAGCCGGTCACAGCGAAAGCTGGCTCCTCGCTGCAAATCACGCCCGTGATGAGAACTGCGCCGGAGACAGCGACGTCAACTCCTCAGGCTGTCTCGAATACTGGATCGGCGGCTTCGGCGCCCGCGACCTCAAATCAGGAAGCAATCCGTGTAAAGGATGTGAACGTTGAGGTCTCAATGTCATTTCCCAAGCCCCAGGCTCGCGCCACCGAAGCCAAAGCCTCGAAAGAAGAGAGCGGACAGCCGGCGCAATGGAGCGGGAAGTTGAAATGGAGTGGATCGTTACACGGATTGAAGGTGGCGGCGCAAACGCGCGTAGTGAATGCAAACCAACGCCAGGTCCTGGTGGCGGTGCAAAACACACTGTCCACGCCTATCAAGATCGTTCCTAGCCATCCAGAGCTTTCAATCCAGACTCTCGATGATCGCAAGCGCGTGCTTCAGGTCGAGCCGGTAAAGCCGATAAAGGTTGAGACCGTGAATCGCAATGGGATGATCGCTCCAGGCGAAGTCGCGCGATACATCGTCACATACGAAGCGCCGATCCTCGGAGCGAAGCAACGTCTGTGCGCCACCATCGCGCAGATCAACGCCGCTGACGAGCCTGCGCTGGTCGAGCTTACGAGCGGAACCCGGTAAAGGAGTGCCCATGCAAGACGAACAAGAACTATTGAACAGACTGGAAGTGAGTCTGCCGGAACTGCGCTTGAAGGATGTCACCGAAGACCAGACCCACCAAAATGAAAGTCCGAATCGGCGGAACGGATGGAAGAAGCTGTTGATGGCGGGCGGCTTGATTGCGCTGCTACTCGTCACAATCGGAGGCGGTTACTTTCTGCTTCGCGGGAAGGACGTTAAGGTCAAAGCCGACGGTAGAAAAACAGAAAAGATCACCAGCGGCAGCGATCTGCAAAAGGCGGCGTTCGATTCATTGGCCGGATCACTCAACGGCGCATCGGCTCATCCCGCAACCGATAGCGCCGTACCCACCATCGGGTCAGGGCAAACCGCAAACGCCGCGATAGCCGGGAGCGATTCTTCTCCTACGTCATCTGTCAGCGGGACGAAGATACCACCGCTGGCGCAACCAGGCATTGCAATGACGCTCGCGCCGCCGCCAGAAGCCGCAACTCTGGAGCAATCGGAAAACAGCGCGCGAGCAGACGAGACAAGGCCGGAAGTAAGTGGACAGGCAAGTAGCGCAAAAGAAACTTCGGGCATCTCGGTAGGGGGCGGCAAGCCGAAAACTGCCGCCTCAATCATCTACTCTTCGCCCACAACGGCGAAAGCAACGAGCCAAAACGCCGCGACAAATGCTGACGACATGAAGAACCGGAAGCCGTCTCTAGAAAGGAGCGTTGGAGAAGAAGGCGACAAACCTGTCCTATCGGTAAAAAGCCCCGCGCCGAGTTTTGGCTCAATGCTGCCGGTGCGCTTGATGGGTGCGCTTTACACGTTGCGTCAGGGAGCGCTGGCCCGTCTGGAACTCGTTCGAACTGTCAAAACGGAGCGGGGAACTCTCAAACGAGGCACGGTCTTTGTCGGCTCCCTGCTTGGATCGGAACTCGACCGCGCTTACGTTCAGGTCAAGGGGTTCATTGATCCTGAAACCAACAGCTTCACGCCGCTTGAAGGCGAACTGCTGGGGAGCGATGGCGGCGCGGGATTGCGAGGCAAACAACGACGCGTCTCTCCGGTCTGGGCGAGAGTTCTGGATCGCGTGGCGCAATCTGGAACGCAGATTCTGGCAAGCGTTCTGGGTCGTAATTCGTCCGTTATCGTTACCGCTGATCCTTATGGCGCGATTCGCTCATCCGGCGGCTACGACCAATCGCAGGCTCGGAACAATCGTAGTTTCGTCGAAGTCCCCGCAGGCGCGGTTGGATTCGTATTGGTGACGATGTTGCCGCCTGCCAGTCAACCCGATTCGCGCCTCGCAAGTATTGCCCCCGCGAAAGACAACAACAGCTCGAATGAATTGTCTGACGCGGAATTGGCGGAATTGTTTGCCGAGGCGGACGCGGACGGGATCAAAGCGGCGTTGCCGCGAATGAATCCCGAGTTGCGCCGAATTGCCGAGATGACGCTCAGAGAAATTGAAATGCCGAACAAGCCGAGCAATCGTTAAATGCAGCAGAACGATCCGCGCCGCCCAACGATCAATCCTCGCGTGTTTCTCGAAGAGAAGGGCGATGAAGCTCTGGCAGAACTTATTCGGGGGACGGGCTACGTGATGCAACAAGCGATGCTGCGTGATCTGGCGCACGCGCTCAGAAATTGCCTGCCCTGGTTGATTGAAGGGCCGCGCGGTGGCGGAAAAACGGCGCTGGCCGAAAGCCTGGCGGATGCCTGCAATCTGCCGCTCTACTATCTTCAAGGGATGGAAGGCCTAACTCTGGCCGATGTGCTCTATGACTGGGATCGCGAGGCGCAGACGCAGTGGGTGCGGCAGGCCGTCGCGGCCAGGCAGGGTTTTGAGGATGCCCGCGCCGGGCAGTGGACGAGAGAGTTTCTCATACTCGGCGAAGCTCTCGCGGCTTATGAGCGCGCGGCGCAGGGCGATGGCGTCCCGATCTTGATCTGTGATGAGTTCGATAAGGTGAGCGAGAAGCTTGAAGACATGCTGCTTCAGCTTTTCGCTCGCGGTTACGCCCACGTCCCGCGCTTGGGCGAGATCGGCGTGAGGGATCAGTGGCGATGGCCGATTGTGATCCTGCTCTCGAACGATCAGCGTCACGATCTGTCTTCGCCAATGCGCTCGCGCTGTCTTTACAGTTGGCTCTCCCCGCCGACCCCGCGTGAAGAGGCGCGGATTCTCAAAGCCCGTTGCTCTGAGGCGCCGCGAATGTTGCTCATCAAGATGGTCAAACTGATCAACGCCATTCGAGGTCTGCCCGGAATTATGGACAAGCCCGGCCTGCGCGAATCAATCGCGCTGCTACGTGCTTTGGATGCGGCGGGTTGCAGAGACCTGAATGCAGAGCTGATTGAGCGGCATCTATGCTTTCTCGCCAAACGCCATCTGGACCTGGAGAACCTGCGCAAATCGCTCGCGCGTGTCGAGTCAATAATGGAATTGCCGGATGCCGAGATCGAATCGTGGGTTGATGACCTTGAAGAGGTAGCCGTATGAGAAAGAACAGGAAACGCTGGCGATTGTCGCAGCCGGTTGTCGTACTCGCCACATCGCTATGCGTGATCGCGTTTGTGATTCTCTCAAGCTTTGCATCTGCGCGCCGCAATCGCATCAATGCGCGAGTCGAGATAGAGGACCCGCTGGTTGAAACGACGGCGGCTCAGTCACAAACAATCCCGCCGTCGTTCGCGCTGCCGGATGGTGAAATGGAACGTACTGCAGCGCGGGTGCGCGAAGTCTCGGCGCTGGCGCTCGGTTTGACTTTGCTGTCGGTAAACGAGGCCATTGCGCGCCGTCCGGCGATGAATGTCGCGGCTCTGGTTGATCGTTTTGCGGCGAATGGATTGTTGCCGCCAGGTGTGAAGAAACATTCCGCCAGCGGAGTTCTGGAATCTGATCGCGCCGTAATCTACGCGCGCTATCGCGTTGAGCCTCTCGCGGTCGAAATCATCTCAATCGGCCATGAACCGAAAGACGGCCCGCCAATCATCGGACGAATCGCCACGGGCGTTAATGAAGACGCGAGCGCAACGCTGTTCATCGCACGTCAAACAAGCGGCGTGTCCATCCCCGAACCATTTGTGCCGATAACGCAGGTGGCGGCGATGAACTGGAGCGTTGAGCCGCTGCGCGAGAGAGCCTTCACGCCGCAGGAACTGGAACAGATCAACGGCTGGTTGCATTCGCAGGGCGGGGGAAAATGAGCGCAAGCGCCATTCGCCATTGGTTCCATCTCTGGCAAGACGCGCCACGTTCGATCACGCATCTGTGCGAGTTGCTGGATGCGCGATATGGAATTCCTCGACCATCCTCGGCCCCGCACCTTCCGCCATATCAAGCGGCGATGTCATTCCTCGGCGTGTGCGGCGAAGGTGTCCTGCTCGTCATCGCCGGGCTTGTTTCGGCGTTGATCTGGTGGAAGTCCGCATACTGGCTCTCGATCAGCATCGAGGTCGAACTCTTCTGTCACGTGATGGCGCCGGTTGGATTGCTGATCTCGTTGGCCGAGGCCACGCAATTGTCGTTACCTTACTTTCAGCTCTATCGGCGGTCAACTTACGGTACCGCCGCGTGGGCCGATCCGCTCCTACTCAAAGACCTCAACCTGGCGCGCCGCAAATCGGAATCAATCCTACCCGGCGAGCTTCCGCTCGGCGGTCTGGGCAGCAAATACGATATTGTGCTAAACGCTGCGCAGACGATGTGCCATCTGGCGCTCTTCGGCCCGCCGGGTTCAGGCAAATCGGCGACATTCTTTATGACCTGGTTGCGCGCGTGGTCGGCGACCGGCTCGGCGATCGTCCTCGATCCGAAAGGCGAACTCTACGACCAGACGGCGTACAAGTTCGAGAACGTTTACCGGATTGATCTTCAGAATCCGGAACGATCAGATCGTTGGAACTTCCTGCCGTCGTGCCGTCACAACGCCGAGCTTGCGCACGAAGCCGCCTCGATCATTCTCCACGTCGACGTAAACAAAAACTCGTCCGCCGATCCGTTTTGGAAAGAGGCTGAAACCGCCGCGTTGACGGCGATCATCCTGCACCTGGCGCAGTGGCACGCGCGCCCGACGCCGGCGATGATCCAGGAACTGGTCTCCACCTACTCGCTCGCGCAGCTTAATCAAATAATGATGTCGTCGGCTGACCCAAAAGTTCCGCTCTACTGGGGGATATTCACGAAGGTCGAGCCTAAGCTGCAAGGCGGCGTGCTGATCGGTCTTGGCGTGCGATGCGCGGCTTTCAACATCCCGAACGCGAAAGCGATCTCATCCCCGATCACGCCTATGATGGCGGCGCGCGGCATTCGCCTTGTGAATTTCGCCGAACTGCGCCGCCCGCGAACCGCGATCTATGTCGTTGTGCCCGAAGGCGACGCGGCTCGATACAAGGTCGTGCTCGCCACATTGTTCGGACTTGCCGCGAGTCATCTGCGCAAAGGCGACCTCACGCCCGAATCCGCGCCAGTTCTTTTTAACTTTGACGAGGCCGGAAACATCTTCATTCATGGGTTGAACGAACTACTCGGCGTCGGGCGAGGGCGCAAGATGGCAGTCGCGCTGGGCTATCAGAACATCGGGCAGGTCTATCATCACTACGGCTCGGATGGAGGCGATGCCGTTCTCGGCTCAATCGGAACGATGATCTTTCTGCCGGGACTCGACCACCGCACGGCTGAATATGCGTCAAAGCGAATCGGCCAGGCAACGGTCTGGCAGTCTACTTCGGTAGACGTCAAAGGGGGTACGAAGTTCGACTCGGAACGAACGAGCGAAGTGGGTCGCTCGTTGATGGACGCTTCGGAATTGCGCCGGATGGTCAAATACCGGCAGGCCATCGCGATCATCGGCAACGCGCCGCCTGTGCGATTCTCATATCCGCCGATTGCGAAGCTCGGCGCGAGCCGTCTCCCAAACCGCGAACGACTTTGGCGCGAGCTGGAAGGCTTGCCTGATGCATCAAACCAGGAGGGTTTTATCGCCAGTGAAGCGGCATTGTCGGCTTCAACTGGATTCGGGGCTAGAACCACAGGCAAAGCAGAGGTCGTCATCGCAACGGACAATCGCCCCGAGTTTTCATTCGGTCAAATGATAAGCGCCAAGGCCATTGCGCTTCAGCCGGAATATGACCCCGATTCCGTCTCGCCTCTAAAAGACCCCTGTTTTGACGACTCGCCGGATCGGTTTGGATTCGAGCGGTAGGAGGCTTGATGGAAGGCGTCGGAGGTAAATTTCGCATCAACAAATTGCGCCTTTCATTCATTTTCGCCGCAATCACAGCGTCCGTCGGCGCAATCAGCTACGTCTATCACATCTACAAACTTTTCCAGGATTCGCAGATCAATAAACCACAACCCCAGGTGGAGAGATTGATCAAAGACTTGCGCCGTTTTCACGCCCAAAGAGACGGCTTCCCGACGAATTTCGTCGAAATCAATCAACTCATCTGGCGAACAGCGCCAACGCCGGATTACGGCGCCGAGGGCAGGCAGGCCCGCACGAGGAACTACTATTACTATTACACGAAAGTCAGCGATGACGCCTGCGTGTTCTGGGCCTTGCCGCTCGGTCCGCGGCGCGATTACGCCGCGTCCTACTTTGTGGTTCTATCGCCTGAATGGATGCGAGCCTGGAGAGGGCAGGCGATGAAGGACGAGCAGATAGCAATGATCCCAGCCGTCCCTCCTCCGGCGGTTCTGGCCGAACTCAAGATGCGGGAGATGCCATCTCGTATTTTCACCGCGGCGAAATGAAAGACTCAGGCCGCAGTTTTCATTGTCCATAACGCTTTTGGGAGCCACACTTGCCATCGCATCACAAAAGAGTCATATTCACCAGCCAGCGAATCTCCCCATCTATTTACGTAATTTACCTCCGAGGGGTAAAGAGATGTCAAAGCTCAACCGACGACTGGTCATCAACGCTTCCGAAGTCGGCGAGTTCGTTTACTGCGCGAAGGCCTGGTATCTCAGGCGCTGTGGCGAAGTCCCGCAAGGCCCGCATCTGGACGAGGGCGTGATTTATCACGAAGAGCATGAGATGACGGTTTCGCAAACCGATCGCTTGCATAAGGTGGGAGAGAGGCTTGCGCTCACCGGATTGCTCTTGCTCATCGTGTTGGCGTTGATTTGGTTTGCCACGGTAGTGTCGAGATGAATCAGGACATAATCTTCCAAATCCTGTTCGTCGCGCTGTTCCTGCTCATTGCGGTCGGGATGCTTGTTATCACTATCTCGCGGCGTCTCAGACGAGAGCGCGGTATGCCGAAAGGCGAAGTGTTTTATGAGAACGCTTCCGGGCGGGCGCAAGAGCCGCTCTATTCAAAACGGCTGATTATGGCCGGAAAGCCCGACTACCTGGTAAACGATCAAAACGGCGATCTGATCCCGGTCGAAGTGAAATCGGGATGCGCTCCACGAACTGGGCAGCCCCACGAATCGCACGTGATGCAACTCGCCGCCTATTTCTTCCTGATCGAAGACGTTCTACAACGCCCGGTGCCGTACGGACTGATTCGTTACCGCAATCGAACTTCGCAGGTTGCCAACACGGATGAACTGCGTGAGCGGCTGATGAATGTGATCGCACAGATGAGAACACTGATGGCGCGCGGCACGCCACACCGCAACCACGATCAGGCGCAGCGCTGCGCAAGGTGTTCGCTGGCACATGTGTGTGACGAACGGTTGATTTAAGTCGCTGTACATCCCTACATATGGTTAGAAACTAGAGAAATGATGGAGGCATAAACACCGATTATCAACTGGAGCATAAAGACTGTTATTGGCCACCCCAACGATATGAGAGAGCAAGGGAAGGAATATGCAAATGGCTTAAATGTAATATTTGAAGTTAGGGCGACGGTCTGAAACAGTCGGATTAGCGATGAGTATTTCTCCAACCGCATTGGAGAATCCAACGGTCACCGGTTCCGAATCCCCTAATCGGCAAGCGTTATAATTGAGCTTGGTTAGCCCTAAAATATCTTGAGCCACTCGCTCTACAGGATCGTCACCATACTGAACATCAATCCGCATCGGCACCGGAACTTCCCAGCCATCGTACGAGGCCAAGCGTGGTTTGAACCCTGCTCCCCAAAGAAATCCCGTCCTTTCACTGAGACGCCAGAATGAGCCGCGTAAAATAGGCCGCTTGCCGGGTCTATAAAGTCTCGGAGCGCTCAGCCGATCATTTCTAACCCTTACGCCAACGAGTTTGACACCGTCAGGGCAAGCTCTTTGATACCCTACGAATTCCTCGTCGCTGATTTCAGACCGAGAGTGCAGGAAAATCTCTGTCAGCGCTTTTCCTCCCATATCTCGGTACGTGTCTAAAACGCCTCGTAGCAATTTCTCCGCGTGATCTTGGTCCAAATGAAATTGCTTGGTGACGGGTGAATACCAAGGGCCAAACTTCCCAAGAAAAACCACGCCATCGCCAGAGTTAAGGAACATTTGCGCAGCGCAACAGGCTGTATTTTCTTCTTGCGTTTTGCGAAACGCGATTCCGATATAGCAGACGCCGTCCCTGGCCGTGACGAGTCGCCAAGGCTTACCTCCACACTTGTAATACAAGGTGGTAGAGATATTCCACATCCTGTCTGAAAGAGGGGTTAACTGGCGACCGCCCCTATGGGGGTCGTCGTTCGGCCTCAATGTGGACTCACGCAGGATCTGCACCGGGATTTCATACTCCATTGATCGAGCCTTCAGTTGACGTCTGAAATCCGGCGAAAGTTGATATTGCTCGGGATCATATTGTTCGAGCAGACCGAGTTGACCGGCCTGCCTAAGTTTTAATTCCTTACGGCCAAATGAATCACCAATAGCATCAATGACGCGAGATTCAGGGCGACAGTTGTCCCAAACTTCATCAGGGACGATGCAAACCGCCACGCCGATTCGCGCATCCATCTCGGAAGCGATCTTCAACCCGCTCAAATAATGTTCAACAACGCTGAACGCTCGTTCGTGCTGCTGCTTTTTCGAGGCTGCTTCGTGTAGTTCTGTAGGGTCAACTTCGTAAGACCAGATTGGTTGTGGATGCCACTTCGTGCAAAACGCAGACTCAAAACCAGGGTAGGGCGGCCAGAGTCGGAAATTATTGTCAGGGGCGCTGACTGAAGGCTGCGACATCAGCTTTGCCCAAACGTTAAATTTGGCAATCCCTTCTTTGGTTCCAAGCGCGATATAAGAAAGATGGCTTGGCCTTTCGGGTAGATCCGCATCATAAGGGCCAAATAGCGCAAGTCCGTCGCGCGGGTGTGCTGTTTGTTGCCCGTATCGAAACTCAAGTGGAGGCTCAGAAAATGTGATGATGCGTTCACTCATCTTTGTCAACTCCCCCTTCAATTTCTTCGTCAGGATCGTCGAGTCCTCTGAGTTGTGATCGGTTCTTTACAAGTTGGCCTAGAGCGGCCTCATTGATCCCCTGAGGCGCGACCAGGCACAGAGGGACGCCATCTATGATCAGTAAGTCATCCTGCTCTCCACCAATGACGATCTTTTCATGGTCTGAGAGGAATTCACAGACGGCGCACAATCGATTCAGCCATTCATCGTTGAACCAGTCTCCGCATAGATGCTTTCGTCGCGAAGTGACTTTGCGCCCCTCAAGCGGCTTTCCCTTTATGTCTGTCAATCGAATTCTGAGTCTCACCTGCACGGCGAATTTATTGGGCAGGTCGCGTGTGATTTTAAATACTGGAGCGAGAAAATATTTATATATCTCTGAATTGTTCGGCCTCCAATATTTCCTTTGTCCGGTGACTTGAACGAAGCTTTTGAACCCGTCGGGGCGTTTGAAAGTGACTCGATTTCCTTTTCGCAACCCTTCTGGGAAATAGATCAAATTGGTCTTCTCGCAAAACAAGAGTCCCTTTTCGTAGGCTTTGACCATAACTGATTTCCGCAGTAATTCGGAAACAAGATTGATGGAAGAGATCTCTTCGATTTCAGAATGCTCGCGCCACGACTTCTGATCCACCCAAGAGCAACCGAGATCTCTAGTGATCGGCGAAACAGGGTGATGAAAAGCCAGAAACGTTTTAGAGTTGACATTGCGAAATGCCCAACCGCTGGAGAGCAAAGAAAGTTGTTCTTCGGTGCTTTCTTTCTCGCATTCGAATACGTGGATGTGTTCAGGAATATGATTGATCAGGAGATAGTTAGAGACGAGTAGTTCTTGTTGGTCAGTCAGAACGTCATCATAGATAAAAGCCCTAGCGGCAATAGTCTTGCCTTGCGTGAGAGGCTTCGGGCAACCCGTAGAATCAAGCTTTTTAAGCAGCCTATTCAATCCGTCAGCCCAGTTCGTTTCAAAAGGAATAAACTCCATAGACGCTGTGGCGCGGTCAAGCTTTTCCTTGCTGATCTCGTTCACTCTGATTGGGATGACAAAATCGATTTTCATGTCTTTTGCGATTGATAAAGCCAAACTCCTCTGACGCGTCAACTCAGGGTCTTTAAGCGATTTCTCTGAGTAAAGCGCAATAAATCTAAAGGTTTCATGCTTGAGGGCCTCGTCGATATCCGAAGGAAAACTATCGTCGCTCGAAAAACTGACTTGGCTATGCCACACCAAGTATCCCTCAGCCGTTAACTTTCGCGATAGCCAGTCAGCCAGAGGAAAGTCTGCAGGTGCGCTGTTGATCAAAAGATACTTGCGGTCTGTTCGGTCAAGATTTCTCGATTGAATTTCTAAGAAATCGGGCGGAAAGATTTGGGAGTGAAGATGTTTGACTTGAGGATGTTTGACGTCCAGTAAAGTGCGCAAGCGCTCGCTGCCATATAGATGGAGTTTCCATCCGAATTGATCCGCGATGAACCTAATGGCCTCATCTCTTTCTCCCGCCGTGAAATCCGCAGTCGTCAGGAAAACGAATTCATCACAAGAGTGCTCGTGTTTCTTAACTTTTGTGGCGTCTTCTGAAAGCTTAGCTCTCCAATCTTCGCGAACACTATAGGCGAAAATAGTAGTTGTTCCGGCCTCAGTGACGTGAATTGCATCGCGACCTTTATCCTTGAAGCCGCCCAAAGGTTCGAGCTTCGGGTATCCATCAAGCATCATCAGATCGTTGCAAAGAGCTTCGAACGCCGCGTAATCAGTAAGTTCATCTAAGCAGTAAACGGTAAGACTGGCAGCCATCTTGATCCCTTAAATTCTGGCTTTATCGGCTCTTAAATGACGATGCGATTAATCTCATTGAGGCTAATGGCGTCACTTATCCGATCATAGAGCTTTGTCGTTCTCGGCGATTCGTGCGCCGCGATCTATTACGCGTGTTCAATTGTGCCGCCGTTCTCTAAATAGGTCGTGATGCCTGTCGCTCGGAACGTGTGACAGGTGACCTCCTGAGAGAGTACGGCTCCTTCGGCCCTCCGCTTTATCACCTTCCACGCATCGACCCGGTTCATACCGTTCGTCGTAAGTGAGCGGGTCTTTCCCCGCGTCGTGCGGAAGAGCGGCTTATTCTTATCGTCAGCGATTCTGGCAGCTTTCATATAAGCGTCAAGATACTCTTCAGCAGTGTAGTGAACCGGGATCTCCTGAAATTTCCTGTCTTTCTCGTGCAGGCGAATATACCAGCGTTTGCTGTTCTGGTAATAATCGCGCACGTTCATATGAACGACAGCGGAGACCCACGCAAAAGAATACACCATCAATCCGATGTACGAAGCTGCGAAAATTCCAGAGAGACGCGAATTAGCAGAGCCACCCTTGATCAGGAATCAATCGGATGGCTCGCTCTCCGAACGGGAGATCGTCGTTACGACCTCCCACGATCCGCCCGATACCCAGCGGCGAGGAAAACGACCACCTGTTTGCGCAGTTTCCAACACCGGCAGTAGAAATCTTTCAAGCAGGCTCACAACCTCCGCTAAACTCGTCTCTTGATCCTTCAAGCCGCTCTTACGAAGAAATGCCGCCCACTGGCTTATCTTCAAAGAGTCTGATGCGAATTTATCGCTCAATGCGAGCGGTACGCCTGACGGCAGAGGAGTCTGACGACGAGAGAACGTTGCGCGGATCGCTTCAACCATCGTCTCACCATCGAATTCAAACCGCTGTGACAGCTTCCAGACATCGTAGAAGTCCTTCATCCGGGTATTTCTTAAGCCCAGGTCAACCATTGCGTGAAACTTCTCGGCGATCACTGTCTCGGGACGATAGGCGCGCAGAGACGGCGCCGGAAAATCGAGCATCGTCGGAAACGATATTTCCTGCGGCGCTGGCGTCACGATGTCGCCGAAGCCCACATCAATCTGAAGCGGGATCCTCGCCCTGCCCAGCATCGCCATCAGTTTGATTCGCGTTCCTGCGTATTCTTCCTCGACCCGGATGATTTCACCACGCACGCTGTCGGCCAGCATTTCCAGACCATCCGGCTCTACTTGCGTCGAGCAGACTTGGCGAAAGACCTCCTCCCATTCCGTAATGTTCTTCGCTCCGAATCCGAGCAGGTCAAGGTCGCGCGTCTTTCGATGCGGCTCTTCGCTCCACAGCGTGAAGAGCATTGCGCCTTTCAGGATGAATCGTTCCCGATGTGGTGATTGGCTAAGGCGGTAGAGCCATCGCTCCAGGCCATAGCGGTTGAGCACATTCTGCAGTTGCTCGCCCTGCTTTTTGGCGATGGCGCGCAGCCGATCGCCTACGGAGGCGGCGAGGTTGGTCGGTGTTTTTCGTTTCACCAGATCGCCTCCAGATATGGACTCATCACTTTGGTGACGCGGCAGATTTCGGCGTAATGCTCGATCTCGTCAATCGTCGCGCGCCGTTCGCGGCGGCATTCACGCAGGGCTTCGAGCGCCACATCCAGTCCGATCTTGTTGCGGAATTTGAAGCAGTCCGCAACCGTCTTGGCCACGTTGTAGACGCGCACCGTGACGCCTTCTATGCGATGCTCTTCGACGCCTTCGGTTAGCGCAGGGCCGGAGAAGTAATGAATCCGCAGCGGTGGCGACTCCACGCGTGGGCGGTGCGCGCCGCGCCCGATGGCCATCCAAACCTCGAACGGGTCTTGCGTCGTCAGATTATGAAAGTTTAGCGCGGAAAGCAGGCAGATCACTCCGTTCGGAACGAGCTTCGCGGCTTCAATGAGGCTTTCGTTTTCGGTCAGTTCCGCATCGGCCAGCCGGTATAGGCCACGCCCGGCCCGCTGGATCAGTCCGCGTTGCTCAAGCCGTTGCAGATGCGCGCGGTGTATGCCTTGTCCCGTCAGTTCGCGAGCGCGCATCACCCCACCTTTCTTCAGTGTTTTCAGAACGCGGTCGGTCGCGGGATGACGATTGGCGGTTTTTCTTGCGGTTGTCATAGCGTTACCACATCTCCATACATAGTTATAATTGCAGAGACATTGTAACAGCAGTGATAACTTTAGAAAACTAGCGATCAAGGTCATAACTGTGATCATAAATATGTTCAGCTCCTTCATTCGCGAGGGTTGTCGGCGCCGGCTCAGCCAGGTCGCGAACACCATCGAAATGCCATTCCCGATTTGAATCAACCAGCCACGGATGGCGTCCGTGGTCTTCGGGTCGCTCGCTCTCAGTTGAATTACTCTCTGGACGACAATTCCTGCCGTTATTCGACTGTGAAGCTTGCTCAAAAATCGGCCAGTCCCGGGTTGAAATCTGAATGCGATCCGGCTCTGAGTGAAGCGCCTGATCGTTCTGCGGCGTGCGCCTTGTTTCATCGAGCAGATGGGTCTTCTCAACCTCGCGGCGCATCACATCCAGCGATTCAAATCCGCGGTAAAGCTCCTCGCGGGTTCTGGCGGCGTAATCTTCAAGCTCCCTGAATTGACGAGCGTTGGCGGGTTCAAGTTTGCGCAAGACTTCTTCGGCGATCTGACTTTTACCCTCGACCAAACCGACTTTCTCCTTGAGGAAATCATTCAGCGCCTGGTGAGCCAATCGGGCGCGTTGCTGAGTGTCTTCCTGAAGGCGCGCGATGGCGTCGCTCAAACGATTTGCAGGCGCGTTCGGGTGCGGGGCGAAGACTTCGGGGGGCGCGATCTGTTCCCACGCGAGATTGCGCGCCCGATCACGGATTCTGATCTGCTCTTCGCGCAGCAACAAAGAGCGGGCATCCGCGATTGAAAGCTCTCGCCCGTCTTGACCGACGACAAAATAGCCGTGAGCGTTTTGCCTATGGCGAACAGCTTCGTTGAGCAGCCGGGACTCTATTGCGCCCATACTCGCCATGTATTCGCGGTATGAATTGCTCTCTCTCGGAATTGCGCCGAATGGACGGTGTGTGGGTGGGATTGATGTGCGGTCAAGGGCCTGCTCGCGCGTCGGATTTTGTGACCGGGCAACCTCCTGTTTCCTCTCCTCGATTCGTTCTATCAGATAAGTGCGTTCGTGGGGAGGCAGACGGTCGTATATCAGCTTCAAATTCAGCCTGCCGGGGTTTTGCATCTCTTCGTTGAGGATCAAGGCCTGGTAGTGGCGAACGGACTGCGGTGTCCGTCGTGAATCGAGTTCCGAAAGCATCGTCTCAAGTCTTGCCGATGGCGCGAGCCGTCCCTCGTGTAACGCCCGAACTCGCTCCGCCCGCTCTGCGCGCGACCATCCCCAGTAATGCCGCAGATCGCGCATCTCCGGCGTGTGATGTTCCGGCGCGCGACCGAAAAAGAGCAGGTTTCGCTCGCGCGCGGTGAGCGGCATAACATCAGGCTTCGGGTAACGCTCAGGATCGGCCTGATGCAGACGAAGCGCCGCGCTGCGCCGCAGGTTTTCGCGCAGGAAATCTTCGGCCACGTGGTTGAGTTCCTCTGGCGTGCGTGTCTCGATTATTTTGGCGTGGGCTTGACGGAAAGCGGCTGAATGGTTGAGCGCTTGTGTCTCCGGGTCTTTGAGCCGTTCATCCGCATAATTTTTGAGAAAGACACCAATTCTGCGGCGCTCTTCCCGTTCGTCTCCCGGCAGTTCAGGTTTGTAAATCGCGCCGTCAATTCCGGTGATGATCGCTTCCCGCCGTCTGCCAGTTTCGAGCAGTCGGTCAATCGCCGGGAGCGTTTGTGTGATTAGCCGCTCCTTCGCTTCAAAGCTTAGTTCGGCGGGAAATCGCAGCGATTCTTCACCCAAATTCACATTGCGCGCGGCTGTGTTGAATGCGCCTGCGATGATCTCTGACTCGCGCTCTTTGCCTTCAGGTTCGGCTTCGTACGGTGGCCACTCCGGTATTTGTTCTTCTGTCGGTAGGCTGTCGCGCTCCTCGATTCGGACCTGCGCAACGGCCTCTCGCGTCTCTTCAAAAGAGGCGACTTGGCTAACCGCCTCGATGCTATTTCGCGTTTCGAGCTTTGCCATTTCGCCGGCCAGCAGGCGCATTTCATCTAGCGTTCGCTCCACCGCTTCCGCTCGTTCAACCTCATGCTCACGCTTTCTGATTTCGGCGAAGTAGTGACGGAAGATTTCGATCTCAGTTCGCGGGTCGGCGGTCTCTCCGGCGATGGCGCGGGCGAGGAAGTGAAACTCGACTGCCGCCTCCGGATTCCGAATCTGTTCGTGCGCGTAAGCCAAGCTGGTGATGAACGGGCGCTCCCGGTCTTCGGGGAGTTCGTGCTCTTCGGCGGGAATGATCAAGACATCGCCTTTGACTTGCGCGCCGCGTTCGTAGAGGTCGCGTATTTCCTGGCTGCGCTGGCCCAGCCAATCGGCCTGGGCGGGCAACGTGCGGTAATCGGGATCATCGAGGCTCGGCATTCTGAGCGCGGCGCGAACGTCAGTCACTTCAGGCCGTTCATCCGGACCTCGTTCGGCGCCGCGCAGGATGATCTCTTGAATCAGTTCGCGGCCCGCAATTGAAGGATTACGGCGCGCTGCTTCTAGCAGTAGTTCATCTGAAGAAATGGCCCTTTCTTTGTCGGTATTCGGTCTTTCTTCCGAGCGCGCTACGGTCAGATTTCTGTCCATCTCTTCTCGCGTTTGAGTTGACTCTCGCGCTCGCTCCTGCGCCCGATCTAGCCCCGCTTCAAAGGCCAGGCTGAAGCTTCCGGGGACGATTTTATCGGCGCCGGTTTCATCGTTGACGCGGCGGGCGAGCATTTCTTCCGGTATTCGCGTGAGCCTGGTTTCGCGCCCCGTCGCGCGGTCGACGTAGGTTCGATAGATGAGCAGATGGATGTGCGGGTGATCGGTGTTGCGATGAATGCCAGCGACCCATCGCAGATTGTCGGCTCGGAGTTCATCCGCGATTTGTGAGACGGCCTCACGCGAAACTTCTTTGAGAGCGTCCTGCCGCGCCGGCTCATCGTGACCGAGGTTGATAAAATCCTCTTTGCGGAAACTGACGGCGATGTGAATCAATTCGTCTTTCGCCGGCGTGCGGCCTTCGGTCAAAACCCGCTCGGCTCTCCAAAAACTCAGGGAATCCTCCTTCGCGGAAAAGAGCGGGCGCGGCTCCTTGCCTTCGCGCTCTTCGTCACGTTCGCGGTAAGCGACGTAGCGCGTC
>WBZO01000936.1_pt1 | contig 52017 bp, 48 predicted proteins | sample 5204261 | NCBI WGS metagenome assembly WBZO01 (sample SAMN12412400, study PRJNA552823) | activated sludge metagenome | isolation source: activated sludge from anammox sidestream of wastewater treatment plant... | place: USA: North Carolina | collected 2017-09
CGCGAACGCCTTCGCGGGCCCCGGCTCCACCATGTGATCGTGCTCGGCGACGGTGACGAGCATCTTGGCCTTCACCTTCTTGGCCGCCTCCTCGAGCGAGCCCCCGTGCGCGCGCGCGACGTCGTGCCCGAGCATCGCCTCGAGCTGACGGTGCCAGTCGTTCCAGTCGAACGCGACGTCGCCCTCCTTCTCTTCGAGCCATGGCGGGAAGGCGCCGCGGCTCGTCGACGTCGCGCGATGGCGCGGTGTCGTCAGCATCAGCCAGTGGATGTCCTGCACCGCGCGCATCCTCGGACGGCCCTGGTACTCGCCGTTCGCGTAGGCGGCGTCGCCCTCGAGGGCGTGGAGCTCGGCGTTCCACAACAGGAGATCGTGGGACGTCAGCTGCGGCGTGCCGACGATCGGGACGACGCGCGCGACCTCGTCGGGGTGCGCGACCGAAAACTCCATGGCCTGCATGCCGCCCATCGAGATCCCCATCACCGCGTACAGCCGCTCGACGCCGAGCACCTCGCGCAGGAGGCGACGCTGCGTCTCGACCATGTCATGCACGGTGAAGCGCGGGAAGCGCAGCCGGGGCTGCTTGCGGCTGTTCGACGGCGACGAGGACACGCCGTCGCCGAGCGCATCGACCAGCACGAGGAAGAACCGCTTCGTGTCGACGAGCTTGTCGGGCACCACGTCGAGGAGGCTCTTCGTCGTGCCGGTGAACCAGGTCGGGAAGAGGACCGTGTTCGAACGTGCGGCATCGAGCTTGCCGAACGTACGGAAGCCGATCCGGCAGTCCTCGATACGCTCGCCGCTGTCGAGCACGCACGTCCCGAGCTCCGCGATCCGCTGTTCGCCGTCGCCGGCCGCCTGGACGACGGTCGTCGCAGCAGCAGGCGCCGTTCTCGGCGCCGCCGGCGCACACGCCGCGAGGAAGGCGAGCGACGACGCGAAGAGCGCTGCTTTACCGTGCTCCGACATGCGTTGCAGGATACAGCCCTCGGTGCGGGGCGCGTACCGCAGCGACGAAGATGCCACCGATCTTCGCGCGGCTCGCGCACGAGACGACGATCACCGACGGCGCAGCGTTATGTTCGACGATGGAGGACACGCCGTGCCGAAATCATCGAGCGACGCCTTCGAGATCCACGAGCGCCCGACGACGAAGCACGCGCGCTCCGCCGCAGACCTCAACGCCACGCAGAAGATCGCGAGGTCGGAGATCGAGACCCTCGTACGCAGGGAGAGCGGGACGCGCGCGGTCGTCACGCCCGATCGGATCGAGGCGTTCGTGCGCGAACGCACCGCCTCGGTCGCGGGCGCCGCGGTCACCGCAGAGGAGCACGAGGTGCCGCCCGACTCGCCGCGCGAGCGCGAGACGCTCGATGCCTCCGCGTTCTACCCGACGGCCGCGCCGCCGGGTGCGCCGGCCGAGGACGACGCGCTCCAGCGCCACACGCTCGTGATGCGCGGGAGCGACCCACAGTCGACGGCGCAGCAGATCCCGATCGACGTGGATCTCTCGCGCATCACGCCGCAGCCGTGGGCTGCCGCGACCCGGCGCCCCTCGGTCCTCGACCGGATCGATCGCCGGCAGCTCACGATCGCGGTCGTCTTCCTCGTCGCGATGCTGTCCGCGCTGGCAGGTTTCGTCGCAGGCCGCGCGAGCCTCTGACGTTGCACACCCCCAAACCCTGGAGAACAATGCGAGGGTGCTGCGCGTCGTGCGCGTCCTCGCCCTCCTGGTAGCCGTGCTCGCGCTCGCGGTCCCGGCGCGCGCCGACGATCCGGGCGCTCCGTTCCGGGCGAAGCTGGCGATGAACGCCGTGATCGCGAAGCGCGCGGCGTCCGCCCTCGCCCTGATCGCGAAGCAGAGCCCGCCGAGGGGGCTCTCCACCGAGCAGAGGAAGACCTGGACCGAGCACTCGAGGGCGCTCGCCGCGGCGGCCGGGCGCTTCGCAGCGCTGAAGGTCCGGATGGACGCCGTCCTCGCCAAGGGCGTGCACGCTCCTCCGTCGGAGCTCGCGCAGATCAACCTGGAGCTCGGGACCGTCCAGCAAGAGGTCGAGCAGGACTCGAGCCGGTTCGAGAGCCTCGGCCCCGCAGCGCACGCGCGCCACGAGGCGGTGGTGAAGGCGATTCGCTGACGCTCGGGGCGTCAGCGTCGATCGCGACGGCGCACGCCGACGACCGCGAGGACCGCGAGGACGAGCGCCCACCCGCCACCCCCGCGCCCACCGCCGGGTGCAGCCGCGCAGCCGGAGTCCTCCTCGCCTTCGCCGGAACGTGCGCTCACGGAGGACGACGCTCCGCCCTCCGGCGATGCAGGAGCAGCGGGCTCACCCGGCCCGCTGCCGGCGTCGCCGCAGTCGGCGCCCTTCGCGAAGCCGAACGCCGGCGATCGCGCGAGGCGCTTCTCGGTCTCGTCGCCGTAGGCGCTGTCCTCCGCGATCCGATCCTCGGGGTGATTGCGGTTCCACAGCCGCTGGAACGCGAGCACGCTGAGCCCCTCGAGCTCGGCGCGCCCTGCCCCGACGTAGTCGAAGTGCACCGGGTCGCTCGAGCCCAGCCACTTCATGTCGTGCGCCGCCATCGCCTCGCGCCACGCCGCGTTGTCGTCGACGTCCACCGCGAGGCCGGACTCGTGGTTGCTCTGTCCCGGTCGCGCCGCGAGGCCGATGCCGCAGCGCCCGGACTGGTACCAGCGGTAGAGGAGATACTGTTGCGGCAGCGTGCGGAGCGCGGAGTTGATCACGAGCGGCACGCCTCGCTGCCTCTGCGCGGCGACGACCGCGTCGGCGGCGGGCGTCTGCATCCAAGGGAACACCGCGCTCCCGAGCTCGAGGCCGGCGATCCCGTCGATGCTCTTCATCGTGCCAGGCCGTAGGCACTGGATCTCCTCGACGAGCTGCGTCGCGAGACCCTTCACCGAGGCGGTCGTACAGCTCTCGGTCACGGCGAGCGAGACCGGATCGCCGTCGCTCAACGCGGACGCCGTCCGTCCCACCGCATCGTCGCCCGCAGAGCACGCGAGAACCGCCGCGGCGCAAGAGGAGGAGAGGCACACGCGCAACAACGTCGACGTCGTCATTCGTCCGGCTCGATCTCGGTGATCTCGGGGGACACCGTGAGGAGGTCCTTGGCGCGATCGAGCTTCACCGTGACGCGGAACAGCGAGGTCTTCCCGTCGCCGTTCAGATCCCCTCGCGCGACGATCTCCGCCGACTCGCCGTCCTTCGACGCGACGATCTCGTACTGGTAGCGCTGCGTCCCGCTCATCACGAAGCGAAGGTCCTTCCAGGCGGCCCAGTCGGCATCCTGCGAGACGTTCGCGACGCCGCGCGGTACGGCCTTCGGAACCGGCGGATACGAGCGCAGCTTCTTCTTTGCACGCGGGGAGGCGTCGCGCTCCGTCTCCCACGCGACGACGTAGGCCCTCGCGATCGCCCCGAGCGTGCTCTTCGCCTCGGCCGTCTTCGCGCGCGTCAGGTAGGCGCGAACGCCGTGCGTCGCCAGGGCGGCGAGCGCCCCGAGATCGCGCGCCTGGTCGATCGGCGGCTCGCCGAGCTCGAGCGCGACCGCGACCCGCCCGTCCTTTCGCTCGAACGTGAGCGCGCGAGAGAGCGGCCCGAGCGCACCGCCGTGCGCGAGCCGATCCTCGAGGAGCGTCGCGACCTGCTCGGGCAGCTCGGCGCTCGCGTCGGCCCGGAACCTCTCACTCGACGCCCAGACGCCGCCCTGCGCGGAGATGCCGTCGACGCGCGCGCTCCACGACACGACGCCGTCCCGCGTGAGCGAGAGCGACGAGGGCCACGCGCCGGCGCCGCCTCGCATCGCCGCGGCCACGAGGCCTCGCTCGCCGAAGAGCGCGACGTCGCCGTCGACGGCGAGCGACGCAGCGTCGCCGGCGAGCGGATCGAGGCAGGTGCGGAGCGCGCCCTCCGGCACGGTGCCGAACCGCGCGAGCACGAGGAAGCCGCGCTCGTCGCCGCCGGCCGCGAGCTCCCGCATGTCGGCGACGGCATCGGCGATGCACCGCTCCGGAGCCGCCGAGGCGAGCGCACGGAACAAGTCCATCTTCATCATCGTGACGGCGTCCGCGTAGAGCGCGAAGCGCACGCGCTCGTCGAACGGCCACCGCCGGCGCAGTCCCTCCGACGCCTCGCGTTTCGCCGCCGGGGTCGCGATCTTCGGGACGTCCAGCCTCGCCGCCGCGCCCGGCTGTCTCGGAGCCGGACCGCCGCAGCCCGCGACGACGGCCACCGACGTGACGAGCGCGCGGAGCCTCATCGCCGCGTCCGTCGCCTACCCGCGGCGACCGCGGCGAGCGCGCCGAGGGCGATGAGCACGAAGGGCGACGAAGCGCCAGGGCTCGTCGCGCAGAGCAGTCCCTTGCCCTCGATGACGCCCTCGTCGGCCGGCAGGCCGCCGTCCGATCCGGCGGGGGTCCCGCCGCTGCTCGAGCTGCTGCTGCTGCCACCCGAGGAGCTGGAGCTCGAGCTGCTCGTACCGGCGTCGGGCTTCGGTGTGTCCTTCACGGCATCGAGGTAGTCGGGGATGCCGTCGCCGTCCTCGTCGCCGCGCCCCTCGAACTTGTCGGCCACGCCGTCGCCGTCGGCGTCGGTGTCCTCCCAGTTCTTCTTGCCGTCGCCGTCGACGTCGTCGCCGACCTTCGCCTTGGCGGCATCGGCGATCTCGTCCTTCGTCAGGATGCCGTCGCCGTCGTCGTCCTCGTCGCGCCAGTCGGGGATGCCGTCGTTGTCGGCATCGCCGAGCTTCTCGGCCGCATCCGGCACGCCGTCGCCGTCGCTGTCGGTATCGAGCGCGTCGATGATGCCGTCGCCGTCCGTGTCGACCTTGGTCGTGGCGCCTCCTCCGAGCGGCGTGACCTCGACGTCGTCGTCGATGCCGTCGCCGTCGCTGTCCTTCTTCGCCGGATCCGTGCCGAGGAGCTTCTCGACCGAGTCGTTGAGGCCGTCGCCGTCGCTGTCCTTGTCGACGCACTGGCCGGTGGGGACGTCGCACGTCGGGCCGGTGTGGCCGTCCCCGCAGTCGGCGTTCGTCGTGCACTTGCCGCACGTGCCGTCGACGAGCGAGCACGTGGGCGCGTCCAGGCTGGGGCATGCGCGCGTGGAGCCGCCGCCGCGATCGCCGTTGCACGCCATGCAAGCGCCCGTGGCGACGTCGCACGCCGGCGTCGCTCCATTGCAGAGCGCCGGGTTCGCCAGGGTGCACTGCGTGCAGCGCCCGATGAGCGCGCCGCCCGCGTGGCAGGCCGGCAACGCCGGATCCGGGCACGCCGAGGTCGCGGCCGGGTTGCCGTTGTCGCCGTTGCACGCCGCGCAGCTCCCGCTCGTCACGTTGCAGGCCGGCGTCGCGCCGGTGCAGAGGCCCGTCTCGCCGGCCTTGCACTGCGTGCATCTTCCAGCCAGTCCGGGCGCGGTCTGGCACGACGGAGCCGACGCGAACGGGCACGACGCCGGCGTGCCGCCGCCGAAGCTCGCGTCGCAGGCGATGCACGTGCCATGGCTCGTGTCGCAGATCGGCGATGCGCCGCCACACGCCGACGACGGGTTCGCGTTCGGGAGGGCGATGTCTCGGTAGGTCGCCGCGCCCTCGACGGCGTCGGACACGCAGTCGTTGTCGCTGTCGATCTCCTTTGCGTCGATCACGCCGTCGCCGTCGGTGTCGATCGCGGAGAAGGGCCCTGCCGCTCCCGTCGCGCTCAGCTCGACGTTGTCCGGGATCCCGTCGCCGTCGGTGTCCTTCTTCGTCGGATCGGTGCCGAACGTCGCCTCGAGCGCGTCGGTGACGCCGTCCTGGTCCTGGTCGCGCTCGCAGCCGGAGTCCCCGCAGACGAAGCCGTCGCTCCACGTCGTCGAGAGCGCGCCACCGGGATCGAACTGATCGATGCCGATCTGGCCGGCCGTCCCCGACGTACCGCAGACGAAGCGCATCGATCGGCCCGCGGGGATGGGGCTCGCGCCGCCGCGGATCGTGGACCACGCGACGGCGAAGTCGACGTACCAATCCGCGGCGCCGCCGCCGATGTTGCTGCCGGTCGCGCCCGTTCGTGTGAAATTCGCGATGTCGGTGTTGGACTCGAGCGTCGTCTCGGCGACCTCGCTCGGGCTGTCGGCGAGATTCGTCGCCGGGTTGTACCGCCACGAGACGACATCGGTGTTGGTGCTCGCGTCGAACGACGCGAGGTACTCGTACGTCGTCAGCGTCCCGTCGACGTCGATCGCGCAGCCCCACACCTGATCGCGGACGCGGTTGCCGCTCGGATGCGTCGGGTCGCCGTTGATGCGGATGCGGAAGTAGAGGTAGCTCGCATCGGAGTAGACGTAGGCCGCGGGGTTCGAGGCGTCGCCGATCACGTCGACGTACCCGGTGCCGCCGGCGCCGTCGACGACGACGCTCGCGTTGCGCGTGATCGGCGTCCACGTTGCCGGGAAGCTCTGCGCGCGCGCAGGAGGCGGCGCGACGGCGAACGCCGAGGCGAAGAGGGTGACGGCGAGGAGAGCTCGGGTGATGCGCATGACTACTGCCTCTCGATGTGGAGCTCGATGCGCCGGTTGACGGCGCGCCCCTCTTCGGTGTCGTTCGCCTCGATCGGACGCTCGCCGCCCACGCCCACGGCGCTCACGCGCTTCTTGTCGATCCCGTGGCTCGTCAGCCACTTCGCGATCGCGTCGGCGCGCTCCTGGCTGGCCTTCTTGTTCGCCTTCGGATCGCCGCGGTTGTCGGTGTGACCCTCGACGCGGAGACGCTTGATGCCCGGATCGTCCTTCAGGATCGACACGATCTGCTCCATCGCCTCCTCGTCCTCGGGGAGCTCGGTGAACGAGCGGATCTGCTCACCGAGCACGAGGATCTTCGGACAGCCGTTCCGCTTCGGATCCGGGTTCGGCTTGCCCGATGCCTGCGGGCACGCGTCGAGCTGGTCCGGGATCCCGTCGTTGTCGGCGTCGGGCGGGGCCGGAGGAGGAGGCGGCGGCGGGCAGCCGTTCAGGTCCGGATCGGCGTTCGCGGGCCCGGCCTCGAACGGGCAGTGATCGAGCGGATCGAGGATCCCGTCGCCGTCACGGTCGGTGCAGCCGTTGGTGCGCGGATCGTTCGTCGGCTTGCCCTGCACGTCCATGCACGCGTCGACGCGGTCCGGGATGCCGTCGCCGTCGGTGTCGACCTCGGCGACCGGCGGCGGCACGGGCGGCGCGACCTCCGGCGCCTCGGGCGCCAGCATCATCCACTCGACGGAGCCGACCAGGCGGAGCTCCGGAGCACCGTACCCCGACACGAGGCCGGTGCCGACGCCGGCCCCGGCGCGGAGCCCGCCCACGATCGCATAGTGCGCGCCGAGGAGCGCCTCGAGCGGGGACGTGCGCGTCTTGAACGTCGCGTCGCCGAGCGCGGTCGCGCCGAACACCTCCGGACCGACGACGCCCCTGCCGCCATCGAACCGGTAACCGGCGGCGGCGGCGAAGACGAGCTCGTGACCGAGCGGGCTGCCGGCGAACTGGTCCGCCTCCGGATCGCGGAACGTGACGCCGACCTTGCCGGCGTACGCGAACGGGCCGACCACGCCCGCCGCGAGGACGCGCGGACCGGCGCGGAGCACGCCGTCGCCGGTGTAGCTCGCGGGAGATCCGGTCGGCAGCCACACCTGCGCCCCGAGCGCGACGGTCGCCGGACCGTCGGCCTCGCCGAAGAGCCGCACGTCGGCGCCGAGGCGGACGTCGCCGATCTGCTGCGCATCCTGCGGCGGATCGAAGACCGCCCCGCGGATCGTCGCCTGCTGTCCCTCCGTGTAGAGGACGAGCGGGACGTTCACCGCGAGACGCAGGCGCTCCCAGAGGTTGAGCGCGCCGCCGAGGTGCGTGGTGAGCACGTGGTTCACGATCGCGGCACGGACCTCGTCCCCCGACCGCGCCACGAGCGGTCGGTACTGATAGGACCCGACCGCGCCGAACGCCGGGCGAACGTGGCCCCTCAGATCGAGCGACTCGAGCACGAACCAGGTGCTTCCGCGCTCCGAGGGCTCGAAGCGATCGACGGCGAAGCCCGGCTCCGCGGCATCGGCACGCGAAGGCGCGAGCACCAAGCACGCCGACGCCAGGAGCGCCGCGCGGACGACGCGAGTCATCTTCCCCAAGACCGGCCCATCCTACAGTTACCTGACCACGTCACGCTACGATGGTAGAAAAGCTGGAAGTGACGCCCCCGTCGCTGGTCTCGAGACGTCTGCTCGTCGTGCCGGCGCTGGCGCTCGGCGCGCTCGGGTGGAGCGACGAGATCGCCCCCGACCGCCGTGCGCCGCCGGATGTCCACGCGGAAGCGGCGCATGCGCTTCGCCATGCCCATGCGCGCACGGAGGTCCGCGGCAACGTCTTCCCCGAAGGGGTGCTCGCCCTCACCTGGGACGACGGCCCCGACCGGCACACGCTCGATCTCGCGCGCTTCCTCCGCTCGCGGCGCATCTCGGGGAGCTTCTTCGTCGTGCGCGAGTGGTCGGATGTCGTGTCCGCCGAGCCCGGCGAAGGCGCCGATCGCTACGCGACGGGCTACGCGCACCTGCCGATCCTCGGTGACCTCGTCGCGCTCGGGCACCGGATCGGAAATCACTCGGACGGTCACGCGATCCTCGACGGCGTGTCGTCCGCGACGATCATCGAGCAGCTCGGCCGCGGTCAGGCGATGATCGATCGCCATCTCGTCAACGAGCTGCGCATGTTCCGGCCGCCGGGCGGGTTCTGGAGCGACGCCTCCTCCACGGCCATCGACACGCCCGCCTTCGTCTCGACCGTCGGGCCCATCCGCTGGGACATCGACGAGAAGGACTGGGAGGGCTCGCTCTATTGCCGCTCCAGGCGCCCCGCCGCCGAGTGCGAGCCTACGGAGAACGCCGATCCTTCGCGTGTCCGCGCCCGCGTGGTGGCGATGCGCTACCTCGACACCGTCGATCGCTACCGGCGCGGCATCGTCCTCTTGCACGATCGCGTCGGCGACGTGGGCTCGACGTATGCGCTGGACGTCGCGCGCGCGCTCGTACCCGCGCTCGAGGCGCGCGGCTACGTGTTCGCCGCGCCCGTCCTCGCGTTCACGCGCTTCCGCTCGCGCTCGAACGACGGGCTCGCGTTCGACGACGGCTCGCTCCGCGTCGCCGACGTCGACGGCGACGGGCGCGCCGATCTCTGCGGCGATCGCGACGGAGAGCTCCTCTGCGCGCGCTCGGCGCCGTCTCAGGAATCGGAGAACGCGATGCCGGTCACGACGTTCGGCGCCGCGATGCCCACCGCTCACCCGCCCGAAGGCGCTCGGGGCGCCGCGCTCGCCGACGTCGATGCCGACGGACGCGCCGACGTGTGTTTCCTCCGCGACGACGACGTCCGATGCGTCACCGCCGGCGGTGCCGCTCGCACGTGGAGCGAAGCGCTCGGCGCGCACGGCGACGCGGGCGCTTCTCTGCGCCTCGCGGACATCGACGGCGACGGCCGCGCCGACGCGTGCGTGAGCGACGGCGACGGCGTCGTGTGCGCGATCAGCACCGGCGCGTCGTTCGGACGCGCGCGCACGTGGATCGACGCCTCGACGCTCGACCCAGCACGGCTCGAGCTCGCCGACGTCGACGGCGACGGCCGCGCCGACGCATGCAGCGGCGGCGTGTGCGCCCTCTCGACCGGACGCAGCTTCGGCGCTCCTTCGCGCTGGTCGTCCGCGCGCGAGCTCGCCGGCGCGGACGGAGCGCGCTTCGGCGATCTCAACGGCGACGGTCGCGCCGACGTCTGTGCTCCCACCGCCGAGGGCGTCGCCTGCGCGTTCTCGAACGGTCGCACGTTCACCGCGCCCAGCGTCTGGCTCGATGCACGAGTCGTGGAGATCGAGCTCGCGGACGTCAACGGCGACGGCCGCGCCGATGTCTGCGCGCTCGCAGGCGGCGACGTGATGTGCGGCCTCGCCCCTTGAGAGGGCTGCAATCAGGCCCCCGCGATCACCGCGAGGAAGCCGTCGCCGTACTGCTCGGCGCGCGACGGCCCCATCCCGTGCACGCCGAGGAGCTCACCGCGCGTCCGCGGCCGCGCCGTCGCCATCTCCACGAGCGTGCGGTCGAGCGCGACGACGTACGCCGGCACGCCGCGCTCCTTCGCGACGCTCGCGCGATGCACCCGGAGGCGCTCGAAGAGCGCACGCCCCCCCGCGTCGAGCGCCGGCAGCTCGCGCGCCTCGCGCGGCTCGCGGCGCGATCTCCCCTTCGGTCGCGGCTCCGCAGGCAGCACGATGCGCGCGGGGGCCTCGCCCTTCATCACCTCCGCACCCGCCCGGGTGAGGAACGGCACGGGGTGCTCGCTCGTCGTCAGATCGATCCAGCCCGCGGCGAGCAGCGCGCGGAGCAGCGCGACGACCCACTCCTGCGAGCGATCGCGCAGGAGCCCGAACGTCGAGAGCGCGGTGAAGCCGAAGCGCTTGGTCTTCTCCGTCTCGTCGCCGTGGAGCATCTCGGCGATCGCGACGAGGCCGCCCCGCTTCTGCGCGCGGGCGACGGCGGAGAGCGCCTTCTTCACGACGATCGTCGCCTCCTCGACGTCGTCCGGCGCCTGATCCTCGTCGAGCGTGAGGCACACGTCGCAGTGCCCGCATCCGCCGAGGAGCTCGTGCTCGTCCCCGAAGTATCGGAGCACGAAGTCGTGCCGGCAGCTGCGCGCATCGATGTAGCGCAAGAGCTCGCGGAAGAGCGCCCAGTCGCGGGTCTCGTTCATCAAGCGGCGGCGGAGCGAGATGTCCGCGCCCGAGCACAGGAGCAGGCCCGATGCCTCGTCGCCGTCGCGACCGGCGCGGCCGACCTCCTGGTAGTACGCCTCGATCGACGACGGCGGCTGCACGTGGACGACCGTGCGGATGTCGGGGCGATCGATGCCCATGCCGAACGCGTTGGTCGCGACGACCACGTCGACCTTGCGCGCGGCAAAGGCGTCGGCCACCTTCGTGCGCACGTCGGCCTCCATGCCCGCGTGGTAACCGGCGGCGTTCCATCCGCGGGCCTTCAGCAGGTCGGCGTACTGCTCGGTGGCCTTCCGCGTCGCGGCATAGACGATCGCGCCTCCGCGAGGCGAAGACGCGGAGCCGAGCGCCTCGGTGAGCCCGGACAGGAGCGCGGCGCGCGCCTGCTTCGGGCCGTCCACGTTCTGCGCCGCGAGGTGCAGGTTCGGGCGCGCGAACCCACGGAGCACCTCGTGGCAGGGCACCGGGCCGCGGTCGAAGCCGAGCTGCCTCCGGATCTCCTCGCGCACGTGCGGCGTCGCCGTGGCCGTGCAGGCGAGCACGCGCGGAGGCTTCACCCGCTCGAGGAGCGCGCCGATGCGGAGGTAGTCCGGACGGAAGTCGTGGCCCCACTGCGCGATGCAGTGCGCCTCGTCGATCGCGACGAGGGCGAGCTTCGAGCGCGCGACCCGCTCGACGAACGAATCGGACGCGAGCCGCTCCGGTGCGACGTACACCAGCTCGTACTCGCCGCGCAGCATGCGTGCTTCGCGCTGGTGCCGTTCTCCCTGGTCGAGCGTCGATGCGAGGAACGTCGCCGAGATCCCGCGTGCGCCGAGCGCGCGGACCTGGTCCTCCATCAGCGCGACGAGCGGCGAGATGACGAGGGTGGTCCCCTCGAGGATCGCGGCCGGCAGCTGATAGGTGAGCGACTTTCCGCCGCCGGTCGGCGCGACGACGAGCACGCGGCCCGGGCCGGTCAGGAGCGCTTCGATCGCCTCGCGCTGCCACGGGCGGAACGCCTGGAGACCGAACCTCTTCTCGAGCGCTTCGTCGATCGAGAACGCCATCGACGGGATGTGCATAGCACGGCCCGGTGGGCTACCGTGCGCGCCATGCGTGCCGTTCGCCAACACGAGCTCGTCGGGCCTTCCGGCCTGCGCATCGACGAAGTGCCCGAGCCCACGCCGGGCGCGGGCGAGATCCTCGTCGACGTCCGCGCCGCCGGCGTGAACTTCCCCGACGTGCTCCTCTCACACGGCAAGTACCAGTTCAGGCCCCCGCCGCCGTTCGTCCCCGGAGGCGAGATCGCAGGTGTCGTGCAGGCCGTGGGCCCGGGCGTGACGTCGCTGTCCGCCGGCGATCGAGTCGCCGCGACGATGATCCACGGCGCATTCGCCGAGCGCGTCGTCGTGAACGAGGCGGCCGCGGTGAAGCTTCCGGACGCGGTGTCGTTCGAGATCGGCGCCGCGACGCTCCTCACCTACGCGACCACGGTGCATGCCCTCGTCGATCGCGCAGGCCTCCGCGCGGGCGAGACGCTCCTCGTGCTCGGCGCGGCGGGCGGCGTCGGCATCGCGGCCGTCGAGATCGGCGCGCTCCTCGGCGCGAAGGTGATCGCCGCGGCCTCCACGCCGGAGAAGATCGCCTTCTGCAAGGAGCACGGCGCGAGCGAGGGCATCGTCTACACGAGCGAGGACCTGAAGGAGCGCACCAAGGCGCTCACGAGCGGCGCCGGCGCCGACGTGATCTACGACCCGGTCGGCGGTCCGTACACCGAGCCGGCGCTCCGCTCGATCGCGTGGGAGGGCCGCCTCCTGATCGTCGGCTTCGCCGCGGGCGACATCCCGAAGATCCCGATGAACCTGGTGCTCCTCAAGGGCTGCCAGATCGTGGGCGTGTTCTGGGGCTCGTTCGTCATGCGGACGCCGGAGAAGAACCTCGCAAACGCGCGGCGGATCTTCGAGTGGGTCGCGGAGGGCAAGCTCCACCCGCACGTGGACGCCGTGCTCCCGTTCGCGCGGGCCCAGGAGGCCCTGGAGCGCCTCGAGCAGCGGCAAGTGAAGGGAAAGATCGTGCTCGTCCCCGGATGAGGTACGTTCTCTGAAAGGGTGGGGTCCCTCGCGCAAAACGTCGTCGCCCTCGCCTGCATCGGCGCCGCCGCCGCGTGCGGGATCGATGCACGAGGCACGCTCGTCGAGCCCCCAGCGTCGAACGTGGGCGGCGCTCCGGACGCTTCCGCTCCGGAAGCTGCACGGCCGATCGACGCGAACGCCCCTGCCCCGCCCTTCTGCGATGGGGCCGATCCGACGATCGTCCTGTGCATGCCGTTCGAGGGCGCGATCGCCGACGCCTCCGCGCACGCACAAGCCATCGACGTCACCGGCGCGACGTCGTTCGTCGCCGGCGCGCGCGGCGGCTCCGCCGTCCTGCTCACGGACCAGACCGTCATCCACGTCCCGCACAACGCGGCGTGGACCTACGCAGGACAGCTCACGGTCGAGGTCTGGATGAAGCCCGATGCGCTACCGGAGAGCGGCAAGCGCGCCGGGCTGATCGACAAGGACGGCAGCTTCGGTGTCTTCGTCCAGTCCGACGGGCGCATCACCTGCACCATGGGCGGCGTCGTCGAGGCGCCGGCCGGCACCGCGAAGATCGGTCGATGGACGCACATCGCGTGCGTCAACGGCGCGACGACCGTCTCGATGTACGTCGACGGAGCGAAGATCACCGACGCGCCCGCCGGGGCGGCGACCTCCACCACCGCGCTCGCGGCGATCGGCGGCAACAGCCCCACCGGGGACCCGTTCGTCGGCGCGCTCGACGAGCTCCGCGTCACCGCGGGCGCGAGGACGCCGGGCGAGATCGCCGCGGCGATGACCGCGTCACGGTAGCGCGCCGCGCGCGACGGTGACCTGGAGCGACGACGGCTTGTCGGGCGCGACCAGGATCCGGTGCGTCGCCACGCGGAAGTCCGCCTCGGTCGCCTTCGCGATGTCGATGAAGGTCTGCGGGTTCCGATCGGCGAGCGGGAACCACGACGACTGGATCTGCACCATGATGCGGTGCCCGCTGCGGAACGTGTGCGAGACGTCCGGCAGGGTGAAGCGCACGAGGGTCGGCCGGTTCGGCTCGAAGGGCTCCGGCTTCTCGAAGCTCGATCGGAACTTGCCGCGCATGATCTCGCCGCGCACGAGCTGCTGGTACCCGCCGAGCTCCGCGTCGTCCTGCGGGTGAACGTCGACCAGCTTCACGACGAAGTCGGCGTCGGTGCCGGTCGTCGTCACCCAGAGGCTCGCCTCGAGCGGCCCCCCGAGGGTGACGTCCGACGCGAGCTCGCCGGTCTGAAGGACGACGACGTCGGGCCGCCGCGCCGCGAACCGCTGGTCGGCCGTCATGTACTCCTTGTCGATCGAGGACGACGCCTTGCCGAAGTAGGGCACCGGCTTCTTCGGATCGCTCACGTACTCGTAGGAGGTCGCCTCCGTCGCGGGCGACGAGGCGAGGCGGCCCTTCGGTTGGAAGAAGAGGGTCGCGCGCTTCGCCTCGGCGGGCGGCCAAGACGCGTAGCGCATCCACTGATCGGTGCCCGTCTCGAACACCCACGCCTCTGGCGGCGGAGCAGCGCTCTTGCCCTTCAGATGGCGCTGGAAGAACGGCAGCTCGATCTTCTCGCGGTAGAAGACGCTCGTCTTCGCGCCGAACGAGACGTCGCCGAGCTTGTCGCCGTCGGAGCGCGCCCATCCGCCGTGCCTCCACGGGCCCATGACGAGGACGTTCTCGCCGCGCGCCTTCCCTCGCTCGAACGCGCGGTACGTCTCCATCGCCCCGTAGAGGTCCTCGGCATCGAACCATCCACCGACCGTCATGATCGCCGGCTTCGCGTCGCGGTAGCGGGGACGCGGATCGCGCGCCTTCCAGAAGTCGTCGCGCGTACCGTGCTCCATCAGGTCGTTCCAGAACGCGATCTTGCCCTCGAAGTACCTCGCGTTCGCGTTCGCGATCGGACCGAGGTCGAGGAAGAAGTCGTAGACGTCGCCGGTCTCGTGCTCGCTCGTCCACTCCGACTTCTTCGTCGGCTTCGGCCGCGCGCGCCCGAAGCTGCCGTAGAAGTCGAACGCGTCGGCGAGCATGAGCGCGCCGTTGTGGTGGAAGTCGTCACCGAGGCACCATTCGGTGACCGGCGCCTGCGGCGAGACCGCCTTCACCGCCGGGTGCGCGTTGATCGCCGCCTGGGCTGCGTAGAAGCCGGGATACGAGACGCCCCACACGCCGACCCTGCCGTTGTTGTTCGGCACGTTCTTCACCAGCCAGTCGACGGTGTCGAACGCGTCGGTGCTCTCGTCGACGGTGCCCGCGGGCCGCACGTCGACGAACTGCCCCTCGCTCATCAGCCTGCCGCGGACGTCCTGGTGCACGAAGACGTAGCCGTCCTTGATCATCGCCCACGACGGCGCGAACCGGCGGAGCGTGCGCGGGTTCTTCGCGTCGGGATAGTTGTCGGCGCCGTACGGCTGCACGCTGTACGGCGTGCGCGTGAGCATGATCGGCCACGTGCGCGACGCGTCCTTCGGTACGTACACGACCGTGTGCAGGTGCACGCCGTCGCGCATGCGGACCCGGTGCTCGTACTTGGTGTAGTGCTCGCGGATCGCGCGCACGACGTCTGCGTCGGTGTCGAGCGCGTAGGCGACGAGCGGCCGGTCGTCGGCCGCCGTCGGCGGCGGGCCAGAAGCCTTGCGTGTCGGCTCGGCGACGGCGCTGCCCGTGTGGGCGCCGCACGCGAGGGTCACGGCGGCGAGGGATGCGAGGAATGCAACGCGGGCCATCAGCGCTGGCTCATAGCGCACTTCTCGTGGCCGGCTCGCCTCCTCGTGCGGGCTCTGCTACGCACGAAGGCGATGCGAAGGCTCGCCGTCCTCGTCACCGCCACGCTCGCGCTCGGCGCGTCGACGGAGGAGGCGCCCGCGCCGTGCCGCGCGCAGGTGAAGGGCGCCCTCGATGCGATCGCGCCCGCGTACGCCGGGCGCACGCGGAGGGTCACGGCCGGTGCGCCGGGCTCGATCGAGGCCGCGCTCGGCGCGTACGCGCCGTCGAAGTTCCACCCCGCGAGCGAGGGCGTGCTGCCGCCCGTGCGGACGCGCGCGAAGTGCCCGGCCGAGATGGCGGTGGTCCTCGGGCGCTTCTGCGTCGACCGCTACGAGGCCTCGCTCGTGGAGAAGCTGGCGGACGGCAGCGAGAAGGTCTGGTCGCCGTATGCGGTGCCGGAGGCCGAACGCGTGTATGTTGCACGCAGCACGAAGGACGTCATCCCACAGGGCTACGTCAGCGCGAAGACCGCGGAGAGCGCGTGCCGCGCTGCCGGCAAGCGCCTCTGCCAGGCGGCGGAGTGGCGCGTCGCCTGCGCGGGGAGCGAGGGCACGGCCTACCCGTACGGCCCGACGCGGATCGCCGGCAAGTGCCACGACACCGGCACGAGCCCGATGATCACCTTCCACGTCTCGACGATGAAGCGCGGCTGGGGGCTCACCGAGCTGAACGATCCGCGCAACAACCAGCTCGAGGGCACGCTCGCGAAGACGGGAGCGTTCCCCGACTGCGTTAACGACTTCGGCGTCTACGACATGGTCGGCAACCTCCACGAGTGGACCGCCGACCCGAACGGCACGTTCCAGGGCGGCTACTACCTGGACACGTCGCAGCACGGCGAGGGTTGTGCGTACCGCACCATCTCGCACGGGTACGAGTACCACGACTACTCGACGGGCTTCCGCTGCTGCGCCGATCCATCCTCGGAGGGAGCACCTTGAGCTGCGCGCACGGATGGGCGGCGATCGCGGGCGCCGAGACGGTCTTCACCATCGAGGCATCCGCGATCACCTTCGGTCGTGGGGCGATCGCGGAGGTGGGCGCGCTCGCCGGCGGCCTCGGTGCGAAGCGCGTCGCGGTCTTCACCGATCCGCGGGTGGCCGCGCAGCCGATCTTCGCCGCGGCGAGGGAGTCGCTGCAGGATGCTGGCATCGACCTCGCGGTCTACGACGCCGTGAAGGTGGAGCCGACCGACGCATCGTTCATGGACGCCGCCCGGTTCGCCGCCGATGGACGCTTCGACGCTTACGTCTCGGTCGGCGGCGGATCGGTGATGGACACCTGCAAGGCGGCCATCCTCTACGCGACCTACCCCGCCGACTTCCTCACCTACGTGAACAAGCCGGTCGGCGGAGGGACGCCGGTGCCCGGGCCGCTGCCGCCTCACATCGCCTGTCCCACGACGTGCGGGACCGGGAGCGAGCTCACCGGCATCGCCGTGTGCGACGTGCTCGCGCTGTCGGCCAAGACCGGCATCGCCTCGCGCCGCCTCCGCCCGACGCTCGCGGTCGTCGATCCGGATGCGACGCGCACGCTGCCGGCCACCGTCGTCGCCGCGAGCGGGTTCGACGTCCTCTGCCACGCGGTCGAATCGTACACCGCGCGGCCGTTCTCGACGCGCGCCCATGCCGCCTCGCCCTCCGCGCGCCCGATGAGCCAGGGTCGAAACCCGTGGAGCGACGTCGGCAGCGCCGAGGCGCTCCGGCTCGCGGGCGCCCACCTCGTCCGCGCAGTGCGTGACGCGACCGACGACGAGGCGCGCGAGAGGCTCGCGTGGGCGGCGACGCTCGCAGGCGTCGCCTTCGGCAATGCAGGCGTGCACGTCCCCCACGCGATGGCCTATGCGGTCGCTGGCCTCGTACGCGACTTCCGGATGCCCGGTTACCCCCGAGACGAGCCGATGGTGCCCCACGGCGTCTCGGTGGTGGTGAGCGCGCCGGCGGCTCTCCGCGCGACCGCCTCGGCATCGCCGGGGCGGCATCTCGAGGCGGCGGCCCTGCTCGGAGAGGACACTCGCGGCGCGACCGACGCCGATGCCGGCGCGGTCCTCGCGCGCGCGCTCGAACGGCTGATGCGCGCCGCCGACGTGCCCGTGGGCCTGCGCGGCGTCGGCTACGGCGAAGGCGACGTCGATGCCCTGACCGCGGGCACGGTCGTCCAAGCGCGGCTCCTCGACAACGCTCCTCTCCCCCTCGATCGCGAGCGCGTCGCGGCGATCTTCCGCGACGCGATGATCGGATGAAGCGCGACGACTACCGACACTTCCTCCCCATCCAGACGCGCTGGAACGACAACGACGTCTACGGGCACGTCAACAACGTCGTCTACTACGCGTACTTCGACACCGTGATCAACGAGCTGCTCGTCAACCGAGGCGGTCTCGACGTCCACGCGGGCGGGACCATCGGACTCTGCGTCGAGTCGCAGTGCCGCTACGTCGCGCCGGCCGCTTATCCGGAGCCGCTGGAGGCGGGGATGCGCGTCGCGAAGCTCGGACGCACGAGCGTGGTGTACGAGATCGGGATCTTCAAACACGGCTCGCCCGACGCCTGCGCGTTCGGACGCTTCGTTCACGTCTTCGTCGATCGCACGACGCGGCGCCCCGCGCCCTTGCCCGACTCGATCCGCGCGGCGCTCGAGCCGCTGGTCGTCGCGGCCGACGACGCGCGTGCGAGCTGAGCAATCGTACGGAAGCGGCGCACGCTCACCAGCTTCTCCTTGTCCTCGCGCGAGAGCGCCTTCACCGCGAGCTCGAGGCGGAGCGCTTCCCCCTTCGAGCCGCAGCGGCGCTTCGCGACCAGGGCGAGCGGGCCGCGGCCGCGGGTGTAGCGCGCGCCCTTGCCGCGGTCGTGCTGGGCGATGCGCGCGGCGACGTCCTTCGCGATGCCGCAGTACAGCGTGCCGTCGGCGCAGCGTGCGAGGTAGACGAACCAGACGTCGTTCACTTCGATGAGAGCCGTTTGAGGAGAGCCTCGAGGTCCCGGGCGACCGGGACGTCGTCGTCGGCGTAGCGTAGTGCAGCGAGCGACTTCTCCGCGAGCTTGCGTGCGAGCGCTGGCTGTCCACGCTTCTCCGCGCGGAACGCCGACCGGACGAACGCGAGGTCCATGGCCCCCGGCTCGTCCGCGACGGCGATGAAGTCCTCGTCCGCCTGCTCCGCGAGATCGTAGGCGCCCGCGGCGTCGAACGCATCGACGAGCACGTGCCGGAACGACTCGTCCATGAACACGCCCGACTCGCGGAGCATCGGGCGCCAGACCGTCGCCGCCGCCTTGGCGTCGCCCGAGACCCAGTGCTCGAGGCCCTCGATGACCGACGGGGCATTGCCGACGATCGCGCCTGCGTCGCCTCGATCGTAGACCTCGCGTACGCGCCTCGCACACCGCTTCGCCGTCTTCGGCGGCGCGTCCGCACACGCATAGGCCAGGGCCATGAAAGGGACGACGCCGATGCGCATGCGCGGCGGCTCGGCGAAGAGATAGCGGTCGAAGACCTCCTCGGCGAGCTCCGTCTCCTTCCCCAGGTAGCGCGAGGCCTCGGTGATCGCCGCCAGGATGCGATAGGCCGTCCCGGCGTTCGCGTCGTCGGCGGGCAGACGACGGAGCGCATCGCGGCCGAACGTGATCGCCTTCCTGAACAGGACCTGGGCAATGAGCACGCGCACGCGCAAGAAGTCGCTGTCGATCTGCTCGGCGATGCTTCGCGCGTTCTCGACCTTGCCGAGGTGCGCGAGGCCGTCCGCGTACGCCGTGGCGAAGTAGCCGCGGCGGCCGAGGAGATAGCCTCGACCGAACCGTTCGACCCGGCGGGTGTACGGGACGCCGTGCGAGCCCGCGTTCTGGACGGCGACGGGCTCCCACGCGAGCCAGGACGCATGCGGCACGGAGATGGTGGCATCGAGCTGCGACGCGAACGCGAGACGATGCCAGGGCGTGCCGCGGACGTCGACGAGCTTGGGCGAGGCCTGGACGGCCATCCGTGCGTACGACTGCGCGCGACGGAGATCGCCCGCGTAGTACGCGAGCTCGGCGATCGCTCCGATCACGATCGCGCGCTCGTCGGGGTCTTTGACCCGGTCGAGGATCGCGACGAGCCGATCGACCCGCTCCCCGGTCGCCGCGGGCCCGCCGCGAGCGCGATGCGCAGCGACCGTGGTGACGAGCGCCGCAAGCGAGGAGTCGTCGATCGGGGGCGGCGCCTCCTGCAGCTCCGTGCGCTCGAGCCGCTCTGCGCAGAACGCCCGGACGTGGTACGCCATGTCCGCACGTACGTCGCTGCGAGCGCCGAACCGACGGCACGCGACGGCGGTCTCGACGTCGTCCTCCGTGATGACGGCGGTGGTGACGTCGAGCAGATCGAGCGCCGCGTCGATCGAATCCACGCGCATCCATTCGCGCTGGAACGCCGAGGGAGCCGTCGGGGCGAACGCTCTCGCCGCCGCGCGCATCGCCTGGGACACCGCGACGAACAGCTCGAAGCCCCTCCCCTCGCCGCGCCCGAGCTCACGCCCGTCCCTCGTGCGCGCCACGATCCGGACGACGAAGTCGCCTCTCTCCATCGTCACGCTGCCGTCGATCGTCGCCGTCGCCCGCGCGCGCGCCGCCTCCCGCATCTCGGCGGCGGCACCATCGCGGCTGAACGGGTCCAGCGGCGCGTCGTCCACCGGCTCACGCGGGATGCCCTTGAGCAGCTCCGCCGGCAGCAGCGTGCGGCCGGAACGGCCCCCGAGCATCACCTGCGCCCGATCGCACGCGAGCCCCGCGGCGGCGGCGCCGAGCCATCCGTGCGGAGGCGCGAGCTCCTCGATCGTGACGTCGAAGACGGGGCACGCGACGACGTCGTCGGCGCCGAGCGCGGCGACGGCTCCGGCCGCGGCGTCCGTCGAGCCCGCGCCGCCCCGGGTCGACGCGCGGATGCCCAGGCCGACGGCGACGGTGAGGATCGCCGCGCCCGCGAGGGTGGCGCCTCGCGGCCGCCTGCGCGCGGTTCCGGACGCGCTCGCGCGACGCGACACGCCGCACGCCTCCGCGAGCGCCGTCGCGAACGCGGCGACCGACGGGAACCGCTCGTCCGGATCCTTCTCCATCGCGCGGTCGAGCACGTCCGCCGCGGCGGTCGGGATCTCGCCGTCGACGTCCGATGCCCTGAGCGGTCGATCCGCGAGCATGCTCGCGAGCACCTCGAACGGCGCCTCGCCTTTCCACGGGAGCCGGCCGGTGAAGACCTCGAACGCGGTCACCCCGAGCGCAAACTGGTCGGCGGCAGGCCCCACCGCCGGACCGCGGAGCTGCTCGGGCGCGAGGTACGACGGCGTCCCGACGATGTGCCCCTCCTTCGTGAGGGTGTCGGCCTCTGCCGCCTCGACCGTGTCGGCGAGCGCCGCGGGGATCGGCTTCGCGAGCCCGAAGTCGAGCACCACGGGGACGCCGTTCGGTCGGACCAGGATGTTGTCGGGCTTGATGTCGCGATGGATGATCCCCGCCTCGTGCGCGTACGCGATCGCGTCGGCGACGGCGACGAGGATCCCGGCGCGCTCGGAGAAGGACGCCGTGCCCTCCTCGATCAGCTCGCGCAGGGATCGCCCACCGACGAGCTCCATCACGAGGAACGCACCGCCGTCGGGCGTCTCTCCTGCGTCGTGGACCCGCACGATGCCCTCGTGCTGCAGCTTCGCGGCGGCATGGGCCTCGCGAAGCAGCCGCGCGCGCGCGACCTCGTTGCCGATCGCCCCCGGCGCGAGGAGCTTGAGGGCCACGTCGCGTCCGAGCCGCACATCCCGCGCCCGCCAGACGACCCCCATGCCTCCCGCGCCGATCTCGGTCACGAGCTCGTAGCGGTCGGCGATCCGACGCGGCTCCCCCATCCCCCGCGAAACGTGGCTCTCGCCACGCTCGCGTCAATGTCGTGCGCTCCGATTCCCGATCGACGCGCCGCTCTGCCGCAGCCGTCGTCGACGCAGGTGCAGCCCGGCGCGATCAGTCGACGGGCACGAAGCGGAACGCGTGCGTCGCGCTCCCCTTGCCGTCCGGGCCCGCGGCGTTGATCGTCTGGCCGAGCAGCGTGCTCCGGACGCAGTCCGCCATCGTGCCCTCGGTGAACGTCGTCGACGCCACCTTCGCATGACGCGGGAGCTGATCGATGATCTCGAACGACACGTTCACCACGCCCTCGGGCATGTCCTTCGCACCACCGAAGTGCCGCTCGTAGCAGCGGAGGTACTGCCACGCGTTCCACTCGACCGCCTTCTTCACCACCGCGTCGGCGACGTTGCTCTCGTTGGAGACGAGCCGGGTGAGAAGGCGCACCTGCTTTCCCTGCACCTTCCACAGCACCGGCCGGCGCGCGCCGTCGATCCCCTCGGGATCGGCGAAGCCGCCGGTGACCGTGCGCTTCGGCGCAGGCGTCGCCGTGGTCGCGACAGTCGCGCTCGGCTTCGCGCTCGGCGAGAGCGAAGCCGCCGCCGGCAGCGGTGCGGGAGCGGATGCCACTGCGGATGCGGAAGCGGATGGCGGCGCCGAGACGGCCAGGGCGACGGGCGGCGCCGACGACGCGGCCGCGACCGGAGGAGGCGGCGCCGTCACCACGACCGCGTCGCTCGCCTGCATGCGCGAGAGGCCGACGGCGATCGCGATCCCCGCCACGGCGATGCCCACGCCGATCGCGACCGGCGCGCGGCTCGCTCGCGTGCTCGGCGGCGACGGCGCGGGCGGAGGCGTGGGCTCCCGCGTCGTCGCCACGGGCGTCTCGGGAGAGACCCCGGCAGGCGGCGCGGACGCGGCGGGCACGTACGGCGCCGAGTCGCCCGTCTCGTCGGCGGATCGCGAGGCCGGCTGCACGGGCAAGCTCGCGGGATCGACCGACGTCTCGGCGAGCGCGGCGTCCTCGAGCGGCGTCCCGTCGAAGATCCGCCTCATGGCGCGCCACGCGGCGCCGGCGTCGGGAAAGCGGCGCGCCGGATCGCGATGCAGACATCGCGCGAGCCAGAGATCGAAGCCCTGCGGCAGTCGGTCCTCGACGCCGTGCTCGCGCGCGCGTTCGGTCGCGCTCGGGATCGGATCGAGGACGATCTCGCGGAGCAGCTGCGCGGTCGTCCCGTCGGCCTCGTTCGCCGCGCGCCAGAAGCGGCGGCCGGTCAGGAGCTCGTACGCGAGCAGCCCGAGGGCCCACACGTCGGCGGCGGGCGTGATCGGTCCCGGCTGTGTCTGCTCCGGCGCCATCCACAGCGGCGAGCCCACCGCGCCGCGCGTCGCGCGCGTCCCCGCCTCCGCCGTCACCTTCGCGATGCCGAAGTCGAGGACCTTCACCGTGAACGGGCTGCCCCCCGCGCGCTGGGCGCGCGCGACGAACACGTTCTCCGGCTTGACGTCGCGATGCACGATCCCCGCGGCATGAGCGGCCGCGAGCGCATGACAGATCTGCTCGAACAGCGCGCGCACCTCGTCGCGCGGGAGCGCGCCGCGCGTGTCGATCCGGTGGCGCAGGTCCTCGCCGTCGAGCAGCTCCATCACCAGGAACGGCAGCCGCAGCGCCGTATCGACGCCGGCGGCGACGACGTCCACGACGTGATCGCTCTTGATGCGCGCGCCGACCTTCGCCTCCTGCTCGAAGCGCTTCTGCAGGCCTGGATCGGCGGCGATCTCGCGGTGCATCACCTTCAGCGCCCGCGTCTTGCCGGTGCTCTGCTGCTCGACGACGTACACCGCGCCCATGCCACCGTCGTCGAGGGGACGGACGACCACGAACTCGCCGCCGACGACGGTTCCGGCCGGGAGGACGTCGACGCGATCGACCATGGTCGTCCGGAGGTATAGCAGCGTGCGCCGCGAGGAGCCGCTCTCTGCGCGAAGCTCCCTGCGCCGATTGCGCAAGGCTCCGCTCGAGCGGAGCCCGTATGGGCTGGCGCACGAGTTGCTGCTCGCGGACATCATGCGCCGTCTCGCGACCGCCGCGTCCGTGCTCGCCCTCGCCCTCCTGCCGGCTTGCGCACCGGAGAGCGAGGAAGACGCCGCCTCGGTCGACGCCGCACTCGAGCAGGAGTGGGGCGAGCTCGACGAGGACGCGACGCCGCTCACCCAGGCCGAGCGCGCCGAGGCCCTCGGCGACGACGAGGGCGACCCGGAGATCGCTCCGGAGGCCGGCGTGCCCGAAGAGGCGGATGCCGAGGTCGAGCGGATCTCGCCTCCGCCTCCGCTGCCTGCGGGCTGCGATCGCTCCTCTTCGCTCGATCTCCTCGTCTACAGCGAGGGTTACTCGGGTCCGATCCTGAAGGCGCTCTCGGCGCACGCGAAGCCCTGCTCCCGGTACGTCGTCTCGATCCCCAAGGTCGCGGCGAGCGCGGGCACGCCCGATGCGATGCTCTGGCCGCGCGCGGTACGCGGCAAGGGCGTGCGCGCGTACGGCAGCGGGTTCGTCGCGTCCGCCGAGGTGCACTGGGGCGGGGCGCGGAGTGGAGACCGCGTCTTCCCCGGCTGGAAGAGCGTCGCGGTCGTGAAGCTCGGACCTGGCAGGTACGCGACACGCGTCGTGAAGCGCTCCGAGATCTACGACAACGACTGGTTTTTCAAGGGCGTCCTCTTCCGCCAGCGCATGGCCAAGAGAGGGTTCCGCCCGCAGGCAGGCGATACGTGGCACATCAACGAGCTCGAGTCGGCCTGGACACGCACGCGCGTGCAGCAGAGGGCGATCCGCGATCTCGTGCGTGGGCTCGCGGAGGGGGATCAGGAGTACGACGCGTTCACCGACGCCGATCCGGAGATCGCGAAGCTCTCGAGCGCCGAGAAGCAGGAGATCACCGCGGCCGCGCGGATGAAGGACGTGAAGGGGACGGTGTTCGTCTCGTCGCTCGGCAAGCGGCGCCCGGGCGAGACGACCAGCGCCGGGATCGACGCCGCGCTGAAGCAGACGCTCCGGCGCGCGCGCTTCTGGGCGGACATGAACAAGTACGTCTCGCGCTTCGCGCTCGAGCGCTACACGTCGTTCGCCGGAACGTGCAAGAGCGGTCAGACGCTCTCGGCGCAGGACGACGCGATGGCGCAGTTCATCATGCAGCTCCAGCTCGTCGCAGCACGTGCGCCCCGCTATCAGGGCGGAGCGCGGAAGGGGCAGTCGACCGTCGGCACCGCGCTCTCGTATCTCTCGCGCGCGTACCATCCGGTCATCAACGCCGCATGGGGCTTCCGCCTCGACGATCGGTCGCTCCCCCAGATGACCTCGTTCGTCGCCGGCCAGGTCCACGCCACGCGCGCCTACGCAGCGTCGCATCGGACGCCGGACAACCGCATCGGCATCTACTTCCGCGCGAAGGACGGGGCACCGGATGCGATCACGGCGCAGTTCGCCGATCGCATCGCCGCCTCGCTCGAGGGCGCCTACGACGGCAAGGACGGAGCCCCGATCGGCGCCTGTGGCCCCTCGGGCGTCGAGGCTTGCACGTGCGGCGATTGACGTGACACGCTCGGAGCATGGGGAGGAAGACGAGGGGCGCACCGAAGGACGAGCTCGCCGAGACGCGTGAGGCACCCACCGCGCTCCCGCGGATGTCCCTGCTCGCGGCCGGTGAAGCCGTCATCCGCCAGAAGGGCTTCGAGCATGCGAGCGTCGAGGACATCGCCGCGCGCGCCGGCGTCTCGACGGACGTCTTCCACGCCCACTTCGGCAGCAAGGGCGCCCTCCTCCGTGCCCTCTGCGATCACTGGATCGATCAGATGATCACGCTGACCACGGACGCGACACGGTCGGGCATCTGGGCCACGTCGTCGGCGGCCGAGGTCGTCGACGTCGCCGCGCGCTCCGCCATCGACGCGATCTACGATCAAGCGCCGATCCTCCGCGGGGTGCTCGCTCATGCCGCGACCGAGCCCTCGCTCAGGACGAGCCTCCGAAGGATCGGCACGCTCCTCACCCGGCGCGTGACGAAGGTGATCAAGGAGTCGCGTCGCGCGGAGGACGCTCACATCCAGGAACGGCACGTGGCCTTCTGCCTTCTCACGGCGATCGCCCTCGCGCATCACGCGATCCTCGTCGGCAGCGAGTCGAGCGGCGTTCCCTTCGACAAGGACGAGCTGGCCTCGGAGGCGTCGAGGGCGATCAACGCCTACCTCGGCGCCGTCGGGGCGCAGCGCGTCATCCCGACCGCGCCCCCGTCCACCCACGCGCGCACCGGAAATGCGTCCGCGCGGGGGAACATCCGGTCCCCGTCGCGCGTCTGACTCCAGGCATGGCGGGAAGCGCACGAAGGCTCGCGGCGGGCGTCTCTCTCCTCGCGACCGCCGGCGGCTTCGCCTGGCTCGGGGTGCGCCACGGATCCTGGGTCGACTGGCATGCGCTCGCGTTCGCGGGCGGCCTCGTCGTCGCCGCGGTCGGCCTCACGCGCAAGTGGCTCGTCGGCCAGGTCCTGTCGCGCGCGATGGCATGGGTCGTGCTCGCGCCCACCGGCGCCATCGCGACGATCGAGGCGCTGCGCGGGCACTTCGACGCCGGCGTCACCGCCTTCGCCGCCACCTCCGGCGCCGCCCTCCTGCTCGCGCGGCCGATGCTCCACACCGCCGAGGCACGCGCCGCCTTCGCGCCGTCGAAGTTCCGCCGTTCGTTCCTCGCGGCGTCCACCGCCGCGGCCACGATCGCGATCGTGCTCGGGATGGTCGGCTACGAGGGCCTCCGCTCCGGGCACTACGCCGCCGGGCTCGGTATCGGTGTGCTCGCGACCTCGATCCTCGCGTCCGCCGTCGGCGTGCTCCGCATGCGCGGCTGGGGCATCGCGCTCGCGGCGCTCACGTCGATCGTCTCCCTCGTCTCGGCGATGTTCGTCGGACACGAGGCGGGCGTCGCGCTCGCGTCGACCGCGCTCCCCGGCGTCCTCTTCCTCCTGCCCATCGCGCTCGCCAAGCTCGGTGTCGGTGACGAGGCCGCGCGGGCGACGAGCCGCATGCGCGTGTCCGCGGCCGCGGAGGCGCTCCCCTCGCGCGTGCGCGTCGCGCCCCTCGACGAGGAGCGCGACGACGAGGCCGTGCGCGCCGATGCGCTCGAGCCGGCGCGCGCCGTCGCGCGGTCGTGATCGACCCCCGCTCGCCCGCGCGAGCCTCAGAAGCAGCTCGATCCTCCGTAGTCGTTGCCGCCATAGTAATCGCGGCCCTCACCGGGGAACCCGTCGGCCGGCACTCCGCCGCCCTGCGGGTACGACTGGCGCGGCACGCACTTGCCGATCACGACGTCGGCGGTCCGTGAGGGCGCGTCGATCTCGTCGATGCGGAAGCTCGAGACGTTCGAGTCGCTGATCCCGATGAGCTCCCGCATCGCGTCGCTGTCGCGGCGGACGGCGCGGCGCGGGTTGCCGGCGATCGGGATCATCGCGTGGCGAACGAGCGAGCTCTGCGTCCACGACAGGAGCTGGATGCCGCCGTTGTTCGCCGTGCACGAGTCGTAGCCGCCCGCGTAGGTGCCCGAGTACGGCACCGCGACGAGGCCGTCGGAGAAGATGCGGAACGCCTTCTGGATGCGGTCCTGGTCCTCCGCCAGCACGCCGCTCGTGATCTGCTGATCGGTGTAGCCGTACGTCGGTCCGAACGACACGCGGTCGATCATCGACGGGTTCGACAGGTCCGAGACGTCGAAGAGCGAGACGTTGAGGTTGCCGGAGTAGTCGCGGCGGTCGAGGCCGAGGCCGAGGAGGCGATCGCCTCGCGGCTCGAGGTGGAAGACCCAGCCGGGCATCACGAGCTCGCCCTTCTGCGCGGGGCTCGCGGGGTCCGACAGGTCGATGGTGAAGAGCGGATCGGTCTCGGCGAACGTGATCGCGAAGGCGCGCGCGCCGTCGAAGCGCACGGTCTTCAGCGCCTCCTGCCGCGGCAGGTTCATCGACGTGTGACCGATGCGCGCGAGCGACGAGCTCGAGTCGATGCGGAACGTGTCGATGTCGGGATACCTCTCGCCGTCGCGCGTGCGGAGGACGCCGCGCTGGCTGACCACGCGGAGCACGCCTTCGTGCTCGTCCATCTGCCAACGGCTGGTGATCGGACCGGCGACGGTGATCTTCGCGCCCTTCACGAGGTGGCCCCCGGGATCGGTGATGTCGAGGACGTCGATCTGTCCCTCGTCGCTCGCGGTGCTCGCGTTGGCCGACACGCCGCCGACGTAGAGGCGCTCCTTGGTCGCGACGACGCTGCGCTTGTAGCCGCTCGCGTCGCCGAGGAAACCGATCTGATCGATCTGTTTGGGCGCGAGCGGATCCGAGATGTCGAAGGTGGTGACGAGCGTGCGCCGGTCCTTTCCGCATCCGTAGCAGGACGCGTTCTCGTAGGTCGCGAGGTAGAGCACGTCGCCGACGACGCGCGAGTCGGCGATCTCGCCGGGCACCTTGAACGTCGCCACCTGCTTCGGGGCGGCCGGGTTCGCGACGTCCACCGCCACGAGGAGCGCGCTCGCGGTGGGGTCGGGCGACGAGATGGTGAAGCCCTCGTCCGGCGGGAGCGGATCCTTCACCTGGCCGGTGCCGGTCGTCCCGCGGTTCGACATCGTCAAGAGGACGTCGCCGCGGCGGTACATCTCGAAGGGCTCGCCCGAGAGCGAGCTCCTGCCGAGGAGCGTGAGCTTGCCCGGGGTCGCGGCATCGACGATCGCGACCGCCCCCGACTTCGACATCGCGTAGATGCGGAGCTGCTCGTTGTCGAGCTGCACGATGTCCGCCTCCGCGATCGCGCGCGTGGCGTCCTCTGGGGCGCTGTTCGAGCCGGCATTCGCCGCCGGAGGGGCGACGCCGCCGTTCCTGCCCTCGGCGGCGGAGTCGAAGCTGGTGCAGAAGGGGTTGCGGCACGCGGCGGTGCTCGAGATCAGCGTCACGGCGGCGAGTGCGAAGCGGAAGCTGGCGCGCATGGTTCGGGGCGTCTCCTCTGGAGAGCCCTTCCGCAACACGCGGGCCAGCCGAGAAATGCCGCAAATTCCCGCGTTCCGCGCGGGCCGCGCGGCTCGACCCCCGACATGGCTGTCGTGCCTCGCTGTGCCGGCTCCGGGCCGTGCCGGGGCCGTGATCGCGCCGTCAGACCCGCTTGGCGGACTTGATCGCGATCGGCTTCTGCGGCGCGTCCTTCGCGAACGGCCCCGCCGCGCCGGTGGGCACCGACACGATCTGGTCGACGACGTCCATCCCCTTCACGACCTTCCCGAACACGGCGTAGCCCCAGCCCGACTGCGACTTCTCCGTGTGATCGAGGAAGCCATTGTCGACGACGTTGACGAAGAACTGCGCCGTCGCCGAGTGCGGATCGCTCGTGCGCGCCATCGCGACGGTCCCGCGCTTGTTCTTCAGACCGTTGTCCCCCTCGTTCTGCACCGGATCGCGTACGGGTCGCTTGTCGTAGGACGCGTCGTATCCGCCGCCCTGCACCATGAAGTTCTTGATGACGCGATGGAAGATCGTCCCGTCGTAGTGCTTGGCATCGACGTACGAGAGGAAGTTCGCGACGGACTTCGGCGCCTTCTGCTCGTCGAGCTCGATTTCGAAGTCCCCCAGGTCGGTCTCGATCAAGACGTTCGGCATGCGGCGGAGCATACCAGCATCCAGACCAGGAGAAGCGCCAGCGAGATCCTCTCGAGGACCGCGACCGCCATGGCCGCCGACGACAGGCGAAGCACGTCGGGGAGGTAGAGCGCGAAGCAGAGCGAACCGGCGGCGAGCGTGAGCGCGCCGATCCAGGCCGCAGGCCGCGGGGCGGCCGCGTCACGCAAGAGGGCGCCGACCGCGATGAGGGCGGCCGCGAGCCCGGGCACCGCCGCCGCGACGCAGGCGAACCCATGCAGCGCCCCGAACCGATCGCCGGGCAGGAGCACCACCGCGAAGATCCCCGCGACCGCGATCGCCCCGAGCGCGCGCACGGCCATCCCGGAGCGACGCTGCGACGGCGCGAGCCCCGCGAGCAGCCACCACCACGGCAGGAGACCGAGCGCGAGGACGATCATCGCGCCCTGCGCGAGCATGGATCCGACCGGATTGGGCACGCCGTTGAGCGCCGTCGGCCGCGCGAGATCGCACAGATAGTTCAGCCAGAAGTCGTGACCGCGCGACGAGCGGTCCCAGCTCGTGCCGCCGGGGTAGACCTGCATCGCGAGCGCGACGAAGACCACGAAGGCGGAGGCCGTCGCGACGACGGCCCGACGGGCGAGCACCATGCCCGCCGTGGGAGCAAGCGTCGATCCGCCGCGATCCTCGCGGGCTTCGTGGCCGTCCGGCACCGGCGTGCACGGTTCGGTGTGCAGCGCGTTGCTCACTTGCTCTTCGGGATGCTCTTGCTCACGTCGGGGCGGCCGCCGCTGTTCGCCGGCCCGACGTTGCCGATCTGGCCGTGCGACTTGCTCGGATCGGGCTTGCCGCCGGTATTGGTGTGCGTGAGGTCGGGCGCCCCGCCGAGGTTCGGCGCGCCGCCGAGGCCGATCGATCCCTCGGACTTGCTCACGTCGGGCTTGCCGCCCGTGTTGATCGGCCCGACGGGGTTCGGGATGTCGGCCGATCCCTTCTTGCCGAGCCCGGTGCAGGCGAGCAGCACGAGGGCGGAGCCCGCGACGAGCGAGACGGTCCGGATCGAGCGCATGCATCGATCATCGTACCAGCGATGCTCGGGGCACGCGCGATGCAGCTCACGGACTGGCGCCGGAGCGACGAGAGTGGAGGTGGAGCATGGCGCGTGCGGACGACATCCAGGGCAACTCGTGGACGGACGAGCCGGAGATCCCGAACGTCGGGCGATCCGACCAGGAACCTCGAGCGGAGAGCGGGCCGGACACCGAGCGCGACGGCGGAGGCGAAGAAGCCGAGCGCGCGGACGACGAGACGTGGGAGAGCGGCGCCGCCGAGCAGCGTCCCCCGAGCGACTCCTGAGCCGAGCGCCGGATCGGTCGCGCCTCGTCCGGCTCCGTGCTAGCGATGCCTGGCCCATGGCCCAGCAGCAGCACGTCGATCGGTCTTTCGCCCGCCTCATCGCCTACAAGCGGATGATGACCGGCTCCCTCAGCCTCGGCGCCGCGGTCGTGCTCTCGATCGCCGTCGTGATCCACGGCGGGGCGCCGCCCCTGCCCTACGCGATCGCCATGGTCATCTTCGTGGGCGGCGGGATCTGGACGCTGCGCGACGGGCTGCGCCTTCGTCGCGAGCTGCGCCAGTAGAGGCGGTCAGCGCCTCTTCGGCCGCTTCTTCTTCCCGCCGGGCTTCGTCACGGGCTTCTTCACCGCCGGCTTCGCGGTGGACGCGTGATGGATGGTCACCGGCCCGGGCGGAGGCGCGGCCGCATCGGCCCGAGCGCCGGCGTCCTCATCCTCTTCTTCTTCCTCTTCGTCGAGGCCTGCATCGCCCGCCGACGCATCGTCGAGCAGCGCGAGCACGACGGCATCCGTCGCGGCCTCCGCGTCGTCGAGGCCCGCATCGAGATCCGCGCTCGCGAGGCCCGCCCCGGCCGCGGCATCGGGCTCCGCGGCCGCGCTCGAAGCGTCGACCACCCCCGGCGGAGGCGCCGCGCTCGGAGGCGGGACCGCCGGATGCAGCCCGTCGACGTGCGCGCGGATCTGCGGCCAGAGCATCCAGGCGACGCCGCACAGCGCGAGCAGCAGCACCGGCGTGAGCGGGAACCCGCGCTTGGCTTCCTCCGGCCCCGGCGCGACCGACGGCGGCGGGTTCGTCGAACGCGCAGGCGGTGGGATCGACGGCCCGGCGGTGATCAGGCTGCGCTGCTTGTCCGCGGTCATCCGCCGCTCGAGCGCCGCGCGGACGTCGATGTGCATCGTCGCGGCGTCGGTGTAACGCGCATCGCGATCGAGCTGCAGAGCCTTGTCGATGATGGCGCAGAAGTCGTCCGACGCCGCCGGTGCGACCGACTTCAGCGGCGGCGCCGGGTCCTTCGCCATCTTGATGATCTGCTGCAGGACGGTCTCCGCCTCGTGCACGTGCCGCCCGGTGAAGACGTAGAAGGCCGTCGCGCCGAGCGCGAACAGGTCGGCGCGGCCGTCGATGTCCGGCAGCCCCGCCGCCTGCTCCGGCGACATGAACGCGGGCGTCCCGAGCGCCAGGCCATGGCCGGTCACCCGCGCCGCCTCCGCGATCCGCGCCAGGCCGAAGTCGAGGACCTTGAGCCGCGTCGCGCCGGTGTCCGGATCCTTCGCGAGAAAGAGGTTCTCGGGCTTGAGGTCGCGATGCACGACGCCCTTGCCGTGCGCCGCCTCGAGCACGTCGAGCACCGTGTCGAGCACCTCGAGGACCTCGCGCTCGTCGAGCTGCGGCCCACGCTCGGCGCGCGCATCGAGCGACTCGCCCTCGAGCAGCTCCATCACCAGGTAGGCCGCACCCTCGTCGGGCCCCTCCTTGATCACGTCGTCGTCGAGGACCTTCACCGTCGAGCGGTGCTCGACCCTGTTCGCCGCGTAGCCCTCGCGCAGGAAGCGCTCGCGGACCTCGCCGTTGCGCGCGAGCTCGGGGTGGAGGAGCTTCACGGCCGCGCGCGCGCCGTTGCGGTGCCGTGCCGCGTAGACCGCGCCCATTCCGCCGAGCCCGAGGAGCTTCTCCAGCGTCCACTTGTCCGCGAGGACGCTCCCCACGCGCTCTTCCGCGCGCGGATCGTCGGGCTGCTCCTCGGACATGGCAAACGTATATCATCGCACGGGTGACGAGTGAGGAGGTCGACATCGACGAGGAGCGGCGGAACTGGATCCTCGACGTGCACGGGCGACTCGACCGCCTGAGCCATTACGACCTCCTCGGGGTGCGCCGGGACGCCGACGCCAAGGCGATCAAGCGCGCGTACTTCGGCCTCGCCGCGATGGTCCACCCCGACCGTTACTTCAAGAAGCGGCTCGGCAGCTACAAGCCGAAATTGGAGGCGATCTTCGCGCGCGTGACGATCGCCTTCGACACGCTGCGCGACGCCGAGGCACGAGCCCGGTACGACGCGACGCTGGGGAGCGCCCCCGCCGCCCCGCCTCCGAGGGCGCCCGTGGATCCGAAGGTCGCCGAGGAGCGCAAGAAGGCGATGGAGGCGCTGAAGGCCCGCTTCGAGTCGAGCCGGGGCGAGGTGCAGAAGCATGTCGACGCCGGCGCGCGGGCCCGCTCGGCAGGCGATCTCGAGGGCGCGCTGCAGTCGTACGAGCGCGCGGCGGCGATGGCGCCCGGCGACGCGGCGATCGCGAAGGCCGTCGCCGAGCTCCGCGCGGCCGCCTCCGAGCGGCTCGTGGAGAGTCACGCGAAGAAGGCGGCGCTCGAGGAGCGCTTCGGCCGGTGGGCATCGGCCGCCGAGTCGTGGCGGCGCGTGCTCCAAGCGCGACCGGACGACGAGGAGGCGAAGAAGCGCCTGGCCCACGCGCTCGCGCGCTCCCGATAGGGCGGTCTAGTCTCTGCGCATGTCGACCATGCCCACGGTCACCGCGCTCTACGGCTCGATGAACGCAGTCCTCAACATCGCGCTCGCCGCGCGCGTCTCGCGCCTCCGCGGCACCGAGCGCGTCTCGCTCGGCACGGGCGAGTCGAAGGCGCTGCTCGTCGCAGTGCGCGCGCACGCGAACAACGCGGAGTTCGTCCCCCTCGCGACCGTGGTGCTGCTGCTGGCAGAGCTCTGCGGCGGATCGAGCCTCTGGCTCCACGTGCTCGGGGGCTCGCTCTTCGCCTCCCGCGTCGCACACGCCGTCGGCATGCCCATGCGCGCGCCGAACCCGTTCCGGTTCATGGGGACCGCGGTGACCTGGACGATGATCGTGTGCGGAGCGGGATACGTGCTCTGGCTTCGCACGAAGGCCTGACTTCGCCTATACCGTCGATTCGTGGGGGCCAGCGACCTGACCACGCAAGAGGCCGTGCTCACGGATCTCGCCTACTGGGTGGGGCGCGCGATGCAGTACGCGCCGACGCATCCGAGCTGCGCGCACCTGGGTCAGAAGCTTCACGCCACCGCCATGCGTGCGCTCGCGTCCGAGCCGCAGCTGTCGTACGGCGTCTCGCGCGACGCGGTGCTCGTCGGCGGTGAGGTGCCGGCCACGCACCCCGCGGTGCGCACGCGCCTCGCGCCGCACCTGCACGAGCGCGGCGTGCTCCTGCTCCGCTTCGTCAGCGGCGTGACCCTCGAGGAGCTCACCGCGTTCGTCGAGCTGCTCACCCTGCCGGTCGGCACCATCTTCGATCGCGGCGGGCTCGTGCGCCTCCTGGTCGATCGCGGCGTCACCCGCGTGATCATCGAGGAGATCGCGCACGACATCACCGCGGAGGAGCGGGAGCTCCAGAGGCGCAAGAAGCAGCTCAAGAAGTTCTTCGCCGAGGCCCTCGCGAAGCTCCTCGCGCAGCGCGACCTCGAGGGGATCGCCGCCCTCGTCGGAGCACACCTCGGCGAGCTCCTCGAGCATCCGGACATCGCCGTCACGCTCCTCGAGGACGACCCGCTCGGTGTCGCCGAGGCCCTCGCCGGCCTCTGCCTGATGGCGAAGCAGGAGGAGGAGCGCTCGGGCGGCGAGGTCCGATCGAAGCTGAACGCGATCATCGTCGCGCTCTCACCCTCGTCGCGCGAGCGCGTGCTGATCGGACTGCCGTCGCTGGTGGGCGAGTTCCGGGGCGCGCTCGTCTGGGCCTTCGACGCCGTCGGCGAGGACGACCTCGCGCGCTTCGTCTTCCCCGGGCTGCGGCGCCACGCGGAGGACCTCGAGGTCGTGTTCTACGCGATCGCCGTCGCCGTCCCGCACGAGGGTCGCCGGATGTCGATCGTCCGCCGGCTGGCCCTCTTCCTCTACGATCTGCCGAACGACGACGACGCGGCGGGACCGCTCCTCTCCGCGCTCGCGGCGCCGGCGGCCGACGCGGACTCCTACTGGCGCGAGCGCGACGCGATGGCCGAGCACGCGAGGCGTTCCCTCGCGATGCGCCGGCCGCTCGCGGCGGACAGCGCCTCCGTTCCACCGGCGTCCGCGTTCGACGGGGCGCGCGCGGTCGCCGAGGTCGTGAAGATGTCCTCGCGCACGCAGCGGTTCGATCGGCTGTGCGCGAAGCTCCCCGCCGCGGCGACAGACCTCGCCACGGCGGGCTCGGTCGACGCCGTGATCGGCCTGGTGCGCGCGCTCCGGGACGTGACGCGCGCCGAGTGGAAGGACCTCGCGGGCAAGACGCTCGCCCAGATCGCCTCGCCCGAGCTCGTGAGCCGGCTCCTCGCGAAGCTCGACGAGACGGGCGCCGCCGTAGAGGGCGCCGAGCTCGACGAGGTGCTCCTCGCCGTGAAGCTCCTCACCGCGCTGGCGCCCGAGGCCGTCCTCGACCAGCTCGAGGCCTCGCAGAGCCGCAAGATGCGGCGCATCCTGATCGAGGCGCTCGCCCATGCGGGACCGGGCCTGCTCCCCGCCCTGCGCGGCAAGCTCCGCTCGCCTTCCTGGTTCGTCGTGCGCAACGCGGTCTCGCTCGTGCCGCGCGTCTCGGGGACCGCGCGAGACCTCTCGCCGGTCGTTCAACACCCGAACGAGAAGGTCCGCGCCGAGGTCGCGCGTGCGCTGCGGGCGATGCCCGGCGACGACACCACGATGGAGATCGCCGCGACCTATCTCGAGGATGCGAGCGCCGAGGTCCGGCAGCAGGCGCGCTTCGTCCTCCGGGGCGATCTGCTCACCCCGCGGAGCGTCGCGCTGCTCGAGCACTACGCGGCCGACGAGCGCAAGCCGGAGGAGACGCGCCGCTTCGTGATCGAGGTGCTCGGCTCCTCGCGGCTCGACGACGCCGCCGGCGCGCTCTTCCGGCTGCTGCAGCCGCGCGGCCTCATCGAGATGGGCTCGCTCCGCGATGCGACGGCGGTCGCGCTCCGTGGATCGAAGGCGCCGAGCGCGGCCCACTGGTTCGACGAAGGGCTGCGCTCGACGGCATGGCGCGTGCGCAAGGCGTGCGAGCGCGCGGCCAGCGGAGGGGGCTGAACGTGGACAGCAACGCACCCAAGGCGAACGACTGGCCGGACATCCTCGAGGCGCTGCACCACCTCGCGAACACGATGACGGTGCGCTCGCACTACGCCGAGGGCCATCCGGCGATCGCTCGCGCGGACACGGCAGCCGCCGACGGCTTCGCCCGCGTGCTCGAGCGCATCCCCGAGCTGGTCGTCGCGCTCATCGACAACGAGTTCGTGATCGGTGAACGGCCGCTCCCCGACCTCCGCGCGCGTCTGCACGTCGTCGCCGACGCGATGCTCCGCCACGAGATCGAGTGCTTCGTGTTCCAGCGGGGCATGCAGCCCGGGGAGGCCTCGTTCCTCGGGCGCATGCTCGCGCGCCCGGCGGACGTACCCGGCAAGGTGCGCGAGCAGGCGCAGGCCGGCCTCACCCACGTGCTGCTCCGCTTCGCCGAGCTCCGGAGCGATCAGGCGTGGGCGCGGGCGGGCCAGCACGGCCGGAGCTTCGCCCCCGCGATCGCGGAGATCCTCGCGTCGATCGTACGCGCGGTCGCGACCGACAAGCCCCTCGACAAGAAGGCGGTGGTCGCGCTGGCCTCCGAGATCGTCGACGCGGTCGAGTCCCGCATGTTCACCCTCGAGTCGCACGCGTACTCGGGCCCGGATCTCGACGAGGCCGGCAGGCACGCGGCGAACGTGGCGGCCGCGAGCGCCGCGCTCGCGCTCGCCTCCGACGTGCCGCGCGAGGTGGCGATCGACGTGGCCGCCGCGGCGATGCTCCACGACGTCGGTCACCTGCTCCTGCCACCCGAGGTCCGGTGCATCCCCGAGCCCCTGCTCGAGGAGCGCCAGAGGCCGCTCTTCCGCAATCACACCTTCGCCGGCGCCTCGACGCTGCTCGGCGCAGGCTGCCCTCCCCTCTGGGTCGCCGCCGCGCTCGAGCACCATCGCGGGGTCGACGGCGGCGGCTATCCCGTCCTCGAATCGAAGGCGGCGCCGCACCCGCTCGTGCGCATGATCGCGCTCGCGAACTACTTCGACCGGCGGCGTACGCTGCTCTCCGGCAGAGGAGCCGACGATCCCGACGAGGCCCTCCGCCGCGCGGTCACGCTCGAGGAGCGCTACTTCGGCAAGGGCCTCGTGGAGACGTTCCTCCGAGCGCTCGGCGCCTTCCCGCCGGGCACGACGGTCGCGCTGTCCACGCGCGAGGTCGCGCTCGTGACGCATGCGAACCCGAGCGACCCGTGGAGACCGCAGGTCCGCTTGATCACCGGGCCGAACGCGGGCAAGCGCGTCGATCTGAAGGAGCTCGGCGCCGTGGAGGGACGTCACTACGCGTCGATCGTGCGCGCGGTCCCGCCGCCCCTTCTCCGTCCGGAGGACGTCGCGGCGAAGCCGGCAGTGGCTCCGAAGAAGGTGGAGGCGCCAGAGCCGGACGAGCCGACGCCCGCCGAGATCGCCGTCGTGCCACGCGCGCCCGCGATCGCTCCGCCGACCCTCTCCGCGTCCGAGCGCGCGCGGGCCGAGCTCGCGGACATGGGCGGGGTGCTCGACGCGCTCCTCACGATCAAGACCGACGATCTCGCCCCCAGCATCCGGCCGATGAGCGCGTCGTTCGTGCCGGGCCCTCCGAGCGCACGCCCGCAACCCGCGCCGGCCGCGCCCGTCGTGTCCATCACTCCCCCGGTCGCGCCGCCGCCGCCGCCTCCCACGCCCGCGCGCCGCATCGAGTCGCTCGCGTCGGTGCCACGGCTGGTCGTCCCGATGCAGACGCTCGCGCTCGATCACCGCGCCGGCTTCATCCTGTCGTTCGTCGACGGGCGGACGTCGATCGAGGAGATCGTCGACGTGAGCGGCGTCCCCACCGAAGAGGTGGTCCGCGTGCTCGAGGAGCTCTTCGCCCAAGGCGCCCTCGCTGTGAGCTAGAGTCCTCGCGCGCCATGCCCACGCCGTCCGAGCTCGTCGACGCCGTCCAGTTCCTCGACCGTCTCGCGTCCCTGCCGCGCACGGGCTGGCTCCTCCGCGGCGTCACCGATCCGGAGAGCATCGCCGAGCACACCCTCGGTGTCGCCTTCGTCGCCTCGATGCTCGTCGACGATCTGCGGGCGCGCGGGACCGCGGTCGACGGCGAGAAGGTGCTCCGCATGGCGCTGGTCCACGACGCGGCGGAGGCGTTCACCGGGGACATCCCGATGCCGGCCAAGACGCAGGAGCTCAAATCCGCCCTCGGGCGCGCCGAGGAGACGCTCCTCGCCGGCGTGCTCACCGAGGCGCAGCTCGCGCTCTGGCGCGAATGCGAGGAGGGCGCGACGATCGAGGCCCGCGTGATCAAGGCCGCGGACAAGATGCAGATGGTGATCAAGGCGCTCACGTACGTGCAGCAGGGTCGCGGGAGCCTCGACGAGTTCTTCCGCGGCCCGGCGAACCGGAAGCACATGGACCTCGACCTCGCTCGCGAGGTCTACGAAGAGATCGAGAAGCGACGTTGAAGCCCGGCCGCCCCGAGACCGAGATCCTCTACGGCCTGCGCGCGGGCCTCGCCGTGTGCACGGCGCGCCCGGGAGACGTCGTCCGCGTCGGCTACGCCGGCGATGTCGAGCGGGAGATCGCCGACATCGCGCGCGAGCTCGCCAGGCGGCGCATCCCTTGCCGCGCGATGCCTCCGCGCGAGCTCGATCGCGCCGCGGGGACGAGCCACCACGAGGGCCTCGTGGTCGAGGCGCGCGCCCGCCGGTGGGCGTCGATGAACGAGCTCTCGGATCTGCTCGTGAAGAAGCGATGCGCCGCGATCGCGCTCGATCGCGTCCGGAATCCGTACAACATCGGCGCCATCCTCCGGAGCGCCGCCTTCTTCGGCATCGATGCCGTCCTCCTCGGCGCGCCGGCCCCGCATCCCGGCCTCGATCCCAACGCGGTCCGCGTGGCGGAGGGCGGCGCCGAGCACGTCGTCGTCTCGCGCACGACCGACCTCGCCGCCACCCTCTCGCGCCTGCGCGCGCGCGGCGTTCGCGTCGTCGGGGCCGACGGTCACGCCGACGAGGACGCGCTCGAGAGGCCGTTCGGCCGCCCCGCGATCCTGGTGATGGGCAACGAGCGCGAAGGGCTCGGCCCGCGCGTGCGCGCAGAGTGCGATGCGATCGTCGCCATCCGCGGCACGGGCGCGATCGAGTCGCTGAACGTCGCGGTCGCCGCCGGCGTCCTCATCGCGCACCTGTCCCGCGGGTAGCATGCTGGAGAGATGGATGGTGGCATGAGCGAGAAGCTGCTCGTCGTCGAGGAGGCGTTCGTCGCACGCGGCAAGGGCGTGCTCGTGATGCCCCGCTTCACCGCGGAGGCCCCGCGGCGTGGATCGTTCCCGGTCCATCTCCGCTTCCCCGACGGAAGCGAGCGCGAGGTGCAAGCCGAGCTGGAAGTTTCGCACGTGCGTGGATCGCTCGCGCCGTACGCCATGTACCGCCTCCACGGGATCAGCCCCGAGGAGGTGCCGGCCGGGACGGAGATCTGGTCGCGCTGAGGACATGCGCTACGCTGTTGTCGGTGCGGCGCGCGCTCGTGCTCCTCGTCGTCGTCGTCGCCTGCGGCGACCCTTCGACCACCGGCTACGGCTCGAGGGGCATCGGCAACGGCAACGATCCGCCCGCCCAGCGCGACGGCGGCGTGCTCGAGGAGAGCGACGGCGGAACGATCGGCAGCAGCGGCGGCGACGGAACGAGCCCGACGTCCACGGACACCGACGGAGACGGCGCGCCCGACGAGGCGGACTGCGATCCGGCCTCGCCCGCGCTGCGCAAGCGCGTGCTCGAGGATCCGCTCTCGAGCGACAAGGGCCTCTTCGCCGCCGCGGACGGCTTCCCTGCCGCGAGCTGGAGCTACGACGCGGCGTACCGCCAGACGCGCCTGCTCGACGCCTCCGACACCTCGCTCTACGTCGGCGACACCGACCTCGGCGACGTGCAGGTCGAGGTCCGCGCCGCGTCGACCGAGGTCGGCGCGATCGCCCCGCGCCTCCGGCAGATCTTCGTCGTCGTCGGCGCGAGCGTCAGCGGCGGCTCGCTCCTTGCGCACGGCTGCGGGATCGAGGTGGTCGAGGGCATGACGCCCGAGCAGAAGACGAGCATCGTGAAGCTCGAAGGCGCGTCGGCCAGCGTCGTGACGACGGCGATCCAGCGCGTCACGCGCCCCGCGGTGCAGGCGAACGAACAATTCTCGATCAAGCTGCGCGTCGAGGACGGCGCGATGACGTGCGACGTCACGCAGGGCACCGGCGCCACCGCGACGACCACCACCGCGACCGCGAGCGGCCTCGGCGCCCTGCGCGGCCGCGCCGGCTTCTTCACGCGCCAGACGAAGGCGCTGTTCAAGGGCATCCGGGTCTGCAACCTGAAGTGAGGTCCCGTTGATTCGAACCGCGCACGCGAAGCTCGTTCCCATCACGCTCCTCTTCCTCGCGGCGTCGTGCGGCTCCTCCGAGAGCACGCCGAGCGGCGAGGACGGCACGTCCTCGAGCAGCAGCAGCAGCGGCGGCAGCAGCACCTCGAGCAGCAGCGGTGGGACGACGAGCAGCGGCAGCTCGGGGCTCTCCGGCGGCTGTCCGGCCATCGCGGTCGGTCCGAAGACGGCGACGGTCGTCACGAGCGTGCCGCGCCAGGCCGGCGGCATCCCGTGGACGGACCTCGACAACGCCAAGACGGTCGACGATGCGTTCGCGAAGACCATGCTCGCCGCAGGCGAGGAGAGCGAGGAGCTCCGGCTCACCGGGTTCGGCTTCGAGCTCCCTCCGGGGGTCGTCTTCCAGGGCGTCGAGGTCGAGCTCAAGCGACAGGCCCCCGACGGGGGCATCGTGGACGGGATCATCTCGCTCGTCGGCGTGCCCAACCAGGTGGGGCGCGGGAAGTTCATCGCGACGTCCTGGCCGTCGTCGATCGTCGGAACGCATCACTACGGTCAAGCGACCGACACGTGGGGCATGGACCTCAACCCGCCGGACGTGACGACGCCGGACTTCGGCGTCGCGCTCTGGGTGAAGCGCGAAGCCGGGCCGGACAGCGCGACCGCCCTCGTCGAGTCGATCCAGGTCCGCGTCTTCTACTGCGACGGAAGCTGACGTCAGCGCTTGGTGACGGTGCCGTTCGACGTCACCTCGATCTCGATCCCCTTCGCCAGCGTCGCCCGCACCACGCCCGTCTTCGGCCGCGACAGCACGATCCGATCGTCCGCGCGGGTCGCGGGCGCGTCGCCGAGATCCGATGGCGACGACCACAGCGGAGCGCCATGCGCGTCGTAGCGGAACGCGAGCGCATGCGGCCGCGCGCCGGGCTCGGCGGACAGGGTCCCGTACTGCACGAGCACGAACGAGTCGTCCGTGTCGGCAGCCAGCGAGGCCGGGGCGCCGGTGACCGTGCGCGCGCCGACGTCCGTGCCGCGCCGCCATGCGAGCGCGCCGCTCTCGGAGACGAGCTGCGCGCGCGTGGTGCCGGCCCGCGAGGCGACGATCACCCAGCCGCGCCGCGGCCAGTAGAGGAGCGACAGCGCCGTGCAGTCGTCCACGTCCATCGCGTCGAAGTCGGCGAACGGCGAGCCGTCCTCGTCCCACACGCGCAGGGCGACCCGCGTCGTGGGCGGGTCGCACACCGCGAGCGCCACGCGCCCGGCCGGTCCGGCGGCGATCGCGAGCGGGCCGATCGGCGGCGTGATCCCTGCCGCCGGGCGCTCCTTCGTCCACTTCACCGTGCCCGCCGCGTCGACCGCGATCGCGAACGGATCGCTGTTCGCCTTCGCTACGTCGGTGACGAGCAGTGCGCGGCCGCGGCCCTCGGGACGGTCGGCGCTCTGGATCGCGAGCTCGCGCGGGATCGTCCCGCCGTGGTGCTTGCGGAGCTCGGGGGCGGCGGCGACGAGGGCCGGATCGTCCTCGATGCGCGTCGTCTTCGTGCGCCGCGCCTCGACGGGCGGGAGCCTCGGCGCCGGCGTAGAGGGTGCCCCGGGCGTCGCGGACGTCGCCGACGCCGATGCGGGCGGCGAGGCGACGTCGCTGGCGGCGTCGATCGCGACGGGCCCCGCGTCGAGGACCGCGGGCCTCGTCTCGCTGCGGCTGCACGCGGCCACGAGCAGGAGGAAGAGCACACGGCGGACCATCGAGGATGGCGCATGATACAACGCGGTCGTCATGCAGGACCGAGTCGTCGTCATCACCGGCGCGGGCGCGGGCATCGGCGCCGCCCTCGCCGAGAACGTGGCCCGGAAGGGCGCCAAGGTCGTCCTCGTCGCGCGCCGCGAGAGGGAGCTCCGTGAGGTCGCGGCTCGATGCGGCCCCGACGCGCACGTCGTCGTCGCCGACGTCGGAAGGCGCGCGGACTTCGTTCGCGTCGTCTCCTCCGCGATCGAGCGCTTCGGCCGGATCGACGTCCTCGTGAACAACGCGGGTCGCGGCATCAGCCGGCCGGTCTCCGCGCTCACCGACGAGGACTTCGACGACATGATGCGGGTCAACGTCAAGTCCGTCCTCTACGGGATGCAGGCGGTGCTCCCGCACTTCCGGGAGCGCGACGCGGGGCACATCATCAACGTCTCGTCGATGCTCGGTCGCGTCCCGTTCGCGCCGATTCGATCGGCATACTCCGCGGCGAAACACGCCATGAACGCGCTCAGCGCGAACCTCCGCCTGGAGCTCCGCGCAACGCATCCGGACATCCACGTGAGCGTGGTCCACCCCGGCATCGTCGCCACCGAGTTCGGCGTCAATGCCCTGCACGGCGGAATGGACTCCCGCAAGATGCCCGGGGCGCAGGACGCCGCGGAGGTCGCCGAGGTCATCGCGGGTGTGATCGAGAGGCCGCGTGCCGACGTCTACACCCGTCACGGCGCGCAGGAGATGGTCGTCGGGTACTACGCCGCGGAGGACATGGGCGCGGCCGAGCAGCAGCCGCCGTTCGTCATGCCTCCGCGCTGAAGAGGCGATCGCGAAACTGCGCGTCGTACAGGGCGCGGTACCGGCCCGACGCGTCGAGGAGCTCGGCGTGCGTCCCGCGCTCGACCACCGCCCCGTCCTCGAGCACCACGATCTGGTCGGCGCTCCGTATGGTCGAGAGCCGATGCGCGATCACGAGCACGGTGCGGCCCCTCCGGAGCTCGGCCAGGGCCGCGCGCACGTGACCTTCGCTCTCGCTGTCGAGGCTCGAGGTGGCCTCGTCGAGCAGGAGGATCGGCGCGTCGGCGAGGATCGCCCGCGCGATGGCGACGCGCTGGCGCTGCCCGCCGGAGAGCTTCACGCCGCGCTCGCCGACGGTGGTGTCGAGCCCGCGAGGCAGCGCGCGCACGAACTCGTCGCAGTGAGCGGCGCGCGCCGCCGCCTCGATCTCCCGGCGGCTCGCCCGCGGGCGCGCGAACGCGATGTTCTCCGCCACCGTGCCGTCGAACAGGAAGTCGTCCTGCAAGACGACGGCGATCTTCCTCCGCCAGTCGCGCAGGCGCACCGACGCGAGGTCCGTGCCGTCGATCGTCAGGCGCCCCCGCGTCGGACGGTAGAACGCGAGCACGAGCGACAGGAGGGTCGACTTCCCCGCCCCGCTCGGCCCCACGATGGCCGTCGTCGTGCCCGCGCGGGCGACGAAGGACACGTCGCGGAGCACGGTGACGCCGGGCGTGTACGCGAACGAGACCTCCTCGAACGCCAGTTCGCCGCGCACCTCCGCGAGCGGCGAGCGCTGTGCGTCGCCGTCGTCCTCGCGCTTCGTCTCTTCGATCTCGCGCACGCGATCGAGATCGGCGAGCGTCTCGGCGAGGCGCGTGGCGATCTCCGGCAGATCGAGCAGCGGCGCGGCGAACATCAGCGCGAACGCGACGTAGCTGCCGAACTCGCCGAGCGACATCCTTCCCGAGAGCATCGCCCGACCGCCGAGGACGATCACGATCGCCACGACGCCGCCGGTCACCACCACGGCGAGCGCGTTCATCGTCGATCGCCGCGTCGTCGTCCGCGCCACCACGCGGTACAGGCGGTGCAGCCCCTGCGCGAAGACGAGCTCCTCCCGCTTCTCCGCTCCGTAGGCCTTGACCACCCGCATCCCCGCGATCGTCTGCGTGAGCCGCCCGGCGATCTCGGCCCGGAGCAGGCTGCGCTCGCGGAACAAGGGACGGATCCGGCGGTGCGCGAGGTCGAAGCCGAGCCCGGGCAGAGCGGCGAACCCGAGCGCCACGAGCGTCATCCGCCAGTCGAGCCAGAGGAGCGCGACGAGCGCAGCGAGCGCGGTGAGCACGTTGCTCGTCCAGCGCACGACCTCCCAGCCCACGAGGTTCGAGAGCGCCGCCGCGTCGTCCATCACGCGCGACACGAGCGAGCCCGACTGCGTGCCGTCGACGTGCGCCGGGGGCACGCGGGTGATCCGCGCCATGATGCGCCGCCGCCATCCGAGCACGACACGCTCGGCCGAGAGCCCGAGCACGCGCGAGAGCGCGAAGACGGAGAACGCCTGCACCGCCGCCGCGACGACCACCGCGGCCGCGAGCACCGGCAAGAGCTCTGCGCGCCTCTTCCCCACCACCTCGTCGATGAGGAGCTTGGGCGCGAGCGGCACCACGAAGCCCGCCGCGCGATCGGCGAAGAGGAGCGCGAGCCCGACCGCGAGCTTCCTGCGCTGGGACCAGACGACGCCCTTCGCGAGCGACCACGAGGTCGGGCCGGACTGCGTCATCGCCTCCATCATTTCATAGCACGCGCGCGACGACCGCCGCGCCCACGGTGATCGCGAGCGCGCCGACCGGCACGAGCAGCACGCCGAGCCCGGGATCGCCGCCGTGCGCCCACAGCGCGCCGAGGAAGAAGCCCGCCGGAAGGAGCACGAGCGCAGCGAGCAGCGCGGCCGATGCGAGGGGCCGCGCCGCCCGGGGGTGCGCCTCGATCGTGAGCGCATAGACGATGTTGACGATCGCGAGGAGCGTGCCGTGCGCGTGCGCGAGGCGGAGGAGCATGCGCGTCGTCTCTCGGCCGGCGTCGACGAACACCGGCGATTTGATCGCGTGCAGGAGCTCGAGCACGGCTCCGAGCACCACGTAGAGCGAGAGGCCCCACCAGCCGGCGCGCAGGTGACGTCGCATCACTCGGCGATGGTTATCGCGTGGTGGTCACGCGCCGCAAGCAGTGCCTTCACCAGCGCCGGATCGAGCGGGGGCGCGTCGGGATCGACGGACTTCTGCGAGCGCTGCGCGACGAAGCGCACCGCGGCATACGGATCGCGTGCGAGCTCGGCGAGGAGCGGCGCCTGCCACGCGCGGCCGGTGGCAGCCAGGGCCTCGCGCGAGCCGAGCGCGTCGGCCACGAGCACCCGAACGGCGGCATCGCCCGCGAGCGCTCCGTACACGCCCTCGCCGACGTCGTTGCGCGGTCCGTCGATCACGACCCCGGGCGCGCCGAACCACTCCGACAGGCGCGCCGCGGCCCACGCCAGCGATCGATCGAGGTGGCAGAGGTTGCACGCGTTCGGACGTCCGGTCGCGAGCGTGGTCGCTGCGCTCGGCCGATCGATGCGGTGGGATCGCACGGCCTCGAGCAGCGCGTAGCTCGTCCTCGGCATGTGGCAGCTCACGCACGCGGCCCCGGGCGAGCCCTCGCGATGGTGCGTGTGGGCGACGCCGTACGAGGACGCGGCGTGGCACGAGGTGCACGCGCGATCGCCCGTGCGGTCGGGCGCGATCTGCCGGTCCGGATCGCCCGCGTGCATCGCATGGCAGGAGAGGCACGTCGCCTTGCACGTCGACGCGATCACGCCGTTGTACTCGCGGCCGCCGACGCGGATGGTGCCGTCCTTCCAGAAGAGCGACTCGATCGCCGCCTCGATCCGCGGCATGCCGGGCTTGCCCATCGTGTCCGGACCGAGCAGGTACCGGGACGGCTCGAGCGCGTCGCCCGCGCGGAACGTCCGCGAGTAGCCGCGCGACCACCATTCGTCCTCGTCGCGCGGGTAGGCATACGCGTGGCACTGGCCGCAGATCGCCGCGGAGCGATCCGGAGGCAGGCGGCCCGGGTGGACGATCGTGGGGTCGGCCGCCTTGCTTGCATGTTGCACATACCGCTCGACGGGATCGCGGTGGCGCTCGACGTGCGATGCGCCCGGACCGTGGCAGGCCTCGCAAGCGATCCCGAGCTCCGCGGCGCGGGTGTCGAACGCGTCCTTCACCGGATCGTGACGGGGCTGGCCGGCGACCGCGTGGCACGCGATGCAGTTCGATGCCCAGTGCGTCTCGCCGAGGGGCGCATCGGGCGGCGTGAGGAACGCCTCGGCGCGCGGGACGAGCCGGGCGTCGCGGATCATCCACACGTGCGGCAAGAGCGAGAGCTCGCCCGGGCGCCCTCCCGCGACCCAGTAGGCCTGCTCGCGGTGCGACCCGGTGGTGAGCACGACGCGCTTGCCGTCGGCCCAGACCTCGTCGCCCCTGCGCTCGAAGGGGGCGAGGACCGTCCGTGCGTTCGCGTCCTGGGTCATCTTGCGGTGGTAGGTGCGGGCGAAGCTCGCGTGCTCGCCCGGATGGCAGCCGAGGCACGCGGACGACGAGACGTAGGGCGACCGCTCGTCGACCCGCGGCCGCTCGGGTGGAGCCGCGGCGTGCGCCGGCGGCCGGAGGAGCACGGCCGACACGATCGATCCGAGCGCGAGCACGGCGAGCGCGGCGCTGCGCAGGGCTGGCGCGTCGCTCGTGGCCGCCCGGATCGCCAGCGCGGCGACGAGGAGCGTCACGAGCACGAGGGCGATCTGCACGGCGTCTGGCGCTCGTTCAGCGTTGCGCCGCGTACATGCACGGGACGAGGTCGCAGCTCTCGGCCGCGCAGCTCAGGAACTTGCCCTGGCTCGCGGGGACGATCGCGCTCATCGCCGCCTTGCAGGCGTCCGCGGTCATGTGACGGTACTTGCGATCGACCTTGCCGCAGCGGGCCATCACGCGCTCGCACGACGAGGCGACCTTCGGCGCAGGATCGAGGCACACGCTCGACAGCGCCTCGATCACGCACGACGGCCCGACGTTGAACAGGCAGATGTCCTTCTTCCCGCTCTTGCCGTTCAGGCACGCCGCTGCCTTCTCGGCGACCTTCGGCACGAGCCAGCGAGAGAGCTTCGGACAGTCGGCGCGCGTCTCGCCGAAGCTCTCGCACGTGGGCCCGGGCGCCGGCTTGAGCGTGCATGCCACCGGCTTGCCCTTGGCGTTCTCCGCGACGTCGCAGCTCTGTCCGTGCACGGTCTTCGCGAGCGGAGGCTGCGCGGTGCCGGGCCACGGCTCGTAGGGCTCCTCGTCGTCGTCGGCCGCCGCGACGAACGCCTCCTTCGGAGCGCTGGCATCCGGCTGCGCGGCCTCCGCCGTCTTCTCCGCCGTCGCCGTCGCAGGAGGAGGCGGCGGCTGAGGAGGGATCGTGACGGCGCTGCCGGGATCGTTCGCCGGCTCGGTCTTGCTCCCACAGGCGAACAGCGCCGACGTCAGGAACAGGAACCTCGCGCGGTCGATCTTCATCGGGCCCCCTTCGTCGCGATCACGATCGCCGCCCGCTCGTAGGGGTGCGGGCAGACGCCGGTGCGCGCCTCGACCGAGAGGCCGTGGCGCTCGAGGAGCGGCCGAACCTCCGGCCACGTGAACGTGTTGTAGTACATGATGAACTGCGGCCGGAGCAGCGCGTTGCGCACGCGCATCACCGCGTTGAAGCCGTGGGACATCCAGAACCACGGCTCGTTCGGCTTCGGCATCGGCCCGGTGGCGAAGACGAAGCGGCCTCCGGGCCGGAGCGCGCGCGCGACGCCGGCCACGAAGCGCTCCTCGTCCTCGCGCTCGATGTGCCCGAACGCACCGACGCAGGTGACGACGTCCATCTCGTTCCGGAACGGCAGCTCGCACGCGTCGCCGCGCACGAGCTCGACGCGCGCGTCCCCCGGCGCGTCGCGCAGCCGGCGCTCCGCCTCCGCCAGCATCCCTCCGCTGAAGTCGAGGCCGAAGACCGCCTCGCGGCAGAGCGGCCGGAGGTGCCGCAGCGCCGCGCCGGTCCCGCAGCACACGTCCAGCGCGCGATCGATCGAGCGCGGCCCGCCGATCTCGCGCGCCATGACCTCCAGCACCTCGTCCGGCGTGCGGAACGGCGTGTGGTCGAACTTCGGGGCGATGAGATCGTAGCCGCGCTCCGTCGACGCGAGGGCTTGACGCATCAGCTCGAGGAACGTCGGTCCTTCGGGATGGAACACTCAGGCGCTCCCGCGGGTCGTCGAGACGAACGCCCCCGGCACCGTCCCGATCGCGTCGGCATAGGCGCGACGCCAGAGGCTGGCGAGGTCCTCCTCGAAGATCAGCGGGGCCTTTGCCGCCGCCGGCAGCCAGGCGCCCTGGGACATCTCGCGCGCGAGCTGCCCTGCTCCCCAGCCCGCGTAGCCGACGAGCAGATGGAAGCTCGTCGGACCGCCGCCCGCGACGAGCACCTTGAGGGCCTCGGCGGTCGCGGTCACCGCGATGTCGTCGCCGATCGTGATCGACCCCGGGAGCGCCTCGACGCCCCCGCGGCGGTCGTAGAGGATCCACACCGACTCGGGCGCGACGGGTCCGCCGCGGCGCGCCGCGCGGGCAAAGCCGTCGGGGAGCCGCTGGCTCGCGTCGACGAGCTCCGTCGCGCGGATGATCGTCTCGGCCGGCGCGATCGTGGGCCCGTTCAGCACCCAGCCGAGCGATCCGTCGTCGTCGTGGACGCCGAGCAGCACGACCGTTCCTTCGAAGTTCTTGTCCCCGAGGCTCGGGGCGGCAAGGAGCAGACCCGGCTCGATCGCGCGAATCGCCGACACACGCCGAGGATACCCGGGAACCGGCCGGGCAGCACCTCTCCCCGGCGGGGCATCCCGCCGCGTGCCGAAGGGCGACTAGATGCCGAGGAGGCGCCGGATGTCCGCGACGGGCTTGCCCCCGTAGAGCTCCTTCGCGTGGTCGGCGTTGGCGAACGACCGCGTGATCATCCGGTCGACATAGAGGGTGCCGTCGAGGTGATCGACCTCGTGCTGGAGGATCCGCGCCGGCCAGCCGCGCACGTGCCAGGTCTGCGGCGTGCCGTTCTCGTCGAGGCCGGTCACCTCGACCTCGCGCGCGCGCTCCACCATGCCGACGTAACCGCGCACGCTGAGGCAGCCCTCGAAGAACGTCGCACGCTCGTCACCGACCGTGCGCAGCACCGGATTGACGAACACCCGCGGCTCGAATGCGGTGCGCTCGCGCTCCTGCCTCTCGACGTCGGTGAGCTTCGCCTGGAGCTCGGCCCGGTCCTCGAGCACGATCACGCGCCAGGGGACGCCGATCTGCGGCGCCGCCAGGCCCACGCCCGGAGCGGCGCGCATCGTGGCGATCATGCGCGTGACCAGCTCGCGCAGCTCCGGCGTGCCGAGCTTGTCGGCGGGGACCTCGTTCGCGCGCGCGCGAAGCACGGGGCGGCCGATCTGGACGATGTCCGGCTGGCTCTCGGCGGTCTTCATGGGGGCACTCTCGGGTCGTCGGGGTGGCGGGCTGCAGGCGGCGATCGCGAGGGCGATGCTCGAGAGGAGCAGGCGCGTCTTCATGCGACCTCGATCTCGACGAACAGCTCGCGCGCCTCGCCGGGCGCGACCACGATCGCGTCGTCCTCGCGGGCGAGCGCTCCCGCAGCCGCGGTCCACGGCTCGAGGCAGACGAAGTCCTTGCCCGCGAGCGTCCAGATCACCCAGCGCCGGTACGCGGGGTCCGCGCGCACGACGACGCGCCTGCCGTCCGCGAGCACGAGCGACGCCTCGCTCTCGCCGTGGTCGACGAGGTGGAGATCGACCTCCCTCTGCGTGAGATCGATCGGACCGCCCACGGTGACATCGCACTTTCTCACGTTGTCGAAGGCGCGCGTCGCCTTGGTCGGGATCGACGTCCGGGCCTTGTCGGCGTCGGCGACGGCGAAATACGGGTGGAAGCCGGCGGCGAACGGCATCGGCTCCTTGCCCGCGTTCTCGATGCGCTGCTCGATGCGGAGCCGTGCGCCGGCGAGGATGTGGCGGTAGCGAAGGACGAAGTCCCAGGGGTACTGCGCGCGTGTGACGTCGTCGGACGCGAGCTCGAGCACGGCCTCGCGCTCGCTCGCCGAGGCGACGCGCCACGGGCGGCTCCTCGCGAACCCGTGCTGCTTCATCGAGCCCGTGCGCCCGCGCCAGGTGAACCGGTCGCCCGGCAGCGGTCCCGGCGAGGGGAAGAGCACGGGGTTGCCCCCGCGGACGTTCTTGGTCTCGTCGAGCAGCGTCGCCTCGTCGAGGTAGAGCACCGCCCGCCCGGAGGCCTCGAAGCGCGTCACCATCCCGCCGCGCGCGGGCGCGAGCCACGCGGCCGTGCCCGCGGCGCCATCGCGGAGCTGCACCGTCTCCATCGCCGTCGTCATGAGCCGACGCTACCTGCTAGAGAGTCGAATTGCATGACCGAGATCTCCCTCCCGCCCGCGACGGTCGCCGCCCTGCGCGCCAGGCACATCGCGTACCTCGCCGAGCGCCTGACCGACGACCGCGCCCGCGGCGACTTCGTCCGCTCGTTCGCGAACGCCTACGACCACCTCTTGTCGCGCCCGCTCCGCGAGCTCGTCGATCCGGCCGCCCTCGCGTCCTTCCTCACCGACGTCGCGACCGCGGAGACTGTGCGCGGCCTCGCCGCCCCCGTCGTGCGCGAGGTCCATCGCCGCACGGTCGCGTCGCTGAAGGCGGACGACTCCAGGGTCGGCGACTACGTCACGAAGGAGGCGCGCGCGGCGATCGACGAGCTGCTCGCCCGCCCCGATCTCGTCCCCGAGGACCTGGTGCGCCGGGTGTTCGACGACGACGCGACCGAGGAGGTCCTGCGCGACGTCCTCTACGACGCGCTCGTCGAGTTCAACGACACCGTCAACCCGTTCTTCGCGGACTGGGGGCTCCCCGGGCTCCTCAAGCGCTTCATGCCCATCGGCTCGGGCGCGGTCCTGAAGTCGATCGGCGCCGTACGCGCGGAGTTCGACAAGCGCCTCGAGCCCGAGATCCGGAAGTTTCTCCTCGTGTTCATGCGCAAGTCGAAGGGCAAGATCGCCGATCTCGTCGTCGAGAAGAGCGCCGATCCCAAGTTCGTGTCCCTGCGCAAGAGCGTGGTCGGCTTCTTCTACGAGCGCACGCTCGCGGAGGTCACGAGGTCGATCGACGACGACGCCCGCGACGCGGTCGACACCGCGGCCGAGGCGATCGCGCTCGAGGTGCTCCGGCGCGATCGGCCGCGCGAGCGCCTCCGCGCGGAGGTCGAGAAGTTCCTCGCGGAGAAGGGCGACGCGACGCTCGGCGAGTGGCTCGCCTCGATGGGCGCGGTCGCACGCCCCGAGCTCGAGCGCATCGCCGAGCTGCTCTGGCCGCACGTGAAGCTGCTGCTCGAGTCGCCGCCCGCGCGCGCGTTCTACGAGCGCGTCACGTGGGAGTTCTACGAGTCGCTCTCGTCGCCCGCCACCTGACGCATCAGCGCGCGAAGCTCGTCATCCCTCCGTCGACGATCATCGTGCTGCCGGTGACGTACGACGACGCGGGCGAGACGAGCCAGGCGATGGCCTCCGCCATCTCGCGCGGCTCGCAGATGCGGCCGAGGGGGATGCGTCCGACGTAGGAGGCCTCCACGTCGGCGGGCGCGCCTCCGGTCGCGCGCGCGACATGCTCGAACACGGACGTCAGCATCGGCGTGCGGACGGCGCCCGGCGCGACGACGTTCGCCCGGATCCCCGCGGCCGCGTGGTCGAGCGCGCATGCCTTCGCGAGCGCGATGACGCCCGCCTTCCCAGCGGAGTACAGGCCTCCTGCCGGAGCCGCGCCGAGGCCGTTCACGGAAGAGACGTTGACGATCGCGCCACCGCTTGGCCGCTGCGCGAGCATCGCCCTCACCTCGGCGCGCATGCAGAGCCAGGTGCTCCGGAGCACGTCGTCGATCGCCTCGTCGAAGTCGGACGCGGACTGCTCGGCGAGCGTCGTGAAGACGCCCTTCCCGGCCGAGGCCGCGTTCACCGCGGCGTCCAGCCGGCCGTGGCGCTCGAGCACCGTGTCGATCATCCGCCCGACGTCCGCCTCCCGGGTGACGTCGGCTTCGACGACGTCCGCGATTCCGGCGAGGTCGCGCGCAGCGCGGCGTGAGACCGCGATGACCTTCGCGCCGCGGCTCCCGAGGAGCTCCACGACCGCACGACCGATGCCCGACGAGCCCCCGGTGACCAGGACGACCATTCCTTCGCTCATGGCCCGATCCTGCTCCGTGCCGAGCGCGGCGACCGTTGCGTTCGTCCAGGACTCTTTCGATCATGACCGGATGATGTCGAGCCTGCTCCGCGATCTCGGCACCCGTCGCACGCGGGCGACGACACTCTCGCTCTCGACCCCGTGGGGCGCGGACATCCCGGGCTCGTCGCATCCCGGCATGTACATCGTCGTCTCCGGTACGGCGTGGATCTCCGTCGACGGGCAGGCGCCCGCGCTCCTCGAGGAAGGCGACGTCGCCGTGTTGCCCCGCGGCA